>JAABUR0100003640.1_pt1 | contig 21457 bp, 21 predicted proteins | sample 5560091 | NCBI WGS metagenome assembly JAABUR01 (sample SAMN10711879, study PRJNA513375) | rock metagenome | isolation source: Antarctica rocks | place: Antarctica: Victoria Land, University Valley sud
ACCGGAATTTCCGGCTCGACCGGATGGCTGCCTGTCACCCGCTCACCACGCCAGACGATTACGAGGCGGCACGCGCATAGCGGCATCTCTCGGGGAGGGGCGGCACATCCCACCCCTCCCCAAAAGGAGGACTGGCCATGACGACCATCCGCGCACGTTTCACGACCCCGACGATCACCGCGACCCCCGCAGCCCTCGAAACACTCGCCACGGCGGGAATCGCACCGGCGAAGATACTGGCGCGTCACTTCGCGGGTGAGTGGGGTGGCCAGCCGGATAACGCCGCACGCAACGAGGAATATCTAGCATCTGGGGAGGGGATGCTGCTCAGTATCTTCGCCGACGTCCCGGGCGGGCCGCTCTGGGTCATCTCGCACATCGGCTGCGGCGACGACGAGTACACGACACTCCTCCTGCCCGCCGAGTATTGAAGGCGGCTCCTGGCTTTCGACGTTCGACGATTCGACTTTTCGAGGATGCGCGATGGCCTCATCCCTCATGAACAACGACGAACAGTACCGACAGGCATCCCTCGACCTCATGGCTGACTCAGAAGGGGCAGCACTGGCGCGGGTAGTATCTCCGCGCCGCCAGCCGTCACGGCCACGGAATCAGTGCCACACGCTGCTGCCAGCGAACCGCCGCTTGCGCGACGACCTCTGGCAGGAGTACCGGCTGGAATGCGACGTCCGCGAGCGGGAGGGCCTGCCCTTCGTGAGCCTGCCGGAGTTCGCGGCGATGCGCGACTGGGTGGATCGGGTGGACGAGTCGCAAGGTGTGGTGTGGCCCGCCATTGCCGATGATGACAGCGCGGAGCAGCGTCGCCGGGCGATGTAAACTTGGCGAGCGGTGCGCGTCGAATACGCGAAGATTCGCATGTTCGAATCTCGGCTTAGGAGGAGGCAATCCGATGGGTAACGACCGCAAGCGGCGGCGCGACTGGGTCCTCGCGCAAGAACCGCGATTCAGTAAGGGTGACGTCTTCGGCCCTGCCCTCTGGCGGCTGACGGGCGGCACCGTCGGCGGGCGGACGACGCTTGATGCGCTCGCCTCGGCGAGCGATCGGTCGCAGCAGAAAACGCGGGCCCTCGTCCACCTCTACACCCTTGAGGGCTACCTGTTCCGCCATGACAACGATGAAATCGAACTCACCGAACGCGGCGTCATGTGGCTGATTACGGGCGGGTAGCAGGAGAGAAAGCGACCCCGATTCGCGCATACCCGGATGAGCGAGGCATGAGACGCAGCGGGGGAGCGGTCGGAGCGGCTGTGTCCTTGTAGTTGTGGGGACGCGCATCAGGGGGCGAAGATTCGAATACTCGAAGCCTCGAAGCCGCTTCGGGAGAGGGATCCAGGCATGACCGACCTCGTGTGAGTCACGACGGAAGGTGATACTGCTGGCGAAGTCTGCATCGGTCATGCTGCGATGAGATCGGTCATCAGTGTGGCAAACGGCGAGCGGCGTGTCTTGGCTCGTGACAAACCCGTGAACCACTCGCCGAGCCGGAGAAAGTTCAGTGCCGCAGCCGTGAGAAGATGGCCCAGACGTGTTCGCGCCAGACCAATGTAGCGCGTCCGACGCAGCCGACAGGTCCGAATCCCCCGCGATATCGTCCCTTCGATGCCTGCGCGTTTGGCATACGTTGCGGCAAACGCGGCCGTGCCCTCACGCTGGCGGGCCGCCTGCAACGCTTCATAGGGTGCTTGCGGTCGCACTGTAATCGTGCGGCGTGGATGTGGATTCTCTGAACGGACGCACCGCGTGCGGCTGGGACACCCCCCACAATCCTTGGTCGAGAACTTGATCTTGATCACGTTCGTGTGGCGATTGTCCACCGCAGGCGTCCAGCTGACGCTGGTCCGCCCTTCGGGGCACGTTGCCTGCTGCTTCTCCCAATCAACGCGGAAGTGCTGAATGTCGAAGCCCTCCCCGGCGCGCGCCTGCCAATGCCTGTTCGGTCGCGTGGGACCGAACAGGTCAACGGCATAGTCATGTCGGCTGGAGACCAGCAACTCGGCGTCAAGGTAGCCGGTATCGACGAGATGCGTCTGCGGCAACAGGTCGCGGCGTGCGAGATTGTCGTGAATCACTGGCGTCGCGTCGCCATCGGCAATCGGCCCCGTCATCGTCTCAACCTGCGTCACGAGATGGGGGAGATCGTCCTCGCAGGTCTCGGTGATATGGACCTTGTAGCCGACCCATTGGGTGGTGCGCTTTTTGGCGTAATGAGCGTCGAGATCATGGGGTGAACTAATGAACGTTGTCGCGGGCGGGATTTCCTCTGCGGCGCGCCATTGCACGGCACCTTCGACCAGGTGGTATTGCTGAATCCAGACACGACGCAGGGTATCGACCGCCGGAACCTCCCGGAGCCATAGGGGGGCGGTCGCGGTGTAGAGAGCGATGAGTAGGGCATAGCCGTCGCTACCGATAGTCAGCGACAAGGCGTCGCGCGCTGCCTGCCCGGCGGGCAGCCGATCGTCCTCGGCACGGCGCGCATACCGCGCAACCCACTCAGCGTTCGCATGGCGCTCGAGCCAGCTTGGTGCGACCACGGCAAGGCTGTTGAGGGCATGGCGCAACGTCTCGCCAACCACCTCAATCCGATTGAGGGCCCGCACGGCGGCAAGCACATGGGTCCCGTCGGTGCGTTGCCGCCCCCGCGCTTTCACGAGCTGCCGCTCTCGGCACCACGTCAGTAGGGTGTCAAGCAGCAACTGTTCAGCCTGACCATCGAGCAGCCGGGTGCGAAACTCGCTGAGTACCGAGGCATCGAAGCCGGGATCGGTCAGTTCGAGGCGCAGGACGTATTTCCAATCGATCCGGCTACGCACGGCGTCCGCGGCGTGGCGGTCGGAGAGACCTTCGGCGAACTGGAGGATGGTGATGAGGGCGAGACGCCACGGCGCGAATGCCGGCTGCCCGTGGGCGGGAAACAGTGCCACGAAGAGATCGTCGGTAAAAAGCGTGCCGAATTCGTCTGCCAAGCGAAGGTAGGGATGGCCCTTTGGGAAGGCCGCATGCGCGATACGGGCGGTTTCTTCGGGGATCGGGCTGATGGTGTCGGGGCGGAGCATGGCCATCCTCCTGGTCGGTACTGTCGGTGACATCGGAGCGCCGGAGGACAGCCTATCAACCTCTCTCTGACTTCGCCAGCAGTATCGAAGGTGTGTCAGAGCCGTTCTCATTGTCGTCCATCAGCAGGCAGCAGGTGAACCGGAGAAATTCGTCCAGCCGAATCAAACCTTCGTACCGCCCCGTGCATAGTACTAGTAGCGCGCACGTTCCCGTCATCGCCCGCCGGTGTGGCCTAGCGCGAGGGAGACTCGGACATCCAAGAAAGGGCATGGGATCGAAGCGTGGATGATCAGGAACGGGCGGCGATGGCACTCCTGCAGAGCGGTGATATTCGCGGCCTCGAGCCGTTATTTCGTTTGCATCAGGTGCAGGCCACGCGCACGGCTTATCTGATCACCGGCGACCGCTCCCTCGCGGAAGATGCGGTGATGGACGCGTTTCTTGCGGTCTATGACCATATTGGCCAGTTCGATCCGCGCCGACCATTCCTCCCCTGGTTCTACCGGATCGTTGTGAACAATGCCCTCATGGTCGTTCGGAAGGCCCGTCGCTCACCGACGCGGAGCGATCGCGATGATCAACCCCTTCCCTATGGACGATCTCTGTTGCCCGACCCGGAGGAAGCAGTGATGATGCGGGAGAGGCAGGAATTGCTCGTCGCGGCCTTCAACTCCCTGCCTCCCAAGCAGCGTGCTGCCTTGGCATTGCGTTGCTATCTCGACATGGATGAGGGAACGATTGCCCAGACCCTCAACTGCCCACTCGGGACCGTGAAGTGGAGACTCTATGCAGCCAGGCAGAAGATCCGACGTATGTTGGACGAAGAGTTTGGTATCCCCGTTTTTTCTGCGTCAGGAGGCAGGCAATGAGTATCTTGGATCAGCGCGATGAACGCTTCTTGGCAATACTCCTCTCGCGCCATGCTGCGCAGCGCGTCCCAGCGTCCATCGATCTGTGGCCAACGTTTCAAGCCCGTATGGCGACGCACCAGCGCGCAAAGCGTCGAGCCGTGGGGTACCGTCCGGCGCTCAGGATCGTCTCCGCCTTCACTATCCTGCTCATCGTGCTACTCCCCATCGCGGTTCCGGGCGTCCAAGCCGCATTCCGTGGCCGCCTTGAACGCTTCGGCCTCATCCTCATCCGCCCGACGCCGATCCCTGTACCATCTCCTGCACAACCGGCCGTGGTGATGCCGATAGCAACGCCATCGCAACCGCTCCAGCGTATGAGTATGGCGGATGCGCAGCGACAAGTGCCGTTTCCGATTCGTGTTCCGACTTGGTTGCCGAATGGACTCATGCCGCGTGGAGCGATTGTCGCACCGGGACCGTCAGCGGATAGTGCAGTTGCACCTCTTGTGGTCGATACGGCCTATGGCCCTGCGAGTGGGTCGGGAGGAGGGCTGCATTTGCAGCAAGCACCTGTCGGCGTCCCCGCGAGTTACGCATTCCCCGCAGATCGAGCGCAGGATACTCAAGTCAATGGGCAATCTGCCTTGTATATCAAGGGGGCATGGCAGGCAGCCGGGCAGTGGAATGACGCCGAAGACAGCGCCACGCTCTCGTGGGAAGCCGATGGCTTTACGTATCTCCTGCAATATTCCGGTCTCGGTCTCACCCGGGCCGACCTGATACGCATCGCCGAGTCGCTGCGCTGACCGCACGATCCCTATACTGACTTAGGATGAGATGTTTGGATGTCTCGGCGGAATGCCCTTGTATCTAAAGGATTGATCCGAAAGAACCCCAACATCTCACCCAAAACCAGTATTACACAGAATGGATCGCCCAGGTCGCGTTGTGCGACCTGGGCTGGAGAAGGTGTATCCGCCAACCGAAACGTGGCTAGAGCAACATGAGTCGCTGCGTCGCTCTTTCCACTACCCTCGGGTCCGCTCCTGTGATCCCAACCACCGCCTGGTTGCTCCACATCTCCACGACAACGCGTCCAAGGAATGCTTGGTTTGCGCGTTTGCCGGTTGCTGGCTCGTTCGTCCACGGCAGGGCACTGTCGCGCAGGGGAATATATCCGCCCGTGAGTACCGTGCGTGCCCTGGGGAGGAGAGAACGATCGCCACCGACGATCGTGACTTGGCTATCGCTCTCGAACACTTCAATGAAGACACGACCGTAGTAATCCTCGGCGGCACTCGGTCGGAGCATGGGGCCTGTCGACCAGATACTACCGTTCGCTCCCGGCCGCGCGGGAACGGACTGCTGGATCTGCGGTTGTTGTACCATGGCTCACTCCTCTTTCGCCTCACCAATAGCGACCGCTGCGTAACCTAACAACCGCAGCAGTAGCAGGCTTGCCCGCTTGACGTGTCGTCACAGACGGTAATATCCACGAAGAAATTTATGCAGCCTGGGTTGCAACACGCTCCGCAAGAGCAACCACAACCTGCGTTGTACCTACAGTAGCCGCCCGGGCTGCAACAAACCCCGACACTGGAGCTGCAGGGGTTGCACTGTCCAAGGCAAGTGGTACATGCCGTAGCGGCCACATGCTGCACGTCGAAAACACGCATCCCTAGAACGGCGAGGCCGCTACCGAGTGCCCCGCCCATGAGGTTGCGTCGAGATACGGAAAGTGCCGTCCACTTCGTTAAGGCGTCAATCGCGGCGGGTTCGCCCGATGGTCCCGCGTGCCGATCCTGCTTTTCTTGGCGCTTCCATAGATCCATGCCATGCTCCTTTCCGATTTCCCTAATCCTGCCCGACATATTGCGGTAATCCAACGAGCACGGGATGCGCTTCGCCCTGTACGTTGGACTGCTCGCCACTACCAAAGATTTGCCGCACGATCTGCTGCTGCTCATTCACGATCACGGTGGTCGGTGTCTGCGCAATGCCCCACTCCCGCACGATCACTCCCTCTGCATCAATGAGAATGGGAACGGTGGGCGGCACCCCCGACTGCTGGGCGAACTCCGCGGTTCGTGATGCCTCACCCAGACTCAAGAGTACAGCCCGTTGCACCGTTGGATCGAGGGGATCCAAGTCAATGACTGCGTTGCCCACATCGCTAAGAAGGGCACGGCAGGGACCACAGGATGGACTCATAATGAGAAAGGCCGTTTTCTCGCCAGCGAACGTAGCAAGCGATATCGGTGCGCCCGAAAGGGATTGCAACTCTGTCTCGGGTAAGATCTGCCCATTCACCAACTTCGACAGAGGGGATCGCGTCGCGGATTGGGTCTGGATGGATTCGTAGAGCACGCCGAGGTTGCGAAGCACCCCTAGAAGGACAATTGCGACCACGAGAAAGAGGAGCCAGAGCACGATATAGGAAAGCAACCAGGGTCCTGTCATCGCTGCATCCTTTCTCAGTTGGCGGCCAGCTACGCCTCGAGACGGGAAATACGCATGGTGATATCCGTAGCCCACTCGAGCAGGGAAATGGTGATGAAACCGAAGGCGATGAGAAAAAGCACCACGAGCGCTTCGGTACCAGACGAAAGAAGACTTCGGATGCCACTAGATGAGGACGACCGCAGCCCCGCGCCGCGCATGTGAAGATCGGTGACGCTGACCGCGCATGCGAGAAGTAGCAATAACCCATTGCGCATGAGGGTTCCTCCGCTAATAGTCTTGGTCCCAGCAATGCCGTGGCAGTTGCATTCGATCAGGTGGCCACGACGCAGATTGACTGCAACCGCGAGAATGAACGCGATGAGGAGCACGGCCGTCGCTGGACCTGTAAGCGGAAGGGCGATGCCCAGCAGGAGAGCCAGAGCAAGGCCACATTCGATCCACGGCAACGCATAGCCGAATACACGCGCAGCCCTGACAGGAAGAATCCGATAGTTGACGACGCCGGCGATGAAATTGCGTTGATGAGTGATCTTGCCAACTGCCGATATGAGGAAGAAAAGGCCGAGGCAGAGTCGGCCCGCAAGGAGTACAGTCGCTTCTGCGCCCATTCCGCTTTGCCTCCTGATGACTTCCATGTGGCCGCTCGTGCTTTTGTATTTCCTAACTGTAGCGCGTGTGAGTGGCTGGGCAACCATCTTCGCGGCGTATTCTTCGGCGTAAATTCGGCCTACTCTCTTCCGTACGCCGGCGTACAAAGCGGCTTATACGAACAGTTAGTACTCACTCAGTCGAGATACCCCCGCTCACGTGCGGTGCGGGCAGCGGCATCTCGATGGTGGACACCAAGACGGCTGAAGATCTCATCGAGGTGCTTCTTGACCGTCCCCGAGCTACGGGAAAGACGATCCGCGATTTCATCATTCGTCAGCCCATCCTCCACGAGGCGTAACACCTGCGTCTGCTGTCGTGTGAGTGGGCTGATCATCGTTTCCACGGCGGCTACCCGAGAGTGCGCGTCCTTTGGGTGCGATTCCACCGCTTTCTCCTCCGTCGAGGAGTGTTGCGTCATCAAGGTTTCCAACACGCGTCGGCTTAGCCATGTGCCACCTTGCATCACAGTGCGAATCGCTGTGACAACCCCCTCGGCAACTTCATCCTTCAGCACGTAGGCTGCTATACCTGCGCCGAGCATGCGGTGCACATAGACGTCGTCATCGTAGGCAGTCAGTATGACAACCTGCGTCTGAGGGCACATAGCACGAACAAAGGCTACCGTCTCAGTCGCCGTTGCGCCTGGCATCTGCAGGTCCAAAAGTAACACATCCGGCATCAGTTCCTGGCACAGCCGCTGCGCGTCGTCCCCGCGGCTTGCTTCGCCGACGAGGCTGATCTCGGCTGCCGCATCGAGTATTTTGCGGACCCCATGCACTATAAGCGGGTGATCATCCGCGATCAGGACCCGAATTGTCTCTCCCATCGTCTTCCTCATGTCTCATTATCGGAATCCGCACCAAAATCATCGTGCCCTCCCCCAGCCGCGACGCGATGTCCATCTCCCCGCTGGCTAGTGCCACGCGCTCGGCGATCCCCATCAAACCGAAATGGTTAGCGCGGACAAGCGTGCTCAACGAGTCCGGGACAGCGAAGCCAACGCCGTCATCGCGCACGGTCAGGAGTGCTTCCGTCGCACGAACTCGCAGCTGGAGGAGGACGCGCTTGGCGTCAGCATGATCCAGCACGTTGCGCAGCGCTTCCTGGGCGGCCCGGAAGAGGGGGAGAGAGACCGCGAGGGGCAGCGCCTCGCCCTCCCCCTCCGTGTCCAGCACGATCGTCGGCGTTTCCCATCGCCGCTCCCGTTGCAGTTGCGCGGCGTAGCCCTCCAGCGCCGCGATCAGCCCGAACTCTTCCAGTCCCGGCGGCCGCAGATCGCGCACCAGATCGCGCAGTTGTGCCGTCATTTCCTGCACTTTCTGCTGGACAAGGGCGACCGTCTCGGCTGGTACGTCGGCGTGCGATCGTTTCCCGGCGCGTTGCCGGGCCTCGGCCAAATGGAGATTAATATCCAGGAGGTGCTGCACGGCGGTGTCGTGTAACTCGCGGGCGAGGCGGAGCCGCTCCGTCTCCTCGCTCTCCGCGAGCCGTCGCTGTGCTTCGGCGAGATCGGCTTCCATCCGCTTGCGCGCGCTGATCTCCTCCACCATCCCGATGGTGAACTGCGGCGTGCCGCGCTCGTCGCGGACGAGGGAGACCGTGAGGTTGCCCCAGACGACATGGCCCTCCTTGTGTAGATAGCGCTTCTCCATTTGATAGGCATCGCGCCGCCCTGTTACAAGTTCCTCGAAGAATGCCCAATCGGCCACCGCATCTTCGGGATGCGTCACTTCAGTGAAGACCATGCCACGCAGTTCCTCGCGGCTGTAGCCGAGCATCCGCTCGATGGCGGGATTGGATTCGACGGGACGTCCATCCACGTTCACCAGCACGATGCCGATCGCCGCATCGGAGAAGATCGCCCGAAAGCGAGTCTCGCTCTCGCGTAGTGCTGCGGCGGTGCGTTCGCGCTCGGCTAGGAGCGCGGTGCGGAGCGTTTCCTGTTCACGCAGCACGGTGGTGCTGGCGCGTTCCAGATACCCGGCGGCTACTGCACTCAGGAGGGCGATCAATCGCGGTTGCAGTGCTCTCGCGCGAGCCGGAGGGAGGTCGCTAATGAGATCGGTGCCGAGCACGACGAGGGTCTGGCGCAAGACCTCGGAATGCAGCAGATGCATCCCGGCCAGCCGCTCGCCGATCTCCCGCGCCGCGTATTCATCGAGCGTATCGCTACGCAGGAGTTCGATCGCCCGGTCGGTGAGCGCGGCGAGGTGGCGGCGCAGCTCCGCCGCCGGCAGCGGAGAGAAGACAATGTGGGCGAGGGCGCGGTACCAGCGCTCGGCGATTGCCTCCCGGCGAGCGGCGAGTGGGCTGGGCATTGATCGGTCATCGGCATCCATGGTGCTCCTACTACGGGTCGGCTACGCAGCGAGGCGGAGGTGCGGTCTCCCTGCTCAAGGCTTGTATCCGACACCGGCAAAGTTGATCGACCGCGCGGGCTCGCGCACGAAGAGGTCGTCGGGACCTTCCGGCCGCCAGAGCGGCACGTACACCACCCCCGGTTCGACCAGCGTAAGGCCCTCGAAGAAGCGCTCGACGGCACTGCGTGAGCGATATCTCCCCGGGTTGGTCGTCCCGGCATAGAGCCGTTCGGTCTGCGCCGCGATGTCCCGCGGCATCGCGTCGGCCGTGCCGTGGGTGATGGCGAGGTAGCTCCCCGATGCGATCTCCTCGCGTACAGTGCCCACGAGCCCGTAGGCGTCCGCATCATCGGGGAGGAAGTGAAGCAGGGCGACGATTAAGACCCCGATCGGCCTGCGGAAATCGAGCAGCCGCCGGACGTCCGAGTGACGCAATAATTCCTCTGGGCGACGGGCGTCCGCCTGCACGGCCATGGCAGAGGCGTTGCTCGCCAGGATCGCGTTGCTGTGCTCCACTGCCACCGGATCGACATCGACATAGACCACCCGGGCGGCGGGATTGATACGCTGCGCCACCTCGTGGACGTTACCAACGGTCGGGATGCCGGAGCCGATATCGAGGAACTGATCAATCCCCTGATCGAGGAGAAAGCGGACGGCCCGGCGCAGGAAGGCGCGGTTGGCCTGCAGGGCGAGGGAGGCTTCCGGGAAGACGCGCAGGACTGCCTCAGCGGCCTGACGATCAATGGCGACGTTGTGGAAGCCGCCGAGGAAATAGTCGTACATGCGGGCGACACTCGGCTTGTCCGGCGTCCTGCTCCCCGCCTCCGTACTCATACAACGCCTCTTCCACCGACGAGTGCCGTCGGTCAAATACGCACCGGTCCATAGAGGCCCAGAGTGAGCGAAGCTGTCATGAGGGGCAAAGTAGCATCCGCCGGATCGCTTGCTGTTAGACGGGAAACCGCCCGATCACCCGGTCGTATTCCTCCTGTGCCTCTTCAATCGCCAGCCGGGAGTAGATTTCGAGCGACTGTCGGCTCGCATGTCCTGAGTACGGTTGGATCAGCGCGTCATCAACCCCCTGCTTCTTGAGCCAGGTCAGCAAGAAATGTCGCAACTGGTGGGGCGAGACGTTGCGCTCCAGACCTGCCGCCTGTGCGTACCGTTCCAGTATCCGCCGCACCCCGCGATCACTGTACGGCTTCTCCCAACTCGACTCGAACAGCGCGGTCGCCTGCCTTTCGTGCATACGGTCCATCTGCATGGCGAGCGCTTCCTTAAACCCGTTGGGGAAGGGGACGACGCGATCCTTGTTCCCCTTGCCCGCAGTGATGCGGATCTGGCACCGGTCAAGGTCGACGTCGGCGAGCCGAATCTTGATTACCTCGCTGACCCGCACACCCGTGTACAAGAGCGTCTTGATTAACACCATGTCACCGACGTTACGGGTCTGCCAGACCGCCTGATAGTAGCGGCGCAGCTCCTCCTCGCTCGGCATGTGGGGCAAACGCCGCGGCGCACGCGGAATCTCGACCGCCAACTCTGTGCGCAAATGACGGAAGACTTGCTTGAGATAGGCGTAGTCGGGACGCTCCCCGCGCAACTGGCGCGCCAGTTGCCGTGCCTTCTGCTTCGGCGGGGTCTGTGTGGTCCGTTGGGTCGTGTCGTTCATCCGACTGCCTCCATCGCCGCACCGACCGGCGCGAGCGGTAGCCGCTCGGTCAGATCAAGGCGGAAGTGTCCGTAGGGGGTGACATGCGCGTAGATCAGCGGCGTTAGGGCGCGTAGATCCTCCGGTAGCAGTCGCCCGTCCCATCCTGTCTGACCGAGCACCTGCTGGATCATCAGCGTGTTGATATAGACGAGGCAGATCTGCAAGAGATGCAAACAGAGGACACTCACCTCCTGGTCGTCGCGCCGGTTCGTGGCGATTTCCCCGCTCTTGCCATAGAAGATAAAGCTGTTCGCGCTGTTCCAGTTCTCGACAACCTGGAGTCCGTCCTGCACCTCGCGGCGGATGGCCTCGTTGTGCAAGTATGAGCAGAGGAAGATCGTCTTGATCGCCTTGCCGAGTTCGGCGAGGGCGGCATAGGTCGGATGCTGCACGCCGGCGCGTGTGAAGCGACGGAGAATCGCTTCGGTCTCGGCGGTGCCCAGCCGCAACGCCGTCGCGTACTTGATCATCTGGTCGTATTGCTGCCGGATTAGTGCCCAGTTGATCGGTCGCGCGAGGACCGGCTGGAGCAGGGGATAGGCATCTTTCTCGACGGCAAACGGCACATAGAGCTTCTGTGCGTGCAGCCCCTTGAGGCGCGGCATCAGCTGGAAGCCAAGCAGGTGTGTGAAGGCGAAGGCGACCTCGCTCTGCCCGTGCGAATCGACGTAGTTCTTCTCGACCTCCATTGCGGTGCAGTGGCGGAGCACCCCTTCGATCATCGCCGCCACCTCGGACGACGAGACGGTCTTCAGTTGCGAGTAGATGCAAGTTGCGTGTTTCTCGACGTGCCAATAGATCATCACGCCGCGCCCATGGTGTCGGATGCTCCACTCGGTCATCAGGTTCTGGTCCCATGCGCCGAACTTCTTCGCGTCTGAGGCGCACGCCGTCGTTCCCTCCCCCCAAATCTGTGCATGGCGAACCGCGAAGATCGCATTGACGACCCGGGCGATCGCGTGCCGCAGTTGCTCCCGATGCACGAACCGCCGCCGGACGTAGAGCAGGTCGCCATAGCTGTCGTCCTGCGCGTCGGCCGCCATGCGCTTGAGGCCGGTGTTCGTCCCCAACCCATAGAGGCAGAGCAGCAGTCGCCGCTGCAGCGTGTCACGCTCTAAGGTCTCCCGGGCGCCGGCACTCGTGAACTCTGCGGTGAATCCGATGCGCAACTCGGCCTCTTTGAGGAAGTCGAGCAGGCTGGTCATCGGCCAGTGCCGCGTCACCTCGCCCTTCAGCCGTTCCAGATTGACCGGTTCGGGCTGCGCGTCCAGTGGCGTCAGGGCAATCCAGCCGCCCTTTTTCGCGAGGATGCGCACCGCCAAATTCTTTGGCAGTCCATCATGGAAGGTGCGCAGCGCGGCCTGCATGGCGGCCTGCACGTCGGCAATGAACACGTCGGCGTCCCGCGGCTGGCGCAGGGCGGCGTAGTAGGTCTCCCGCGCCGCCTCGAAATCGGTCGGTAGATCGTCGTCGGGGTTGCGGTAGCGGTTGGCGCCTTGCACCCAGATCTCCTTGCAGCGCAGTTTGTCGCGCAGCGCTTGCAAGACGAGGATCTCATACGTGATACGGTTGACCCGCGCATTGCCCTCCTTGTCCCGCTCGACAAGGGTGGATCGCCAACTCGCGGGTATTACCCCGTCGAGGGGGATCGGCTCCGTGCCGTCGTACCACGCGGTGCGGCGTCCGGTGTATTCCCTGAGCAACCGCAGCGCATCGATGACCGGGCGATGGGTCGCGTTGGTGGAGTGAAATTGGAGCGCCTGCAAGAGCACGGGGAGCATGCGGCGGTAGTGGTGACTGTAGGAGGCGCGCATCACCGTGTGCACTTGGGAGCGGTAGGTCCGGTCCGTCGACGTGGATTCCCGCACGAGGTCGTGCAGCGTCTGCTCGCCACCGACAGCGGGGTAGATGACGTCGCAGACGCGGTCGGTGGGGTGTTCCAGTGAGACCGCGGCGACGTGGTACAGCAGTTGGGGCTTACCGCGCACGCGCTTGAAGTCGGCGAAGAGGATCTGCTCCACCTTCTTTTCCGCTTTGATGCCGATCTTGCGGACGAGTTGGATCAGCAAATCGACGAGTCCGTCGATAATTTCCTGCTGTCGGACATGACAGAAGGCGGCGACGAGTGTCGCGCGAACCGGCAGGGGATGGCGGCGGACTTCGTGGGTCGATTCGGTGGCGATCCGTGCGTAGTAGGCGCGCACGAGTTTGGGCGATACCCCGGTGAAGAGGTCGTCCGGGAGCGCGAGGGCACACAGACGCTGCAACTTCGCCACTTCGCGCAATAGGCTGTCGAGCCCCACCCGACCGGGGTCGGCCTTGAGCGCGAGAAAGGTGACCGGCGTCGCTGCTGTCGATTCTCCATGCGACTCGATCCCGGCAGTCTCGGGGTCATCCTCCGTCGCGAGCAGCGCATCCAAGGCGGCGCGGTGCGCCGGTGAGAGTCGGGCCAGCACCTGCTGCTGGAGGTTCATTTCGTAGGTGTGGAGCGCCGAGCGCGCGATCCGCTCCATCCGCTCCGCAGTCGGCGGCTCGATCTTCAAGGTCTGCAACCGCTGGTAGGCGACCGCGATGACCGCTCCTTCCTGTTGCTCGTCCGGAACAACGTGGTCACACAGCCACGCGATGAGCGCGTCGGCGTCCGGCACGGTCGCGGCGCGGTAGCCCAACGCGGCCCGAATCTGGGCACGGTGGTACTTGATTGCGCGACCGGTCCAGTCATACTGGAGCCAGTCTGCGGTCGCGACACCGACCTGCGCCGCGACGTGCGCGATGACCACGCGGGGAATCTCGTGCCGGTGACGCGGAAAGCGCCCCTCCTGCTGAAAGGCGAGTAGCAAGGCCGCGAAGCCGAGCCGCGTCGGCCCGTGCTTGTTGGCGAGTAAGGCGAGGTCACGCGGAAGCAGGGTCCAGTGCGCGATCAACTCCTCGGGCGTCCACTGTCGTTTCACACCGCCCCTCCCTTCCCCAGCGTTACCCAGATAGGTTCCTCGCGAAGTGCCGAGAATTGATGGTGTCGGCACTTCCGCGCGATACGGAGAGTGTACGTACGAGCAATGACCGGCGCAATGGGGAGAGAATGACATGAAGTACCAGGATTCTTGAGCAAGTCGGCACTTTACCAGCAGGAACGGCGGCTGGTGACGGTTCCCTTACGCCGGGCCAATGAGAAAGGGAGACGGGAAGATGACGACGGAAGCAACGGACGAAGCGCGCGAAGAGCGCATCAGCATGGAAATCATTGTCGATGCCTATGGCGGTGAGGAACAGGCGCGGGGCTGGTATTCCTATCTCGAGGGGACGCTGCAGTGCCCGTTCCGCGCTCAGTGCACTGCGGAGCGCGCCACTTCTCCTCTGCATGTGGGCGATGAAGTCGAGGTCATCAGCCTCGCGCCGGAAGAGGAATGCCGACACGAGATGTTTGTGGCGATCCGCTGGGAGCGACGCACGCTGGCGGTGCCATTATCTCAGTTGGCGGCAATCGCGACCGATGCGGCGACGCAGCAAGCAATCGAAGACTGGCACTACTGGGTCAAACGCGGCTACGAGTTTTGATCAGCCCGCACCGCCTCCCCTACTTTGCCCCTCATGACAGCTTCGCTCACTCTGGGCCATAGAGCACCGGTACTGATGAGCATTCTGCAACGCGAAGTCTTCTGTATAGTACGGAAATATCAGACTTATGTCAAGACATGAATCCTAGTAGCACTCCTCGTGATCAGCAGGTTCCTTGCCAGTCCGCAGGTATAACCGTTCCCGAAGGAGAGGAGAGCGCAGTGAACTGAATCGACGGACCCTGTACAACAAGAGAATCCCTCACAAACATGCCTTCGGTTCCGCTAATGCCGTTGCTTGTCTTTTGCCTTATCAACCTGCTAGCATCGAATCACTGGACAGACGATCCCTTCTGCGTAGTAGAATAGCGCGATGACGACGAAGAATACCCCGATTCCCGCCCAACAACGCGCGAATTCCACTGCACGAAAGGTAACGAGGATCGCCGATACCCTCGCCGATGCGGTCCCCGACTCCCTCACCGCCTGGATGGCACGCTACCTCACCTTCGCCATCACCGGCGTCCGCTCCCTCGCCGTCGCCGCGAAGATCGCCCTCCACCTCCACCGCTTCACCCCGTTCTTCACCGCGCGTTATGGCCACGACCGGATCAGTACGCTCCTCAAGCGCGATGTCCTCGCCTGGCAGCGGGCGCTCACGGAGCAGGGCTTCGCGCCGGCGACGACCAACAGCCATCTCGCCTCGCTCTCCGGTTTCACGACGTGGGTCCACGCCCAATCCCCCCGCCTCTTCCCCGTCGGCGACCCGGCCAAGGGGATCGGGGAACTCGGGCTGCCGCCGCTCGAACCGCGTGCCCTCTCCGCGGCGCAGGTGCGCAGCTTGAAGAACCTCTGTGACCGGCTGGAGCGATTTCATCAACTGCGCGGCCAGCGCTGGGCGGGACGCAACGGCGATGTGCCGCTCCGCGCCACGGGCCGTCCGCTGCGCGATCGGGCGATGGTCTACGTGCTGCTCTCCACGGGACTGCGGCGCGAGGAACTGATCCGCCTCGACCTCGACCAGGTCAGCCCGCACACACCGGCAACCTTGCGGCAGGCCAGGCAAGGGCGGATCGCCCGCGTCCAGGGCAAGGGGAAGACCGAACGGACCGTCTTCTTGTCCAATGACGCGCGCCTGGCGCTCGCCGACTACCTGGAGCGGGAGCGCCCCCGCGATGCCGGACCGGAAGCCACGGCGCTCTTCCTCAGTGCGACGGGGATCACGGCGCGGGCGGCGGATGGGCGACTCTCGCCACGGGCGGTCAACCTCATCCTGACGCAGATCGGGCGCTGGCACGACGCCGAACTGAAGGACGCGACGCGCCATCTCTCACCGCTGAAGCCGCACGATCTGCGGCACACGTTCGCCTTCCAGTTGGCGACGGCGACGGGCGCGGACGCCTACGAGTTGGAGCGACGCCTCGGCCATCGCTCGCAACGCTACATCCAGCGCTACACCAATCCGCCTGAGGCGATCGCCGCCGCCTATGTCGAGGAGTTTTAGGTCGTATCTGAGCCGGAACTCCCAATCACGCACGAGCGACAGTCAGCGGTCTCCAGGCACAGCCACTGATGCCGAAGGACGGGGGTACCGGGACAATGCAGTCTATCGCCGCCGCTTCCGCGCGCGGGCCTGCCGTTCCTCCTGCTCCGCCAGCCGGTCGATCAGCGCCGCGAACCAGTCCAGCGCCCCCGCCGTGTCGACCCATGTCGTGATCGCCTCCATCACGTACGCCACCGCCTCGCTCTCGTCTCCCATCCCCACGTACTGCGGCAGTTCCTCCGGCATCTCCTCCAGGCCGAAGAGATAGAACGGCACGTACGGATTCGTCCGCAGCGCCGCCTTCAGCGCCCGCGTCGCCACCGCACCCGACCCGTGTCGCCGGAACGTCAGGAGCGCCTTGGTGTACGCCCACGTCGCGCTCCCCTCGTCCGGGTAGGCGCGCAACAACCGCTCGAGCGCCGCGTCATCCCCGACCGCCAGCAGCCACTCGGCCAAGAGGTAGCGGATCCCTTGGTTGTCCATCGGGTTGAGCCAAAGCATCTCTCCCGCGTGCGCGATCGCCGCCTCCCGCGCATCCAGTACCCAGAGGACCTCGGCCAGCCCCTGGCAGGCGCGCATGTAGCCGCGCGTCTCGACGATCCCCCAGAAGTGGCCCACGTCCTCGGCGAATGGTGCCGGCCCGAGCGCCCGGATACCCGCCTCCATCCCCTCCTCGTACAACCGCTTGGCTTGCCGCGGGTCGGCGGTCGCCTCGGCGAGCAGGACGTAGGCATCGGCGCAGTCAGGGGAATGGGCAAGGGCCTCGCGCGCCAGTCGCACCCGGCGCGGACCCGTTGCCTCGAGTGCCTGGTAGACCAGTTCCTGCGCCGCTTCCAGCGGGGTGCGGGGCGCGAAGGCGGGAGGACTGCCGCCGATGAGTGCCTGTTGGAGGAAGGCGTTCGCCTCCTCGATGGTGGCGAAATCCTGCCCTTCGAGGAGTCGCCCGATCTGCGCGAGATGCTGGTCCATCAGACGGCGATCAGACAAGGGCGGCAGGGGTATGGTGGGCGGTCGTAGACCACCGGACTTCTTGCGGGGCATGGTGTCCTCCCTTCCGCTCGGGGTCGCTGGAGCAGGACCGACGTGCCACCGCAGTATAGCAGGCAGGCCGGACACATAACCCGTGCATGCCGACAAAGAGTGCTGAAGAAGATCGCCATGAAGCGATCAAAGTGGCACCGCATACCCACCACCACTAGCGAGTCTATTGTCAATGACGATGGTCATTGACAATAGACTTACCTCATGCTATTGTCGTATCGTCGGCGTGCAGCAGGAGGTGGATGGATGGATGAGTACGACGGGAACGCGACGCATCTCTCGACGACGCAGGCGGCACACGCGGCGGGGATCTCGCGGCAGCGGATGCTGCAACTGATCAAGGACCAGAAGGTGCCGGCAACCGAGACACGCAACGGGTATCGCGTATCTCGTGAGGCCGTGGCGTACCTGACGAGCGAACGGCGTCTGATCAACGATCAGCGGGCGATGCTCAGGACGGCTCACGAGCTTGTAGAGGAGATGAGGCGTCTCGCCACGCCAGCGGAGCCGACCCTCCTGCACGACATGAAGGAGTTCGAGGAGACGATCAAGCGGGCCTCGCCCCTCGCCGTTGCAGACATCGCGGCCCCCTTCACAACGGCGCTGCGGGGGGCGATGGAAGCGGCGGCGGTGCTCACACCGATGCGGCGGTATGTCGAAGAGATGGAGGCGATCCGCGCGCGCATGGTCGCAGAGTCGCGGCACGCCCTGCAGGTCGCCGCCAAGCTCGCTCCCACGGCGGATGTGCAGCGCGCCGCCGCTGAAGGGATCGCGAGCGCGATGGATAACCTGAAGATGGGCGGCGTCGAAGCGGCGATGAACGCAGCGGCTGAGCAACAGGGCGTTCTTCAGGCCACGCGGGGATTCGGCCCGATCGCCATCGTGTCGAAATTCGGGCAACTGCACGGGCCGTTTGAAGCGCTGAAAGTCTTCGCTGAGCGCCCGGACTTCCTCGCCGGATTGGCAGGGCAGTTCACATTCGATCCGGCGAGCATCGTCGGGGACGCCCTGAAAGAGGGCACGACGGGAATGATGAAGCGCATGGTGGAAGCCACCGCCCTCCCTCCCGCGCGGATTGCCGCCGCGCAGTTCAAGCCGCCTGCGGCATGGGGAGAGACGTTCGGGATAGCGGACGTGGCGGCTCGGGCAGTCAGGGAGGGAAAGGCAGAGTGGAGGGAACGGTTCGCCACCCCGCCGCAGACCGATCCCGCACGACTCGGAGAACGTATCGAGATGAGCGTGCCGCCCATCTCTGAAAGGCCGATCCCGCCCGCGCCCTTGGACAAGGGCTCCGTGCTTCCCATCTCACGGGAATCACCGTTGGAGGAGAAAGTGGACGATTTGCGCTGCCAAGTCGAAGAACTGAAGGCGCTGGTGCTCGGTCGGCAGGGGGAGACGACCGTGAACCCAACTACCGAGCATCCCGATACCGAGAGCGGCGCCCACTGGCAGCGGGGGCACGGCACGGATGACCCAGCGGTCGTCCTCGACCGCTTCGCCGCGCTGCGGGCGAAGACGCGGGGCGATACCGATGCGGAGGATGTGACCGCCATCATCCGCGCGTCCCGCGATCGGGGACTGCCGCGTGGATAATCCCGTTCCCACCTTCTCCCGCGTCGTGGTGGACGCCTCGATTGCCGCGAAGTGGGTGGTGCGCGAGCCGGATTCGCCTGCGGCGGCGGCCCTGCTCCGGGGGTGGCTCGCCGGGGGGATGCAACCGATCGCCCCGACCTTCCTCGCCATCGAGGTCGCCAACGTCCTGCACCGGCAGGCGCGGGCGGGCGTATTCACTCGTGCCGAGGCGGAGGAAGCCCTCCGCCTCGTGCTCGCCACTGTGGCGCTCCGGGATGCCCCCGATCGGGACACCGTCCGCGCCTTGCAGATCGCCGACACCGTGGGGCAGGCGACGCCGTACGACGCCCTCTACCTCGCCCTCGCCGAGCGCGCGGGGTGCGAATACTGGACCGCCGATGCCCGGTTCGTGGGGGCGACGCAGCGGCAGTTCCCGCAGGTGAAGCGGCTCGGGGGAGAAGAGGAAGCACACTGAGCACCGCGCCGAGACGGACGGGCGACGCTCGCCACGGGCGATCACCCGCATCCTGAGGCAGACCGCTGGCATGACGCGGCATCCGCGTTAGAGCGGCGGCAAACATATCCCGTCAGGTCAGCCCTTCCCCACGACCGCCCCCGCTGCTATGCTCCTCATAAACTAAGGGGCTGCCTGCTGGTCGCCCGCGCGACGGGTAGCCCGTCACGAAGGAGGAGCAATGAGCACCGACGCCACGAAGGGCACCCCCACCAAACCCGTCGCTCACCCCCCGAGGGCGCAAAACGACTGGTTCGCCCGCAACCGCGACACGGCAATCCGCGTGCGCTTCACCGACGGCACCGCGCTCGTCGGCACGCTCCTGGCCTGGGACACTTATACAATCGTCCTCGCCGTGTCCGGGGAGGCGGAACCCGTGCTCGTGCAGAAGCACGCCGTCGCCTACTTCGCCCGCGACGAAGGGGGAGCGGGTGCGTGACCGTATCGCGCTGCAATGTACCCGGTCGCTCACCGCACGCTTCCCGCCTCGCAGCGGCCGGCCGCTCATCGCACTGACCGCCACCGCCGGCCAGCGCATCCGTTCTCTCCGTCCCACCGCCCCGACCGCACGCTCCCCGGAAGATGGCATGACCCTTGCTGTGTCCACGGGCGCGGCCAATCGGACAGCAAGAAAGCAGGGGCCACGATGAGCACGGGATCGAGTGGGCAACAAAGCCAAGGCGTTGGGTCGCCGATCAGCAACGAGGCGTACAACGTGCTTGCCGCCCTCCACGCCAAACTCGAAGGTTTGGAGGCGATGCGCAAATTCAGCGCGCAGGGCAACCAACCGATCTGGCAGCAACTCTCGGAGCGCGACAATGAGGCGGTCCAGGTGCTGGTGCAGGAGCTGGAGCGGCTCGTGCGGGAGGGACGGCTCCGCCCGGGCCAACCGGGGCAAGCGCGCTAGTCGTCCCCGCCGAGACGGCGTACGGATGACGATCGGCAGGACAACACTGCGCGACCGCCCCCGCGCGGGGGTCGTCGTTTGTCCGTGTCGGGTGCGCACTCCCGGCATGCGGTGCGATCGCTGTCCCCCATCGTGGTGCGGGTAGGCCCGATCGGGTGAGGGCACGGAGCGGCGTGACCCCTTGCTCGGCATGCGAGCGGAAGTCCACGCGGGGGTGGATTGGCTCGCCCAAGACGGGAGCAGCGGCGCACAGGGCGGTCGTCGCTCACCGACCGCCCCCATATCCGTTCGCGCCCCCCCGATGCTCCCGCACATACTCGACCGAGCGGGCGAGATCGTCGTAGCGGGGGGGACGCCCGCAGGCGCGACAATAGGCCCGCAGATCACCGATCCCCGTCTCCACCGCCATCTGGTCCCAAAACGCCCGCCGGGCGGCACCTGCGGGGTCGGCAGGGAGATGTGCGGAAGGTGTTGCCGAAGGTGGCATCGCCCCACATCCCACGTTCTCCATCGCCACCGCCGACACTCTGGGATATGTCACATCGCCTCCCGACGCTCCTGCCGTGGGGGATTCCCGCAGCCCCAACAGGTCCGCCAGCACCGCCAACATGTACGGCATCTTGTTCACTCCTCTATCGTCCCGCCTCTTGATCGCCGAGGTGCGCGCCTGCGTTGCCGCCCGCGCGCTGTAGACCGCCGCGATGAATGCCTCCCACGCCACTCCCGATTGCCGGTAGAGGGTGAGCGTCCGGCTTGTGGTACTGCCCAGCGTGGCACGATCGCCCAGTTCGCGGCGGAGATCGCCGATCAGGGCCAGCACCGCATCCCGTTCCGGATCGGCGAGGGCGTGCGGGCGCGCTGTTCGTCGCGGCGCAGGGTCCGGAGGAGAGAGGGACGGGCCAGGCTCTGGGGAGGATGGACGTGGCGATCGGTCAGGAAAATTGATGGACGGGGGTGCTATCGAATGTTCGAATTCCCCCTCGTCTTCTTCGATCTCTTGTTCTTCTACTGAGAACCCGCGCTCGCCGGGTTCTAGAACCCGCGCTGACCGGGTACTGGGGGGCGGGGTGACAAGGAGGCGATAGGTGTTGACGAGGCCGCGCCCCCGGCGAGTCTGTTCCACGAAACCCGCCGCCACGAGTTCCCGCATCACTTGCCGGACAAGGTCTTCGCCGGCGTCCATCAGTGCGCAGAGGCGGGCGTAA
>JAABUR0100003643.1_pt1 | contig 21448 bp, 25 predicted proteins | sample 5560091 | NCBI WGS metagenome assembly JAABUR01 (sample SAMN10711879, study PRJNA513375) | rock metagenome | isolation source: Antarctica rocks | place: Antarctica: Victoria Land, University Valley sud
CAAAGAGGAGTACAAGGACCTTCTCCTCGCCGTTAGCCAGAGAAACCAATGGTCCGATTGGATCGAGTTCTTTCTGCGCGGTGTAACCGACCAATCGCGGGATGCTGTCCACCGCTCCGACCGCTTACTCGACCTTTGGAAGCGCTACCGCGCCGAGGTGCAGGCGCCTCGAACATCCACCTCTCTGGTGCGGCTCGTCGATCTCCTGTTCGAACGCCCAGCGGTCACGATTCGAGTCGTGTCCGATACGCTCGAAGTGACGCCAAAGGCAGCAGGAGATTTGGTTGACAGGCTTGTGGCACGGGGTATTTTGCGGGAGATGACCGGTCGAACGTATAAGCGAGTGTTCCTGGCGACAGGGATCGTTGATATCACCATGGTGCCTGACGCTCCTGTCGCTTCGTATCAGGAGGCGTAAACGCGTTCGACCCCGATCTCCTGGAGCCGCGTCAATCGCGTTCACGCTGTCCTGCCGCTCGCGCCCAACGCGCATCGCGACCAGCGCGCCACCCATGGCCAGTCCAGCACCCGCCCAGAACGCCCATCGGTGGCCGGCGACGACCGCTGCGGCTGGCGCCGGGCCAGTCCTAGCCAGGGCGTCGGTCCGAGCAGTCGCAATCGAGACGAACAGGGACAAGCCGGTCGCCGTCCCGATCTGCGCCGACGCATGGAGCAGCGCGGCCGCCGCGCCCCGTTCCGTGGTCCCGACTCCCGCCGTTGCCGCTCCAATCACCCGAACCTGAGCTAACGCCGCCTCCGCTCCCAGGGGCGCGCCCGCGCCCTCGCATCCGGCCCGAGGTGAGAGACGCCGTGGCACGAACAATGCCCGCGCACCTGTCTTTGTCACGTTTGCTGGAGAGCATCGGAGTGGAGACCACGACGACGATGCCGCTGGCCGTCAATCGCACGTCGGCGGTGATTTCGCTCCGACTCTTGATCGTTCTTTTCGTTCAGTATATATTGAACATATGGAACATACTTCGGCTGGGGACGCGCCGAGCGGGGCGCCAACGACCGTTGTGCTGGCCTACGTCGAAGACGTCGGTCTCTACTTCGAGCAAAACGGCCTGCCCCGCATGGCTGGCCGCATCATCGGCTGGCTCCTCGTCTGCGACCCGCCCGAGCAATCGGCCGGCGCGATGGCCGTGGTCCTTCGGGCCAGCAAGGGCTCGATCAGCACCGCCACCCGGCTGCTCGTCCAGGCCCGTTTGATCGAGCGGGTTGCCCTACCGGGCGCCCGGCGCGACTACTTCCGCATTCGGCCCGACGGTTGGGCTGACCGCGTGCGCGCGAGTGTCGGCATCGTCAGCGAGTTTCGCCGGCTGACCGAGCGCGGGTTGGATCTCCTCGGCCCGGCGGCTGCGCCGCGCTGCGCCCGGCTTGAGGGGGTCCACGATCTCTACGTCTGGCTCGAGCGGGAGTTACCTGTGTTGCTGGAACGCTACGAAAGGGAGCGCCGGGGAGGAAGTCGATGACCGCCGCGATCCACACCGACCACCTCAGCAAACGCTACGGGTCCCGGCTCGGCCTGGTCGAGCTCGACCTGACGGTCGAGCGGGGCGAGGTCTTCGGTTTTCTCGGGCCGAACGGCGCCGGCAAGACGACGACGATCCGGACGCTGCTCGATCTGATCCGCCCCTCCAGCGGCCGGGCGACGGTACTGGACCGCGATAGCCACGTCCAGAGTCTCGAGATCCGCCGCCGGGTCGGCTACCTACCGGGGGAGCTGGCTCTCTACGATACCTTGACCCGCCGCGAACTGCTGCGTTACGTCGCGAACCTGCGGGGGAGCCACGGTGGGGGCGTCGACGCCCGCTACGTCGAAGCGCTGATCGAGCGCCTCGATCTTGACCCCTCTCGCCAGATTCGCACCCTCTCGAAGGGAAACAAGCAGAAGGTGGGGTTGGTCCAGGCGTTCATGCACCAGCCAGAGCTCCTGATCCTGGACGAACCGACGAGCGGGCTCGACCCGTTAGTGCAGCAGGAGTTTCACCGCCTCGCGCTCGAAGCGAAAGCGGAGGGGCGAACCGTCTTCCTCTCCTCTCACGTCCTTGGCGAAGTCGAGCGGATCGCCGATCGGGTCGGCATCCTCCGCGACGGCCGGCTGATCGCGGTTGACGCCGTCGCGGCGATCCGGGAGCGGGCACGGCATCACGTCGATATCCGCTTCGGGCGTCCCGTCCCGGCCGGCGTTTTCGCCGGGTTGCCGGGGGTGCGGGAGGCGACGATCGAGGGAGACCACGGCCGCTTTGCGGTCGAAGGCTCGATGGACGGGCTGATCAAAGCCGCCGCTGGATTTGAGGTCGTGACCATCGTCAGCCACGAGCCGGACTTGGAGGAAGTTTTCCTCGACTACTACCGCGGGAGCGACCGCCATGCTGCGTAACATCTTCACCAAAACGCTGCGGGATCAGCGACGGCCACTCCTCTGGTGGTCGCTCGGGCTGGTGACCCTGACGCTGATCACGATCTTGTACTACCCGGCGGTTCGCGCCACCCCCGCGCTCAACCAGATGATGCAGGACATGCCGGAGGGGTTGCGGTCGCTGTTCGGTGGCGGCGACATCGTATCCCCGGCCGGCTACCTAACCGCCGAGCTCTTCGCGCTGATGGTGCCGTTGCTGTTCCTGATCTATGCCGTCAACCTCGGGGTCGGCGCGATCGCCGGCGAGGAGGAGCGGGGGACGCTGGAGTTGCTGCTCGCCCTCCCCGTCTCCCGGCGGCGCGTCGTCGTCGAGAAGTTCGCCGCGCTCGTCGGGCTCCTGGCCGCGCTGTCGCTCGTCCTCTGGTTAACCCTCTGGCTTGGCGCCCGCTCCGTCGACATGGCGATCGGCGGCGACCGGCTGGCGGCGGCGACCACCAACACGGCGTTGCTGGCGCTGACGCTCGGCGCCCTCGGCTTGGCCCTGGGCGCTGGCACCGGCAGGCGCGGTCTCAGCCTGGGCATCTGCGCCGCCATTGCCGCCGGCGGCTACGTCTGGAACGGCCTGGCGCCCCTGGTCGAGGCGTTGGCACCGCTGCGCCGCCTCTCCCTCTTCTACTATGCGCTCGCCTCGGAGCCGCTCCGGAACGGTCTGGACCCTGGTCACGCCGCGGTTCTGGGCGGGACGACCGTGATCCTTTTCGCCGTCGCCTTGCTCGGGCTCGATCGCCGGGACGTGGCCGTCTGACGGTACCTGAGGTCGCTCGCGCCCAACGCGCATCGCGACAAGTGCGGCGCCCACAGCCAGTCCAGCGCCCGCCCAGAACGCCCATCGGTGGCCGGCGACGACCGCCGCGGCTGACGCCGATCCAGGACGGGCAAGGGAGTCTGATCACACGCTCGCAAGTGGGACCGGCAGGGGCAACTCGATTGACGTGGCCATCTGCACGGACGTGTTTAGCGCTCTGACGGCTGGCAGTGTTTCCTGTGCCGATGCCGGTAACGCTCGGTGACGGACAATCGCGTGAATATTCGCCGCTAGCCGCTGTCGAGTGACGGCTGGTAGGTGCCGAAGCTCCACTCGTAGCCATCGAGGTCGAGGGCCCGGTAGCGGCGCGTCCCGAACTCGGTGTCTTCCGACTCCAGCACGATGTGGGCGCCGCCCGCCCGCGCTCGCGCATGGTGCGCGTCGACGTCGTCGACCACGACGTAGATGCCGCGTCCGGCCAGCAGATCCCACGGGCTCTCCGCCTGCTGCCCGGCGGCGGTGCCCAGCATGTTCGCGCTGCTGCCAACCCGCATCTCGGCGTGGACGATTGACCCGTCCGGCGCGGGAAATGACCGTAGCGTCTCGAAGCCGAATGCCGCCGAGAGCCACCTCAGGGCCGCCGCGGCGCCGCGGTAGACGAAATAGGGAACGATCGTCGGCGATGCGTCCCGCGGCTCCTGGTTCATAGGGTCGTTGGCCGACTGAGCCGGCGGCGACTCGTCCTTTCGCCAGTCCCGGTTAGTCGCGCAGCGTCCGGATCTCGTCGACGTCGACCGTGCTCACCCGCCGGCTCAGCGCCATGATGATCGCCAGTCCGACCGCCGCCTCCGCCGCCGCTACCGCAATCGTAAAGATGGCGAAGCCTTGGCCGTTCAGGGTGTTGCTCTCCCAACCAAATGCCACCAGCGACAGATTCACCGCGTTGATCATCAATTCCACGCACATGAAGATGATCAGCAGGTTGCGCCGGATCAGCACCCCCATCATCCCGATGATGAAGAGCGCCGCGCTCAAAAACAGAAAGTGATTGACTCCCAGCTCACCCATATTGGCTCCCATACGAGGTCGGAGGGCGGAGGTCGGAGGTCGGAAGATGAGTGACGCAAGGACCGCGATCCCCTCGTCCCGACCCCCCCTTTACCGTCCTCCGTCCTCCGCCCTCCGCCCTCCGACCTCCGACCCAGATGGACCGACCCGGGTGTACGCGTCCGGATCGCGCACCATGATCAGCTCCCGCGTCGCGTCGAGTGCCGGTGTTGGCTCCCGGCGCCCGCCGGCCGCCGCCACCATCGGCGTTTCCCCCTCGGGGCCTGCCTCCAGCGCCGCGGCCGCGTCGGTGCCACGTGGGTGACCGAGTGAGATCGTGCCCCGGCGCTGCCCAATCTGCACCCCGAGGCGCTCCGGCAGCGCCAGGACGATCGCCCCGACGACCCCAACCAGCAGCACCAGGGAGATCACCTCGAACGGCAACAGATACTGCGTGTAGAGCACCCGTCCCAGCGCCTGAACGTTGCCCCCGACCGCCGCCACGTTGGCTGGTGTCGCGTTCCCCTGCTGCCCAACCACCGTCCGGTTCAGGATTGCCGCCCCGACCTCCAGGAGCAGGATCGCCCCGAGGAGCAGACCAACCGTCCGCTGCACCGGCCGCGCCGTGTGGAACTCTGGCAGATCGTCGGGGTCGACCAGCATCAGCACGAAGAGGACGAGGACGAGGATCGCCCCCGTATAGACAATCACCTGCACCGCCGCCAGGAACTCCGCCCCGAGCATGACGAAGATGGCGGCCACGTTGAAGAAGCAGAGGATCAGAAAAACCGCGGCATGGACCGGATTGGTCGAGGCCACCACCCCGACCGCGGCGAGGAGGCAAATCGCCGCCAGCACGTAGAAGACGATCAGATTCCAGGGCATGACCGCGCTCCGTCGAGATGAGCTAGCAACCGCCGGCTATCCGCTATCTGCAAGAGGTTGTCGTCCACGCCTGCGACGCATCGGCGAGGACCCGTATCCATCACAGATTCGACCACCGGTTGACCATTGTTCGTGGGTCGCTGATCGCTCACAAAATCTGCCCATTCCCGACCAGCCGGATAAACGCCGTCACCACGATGTTGATCAGCGCCAGTGGCAGCAGCACCTTCCAGGCGATTCCCATCAGTTGGTCGTAGCGGAAGCGTGGCAGCGTCCCTCGCAACCACACGTAGAAGAAGAGAAAGAAGACCACCTTCAGCAGCAGCCAGAGGATCCCGAGTCCCCAGAAGCGCGCCGACCCCGGGCCATCGGTGCCGCCGAGGAAGAGCGTCGCCGCGAAGAGGGAGAGGATGATCATGTTGATGTACTCGCCCAGGAAGTAGAAGGAGAAGCGGAAGGCCGAGTACTCGGTGTGAAACCCGGAGACGAGCTCCGTCTCCGCCTCTGGCAGGTCGAACGGCGCCCGGTTCGTCTCCGCCACCCCGGCGATCAGAAAGATCACGAACGCCAACGGCTGCGACAGGATGAACCAGTTTGGCAAGCTCAGCGGACCGATCTGGAGGTCCGCTTGCTGTTGGAGCATGATCTGGCGAACGCTCAGCGAACCGCTGAGAAGGAAGATACCCGTCAGCGACAGCCCGAGGATGATCTCGTAGGAAACGACCTGGGCGGCCGCTCGTAGCCCGCCGAGGAGAGAGTAGCGGTTCGCCGAGGCGTACGCCCCGAGGATGATGCCGTAGACGCCGAGCGAGCCGAAGGCCAGGAGAAAGAGCGCGCCGACGTTGAGATCGGCGACGAAGAGATTGACGCTTCGTCCGAAGACGTGGATCGTCCCCCCGAAGGGGATGACCGCCACGCGCACGATCGCGGTCACGAAGACGATCAGTGGCGCGAAGAAGAAGATCAGCTTGTCGGCCGCCGCCGGGATCAGATCTTCCTTGCCGAGCAGCTTGATCCCATCCGCGATTGGCTGCAGCAGCCCTTTCGGCCCGGTCCGGGTCGGACCCATCCGGTCCTGCATCGCGGCCAGAACCTTCCGCTCGAAATAGGTCATGTACGCCATGCCGACCAGCAGGACGTTCATCAGAATGAAGGCGACGATGAACGTCAGCCACAGCGGCTGGTTCGCGATCATACGGGTGCCTCACCCCTCGTTCAACGCGCCAAAATCCCACCGTCCCGGCTCGGGCCGCGGTGGGCACGACCAATCTCTGGCGCATTCTACCCGTTCACCCCGGCCTTGTGCCCCCCGGCCACGTTTCGACGTGGTCCCAGGCTGTCAGGCCACCCAAGGCAGCCGCCGAGCAGCTACGAGCCAGATGTCGGCCGCCCGGGCACCGCCTCACTCGCCGGTGCTCCGGTGGATGCCGGCGGCGACAACCCGACGAGGCCGACCAGCATCCCCTCGACCATCTCTGGCACGGGCGGCCATGGGAAGACTGGAACCGCCTCCCGCAAGGAGACGATGCCGTGGAGCGCGGTCCAGACCCGCGTCGCCACCAGGAGCGGGTCCGCCGGTCGGGCCACCCCGGTCTCGATGCACGCCACGACCCCGTCGACCAGGATGTCGAACGTATCCAACCCCGGCAGCTCGTCCGGCGCCTCGTCCGCCAACCCCAGGACCGCGCCGCCGAACATCACCCGGTAGGCGTCGGGCTGCTCGCTGGCGAACCGGCAGTACGCCAGACAGCCCGCCCGGAATCTCGCCGCCGGCTCGCTCTCCCCCACCAGGGCCTGCTCCAACACATCGCGGAGCAGGGCATAGTGACCGAGCAGCACCTCCCGCAGGAGAGCTTGCTTGCTCGCGAAGTGCAGATAGACGGACGGAGCGGCCACCCCCGCTTCCCGCGCCACCGCTCGGAGCGACAACCCCGCCCCGTTGCCGGTACGCCCCAGGAGACGCCCCGCCGCCGTCAGCAGCTCATGCCGCAGACGAACGCCCTCCCCTTGCGCGTTCCGTACCCGGCGCGTCGTTTCATCATCGGCGCCCATCATCAGACCCCTCGCTCCGTCGCGGCAGGACGAGCCATCTCCAACCTCTTGACACACTACCTAACGACTGTTATGATATGCGTCATTACATGCGTTAGGTTCTATAGTAGCTCATTCACCGGCTGAGCCCTCTCTCCGCTGATCCGAGCCCGACGAGGCGTAGCTCATGACGGACGAAGCGGCCGAGCGCCGGTCATCATTGCCCCGGCCACGTCACCCTGAAGGAAGCCGAGGGGCGGCGATGCGGATGAGATTAGCGAGAGTCACCAAGCGGTCTGGACTCCTCCGGAGCGAGAAGTTTCTGCTGATTGCCGTCACGATCGGGCTCCTCCACCACGGCGACCACATCCTCCGGTACGATCACAGCGGGTGGCCGTTCCGACCGGACGTGAACCCCTTTACCGTGAGCCTCCTTGTCTACCCGATCCTCCTCGTCATCGCCCTCCTTCGCTCCCGGCCCTGGCTCCGGGTCGGTCTCTTGGCGGTGGTCTTCCTCGCCGTCCAGACGGCCCACGTCCTGATCGAAACCCCGGCCGACCAGTACGGCACCTGGGCTCACGGGGTCAGCTCCGATCTCTCGGTACTCGGCGCGCCGAACCTGCTCGGCGTTGCCTCGCCCGCCCTCGGCCTGGCCGCCGCTGGCCTCTCGCTCCTCCTCTCGGTCGCGCTCCTCGCGACGCTTGCCGCCTTTGTGGCTGACGCCCTCCATCACGACCGTCGCCACGGTGTCGTCGCGCCCTGATACCCGGCTCGCTGGCGGCTACACTGTGCTCGACGCCAGCGAACCGGCCGTCGTGGACCGCGTTGCGAGGAGGATAATCCGATGCCGACCGACCCCCAACCCGGCACCACCGCCGAGCAAGACGGCGTCTGGCGCATCGAGGATGGTGAGGCGAAACCGCGACCGGCTGGCAGGACCTACCGCCCGGACGGCATCGAAAACCTCACCTACAGCAACCCCTATCGTCTCGACCTGGAGCGCGTCTGGTTCGATGGCAAGATCGTCTACGCGATCGAGAGCGGTGAGATCGACATCCCCTTCGATGACAAGCGCGTCGCTCAGGACAACAAGGTCGCCCAGGAGTACCAGATCGTCTACGCCGTCGACCTCGACGAGCGAGGCAAGCACAAGGATGGCACGGAGCCGGAGGCGGTCGAGGGCCAGCTCAACATCTACGACTCCGTCCCCGGGATGGACACCTACTCCCCACTCTGGCAGTTCAACTACGTCGTCGTCCCCCGCGACTATGCGCCAAACACCCTCCGCTCCGAGGCCGATTGCCTGAAGAGCGGTTATCCCATCCACAAGAGCACCGTCGTCGAGAACTGACCCGTCCTCTAACGACCGCCGTGCGCGGTCGCAACGTCTCCGAAGCGTCGTTCGCCGCTCCGAAACGGGGCTGGTCGGTATCGCCATAGGTCACGCTGGCAGCTCTTAGGCCGCGTCGCACCTCATGAGCGTTCCCGCATCGCGGGGACGATGCCGCCTGCCTGGTTGGGGCAACGGGAAGGCCGCCCGTGGTGGAACCTCCAAGCGATGCGATCCTCAGCCTCGTCAATTGCGGCCAAACGTCCACCGACAGCTATTGTTATGGCTACTCAATAAGCTGATATCATAGCTATTCGCATGTTGCTGGCGAAGTCGAAACGTTCGACGCGCCGATGCCGAGCATTCAGGAGTGCCGTCAATGCCAAAAGCCGTCTCCGCCACCGAAGCGAAGAACCGCCTCGGCGCCCTCCTCGGCTACGTCGTCGATCAGCGGGACGAAGTGATCGTCGAACGTCAGGGCAAGCCACGCGCCGTCCTCATCTCCTTTACCGCCTTTGAAGAGCTCCAATCCCTACGCGAGCAGAAGCGCCGCGCCGATGCCTTGGAAGATCTGCGGCGATTGCGGGATCGCGTGAGCGATCGAAACCATGACTTGTCCGAGGACAAAATCGAAGGCTTAGCCGAGGAGATCAGCCAGGGAGCGATCACCCGACTGGTCGAGCGAGGCGGTCTCAGCTTTGAGCGCGACCGGCGCTGACCTCGTCCGATGCGTGCGCTCCTCGATACCAACCTCTTCATCAGTTACTTACTCTCCAGCGGACGGACCGGGTCGGCCGTTGGGGTCATTTTAGAAGCTGCCTTTCGCGGCGCGTTCACGCTCCTCTTCGCCATCGAGATCGCGGAGGAGATGATTGCCACCACTGCCGCGCGCCCTGACCTGATGGCCCGGATCGGTTCAGGAGACGTCGCAGAGATGTTTCGTCAGGTCGAGAACGTCGCGGAGGTCTTGCCCCGGTTGCCCGCTCCGCCGCCAGAAGTCGGACGAGACCGCAAGGACGACTTCCTGATCGCCCACGCGGTCCTCGCCCACGCTGACTACCTCGTCAGTCGCGACCGCGATCTGCTCGACCTGGTTGACATCGCGGGCGTCCGCTTCGTCAGCCCGCCAGCGTTTCTCGAGGTGCTCCGCGCCGCCGATCGCCTCCCACGCTAGCCCCGCGTCGCCGGCGCGCTCTTCATCCCGTCGGCACCGCCGTTGAGGTCTGGTGGGCAGACGACGGTTCGCGCCTCTCCGAACTAGACCGGTAGTGTCGACCTGGTCGTTTTGGGGCGGCCGGGTTCCTCGTGAACGAAGACCGTTCCGCCGACCCCATTCCGTTCCTGGCCCCGAATCGCTACACTGGTCTCATCTCGCCGCGGGGGCGGTTGCGGATGACCCACGCCGGGGTGGGCGTGACTCGTGCGGAAGGGAGAACGAGCGATGCAGAGCGCGGCTGGTGGCGACCTGGTCCGGCGCATGATTGGCGTCTCGCGGCTGGACGTACCGACCTATGAGGCGGTCGAGCACGACGAGAGCGCGACAACCCAGGCTCTCGTGGTCGTCGTCCTCGCGGCGATCGCGAACGGCATCGGCGCTCTCGGCAGTGACAACGCCGGCCGGGGGTTGATCGGCGGCATCATCGTTGGCATCGTCGGGTGGATTGCGTTTGCGGTTGTCGCCTACTTCATCGGCAGTACCCTCTTTGCGACGTCACGGACCTCGGCGACAATCGGTCAGCTGCTGCGCACCACCGGCTTCGCGCGGGCGCCGCAGATCATCACCGTCCTTGGTTTCATCCCCGTGCTCGGCGGTCTCGTCTGGCTCGTCGCGGGCATCTGGACCTTGATCGCGGCGGTCATCGCCCTCCGCCAAGCGCTCGACTTCACGACCGGTCGCGCCATCGGGACCGCGATCGTCGCCGCGATCGTCAATGCCATCATCGTGGCGATCATCTTCGCCATTTTAGGTCTGGGGTCGGCTGCCCTCGGCGTCTAGGAATCACCCGTCGGACCGGCGTGGGTTCCCGTTTCGGCCGCTCGTTGCCGAGGCGCGGACCACGACGGGCCACGACCCAAAGGGGCGCGATGTCGCGTGGGGGTGACCAGCACGGCGCGAGCATCGATTCCTCTCCGTGGTTCCTGGCGATTCAGACCGTGACACCTTGCCGCGACCCGGCGGATCGGGTGGTAGCGACACGCTCTGCCTACCGGACACCACCACTCCGCACCCGTTCACCGGTCGGCGCGATTCCCTATCGTCCATCCTCGATCAACAGCGCCGAGCCCGCCGCCGCCACCGCGACGGCGATCAGGAGCCAGAGCACCGGTTCGTACCGCCCCCAAACCCCGTACAACGCGCCGGCGGCAACCGGTCCCGCGGCGCGCGCGACGGTGACGAAGAGGGCGAGGACGCCGCTGACGCCACCATACTGACGCCGCCCGTACAGCTCGGCCACGAGCGCGGCGCGGGCTGGCGTGATCGCGCCAAACCCGGCGCCGAAGAGAACGACGAAGGCGACGACCCCGCCGCGGGTCGGAGCCATCACCAGCGCGGCGATACCCAGGCTTTGGAGCAGGAAGATCGCCGCGGTCACGTAGCGACGCGGCACGCACCCGCCGAGCGGTGTGAAGACGAGCCGGCCCGGCAGCGCCATCAAACCGACGCCACCGGCCGCCGTCGCCGCGAACCCGCCGCCGAAGCCACGCTCCGTGAGAAACGGGATCAGGTGCACCGTCATCGCCACATTGACGAGGAAGGCGAGGCAGAAGGCCGTCGTCAGCCATCGGAACGACGCGCTCCGCACGGCATTTCCGAGGGAGACACGTGTCTCATCCCGCTCATCCTGATCCCCCTCGGATGACGGCCCGCCGTCGGGAAGGAGGCCGAGATCCTCCGGCCGGCGGCGCAATACCAACCCGTGGACCGGCATGGTCAGCGTTGCCAACAGAATCGCGAGCACGACGAGCGCCGCTCGCCAGCCATGACCATCAACCAGCCGGGCCGTCAGCGGCAGGTAGACGACGCTGGCGAATCCACCCGCAAACGTTAGGATGGTCAGCGCCCGACCCCGGTAGCGAACGAACCAGGTGGCGACCGCGACGAAGGCTGGCTCGTAGAGCACCGCCGCGCTCGCCAGACCGATCCCCGCCCAGACGAGGTAGAAGACGGCCAGATCATCGACCGAAGCCCACGCCAGCACCAACAGCGCGGCCGCGCCGGAGCCCGCCGTCATGATCAGTCGCGGACCGTGGCGGTCGACCCAGCGCCCGACGACCAGCGCGGCGAGGCCGGAACAGAGCAGCGCAAGCGAGAAGGCGCCGGTGATCGCGGCCCGCGACCAGCCGAGCTCCTGGCTCATCGGCGTCACGAAGACGGGAAAGGCGTAGTACAAGATTCCCCAGGACGTGACCTCTGTCCAGCACAGCGCCAGCACGATGACCCAGCCATAGAAGAGTCGTGGCGGGCCTGACGCCCCGTCCTCCGGTTTGCCCATCGCCGCCAACCGGATGCGCACCCGCTCCACCCGCCTCTCTCAGCCACGCTCCCCGTTGTGCGCCAGGGTAGCCGACCCTCCGGGGCTCGTCGCCCCAAGCCGGAGCGGAGACGCGACGATCGCGCTTCCAGCGACGACGATGCATTCGTCGCCAGTCGCTCATCTGGGAGAGCGAAGGGATCCTTCGGCCGACCGAGCGCCTGGGGTAACGAACGCTCGGTCACCCGGCGTCAGACGGTTTGCCCGGCGGCGCATCCGGGGGATCGGCGAACAGCGCCGGGTCGGGCCGGAGGCCATCGCAGGAGGTCTACCAGGAGTCGTGAAGCCCGGCGCGGTACGTGGCGGTTACGTCCGCTCCACACGCGGCGCGTCGAGAAGACGTCTCGGTTTGCGACGGGCAGGGGAGGAGGTCACCCACCGCCCCCGGTCTCGATGTCCCGGGCGAAGTGATCGGGAAGACCGCCGGCGGCGCGGATCGCCTTTGTCATCTCCGCGGTATCGTAGGCCGTGCGACGAATCTCGACCGAGACCGGCTGGTTGGGCGCAACCTCGAGCAACGCCTAGGCGGCTCGCGGGTCACCATCCTTCGGCTTGCCGACACTTCCCTCATTAATCATCAGCACCCCGGCGATTGCGCGCACCCACGGCCTGTGGGTGTGACCAAAGACGAGGACGTCGCAGTCGGCGCCACGGGCGATACGCTCCAGAGAGCGCGGGTCGCGGTCCGCGAAGAGGTACTCATTCATCCGCCGGGGGCTACCGTGGACCAGCCGGAACCGCTTCCCCTCGATCTCGAACCGGATCTCGGGGAGCGGGGATCGCAGATAGGCTTTATTGTCAGGGGTGGTCTCGCGGCGGGTCCAAACGAGGGATGCCTGACCGCGCGCCGCCTCCTCCTGGTCCGTGTAGGCGCAGCCACAATCATCCCGGTCGAAGCCGACGCCGTCGTCGTAGTTGCCCATGATCGTCGGGATGGCGCGGTCGCGGACCAGCTCAATCGTCTCGTTCGGGCAGGCGCCGTAGCCGACGAGGTCGCCGAGACAGTAGACAGCGTCGGGCGCCGCCTGATCGATCGCGCCGAGCACTGCCTCGGTCGCCGCGCTGTTGCCATGGAGGTCGCTGAAGATGGCGATCCGGGTGGTCATTTCTCAGAAATCCTCGCCGTCACAGGTCCCGGCGCGGATGCAGCAGCGCACGCGCCGCAGCGCTAGCAGCGGCACGAACGTCTTCACCCGGCTACTCCACAGCTCCGACACGCTCTCCCGCACGCACCGGTCGAGGGTCGGAGCCAGGGCGCATCCGTCCGGGGCGCATTCCTCCGCCGCCGCTCGCTGGACGATCGCGACGATCGTCGTGATATCTTCCGGCGTCTTCGCGAAGACGTTGTCCATCTCCAACAACACCCCCCTGTTCGGCGCCTCCGCGGACGAACTGATAGACGAGAACCCCCGCCACCGCCCCCAGCGCCGGGCCCGCGACGTAGAGCCACTGGTCGTTCCAGGTCCAGGAGACGAGCGCCGGCGCCAGCGATCGGGCTGGATTCATCGACGCTCCCGAGATTGGTCCCGCGAAGAGCGCCTCCAACCCGATCGTGCCGCCGATGGCGGTCGCGGCGGCCTGACCGACCGCGCGGACGTCGGTCGCGACCGACGTGATGACGAACATCAGCACAAACGTCAGGACCGCTTCCAAAAGGAACGACTGTCCCGCCGAGCCGCGCGGAAGCGTCGCGCCGAGATGCGCCGTCCTGCCAAACATGCCAAGCAAGAGCCCGCTGGCGAGCGTGCCACCCAGCAGTTGGGCATCCCAGTATTGGGGCACCAGCCGCCAGGGGAAGTGCCGACCGACGGCGAAGGCCAGTGTGACGGCGGGATTGAAGTGAGCGCCCGAGATGTGCCCGACCGCGTAGATCATGACCATGATCACGAGGCCAAACGTCAGCCCGATGCCGACGTGGCTCACCCCGCCGCCCGTCGCGGCGTCGATCACAACCGCGCCGGTCCCCGCAAAGACCAGGCTAAACGTCCCCACGCCTTCCGCCGCCAGCGCGCGTAGCTGCACCCAGCCGTCCTTTCCATATCTGACGCGCGGTGTGCGCCAGCGCCGATCCGGCCCCACTGGGGCTGCTCGGACGCGCTGTTTACCTTCCCGTGGTCCTCGCGGATTGAGCCAATGACGGCTTCCGCGCCCGCACGAAGGCGCTGATCAGGCGCCCTCCAGAGGCGTCGAACCGCCCGAAGGCGGAGTGGTCCCATTCATTGCCGACACAGCATGAGGCTTCGCCTCGCTGGCTCTCCGCCAGCTCCCGCGGATCGTAGACGCGGGTGACCTCGATCTCGACCTCGTCGAATCCCGCCACCGCCAGGAGGCGACGGTATTCCGTCTCCTCGAGCGCGCCGGCGACACAGCCGACCCACGCCTCCATGTTTTGCCGCAGATCGGTTGGAAGCTCGCCCTGCGCGACGACGTCGGAGACGGCGAACCGCCCTCCCGGCGTGAGGACGCGGAACGCCTCATGCAGGACACGCCCCTTGTCACCCGAGAGGTTGATCACGCAGTTGGAGATAATCACGTCGACGCTGTCGTCGGGCAGCGGGATTTGCTCGATCTCGCCCTTCAGGAACCGGACGTTCGCGACGCCCGCCTCGGCTCGATTGCGCTCGGCCAGGGCAAGCATCTCGTCGGTCATGTCCAACCCGTAGGCAAATCCCGTCGGACCGACCCGACGGGCCGAGAGAAGGACGTCGATCCCCCCGCCGCTACCCAGGTCGAGCACCGTCTCGCCGGCTCGCAGCTCCGCCAGCGCGGTCGGATTGCCGCACCCAAGCGACGCCTTCAAGGCGTCGTCCGGCACGAGCGCGGCCTCGCCGGCGGCGTACAGGTTGCCGGTGATCGGATCGCCACTGGCCGATCCGCAACACGCGGCTTCGCCGGAGCCGCCACAACAGGCCGCGGCCGCTCCCGTCCGTGTGACGCGGAGCGCCTGCTTGGCGTACTTGGCACGGACAGTCGCGCGCAGCTCATCGGTCGCAATCGGGGTTTGACTACTCATCGGTTCAATTCCTCTTACCACGGGTTCTTCACCCGCGATTCCGAACGAGACGGTCATCTAACAGCAGGGCAGGGCGCAGCATGGCCGCTTCTGTCGCCACTCTGGCAGCCGCCACGGGAACGCCACCGCTCCCGCCCATCTCCTACGTTCGTGCCTGGTCTGTGCCGCACGCCCGCCGCGAGCGAGGTCAGCGTCCAGGGCGCGGGGGTTCGGTATAGAGACGAACGACCCGAAGCGAAACGCGCGCTCCAAGACCTGGTCGTGGTGAGCGACGATCATGGCATGCAGCAGCGGCCCATCGGCGAGCGACATCTTCGACTCCTTTCCCATCGTATCGACAGCTGTCTATGCGATGGCCCAACAAAACAGTCGTTACCCAGTTGCGGCCAGCCGCGCCGGGCCGAGATCGTCGAGCGCATCCTTCAACAGCGCCACTCCCCTGGCATCGGCGGCGTAGTAGGCCCAGACCCCCCGCCGGGAGACGGTCACCAGACCAGCCTCGCGCAGCACCTTCAGATGATGCGACACCGTCGGTTGGCTGACCGCGAAGCGATCGACCACATCGCAGGCGCAGATCGGTGCCTCCTGGGCGGCCACCAGGCGAAAGATATCGAGCCGCGTGGCATCCGCCAGCGCCTTGAAGGCCGCGACGAGCCGATCCCGCTGCCCGAGCGGCAAGGGCGCGGGCGAGACCGCCGGCTCGCAACATTCCGCTGGTCGCATCCTCGTGCTCATGGGGACAGGATACCGCCATATAGATATTTGTCAATGTCTTAACTCGCGGCCACGGCCGAATCGGTCCACGGAGAAACGTTACGGGCGAGACGGCCAGGACAACGCTCTCCGCTTATGGCGGTCCACGTCGGGTCAAACCGAGGCTATCGGAGGGCGCGCGAGCGCCGCGATGGTGACCACGCCGACTCCTTCAACAGGCTGACCCAAACAGCGACAGGCTGCACTCCGCCCGGGGAAGGTCGAGCGAGCCGCGTTGCTGCCCCAGCCTTCGTCGAGCAGACGGCCGCCGGCGTCACCTCCTACGACGAAGATGTCGTCCTCCTCCCACGGGAGGGAAGCGATACCCCTCAGATCTGCCAGGAGGTGGCGGCTCAGGAGATTCCCCATGGGCGCGCTCTCGTTCGGCCGATCTCTGACGAGCGGATCGAGCCCGACGTGTCCGACGCGGCACCGATGAGTTTGACGAGGCTGGCGGGTTCTATGGATGGGCCCCGGGACCTGTCGTGGGCCACTGTCTGGAAAGAGATCACGGACAAGGAGGGAAGCACGATGGACCGTCCGAGCATCATGTTCCGAGCGATGACGCTGAAGATCTGGAGATCTCCCGCTTGCGTGGTAGCCCTCCTCTTGCTTACCGCGGTCACGTCTGGCAACGTCCAGGCCGAGGTGCCATACGCGCCGCTGAGTGAGTACCTGATGCCACGGGATACCGAGATAGCATTGGCGAGAAGCGCCGCTCCTCCCACTGTCTCGGACCACGCCACGCTCAAGGTCTTGACGGCGTCCGGGTTTCAAGTCGTGAGCGAAGGTGATAACGGCTTCGTCTGCCTGGTGATGCGTGGGTGGTCGGCGCCGACGTACACCCCGGCTCAGTTCCGGGAGCTGGTCTATGACTCCAAGCTCCGCGCGCCCATCTGCTTCAACCCGGTAGCGGCACGAACCGTGATGCCATATCAGGAGCTACGCCACAAGCTCGGTATGGAGGGCAAGCCTCCGGAGGAGATCGCTGCCGCCATCGAAGCAGCTTATACCAAGGGCGACCTGCCGAAAATGGAGACGGTGGCATTCGCCTACATGTGGTCGGCGGATATGAATCTCGGACCCGGAATCGGCGCGTTCCATCCGCACATGATGGTCTACACGCCGTACTACGAGAACGCGATGCTCGGCGGCAACGAGTTCGGTGGCGAGCTGCCCTTCGTGTCGGACGATGCCGGAACTCCATTTACCGTAACCGTCATCCCTGTCGACCCTGCATTGGCGATCAAAGCTGACGCGGTTTCGGAGTAGGCGGGCGCGACGACGGCAACCGGAGCCACGACAACACGGCAATGCCGATGAGTTTGACGCGGGCGGCGGGTTTTATAGGTAGGCCCTGGGACGCGTCAGGGACCGCTGCCCCGCACCGGATCGGCGCGAGGAGACGAACGCTCGACAGGAGGTTGGACATGAGCCAGGTCATGGTGCGCTAAAAGGTCAAGCCCGAACAGGCGACGCGGAATGAAGACCTGGTGCGCCGGGTGTACGAGGAGTTGGACCGGACCGCGCCCGCGGGTCTTCACTACGCCACCTTCATCCAGGAGGACGGCGTCAGTTTTGTCCACGTGGCGTCGATCGAGACGGCGGACGGTCGGAACCCGTTGATGGACGTGGCGGCTTTCCGGGCCTTCCAGCAAGATATCGGCGATCGCTGCGACGAGCCGCCGGCGCCGGTCGGCTTGCGCGAGATCGGCTCGTACCGCCTCTGGGGCGGATGAGACTGGCTCGCGCGACAACGGTGAGATGACATTGCTCGGATGAGGTGTTCGGCGCAGGGCGGACACCTCGTCCCACCGGCAGGAGTAAACGCGTGACGCTGGACAGGGACGTGAGTACCACTGAACCGACGGAGCTCGAACGTCTCGGCGCGGCGCGATCGGGAGACGAGCACGCGTTCGCCGCGTTGACGCGGCCGCTCCAACGCGAACTCCACATCCATTGCTATCGGATGCTCGGCTCGCTCGACGACGCCGACGACGCGCTCCAGGAGACGCTACTGCGGGCCTGGCGGCAGCTCGATCGGTTTGAGCCGCGCCCCCCGTTCCGTGCTTGGCTCTACCGGATCGCCACTAACGTCTGCCTAACGATGCTGGCCGGGCGCTCACGCCGAGGCGAAATCGCCATGACGGTGCCGATGGACGCCCAGGGCGACACCCAGCGGGGGGAGGGCGAACCCATGCAGCTCGATCCGTATCCCGACCGCCTGCTCGACGAGCTCGCGCCGAAGATGATGGGTCCAGAGGCGACCGTCGAGATCCGGGAGGGTGTGGAGCTCGCCTTTATCGCCGCGTGCCAACTCCTTCCCCCCCGGCAGCGTGCCGCGCTTCTGCTGCGCGACGTGATCGGCTACTCCGCGGCCGAGGTTGCGGCGATGCTCGCCAGCAGCGTCGCTGGCGTCAACAGCGCGCTCCAACGGGGACGCGCGACACTTGCACGGGAACGGAGCGCCGGACGAGTGACGCGTACCCACTCCCCGACCAGCCCCACAACTGAGCACGCGCTCGTCCGCCGCCTGGTCGATGCCTGGCACGCCGCCGACGTCGCCTCGCTGGTCGCCGTTCTGACCGAGGATGCACTGCTGACGATGCCGCCGCGGCCGGAGCGGTACGTGGGACGCGACGCAATCGGAGCCTTCCTCAGCTCCGTGCCCGGCGGCGGCCGGCTCGATCGGTTCCGACTCGTGCCGACGCGCGCGAACCAGCAGCCTGCCCTCGCTGCCTATTACCGGGACGGTGACGAGGGCGTGTACCGGGCTCACGCGGTCATCGTCCTGGCGTTCGAAGGTGGCGCAATCGCGTCCCTGACGCGCTTCGCCGACCCGGGTCTCTTCGGGCGTTTTGGGCTACCAACGACGCTCGCCGGTTAGGCGAGGATCATTCAGGTGGGCGGGAAATCCTCAGCCGCGCTTCGCGACGTGAGCCTGCGGCCATCCCCGTTGCGACCCCAGGACGCGTTGCCCCGATGGTCTCGTGGAGCGCGTTGACACCGCGCCAGGTGACGAAGCCATCGGGGCGAACAAGGAGGAGGATGCCGGCAGGAGTGTCGCCGTGGGCGGCTGGCCAGCGATCAGCGTGGCCGCACGGGTCGCCGTCGGAGCGACGCGGTAGGCGTCGCGCGTGAGAGTGCCGCGGAATCAGGCGGTCCCTATCGCCGGCGCGGCCCCGAGACCGTTGGTCCCAGGGCCGCGAGGCAGGCGACGGCTCAGCCGCTAGCTGGAGCGGAGGTCGGCGACGACGAGGAGGCGGCCGGTGTCGGGTTGCCAGAGGATGCGGCCCAACTGCGCCTTCTCCGGGACTTGGAAGAAGACGAGGCCGTCGATCTGATCGTCGACGTCGACGGTGATCGACTCGAGGTTCCGGATGCTGGCACTGGTAATGTCGCGGGAGACGGAGGTATTTCCGTAGAAGAAGCCGTCGGTCGTCTGCAAGCCAAAGTCGTATGGGTCAGCCTTGATTTGCTCGCCCGTGGCGGCGATGGAAATCTCGACACCGACGTATCGGGTGCCTTTGTCGAGCGTGACACCCTCGCTGAAGTCGGTCCAGGGGTCGGTGACCTCCGTGACGGTGACGACACCGATCTCCTTGCCTTCCTCGTTGAGGTAGGAGACGCCCGTACCGACGAGGGGATCGCCAGCGGCGTTGGAGCCCGCGCCGGAGGCGGTGGGACTGGCAACGGGGCTGGCGGTGTCCTGGGCAAACGCGACGGCGGGGCCGCCGAGGACGAGCGTGGTGAGGACGAGCGCGATGAGGCGCTTGACGGGCATCGACAGATCCCTCCACGTGGCGCCGGATAGCGACCGGCGATCGTCGCAGCCCGGTTGGTCCGAGCCGGCCGGCAAGATCGGACCGCCGGCGGCGCTATTCTCGCATGGCGCGGTACCCGCTGAGGAGCGAGCGCTAGCGGGCGGGGAGGGCGTCGGCCTCCGACTGGGTGGTGACGACGGCGCCCTCCGGAACGATCGTGCCCTGGCGGAGCGTGAAGTCGCCGGCAATGGTGGCGCCGGCGCGGATCGTGACGTTGTCCTCGACGACGGCGCGAAAGACGACGCAGTCGTCCTCGGTGGTGACGTTGTGGCCGAGGCGGACCGGGCCGTGGATGACGTTGCCATTGCCGATCTGGGCGTTGTCACCAACGTCGACGCGGGTGCCCTTGAGGGCGTGGAAGGTGACGCGGCTCTGAATGCGAGCGTGGCGACCGATGACGATCGGGGTGCCCTCGTCGGCCCGGAGCGCGGTGCGCTGACCGACGCGGCTGTCGTCGCCGAGGCGGACGTCGCCGACGACGCGGACGAACTCCGCGAAGACGGCGCCGGAGCCGATCTGGGGCGCGATCGCGGTCGGGTTCCAGGAGGTGATCGGGTTCGGGCCGATGCCCTCGAGGGCATCGGGAGGACCGTGATGGGAGATCTGGCTGTAACCGTCGACGAACTCCAGATTCACCTCCTGAACCTCGTGCTTGAACTCGTCGTTCGCCTCGGTTAGCTCGGGGAGAGCGTCGGCGGCCGCCTGGGTGGTGATGCGGGCGCCGAGGGGCGTGATCCGGTTGGCGGGGATGGTGACGTTCTCGACGACAGTGTTGTGCATGATCATGGCGCCGGCTCCGACGACGGCGTTGCGGGTGCGGGAGCGGAAGCCGAAAAAGGTGAAGTCGCCGACGGTGGAGTTCTCGATGACCGCCTGGTGGGCAATCGAAACCATGTCCCCGAAGGTGACATCGCGCTGGCGGGCGAGGACGTAGGCGTTGTCCTGGCAGTTGTTCTCATCGCCGAGGCTGACCAGGCGCTCGGCGGCGGCGTAGAGGATGGTGTTGCTGGCGACAAAGGAGCGGTGGCCGATGCGAACGTCACCGTAGACCTCGACCAGAGGATGAACGAAGGAGCCGTTGACGACAGGTCCGGCACCCGCGATAGCGACGCGGCCAGCGGCCTGGGGCGAGGCATCCTGAGCGACGCTCTCCAGCGGGAAGTGGGACGCCGCGACGAGACCGAGGGCGGCAGCCGCTCCGCTCTGGAGCTGGCGACGCCGCGACAGCATGCGCCGCCAGGAGACCTCATCGCAGCCACAGCCGGTGGTCATCGTTGGGTTTCCTCCGTGTGCTCTGATCGAGACGGCGACGGCGAGGATTTTACGGCCGGTCGGCAAATCGCGCCTACCGTCGCGACGGCGCGCACGGCCGGCGGGAGCGGACACAAACACCGAGGCGGCGACAGGGGCGGCTTCGCGGCGCGCGCGATGTTTCCGGGGCTACACGAAATGTGCCGCCACTGTCGAATTGGGGCGGTGAGTGTCCCATTTTCAGCCGGTCAATGCGTTCTATAAATAGACAGAAAATAAGAACGTATGATCTTTTTTGACACGGCTGGGACGGGAAAGGCTGCCTGACCGGACGGCGGACGATGTGAGCGCGGAGGGATGAACGGATGCCACGACTCGATACGATGGGCGAGGCTGGCGCCGAGCCGGTCGCACCCGCCGGCGCGTACGCGGGACGATTTCGCGGGAGGGCGGCTGGCCCGGGGCGGACGGTCGATTTGGCGCCGGCGTCGGCGTATGAGGCGCTGACGCGGCAGATGGTCGAGCGCCTGGCGGAGGACCTGGGCGAGATCAAGGGCCGGCTCGATGGGCTGCTGTTCATGGTGGCGGGGGCGATCGTGCTCGACGTCGTG
>JAABUR0100003652.1_pt1 | contig 21394 bp, 24 predicted proteins | sample 5560091 | NCBI WGS metagenome assembly JAABUR01 (sample SAMN10711879, study PRJNA513375) | rock metagenome | isolation source: Antarctica rocks | place: Antarctica: Victoria Land, University Valley sud
GAGGGGCCGCTGTACGTGTGGCTGCCGCTCGTGCCGCCGCGCACGGCGCTGGGCTGGCGCGCGCGGCGCACCAGCAGCGTCGTGCTCGAGGAGGGCGACGGCGTGCCCGAGCTGCAGGTCGGCCAACCTACAGTTCTGAGGGCCGCTGCATGCGCTGCGCGATGCGCTGCGTCCGTCCTGCCCGCAGCTACCTGAGGCGCCTGACCGGGGCTGGCCTGCTCGGTTTTGCGCACGGCATGCGCCTGCCGACCCAGCGCGCAGTGCGCGTCTGCGCACGCGCGCTTTGCGCGGGCCGCGAGCTGCATGCAGCAGCAAGGAGCTTGGGACGTCGGGGCTCTGCCTTGGGCTTTGCCTGGCCTGACTGTACAGCAAAGTGGCTGCCGCGCGCCCCTTAGCGCGGCGGGCGCGCAGGTGCGGCTGCACCTGCCGTGGGTGACGGGTGCCTACATGCACAGAACGCATCAGAGCGCCTGCAGCGGGGCACGCAGGTGCGGCTGCGCCTGCAGTGGGTGACCGAGGAGCGGCGCGGGCGCGCGCTGTGCGCCGAGGTCGCGCTGGCGGGCGGCGCGCTGTCGGTGGTGGGCGCGCTGCAGGACGAGCTGTTCAACGCCACGCTCGACCAGGCGCGCAGCCTAATCCTAACCTTGATCCTCCCCTCGCAGGTCGTCCCTGACACAGGCGTCTGTGCCCCACACGGCGGGGCGCCTCGCCTAGCTCCCGTGGCAGACGGGCATGGGCTCGCCGAGGCCGCACATGCGGGCGGAGGCATCGTACGACCGCTGGGCGTGCGCATGGAGGAGGCTCTCTCGTTGGCGCGATGTACTTGCGGTATGGTGTAGGGTAGCTAAGCTATTCTAAACCGCCTCAACGCGCAGGTGAATGTCGTCGCGGAGCGCCTGGCGGCGGAGGCGACGCTGTCGGGCAGCATCCAGCGCGTGCAGCTGGTGCGGCCCGCCGGCGCCCCGCGCCCGCAGCCCGCAGTCTAAGCCCTTGTGGGTGCAGCACTTTCTGAGCTGCCTCTCAGGCCCTTTAGGATATAGCACCCGCCGAGCCGGTTCTCAAGCCCTTGGGGTTCAGCACCTACCGAGCTGGTACTCAAGCCAAGCCCAAAGGGGTTCAGCACCTGCCGGCTCGCCCTGCGCGTACGTTGGCCTGCGCTCTCCGGGTCCCTGCGGGCGTCTGCTCTTCCCTGAAGAGGAGGAGTAGTCGAAGCGCTGTCCGTCATTCCGCAACCCGCTCGCAGGCGCCGCCGACAGCAAGCGCCAGAAGCGCGCGCCGCTGCAAGGCCAGCCTGGGGCGGAGCGCGTGCTATTCTCTTCTTGTGCCTGCTACCCTGTATTTGCTAATCACACCCTACCAACAACCCAGTGCCTGCCCCGCGCGCGCAGGACAACCAGATGCTGGACGCGTTCCGGCCGGTGGTGCTGGCGCCGGCGGGCGCGGCGGGCGCGGGCGCGGGCGGCGCGGTCGCCGGCGCGGCGCCGCTCGTGCGCTTCAGCCTCGTGCGCAGCTACGCCAACGCGCGCTCGCCCGGGCTCGCCAGCGGCGCGACCGCCGACGGCCGGGGGCCGCGCGCCCGGATGTCGCTCGACGGGGGGTCCCTGGACGAGGGGCCCGCGGACGCAGGCGCCCTGTACGGGGGGCGTAGCGGCCGCGGCGGCGGCGCGGGGGGCCCCAGGGGCGGGGCCGGGGGCGCCGAGGCGGGGGGCCCCGCGCCGGAGGCGGGCCCCGGCGAGATCTGGTCGTTCCGCAGCGCGACGCTCGACGTGGGCGCGCTGGACGTGCAGGCGCGCGCCCCGGCCGCCCCGAGCGTCCCGCCAGTATCTGAGCTTGCTGGCTGCTCTGCCTTGCCCGTCATGCTGCATGGCAGTTTCACCTGGGAAAGGATTGCTGCAAGGTTCATTGCTTGTGACTGCTTGTGGCGGCATAAAGAATATATATGAAGGAGTCTGCACGGCAATGGCTACTTCACACATCCAATCTTGCTGATCACATGACATGCGCAGTCCCATGCGCCACGGGCAGCGCTAGCTCACCAGTACCCCTAATTCTAACCTCAGTCCGCCACGTCAACCGCGCGCGGCGCCGGCGCCAGGCGGACGACGGCTTCCTTGAGGCCGTGCTGCAGTGGTTTGTCGCGCTGCCGCTGGCCGACGTGGCGCAGGATGCGGCCTGGCGCGAGCAGCAGCGCAAGCTGCTGACGGCGCAGTTCGGGCCGCGCGAGGTGGCCGCGCTCGGCGCCGCCAACCCGGCCACGCTCGCGGCCGGCCCGGCCGAGGCGGGCGCCGCGGCCGGCGGCCCGCTCGCCTGGGTCCAGGCGCGGCCGCTAACCCTGCCGCCGACCCTGTCCCTAACCCCATCTGCAGGGCGTCCTGCGGTGTCTCATGGTGTGCCGTGCTGCCAGGGCCGCGCGCTTGGCGTCTGGCGCTGAGGGTGGGGCGCGGCTGCGGGTTGCTTGTCTGAACGCGCAGCCGGCGCCAGCAGGCCGCTCCTGCGGGCGTGTGGCCGCCGGCGCCGCTCCAGGGGCCAGGCGCACCCCCAGCTCAGGGAGAGCCAAAGCCATACAACCCTGACCCTAACCTACCCCTGCCCTCTGCTGCAGCGGCGGAGCGGGGCGCGCAGCGCGCGGGCGCGCGAGGCGGCCGAGCTGGCGGAGCTGCGCGGGCGTGTGAGCCTTTGTGCCTACCCTGCCCTACCCTGAACCCAACCCCCGGCGCGCAGGCGCGCGAGGCGGCCGAGCTGGCGGTGCTGCGCGGGCAGAGCGCGCAGCGCTCCTGGTTCTTCATCCAGCACGCGCGCATCGGCGCCGTGCACGCCAACGTCAGCATCGCTCTCACGTCGTCCATCCTGGCCGCGCGCGCCGGCGGCGAGCCGGCCGCGCTGCCGCCGGGCGCGCCGGCGCCAGCGCCGGGCGGCAGCGCGCCCGGCGGCGCGGGCGGCGCGCCGGCCGCGGGCGCGGGGCTGTTCTCGCGCCTCATTGGCGCGTCCGGCTTCCAGCTGGTGCGCGGCCCTACCCTACCCTATCCCTATAGCTGGTGCGCGGCCGGGCGCCGCACCGGGCGCTGGGTGGCGCCCTGCTGCCCCGGGCCGCCGTGGGTGCCAGACACGCGAGCTGGCCTCTGGTTTGTGCCTAATTTGTACCCGAGCGGGATCTCCTGGTGTGGCGCATGGAGCCCGGTGCTGTTCCGTCGCAGCCCGCCCCTCTGCGCTGCAGACTGCCAGGGAGCGCCGCCCTCCGTCACGGCCGGGCCAGCAGAGACGTGCGGCGAGCAGCCTCGCGGCGCTGCCGGCGGCCCGCCCAGCAGCGCCGGGCGGCGCGCGCGCGAGCGTGCGCGCTCCGGAGCGCAGCCCGCGCCGCGCTGCCGCCGTGACGCGCGCGCCGCGCCGAGGCGCCCAGGTGAACGTGACCAACGTGCCGCTGAGCCTGAAGGAGTGGAGCCTGGACACGCGGCTGCTGGGCCGCAAGGCGCTGGTCGCCAGCCTGACGCGACACTACTTCGGCCAGGCGCTGGCGGAGGCGCACAAGGCGCGCACCGGCCGCCCGCACCCCTCGCCCCCTGCCCCGCCCCCGCCACGCCGGCCGGGTGGTATGTGTCCAATGCAGCCAGGCTAGATCAGGCAGTGTCAGCCCGTGCCCGCACTGCTGCTCTGGGGCGCGCACGGCGGCCGCGCGATGCGAACCGGCCGATCTGGTGAGTTTTGAGGAGCGGGCGCCACGGGTCGTCACCATCATTGCGTAAGCGATGGCACAGCCGCACGGAGGAGAGTAGCAGGTCATATAGTTCTGACCCTTAGGTTATATGACGCAAACCCTGCCCTGCCGCGCAGGTCCTCGGCGGCGCAGGGCCGGCGATCGCGGCGGTGCCGCTCACCGCGATCTGGGTGGGCGGCAGCGTCGTGACCGTCGCCGCCAGCCTGGCCACTGCGCAGCTGAGCCCGCTGGCGGCCGGCCAGCGCGTGGGCTACGTCGCACTGGCTTCGCTGTCGCAGGCGCGCGCCCCCCGGCGGCGGCCGGCCCCGGCGCGCCGCCTTGCGCTGAACGACGGACTCGTGGAGGCGGGACGGCCGCTGTCATGAGGATCACTGCAGATGCAGCTGCACTGCAGATCGTTGTGCAGCTGCAGATGTCTGTTCACAGAGTCACATTCCCGCCTTCATCTCAGAGTGCTGAGTCAGGGCTGGACATGTTGACGCTCATGCTGTGCGCATATGGTCGAGTTTCCGGCATGTCTGTTGCGCGTACCATCGCGCACCGCTGCGCATCAGCTGGATGTTACGGCTGCGAGCGTGGCGCAGGCGCAGCGGGGCCTGAGCCGGCGGCGGCGCCGCGCAGGCGCTCACTCGCGCGGCCCCGGCCCTGACCCGCCCTGGCGCCGGGCGCGCAGGTGCTGGACAGCTTCGCGCGGCTGGGCCTGGCGGTGCTGACTGTCTGGCCGCCCAACCAGGCGCCGGGCGCGCTGACGGACGCGGGCGCGCTCGCGCGCGGCAGCCAGCGCCCGACCAACGCTTTTGAGGCCTTCCGGCGCTCCTGGGAGGAGGCGCGCTCCGGCTCTAGCCCTATCCATATATTAATGGAGGGGCTGTGACACTCTAGGGTTTCTAGCATCCTGCACCTCCTCTTAGCCTCCCACCTGAGAGGTACTTGTCCAGCGTTCATATGTGTAAAAAAGTAGACCTTGTCACAACCGCCAGCTCTGCAGCAGATTCGGGAAGGAGTGACGTCAGCCACGTCGTAGGTGCCTCCTGTTGCCACCTGGTCGTGGGTATCGCGCGTTTTATGTTCAGATGCAATGCAAGAGGAAGGCGCACCCATGACGGGTCCGCCTCAGCCAGCAGGTGCCCCAGTCGCAGCACGACAGGCACGCCGCAAACCCCTGTGGGCGCGCAGGGCGCGGCGGGCCTGCTGGGCGGCGCGGCCGGCCTGGCCATGGACCCCACGCGCGGCTGGCACGACGGCGGCTTCCCGCTCATGGTGCTCGGCGCGGGCAAGGGCGTGCTGGGCCTGGCGCTGCGGCCGGCGTGCGGCGCGCTGCAGTTCCTGGCCAAGGGCGCGCTGGGCGCGGGCCTGGTCTGCCTGGGCCGCGAGGCGATCAGCGGGTCGACGCTGCGGCGCATGCGCGCGCCGGCCGCGCTGAACGACGACTCCGCCGAGGCGCGGCCCCGCGGCCGCCCTTGCTTGGTGTCAGGCCGGAGGCCGATGCGGCGGGCGGCTTGGAGCTGCTCCCACTCGCGCACATTTTTTTGCTCATCTCTCGCTGCTTCTCCGACCAGGCGCTGGAAGAGGACGCGGGGGCGGACCCGGAGCTGCGCGCGCGCCGCCGCCGCGTCATCGCCGCCTGGCAGGCCGCGCTGCCATCCGTGCTGCCGCGCCTGCGGGCGCGCCGCCCGCCCAGCGCCCTTGCAGCGCCCCCAGGGTTTGCGTCGGCGCAGCATGCGTGTACTCAGCACCAAGCGCAGCTTGCTTGCTGACACCGCAGCAAGCGTGTCAGCTCCTGAGCGCCGCCGCCGGGCTATCTTCTTGGGGCGAAACCGCTGCAGGCGTCCCCGTGCGCGCGCCCAGGGCCTCCCCCGCGCTGCGGGCGCGCCGCAGCGCTGCTGGCCGCCGCTGGCGCGGCCAGGGTAGGTAAGGTTAGGGCCTAACCAGGGCCTCCGCGCGGCAGGGCGAGGCCGTGGTGGACGTGGTGGCCGCGGCGGAGGGCCGGCTGCTGGTGCTGACGCAGGCGCACGTGGCCATGCTGCGCGCCAAGGCCATCTCGCTGCGCGCGACCTACACGCCCGCCTGGGCCATCCGGCTCAGCGAGATCCAGACCATCCGCAGTGCGGCCCTGGCCGACCGCCTACGCACCTAACCCTAGTTACAAACCTACGTGCCCCGCTCGGGCGATCCGGCTCAGCGAGATCCAGACCATCGGCAGTTGCGGCCCGGGCCGGCCGCCTGCGCACCTAACCCTAGTCACAACTTTATGTGCCCGCCCGGCAATCCGGCTCAGTTAGATCCAGACCATCCGCAGTGCGGCCTCGGCCCATCGCCATGTCCAAGGCACTACAGATTGGTTGCGCTTGTGACACACAGAAGGGTTCCTTTTTTAGCGCAGGCCTTGGGTCTGAGCAATGTTGGTTTGCAGGTGCATGCCTGGCACATGGCCGGGCGGGCCACCCCCCGGAGTGTCGGGCGATTAGGAGGGCGCCGCAGCAGGCTGTGTTGTCAGTGTAGCGAGAAAAAGAGTTTCCTGTGGGGCCCTGCACCGTGACCCGCTGAGAGCCTGGCGGGGTGTGCGCACTGCGAGCTGCGGCTGCGGCTGCACCCGGAGTACCTGCTCTCAGTACAAAAGCCTCGCCAGAGTTTGCGCGCTGAGAGCTTGGCGGGGGTGGCGCCCCGGCAGGCGACGCGGACCGGCTGCGACTGTTCCTGGAGTACCTGCACCCGGTGCGCGCGGGCTGCCTGGGCGTGTGGCAGCTGCCGCTGCGGCGGCGCGTGCGCTGCACGACGCGCGCGATCCAGGAGCGCCTGCAGCAGCGCCTGGGCCGGCACATGCGCCGCGCGGCCGCGGGCGGCCCGCCGGCCGCCGAGCCCGACGCCGACCCATTCGCCGCCGACGACCTCAGCATCATCAACGCGCCGTACGTGCCGCCCGCGCGCTGAGGCTAAGGGCTTGATGTTCTTCAGGATTAGGGTTACACATACCTGGTGTACCTACACGCGCCGTACGTGCCGCCCGCGCGCTGAGGCTCGGGGGCGTGACGTTCTTCAGGGTTCCGGTTTCACATACCTTGCGTGCGCACACGCGCTGCACGTGCCGCACGCAGGGAGCGTCTCTCTAAGCGCGGCGTCTGCAGCAGCAGGGAGGGTTGGGTGTGGCGGCTGGGGGCATGCCCACACCAACAGAGAAGCAACGCGCGTGTGCATGCCTGGCGCAGCAGCTGCCTTGGAGGTTGCAATGCCTGGGGCATGCACGGCATATGGCGGGTGCCGTGCGTCGCGGCAATGCATGCCACTGTCATGTGCAGTGTATGGCTTTGTTTGCAAGGCACTGCCGTGCAGCGATGATCGCATGAGTACCTGCCAGCGGTCTCTGGGCAGTCTCTAGGCAGGAAGGGGGATTGGATGCTGCAGCGTACCAGGCGCAGGATAGGCTGGGCTGGCCTACTGTCAGCTTGGGCAGTCCTGTGGGAGTCGCGGAGGGCAACGCTGTTGCTGCAGACACCATACAGTGCTGAACGGAGCCTGCATGCGAGTTCCAGAACATCCTGTGTGCAACAAGCTCTATTAGGCCACTTATTCAGTCTGTCCCTCCAGCCTGCCGCGGCGCATTGCTGTGCTATTGCGTCTGTGTCGTCCGCAGCCTAGTGTGAACAGCCCTTGTCGATTTGGGTGCTTTGCATGCATACGGGTGTGCGGCACGCGGCACATGTACAAGTGTGGTTTTGCTGCCGCTGCCGTCGCAACGCGCCGAGTGTAGGTTAGGTCTGAAAAGTACATAGGCAACCTGCACGCTGCGTTAGGCCATGAGGAACTGAAAGAGCGAGCAGCTGCGTTCTGTTGTGACATCAGCTTGCATGCAAGCTTGCAGCACGGCGTGTCATGCAAAACTGCCTCTATGTATGGCATGCAGACTGCGGTGCGCGCTAGCCAAGCTACTATAGCAGTCAAACTCTTTGCTGACAGAACTTGAAGAATATGTAAAGCCGCTGTCACCCCGAAAAGACTCGCGCAACGCAGAATAGTACTTACACGACCCCAAGTGCATGCTGCCAGCCCTGCTACTACCCTGAATACGACCCCTATGCTGCCTCTCCACGCCTTGCCTTCCCCACCACCAGGGAACTACCCCACTCCAGCCTCCCGCATCGGGCCCCACCTGTGCCGGCGACGGCGCTCCGTGCTGCTCTCTCAATCCTTCACACCTCATGCGCGTCCACATAGTCGGACCGGCCGCTGTGGCTGTGCGTGAGCCCTGGGAGCCCGCCCGCCGGCGCGCCCACGAATGGGTTGGCGCTGTTCGGCCCGGCGTCCGGCGCGCCCATGCGCGCGGCCGGCACGTGCGGCTGCGTCGTCATGGGCGCGTACACGCCCACGCCCGGGCCCACGCCCGCGCCCGCGCCCGCGCCCGCGCCCGCGCCCGCGCCCGCGCCCGCGCCCGCGCGCGTTGGCGTCGACGGCGAGGGCGTCCCGACGCCGCCGTCGCCGAGCTGCGGCAGGCGCGCCTCAGGCGTGTGCGGCGCGACGCCGGCCGTCGACGGCGAGAGCGGCAGCGCCCACGACTCCTTGCCGGCCGGCACGCCGGCCGGCGCCTGCGCGGCGCATCGCGCTTACTGGGCGCACGCAGTTTTGCAAATGCCTCTCCACCAGACCTATGGGACTCTTCAGCTTGTGGGTGGGTGGCAGTGTGTGATTGACCACCAACAGAGCGGCTGCTGGCTGCTCTGGCGCTGCCACAGGCCCGCGCCCGCCCCCAGAGCTGGCTTCACAGCGCAGCACGCATCCCGCACAGAGCAAGTAGGGCGGGTCAGGCGCGCGGCGCCCGGGTAGCGCCAGCTCGGCGGGGATCCGCCCGCGGCGGGGGTCGCGCGCGCCTGGGGCGTGGCCGTGGGCGGGCTCTGGCTCGGGCCCAGGTCGGCGCTGGCCGCGGGCGGCAGGCCGGCCGGCAGCTCGCTGGGCGCAAAGTCGGGCATGGTCGGCACGTTGGACGACGAGTGCAGCGCGTTGCCGGCCTTCATGTAAGCGTCCGCCTGCGCGCGCGGCGGCGCCCTGTCCGCGCGGTCCGCAGGCTCTTGCGACCCCGGGGCGCGCCGCGGCTCTGGCGCCCGGCCAGGCCCCCGACGCGCTGGCGCGCAGGCCACCGCTCTATCCACTGCATTGCGGCACTGCGGACGAAGGCACCGCGCGTGTTCACATGGCTGGACCTGTGCCTCAGGTTGGGCGGCCAGGCGCGGCGCCGCCGGCGAGCGCCGCCGCGCCGGCCGGGCGCGCGCCTGCATGCGGCAGAAGAGGACGACGTAGTTGCGCAGCCACTCCGCCTGGCCGATCAGCTCGTGCAGCACGCCGAAGACCACCTCCTCCTGGGACGTGAACGCGATCGCCGCCTCTGCCGCGCCGCACACCCGCCCGTGTGGGCTGTGGCACACCCGCCCGTGTGGGCTACAGCACACCCGCCCGTGTGGGCTCTGGCAGGGAATCTCTGTGCGCCTGTGGCCAGGAATGGCAAGGAAGGTCTATCGCCCTCTTTCTAGAAGCCTCCTTGCCTAGAAAATTGAGGCTTCTTTCTGCGGTGTGGCAGCATGCGGCTGCGGCGCATCGAGGCGCCAGGCGCTGCCTCGAGCTGATGCAGGGCTGGTGCACAGGCCTGTGCCCGCGCTGGGACGCCGCCTGAGAGCGCTGCGCGCGCGCTGCGCGGCACCGGGCGCGCGCTCGCGCTGACCGGCGCCGGGCGCGGCGGGGCCGCCGGGCAGCGGGGCGGCGGCGGCGCGGCGGCGGGCGCGCGCGGGGGTCACCTTCGGCCTTGGCCTGCTTGTGCTGCATTTTTGCGAAGATGGTGTTCACGCTCGCCTCGTCGGGCGTCTTCGCCTTGACCATCCTGGCGCGCTCGCGCTCCAGCTGCGCGCCGTGGACACGGTGAGGCTGCGGTGGGGTAGAACTAGGGTAGGGCCAGAGCATACGGTGATGCTGCGGCTATCTCAGCGGCTGCATCACTGGGCGCATCGGCGTCAGCTAGCGCACGCACGCGCCCGCTCGCGCGCCGGCCCATGCCATGGGCAGAGTGCGCTCGATGCGGGTGGGCGCCCTCGCGCACGCTCCCTTCCCCGCCCGGCGCAGCCTCAGCGCGACCACGCCGGCGCGGACGCGCAGGAGGTGCCCCTGCATGCGCCCTACTCTGAACCCTAAACCCCAGCCGCGCCTGCTGGTTGAGCTCGATGACGGTGCGCCGCCGCGAGTCCAGCTCCAGGCCCTGCCGGCGCATGGCCTCGACCTTGCGCTGCGCGGCCGCGAACCCTACGCTCCACGCGTGCAGCGGCCCCAGCACCTCCGCCTGCATCTTCAGCGCCTGCGCGCGCGCCCGCCGCGCCGCTCGGCGTGCACGGGCCCGGGCCCGCCCGCGCTCGAGGTGCGGGTCGCTGCGCGCGTCCGCCCTTTGGCACTGGCACGCAACAAGCGCTGCTGCTGGGCACGTGTGCACCGACCGAAGAGCGCTGTCAGGCTTCCCAACCGCTGCCGGCGGCTGCAGGGCGCGCTGCAGGCTCTCGCAACAGCCCTCACCTCCCGACCCGGCGACGTGCGGGTGCACAAAGGCGGGCGGGCGCCGTGTCCTGCGTGCGTGCCCCGTCGCAAGCAGGGCGCGGGAGGCGCAGCAGCGCCCGCCCTGGCAAGCACGCCCCGCCTGCCCGCGGCCGGGGCTGTCCAGCTGTCCAGGGCGCGGAGTGCGAAGAAGGGCGGGCGCGCGCCGTCTCCTCCTTGACGATGCGCAGCTCGTCCGCGTTGAAGGTGTCGCCGCCCAGCGAGCCCGCGTGCGGGACGGTCGCCACCGTGCTGCCGTCCTGGCCCTTGTTGTCGTACACGATGGGCGCCGCCCGCGACAGCGTCACGCCCAGGTCATGCAGGAAGCCTGCGGGCGCCGAAACAGAGGTCGGGCCGCGTCGCGCCGAGGCCTAGCTGGGAGCACGCGAGCGGCACAGCGCCTCCCGCTGTCAACGGCTGCGCCGAGCGCTTGCCGGCGGGCGTCGTGTGGCCGCGCGGCAGCCGCAAGCTGGCAGCCACATAGGACAGCTGCACGGCGCGCGGAGGCCCCGCACCCAGCGTTTCCTTCTCCTGCGCCTTGATGTGCGCCTCAACGCTGCGCAGCGACTTTGCAAAGTTCCCAGCCTCCTTGAGCGTGTGTTCCAGCCTGCGCCGCACGAGCGTCAGGCGCATGCAGGATGCGCGCTTCGGCCCTACGGCACACAGCGACGCTGCCTCTTCTGCAACACTCTGCCAAGTGCCAGCGTGCGCCACCAGAGCAGAGCCGGTGCATTCTACTCACTCACGGATTTGACCGTTTTTCCTGAGAAACCAAACGGCATCCCACCTGTCGATCTTCGTCGGCTGCAGGAGCTTGCCCTGCAAGTGGAAAGTAGAACGGAACCCTTCCCGAAGGCGCCTCATTCCGCCACCCATGGTGCAGAATTTTTAGTGAGAGCTCCCGAGCAGCCCAGCAGCAGTACTGTAGCGGCTACGGCGTCACAAAGCTGGGCGTACACGGCTGAGCTTCTATCCCGCTCCGATAAAACTCGGGAGGAGCTAGACCTACCCTAGGCTTCGGATAATTATTATTGTTTCCACATGTGCTTCTGTTATGCAATGATGTAGCGCAACAAGTGTGTTGGAACACTCTAAGCAGTCACGCAGTCTGCACGTCACGTGCGTGCAGCCGTGCCTCTTCTCATGGTTGCCCACCTCTGCTGGACTGGCGGCGCAGCATGTTTTTAATATACTTTTCATGGTGGCAGTGCCTTGGGAGAATGCAGTGCACAGCCTGTTCCACACACGCGCTGCCATGCAGCCTGCCCAGCTTGATTTCAAATGCTGATGTAGGCCGCGCAGCGCGCAAGGCCAACAGGGTTCAAAAGCCTAACTGGTTCCCTCATGCTTCTGTCTAGCCCTAGGAACCAAGAGCTGCCAATTCATGGTCCCTCATGCACAGCTTGTCCGTGGCATCCAGTCCTGGCAGGACGCTCCAGCCCTGCGAGCAAGGCTCGGGTGCTACCTATGCATGCAGACGGCCGCACAGCGCAGAGCGCTTGGCCCAGCGAGAGGGTGATGTACAGGCTCACCGAGTACAGGCTCACTGAGCGCGATACGGGCAGCTGTGCCGGCCGCGAGCACGGGGCGGGCGCCAGCGCCGGCGCCCCTACGCAGGCCGGAACACCAGTATGGACGCCGTGTCGCTGCCGCGCGAGCCCAGGTCGCGCGGCGCGCGCGCCTCCTCGCCCGTCAGCGCCAGCACGGGGTGCGCGGGGTTCCAGGCCAGGCACTGCACGCCCGCCTGCTTGACCGGCAGCAGGTGCGTCCGGGCGCCTGCGGGCCCCGGATCGGTCGTCAGCGGCCGCCCCGGGGGCTGACCGCAGCGGACTTGTACGTGGCTGACAGGCTCCTGCTCGCTGGTTCCAAGAAGCTGCTGCTTGTGAATGCAGAGGGTGATCAGCATCACCGCCTGAGGCCATCCTGAGCTGCGTCCCACTGCTCCGGAGATTGTGGCGAAGTGTTGTTTGAACGGGGCAGGCCGCGGCATAGCAAGCGAGCGGCGCGGCAAATGCCGCCCACCTCGCCAGCTGATCACGCCCGGTCCTAGCATGCCTCCACAGAGAGCAGAGCATGGCGGGGCTCCAGCGCGCCGGCGATGCCAGTGCCTGCGCGACAGGAGCTCCGAGGCGGGCAGGCACTGGTGTAGCAACACCCTGTAAAGAACCCCTAAAAGTTGCCCTGGGAAGGAGGCGGCGCGCCGGGCTCCAGCGCATCGATGGGCACAAACTCCTGCGCGCCGCCGTACGCGACGTGCGCGCCGTCGGCGCTGACGCTGAGCGCGGTGACCGCCTGGTCGAGCGCGGTGAGCGTACGCGGGCAGGCCATGGCATCCAGGTCCCACGCGGCAGCGAGCCCGTCCGCGCCGCCGCTCAGCAGCCACCTGCGCGCCCGCCGCCCGCGGCCGCGTGATGGCGCCGCACGCAGCAGCGGCGCCCTGCTGGGCGCGCGCCGCGCTCGGTGCATTGCGGCCGACATGGAGCATGCTGCGAGGACAGAAACCGGTTGCAAGACCCTGTGCGTGCCCGACAGGAGCGGGCCATGGTGCCGGCGCGCGCGGGCCGCACCGCCCGCCCTGGTCGAGCGCCAGGCTGTGCGCGAGCCCGGTGTGGCCCTCCAGCACGGCCACGCACTCCATCGCGGGGTAGCTGTACACCTGCGCGCCAGGATGCCACACGGCATTGGCTCCAACTCAAACCTATCCTAACCTTACCCTTCACTGGCGCCCGCACAGCGCCTGCTCGCTGCATGAGACCCCTCGCTCGCCGAGACTGCCCTCCGCAGGCCCAGCCGCCTGCAAGAGCGACCACTGCTATGGCAGCTGTGGCCTGCCGCCCGCTCTGTTCTGTGTCAGGGCGCGTGGACGCTGCTGATAGAGGGCGGCGCGGCGGCGCCGTGAGACGGCGCGCCTCCACGCCGTTCCCGATGCACTGGAAGAAGAGCAAGCCATCGCGGCTGAACGCGATCTGGCCCGGCTTCTGGTGCGTCTGCGCGGCCGCACACCACGCTGGCTCGCCTCACCGTGACACCGGAGCGCAGCCCTGGCCGCAACGCGGGTAGCCGCTCCGCTCCGCGCAGCTCGCGGCACGGCCGGGGCGGGCCGCGCCTCGCAGTCGGTCTTCCGCTTGCTCAGCGGCTTGCCGGCGCGGCGCGCGTCGGCGACCGTCAGCGTCCCGGCGCGGTCCAGCACGGCGAGCTCCGGGCGCGCCGGGTGCCAGTCCAGCCACTCGGGCACGCTCGCGCAGGCGACCTCCTGGCCGGCCTTGGGCTGGCGCGCGTCCCACAGCCTGGCGCGCGCGCGGTGCATTTATGCCGGGCGCCCAGCTCCGCTGTCAGCCAAAAGCAGAGAGGCCTGACGGGGCAGCTGACGCCGAGAGGCCTCCTGCAGCAGCTCGCGCAAACGCAAACAGGCATGTGAAGCGCCGACCTGTGGACGCAGCAGCAGCGCAGGGTGTCCTAGCCAGCCTCAGACTTTGGAGCCTGGGAGAATTTGGGGCAGGCCAAGCATGTACACCAGGCCAGAGGCTTGCGTGCGCACAAAGGGCTGAGCAGGCCGGTGGATTGGCACCTGATGGTCTTGTCGTCGGCCGCGCTGGCGACCTGCTCCTCGTGCGACGGGTCCCACACCACCTGCTGCACCCAGTCGCCGTGGCCCGCCAGCGTCACGAGCGCCTTGTCCGCCTTGCCCTGCACGCCGCGCCAGCCGCGCTTGCGGGGGCCGGGCGGCGGCGCGTGCGCGCGCTGCGGCGGCGGCGGGGCGCGCGCACATGGCCGTGCGGCTCGACGTGCCAGATGCAGACGGCCTTGTCGCAGCCGGCCGTGGCGAGCTTCTTGCCGCTGCGATTCCACGCCAGCCAGTTCACCTGCGTGCAGGGGCTGGCCGCTTGCCGCGGCCATGAATGCGCGCTGGTTCGGCAGCCAGCAGCATGGCGCACGCACCCGCCGCTTGTGGCCGACCAGCTCTTTGGAGCTGTAGCTCGCGAAAGCGCCGTCAGCCGCCGCAGGCGCCCCCATCTTCTAATATAGCGCTGCGCTCAATGCCGTGCCACTCTGCTGTGCCACTTGTGTTGTGACCTGAAACACAGGCGAGCAAATGGATTTGCTGGCACCAGTCTCTACCTTTCAAATGAGCACAGCGGAGGCCGGCACAGGTGCTACCTGGCCCAGACCTCAAGTGACTAGCCTGGTAGAGTTAGGTTTGCCCTTCAGAGTGCCTAGCTTGGGTTCTCTGGAGTGTGAATCAGCAAACAGCGTCTTGGATGTGCGCGTACGCCCCCCTGGTCAGAAAAGCTCCAGCGCTCCCAAGCCAGAGTCGCCCCCGCAGGCAGCAATGCAGCACGCGGCCGCACACCTGCTGCACCGCCATGAGCACAAGATGCCTGTGGACAACAAGAAGAAGCACGACAAGGAGGGATGGTCGCTGCCTTCCCCGACGCGGGACCTGCCCCCCATCCCGCCCAGCACCTCGCCGGCGGGCAACAGCGACAAGGCCAAGCAGAGGAAGCTCCACCGGTCGCACAACTCATACAAAGCGCTCACGGATATGCTCGCCGCGGGCCGCAAAATCCACCACAGGCGGGTGTCCCAGGCCTGCTGCTCGTGCTGGGGCGCACCCGCATGGGTTTTCACGCAACGCCTTGACGCTTTGCCCGCGCGTGCAGCCTGAGCCACCTGACTCACCTGATGGGTGCGCCACCGAACAAGCCGTCGCGCTGGAAGGTGCTGGGCTACCAGAACACCATCGCGGCCGACTTCCAGGTGGGGCAACCCTTGCCGTGCACCGGACGTCGGCGCCTAAGACAAGCCTCACAGTGGGCAAGGAGGCGGCGCTGGCAGTGCCAGCCAGGCGGTCAAAGGCAGCCAGCACGTGTTGGCTTGCTGCTGCTGTGATGCCGCAGCACATGGTGTGTCAGGGCCCGAGGGCATGGGGCGTCGCCGCTCTGCTAATCACACAAGTAAATATGCTGATGGGATAGCTGCTCAGAAATGCAGCTGTCAGGCAACACAGTCAATCATGTGCCATGTCAATGGCAGGCCTGATGCAAAACCTGCCCAGGGCGCATTAAAGTAGATACCTTGCGCGCGCGTGCGTGCACCCCCAGCCTGTGGGCCTCCTTGCAGCAAGCATGCGCACGCACGGCCGCCACCTGATGCTGGCCGCGCCGACCCGGCCGAGCGGCGCCCCGGGGTGCCGGCCGGGCTGCCAAATGCGCTGCCGCGCGCGCAGCACCACTGCATGGAGATGAACTGGAGCAGCCTGCTCGCGCTGGTGCTGCTGACCTACTTCTGCGTGAGCATGATCTTCACGGGCGTCTTCCTGTTCATAGCCGTGCGCGCCGTCCCTACTTCTGTGATCCGTTGCCGTGCCTGCGCCTCCCCTTCGCCCATGCATGCTCTGGCGTCTGGCGCCCTTGCGCTCAGCCCCTCTGCCTTTGATCATTTGCCATGCCTGCGCCTCCCCATTCGCCCTGCATGGTGTCGCGCTCGGCGCTCGTGCGTTCAGCCCCTTTTCCTTTATATCAGTCGCCATGCCTGCACATCACCATCGCCCCTGCATGGTCTTGCGTCTGGCGCCCTTACATTCTGCCCTCGCAGCGGGCCGCAGGCGCACACAGCGCGCACGTGCCGCCCCCACGCCGCACGCGCCGACCTTGCCCGCTGGGCACCGGCGTGCAGCGAACGCCCGCCTGTCACCGTCAGCGGCCCGCGCGCCCACGCGCGCAGGCGCTGTGGCCCGCGCACGAGCACCTGATGGGCGACACGCCGGCCGGCATGGCGCACGCGGAGGCCTGCTTCTGGTTCTCCTCCAACAACCTGATCACGATCGGCTACGGCAACCTGGTGCCGGCCAGCCGCGTCGCGGCCGCGCTGACCAGCCTGGAGCACTTTGTGGGCATCCTGCTGTCGTCCATCCTGCTCGGGCTGGTCGTGGCCAAGGCCAGCCTGCCGAGCGCCAAGCTGGTGTTCAGCAAGGCGATGCTTGTCACCCCGCGCAACGGCGTGCCGAAACTCATCGCGCGCGTCTGCAACACGCGCGGCAACTACCTGCTCAACCCCGAGGCGCGGCCCTCCTACCGGGGCGGCTCACCTGGCCAATGGCTTGTCTTGGGTGAGCGTTGCTGAGGGGCACGCCAGAGCACATGCAACATGCAGAGACTGCAGGGCTTAGAGTACCCCTCTTGCCGAGCATCAGATGTCTACACCCTTTCTGCTCGTTGCAGCCAGTGTGCTGCGCGACAATCCCCTTGCAAACTCATGGCTGCTGGTGGTCTCGGCGCAGATCCGCATGGGCTACATGCGGCGGGCTGTGACCCTGGAGGGCGAGCTGATCGGCGCACATGTGGGTGGCCCACCGCACCCACCCAGACCCCCCGGCGTTGGCGGAAGCGACTGCGCGCCTGACACCTGCCTGCCTGCGGCCCAGGCCAACCTGGACCTGCATGACATAGGGCTGAGGCCGCGTGAGCTGCTTGAGCAAGGCAGGCCGCTGCAGCGGTGCTCGCCGGTCGGCCGCCCCGCCCCCTCCCACTTGATGCCTGCCCCGCCCCCTCCCAGTTGCTGCCTCGCTTGATACATGCTGCTGGTGTGTTCCCATGTCGCGCCGCTCGCTGCAACCTGCTCAGTTCGTGACGCTGCCCTGAAGGCGCCTGGCGGGTGAGCTGCGGAGCGTGCGAGCCCACGCCTGCATCGCCGGACGCAGGGCGCGCCGATGGAGACGGACTGCCCGCCGGCCATGGCGCCCTGCTTCAACATCTCGCACGTCATCGACGAGCACTCGCCGCTGTACGGCAAGTCGCTGCAGGACATGCAGGCGCGCGCGCGCGCCGGGCCCTGCCGCCTCCTGCGCTCCCTACCCTTATCCTAATTCAATAACCCTATGGCAGCCCCCTCCAGCCCTGGGCACGCGACGCGGCAGGACGAGCTGGCGGCCGTGTACATCAGCGTGGCCGCGACCGACGACAGCAGCCTGCAGACGATCTATGCGCACACGACGTACCACGCGGACGACATCCTGTGGAACCACCGCTTCGTGCAGAGCTGCGTGGAGATGGACCACCTGCAGACGCTGTGCTTTGACAAGTTCCAGATGCACACGCCGCTGCCGGGCTGCTCCGGCGACGACAGCGCGTCCAACGGCTCGCGGCACAGCAGCATGTCCAACCTGACCGCTGCGGACGCGCCCGCGCGGCACGCCGAGGCGGCCTACACCGCGCGCGACCGCCTGGAGCACGTGCGCGCCTGCTTTGAATACCCTACCAGACCCTACACACCCTACCCTAGCAGAGGCAGCCTGCCTGCGCGCGGCACGCCTGGAGCATGATCGCGCGCGCCGCGCGCGCCTGCACGCCGGCTGGATTGCGCTGCCGCCAGGCGCGAGGCTGCGGGGCGCGCGCGCGCAGGCGCTGGCGGCGCTGGACGACAAGGCCGCGGGCGAGGCGCGCGCGCTGCTGTCCACGCTGTGGGACGAGGTGCGCGCGCGCGCCTGCCTGGCTCGCTGCTGATCCCGGAGCGCCTGTGACGATGCTGATGCGGGCGTGCGCGGGCCGCCGCAGGTCAAGGTGCTCGTACCCAGCCTGCAGTAGCTCCAGCTCGCTAGAATTCGCCATTCTTTTTGCTCCAGCATTGATCCTAGGGTCGCTCTGGTATCGCTAGCTATTTGAGGGGGTTTGCTCGCTGTTCTGCGCATGGTTGGGGTGCGTTCCAGTGCCACTGCAGGTGGCTGGTGGTTGCAGTCTGGTTTGGCTCTACCACTTGCATGCGTGCATATGCGCGCCACCGGTTGAGAGAAATCTTGGGTGCACATGCACTGCTGGCGGTGTTATTGCCATGTTGCTACGCTGCGCTTTCATGCGTGCTTGCCAAAGCTTAGTGGCAGGGTGAGACACAAAAGGAGGCTCAGTGCAACACAGATGAAATGCAACATTTGCATAGCCTGCGCCGCAGTTTGAGACATGCTGCCGCAGCAAAGCGTGTTTGATTGCGATGTGCAGAATCCACACAGCGCAACACTGATGACAGGAGCACACACCAAGGCCTTCAGAGCCCATGTGAGTGAGCGTTACCTAAAGGTGCTGCAGCTGACTTGGCCTGCGCCATGCGGCCTGCACTCGCACGCTTGCAAAAAGATGAAGCGACACCAAAGCATGTTGTCCCAGACTGCATGTCACCTCCGCAGGCTCTGCTCGCACATGCAGCGCCGCAGCCATAAGCAACTCTGCATGCATAGTTCTGCGCAGCCTTGCATTTTCATAGAAAATGCAAGGCTCCTTCGGGTCTGCAGCCCCTCAAGCTTCCATGCTTGAGGCTGACAACATACGCGTTGCGCAACTGGCACTAAGGGCAGTCACGCTGATTGCGCTATTTGCTCGCGCGTTTGCATATAAGCGCTCGTGCCGGATCACAGAAGCACAAGCCGCAAAGCTACGGCTGCTCGTCAAGCACACCAACACAAGCTGAGCTGACCACGACCCTTTGCTTGGCGCTCCGGCACGCGCTGACCACCTCGCCTGGGCTGCTGTTGCTGCTTCGGCCAGCAGCTCAAACTTGGTTGTCATCGCGCGCTCAGGCGCCGAGGAGAGGGTCTTGGCGGCGTTCAGCCCGTGCTCTGTGTGCTTGGCGAGCGGCCGTAGCTCAGTTGCCTTGACTTCTGAAAGCCGAGACGTGCGCGTGTAGGTGATCATGTGATCGAACAGCGCTGCTGCGCCCACCAGCAAGTGCACGATACGCAGGTCGCCAGCCTCAAGCGTGAAAGCTTGAGAGGCTGCTGAATTGAAAGAAGAATACTTGTAGGAAAGTAAGAACACAATATGACATGGCGTACGCTAAGCGCCGCAAACAAGGAAGGTGAGCTGTCTCAGGAACAGCAGGCAAGGAGCAGAAGCGGCGATGGAGTCCGTGCACATGTGCAAAGGCCTCCAGCTGACTTGCACTGAAGTCATTGGCTAGAGGATTATTTTACCCTCTCGAGTCCTTGGACTTCAAAAGCTCGCCAGCTTTCTGCAGCGTTTGCACCCTTGCCTACGCGGTGCGCAAATGCCCAAGTGGCCCCGCCGACCCAGTGAGCGGCAGTGCGGGGCAGAGCCTGCAGAGGACGGCCTTCTCGGCGCCGTCCCAGGGCTCAACAGTGATACGGGACAGCTCAAACATCACTCAGCCGTGGCTGTGCTGCCAACTGTCTTTGTATGCAAATCCAATGCGGTCACCGAGGGCGTACTTGGGGACGTGGTGCAGGACTGCCATCACCGGTCGTGACAGCTGGGTGCGTCACTGTGCTTCTGCCCACACGATCGTGTGTGACGATCGCAGGCTCTCGTCTTGTGGAAGGACGATCCAAGGCTCTGGTGTTGTGCAAGGGCGAACCAAACTGATTGATGGGGCCAAAGGGCAGAGGCAGTGCCACTGTGCACTCTGTGTCTTGGAGCAGCAACACTGTGACCTTGAGCTGGGGAAGGTGAACGCTGCGCATTCTGCTGTCCCACAAGGGTCCAGGCTGTCTCACCTGCTGCCTGAGCAGTACGCCGCTCGGCCTGGCTTTGGCACTGGGAACTGGCAAGCTTGTGCCTTTGTGCGCAGTCAACAGCCAACAGCCACGGTAGGCTGATCAACGGCTGCGCTTCTTCCATTCAGGCAGGCACGCTGCGCCACGCAGGTCCAGTGGACGTGCCGGGGCTTGTACCGCACAATCGGCATGGGCCTTCAGTACTACCCGACAGGCACAGCCGGAGTACGTTGCCCCGTGATGCGCAGCGATAGTGTTCCGCGTGCTGCCGTGACAAGCCCATTCGGTACCACTCCTTGCATACATATGGGCTTGTTACGGCAGCAGACGGAATACTTGATGCTGCACATTGCGGGGCACTGTACTCCGGTTGTGCCTCGTAGGTAGCACTGGAGGCCCATGCCAGTTGTGTGGGCATGCCCCGGCACTTCCACTGAGCCTGCATAGCGAGGCGTCCGCTGCCAAGAAGCAGCGCCGCAGTGACGGCGGGGCGCGGCTCCCGTCTTCGCGGGCGCGCGCGCCGTGCAGCCGCCTGCTGCACCGCCTGCCGCCTCCGCAGGTCCGCGCGCCGCGCACCCTGAGCTGCACATGCAAGAGCTGTAGGTTTGCTAGAGTGCAGGCTCATGTGTGCCAAGCAGCCTTGCATGTGCATGCTGTTTCTGTGCTAGAGCGCAGCCTCATGTGAGCCAGGCAGCCTCGCTCTGGTGCGGGGCGGCCGTGGCTGTCACGCGCGCTCCTGCGGGCATGCGACCAGCAGGTAGTGCGCAGGCATGCGCGAAGCCGCTCCCAGCATGCAGCGCTGCTGCTCGTGCCACTTGCTGCTGCGGCGCAAGCGGCCGCATGATCTGGTGTGTACGCCTGCTCTGCACCAGCACGCCGGGTTGCAGCCGCTTGGAGCTTGACACGCCAGGCGCGCTGCGCAGGCTAGGCTGGGCAATGGCGCGTCGGCGCCCAGGCGTGGGGCCGGCGCGCGGCCCGCGGTGTCGGCGGCGCCAGCTGCAGCAGCTGCCGACAGTGCTGATAGCGGCAGGTGCTGACAGCGGCACGGCCCCGGTGCGCTCGCTGCCAGCACCCTGCGCTGCTGGTGTCGGCGCTCTGCTCATGCTGGTTAGCCAGGCCCTGCGAGCTGCACGGAGCCTACTATGTGTACAAGTTGTGACACCGAACAGGCTTGTCACGACAGCATGCGGAACATTGATTGCATGCGCTGCTTTCCTTGCTTTGGCTCGCCAGTGCCTCTTGCTTGGACAATGACGCGCACGCTATGATGTGCATTTGCGCATGCCAGCTGCAAGAAGCTGCTGTCTTGGCTCTGAAGCTTGTGCTCAGGGCGCTGCAAGCCTGCCAACCTCAAGAAGAACGTCGCTGCAAAGGCGCGCCGCCTGCTTGCATCAGTGTGCCGGTGCCTTGCAGCGTCAGGCCCGAGCAAGCAGCCGCGTGCGCGGTGCAGTCCGCGCCGCTGCTTGACGACGGCCTGATCAAGCTCACGGCACGGGCGACACACCCCATCAGTGACGGGTACCACTACCGCCTGGAGCTGTGCGCGCGCACCTTCCGCCTGCCAGCAGCTGTGTCCCACGACTCAAAGTATACGCGCAGTGTCGGACACAAGTGCTAGCATG
>JAABUR0100003653.1_pt1 | contig 21391 bp, 25 predicted proteins | sample 5560091 | NCBI WGS metagenome assembly JAABUR01 (sample SAMN10711879, study PRJNA513375) | rock metagenome | isolation source: Antarctica rocks | place: Antarctica: Victoria Land, University Valley sud
GCCAGCACAGCACCGCAATGAGGCACCTGCCTTTCCGGGGGCGAGTGGCAGGCATGCTGACGGGGGCTGCCGCGCGGCAGGGCCTGGCGGCGGACCGGCGGCCGGAGGTGCGGAACAGCGCGGTGCGCACGCTGTTCGCGGTGGTGGTGGGCCAGGGCGCGCGCCTGGGCCCGGCCGCCTGGGACGAGTGCCTCTGGCAGATGCTCTTCCCGCTGCTGCGCGCGGTGCACCACATGGCGGCCACCTCGTCGCGCGAGGAGGCGCGCGCGCGGCCCACGAGTGCAGCCGAGTCCGTGTGATCATGGTCCTGCGTGTTTGCTTTTTTTGCACCTGCTGATGTACACCTTGGTGACTTGCTGTTGTGTTGTATACCTTGCCGAGCTGGCTGTGCAAGTCTGCAGTGCTGGAGGCTGAGGGCGGGGGGCGGCGGGCGCGGGCAGGCGGCGGCGGAGATCCTGGGCCGCGTGCGCGGCGAGAGCGTGCCCATGCTGGTGCACCACAGCCGCAACAGCGCGCAGAAGCAGTGGGACGAGACGCTGGTGCTGGCGCTGGGCGGCATGGGCCGCCTGCTGCGCGCGCACCTGCCGCTGCTCTCCCGCATGCCCGCCTTCCCGCAGGCGCGGCGCCCCGCTCAAAGGCGTGCGCATCAGTGCCCGCACTTGAGGGCCCTGCAGGTCATGCCGCGCCGGCCGTACCCTGAAAGAGGTTTAGCCGTCGCTCTTGTCTCTGCAGACTACCTTGCATGCAGCGGAAGCACGTGGCAGCCCGCTGGCAGGCACTGCGGCAGGCGCGCGCGCAGGAGCAAGCGGCCGGGGCTGGGAGGCGGCGCTGAGGCCGCCCTGGCGCCGCGCGCCAGGGCTGGGAGGAGCTGATGTCGGTCGTGGAGAGCGCGGTGGCGGGCGGGCGCAAGGAGGTCGCGCTGGCGGCGATCGCGGTGCTGACGGCGGTGCTGGGCGCGCACGGCGCGGGGCCGGCCGTCAGCGCGCCCATGTGGCGCCGCGGCCTGCGCGCGGCCGGCGTTGGCGTGGAGGCCGCCGCGACGCCCAGCTGCGACGTGCCGCTCATGGCGCGCCTGGCGCTGGTGGACGCGCTCGGGCAGCTGCTGGTGCGGGCCCATGGGATGCCTGTCAGCATGCTCGTCCCTCAGCATGCTCGTCCCTGCAGTCGCCGCGGGCTGCGGCCGCCCGGCTGCCGCGTGCTTCAGCTCGGGCTCTCGTGGCCTGGCCTGCCGCCCTGCTGTGCTCCTGTGCCAGCGACGAGTTCAGGGGCTGGCTGGCGCACTCCCGTGCGTCACCCTGCCGGAGTCACCGGGTGCCACTGGATACTAAGCGGGATGGTCGCCACGTGATGACTGGGAGGGGAGCTGTTCCAAGCCTCTGCCTCCAGCTCGAACAAGCATGGGGTGTGCGCCCACGCCCGCCCGGCGCGGCAGGCGGCGCTGAAGCCGGTGATGGGTGAGGATGACGTGCGCGGCGCCTACGTGTGGCTGCAGCGCCTGGCCTGCAACCCGTACGCCGACAACGACTCACCAGTGGTCATCCATGGCACGCCGCCGGGCATCAGCGCTGCCCGCGCCTCGCCTGTCACCAGCACGCCGCAGAGCTTGTGCACGCACTGCGCTTGCCTGTCAGAACACTTCGGTGCCGTCTGGTCAGTGGCTGCTGCTGGATGTGATCACGTGGGGACTACGAGTGCACCTCTGCACCGGCACACCTCGATAATCCCATGAATTTGGTCAGAGTGGTCTGCTCTACGTGCACCTTTCACTGCTGAGCAGTCCTCGTCCATGCACTCACAGGAGGTCCAGCTACTGCATCACGATGGAGGGATGGCGCGCCTGCCCTGTGCGCGCAGGCACGCTGCCGCCCGTGCAGAAGGCGGTGCTGTGCCTGCTGCCGACGCTGGCGCCCGCGGACGCGCCCGCGCTGTGGCCGGACTTCCTGGGCGCGCTGCTGGGCCTGCTGCGCCCGGAGCTGCTGGCCTCGGAGGGCCCGGGGCCCGCCGACGCGGGCCGCGCGCGCGGCGGCGGCGGCGGCAAGGCCGCGAGCGCGGGCGACAGGTGCGGCGGCTGGGCGGTCTGTCTGTGGGGTCCGTCTTTTTGGACCAGCGCAGCATGTGCAGCACAACATTGTTGCGCGCACCTTGCTTTCGGAGAAAGAGCAAAAAGCGCGGTGGCGTCTGCTCGCAGGCAGTATGAAGAGTCCAAGACAAATAACACTACAAGTTTACCTGTTGTGACTGAAGTGCGTGCGCCAGGGACGCGGGGTCCAGAGAGGATGTCGGCCGCGGCGGCGGCAACGTGAACCGGCATGCGCTGAGCGCGGGCACAATGGAGGCTGTGGTGGAGATGCTGGCGCGCATATACCGGTGCACCCCTTGCATCTCCTGCGTGCGTGATCTGCTCCTGCTGGGCGCCGTGTGCTCATGCAGATCGATCACAGCGTGCGTGTGCGTCTCTTATAGTGCTCTTTCTGTCAAGGGTCTGTGCGCTGGTCTGAGCAGGGCCCTGGTTGCGCCACCTGGCCCGGGCAGACAGCATGTGCCCTGGCTCTGTCACACGGGACATCAGTGAGTGGCTGGCCTGCATGCGCGCAGCCAGGCGCCCTGGCAGGCGCGGGCGGCGAGCTTTGCGGCGGTGGCCAGCGCGCTGGGCGCGTGCATGGCCACGCGCTACCGGCTATTCCACGAGGCGCTGTGGCGGGAGGCGGCCGCCGTGTGGCCGTCCGTGCTCGCCGCCGGCTTGCCCGCGGTGCGCCAGCTTCCCTGTTTTCTGCACGCGCCAGCAAGAGCTGCCCGCGCTCGCAGCGGTCAGCGGCCTCCGTACTCGCCTCGCTCTGGTGTCATGGTGTTGCGCGGTTGGTATTGCGCGGGCATGAGCACGTGTGCTTTCACACCGGGCATGCGTGATGACACAAGTGCTGTCCCCCAACTTGCATGCCTGTTGCACACAATTCGCGTCTGCCTTGTTTCGCAGACTGAGAACCGCCACGGACGTCTGCTCTGCACATGTGACAACAGGTGGCGCCGATGCGCAGGTACACCAGGCACAGGCGGAGGCAGGGGCCGAGCGCGCGGGCGCGGCCGCCGAGGTCTGGCCGGCGCTGGCGCGCGCGTTTGAGGCCTTCCTCCTGGGCGCGGATGCCCTACAGGCGCGCATGGCCCCCGCAGCTTGCATGCTTGCACACAGCCGGAGGGCCTACCGGAGTTTTGGTGCATTGGCAGGTGTGTGTGCCTCACTTGATGGTCTTGCTGTCTATGCTAGCGGCGCGGGGTGCACACGCAGCGCCGCCGCACATGACGCCATCCGCTGTCGAACGCCCTGGCTGCCCGTCAGGACAATGGCTGCGCCAGTGGCCCAGACGCAGCGGCCGCGGCAGCACCTGCAGGCGCGCACTCGCGCGGCATCGACAGGCGGCTGCGCTGCCACGGGAGGCGCTTGCAGCACGCCAGCAAACACGAGCCTGAAGAAGTGCACCACCTGCGGGTACAGTGCAAAGCCGCACCTGGAGCGAGTGCATCCGGTGCGCGCAGGCCGACGGCGACGCCCAGCCGCCGGGCGAGGAGCCCACGTCGGCGCCCGCGCCCGACGCGGATGCGCGGCGCCAGCTGGCGGCGCGCCCGCCGCCGGAGGCGCCCGGGCCCCGCCGGCGCAGCAGGGAGGGCCGCGTGCGGGGCAGCGCGGGCGGCAGCACGGCCGACGGCGAGGGCGCGGCCGCCGACGCCGAGCTGGAGGCCGCGGTGCTCGACTCGCTCACCGACGTCGTGCTCTCTGGTGCGCATTTGTTAAACTGTGCTGTCAACATCAACGCGTCGGGGCCAGTGCCATGCATAGTAATCATGCATGTCTACAAAGGTAACCGGTGGTGAGTGTGTGCGGCGCATGTAAGGGGCGGCGGCCTGTGACACAGCAGCGGGTGTTGGTGGTGGGTGTGTGCCAAGCCGGCGTGCGCCTAAGTGCAGCAATGGAGGTTGGTGCTGTCCCGATGGAAAAGCGTGCAGGTCGTCAGCGCCACGGATTGCTACTCAGTCCTGTTGGTCACTGGAGCGTGTGGGTGCACGGGGCGCCAATGCCGGAACGCGCGCGCGCGCGGCAGCCTGCGGCGGCGCGGCGGCGGGCGAGGTCTCGCGGCTGGTGGCGGTGGTGGACGCGGGCGTGGCGCGGCCGCGGCCGCTGGCCATCCCGGCCTCGGCCGCCGGCAGCCGCTTCCCGCACCTGTGCCTGCGCAAGCTGTACGTGCTCTGCTCGCGCGGCGCGGAGGCCGGCGCGCCGCAGGGCTGCCTGCTGCAGGCGCGATCCATGCCATTAGGGTCTCTGCGGGTTACCAGTCACTGCCCTGCTCCACGCTCCGCCTCCACTTCGACCTGGTCGTTGTGCACCCTGGTGACTGGCGTGCTGAGTCGGCTGCATGGAGCATGCATCCGCTGCATGCGCAGCCAGCCTGAAACCGGCTGCGCGGGCGGCAGGTGGCGCGCATCGCGCTGCCGGTCTTCCTGGCGCGCGCGCGCACGATGCTGCGCAGCTACGCCGCCGCTGAGGGGGCGGCCTCGGCCGCGGCGGCCGCCGAGCAGCCCGAGCGGGCAGCGCCGGGGCGGGAGCGGCACGGCGCGGGGGCCGCCGCGGGGCTCGCGCCGGCGTCGGGGCTGGACCGCCTGGCGCTGGGCGAGCTGCTGTGCCTCCTGGACACGCTGGCGGCGATGGCGCTCGCGCCGGCGGTCGCGGACGCCGCGCTGCCGCCCGGCAGCGCGCTGCAGGCGCGCCCTGCGTCGGGTCTTGACTTTTCTGATGTCGTGGGTGGATGACACACTCGGGGGTGCCGCAGTGTCGCCCCGCCTGGGCTGCAAGCGTACCTGGCACTGTAGTGTCAGGCTCTATGTGCTGCATCCTGACCCAGCAGGGCGCTGACATTGCACTGCGTGTCCCAGCATGGAGTGGCAGCTGCGTGCGGGCGTGGTCTTGCGCGGCACGGCGATCTCTCAAAGGACGGATGCTTCACTGCGGAGCATGAAAAAGAGGCTGGCAGCCTGTGCGATCACTCGCCGCCACCATCCATGGGGACCCTGCAGAGCTGCGCGGCTTCTCACCGCGTCGGTCCGGGCAGGCGCTGGTGGCGGTGCGGCGCGCGGCCGCTGGCGGCGAGGCGCGCGAGCGCAGCCACCTGCTGGCGCTGCTGCCGCAGCTGGCCGCCTGCGTGGGCGGCCGCGAGCCGCGCGTGGCTGCTGCGCTGCGCGAGCTGCTGGGCGGTGCGGCCGCGCAGCTGGGCCTGGCCGCCGAGCATGAATGAGTGCAAGGATGCCCTGCTCAGCCTGTCCCCATGTGCGCAGATCGCGCCGCCCGCGGGACTCGGCCGTGCAGAGGAAGTTTGCTTATGTTTTCTTGTCTGACTGGCTGGCAGCATGGCCGACAAGAGCAATGAGTTAATGAGTCTCTGCTCGAGCTGATTTCGGCGCACGGTGATGCTGACTCAGAGGGCGGATCAGGCAGTTTCTGCCGTATGCATGCAGCCTGCAGCGCAAGCGCAATGTAATGTAGAGCACCCAGCAGGATCAGGCTCGGGGTTATGACCAGTTTAGCAGGGCACGCAGTTTGACGTCTGCTGTTCCTGCCCTGTGACCTGCGTGGAATGTCCCAGTGAGGCATTACCGAGGTTTATGCACAACTTCGTCATGCAATTCGAGACGGAGGAGATGCTGGCAAGCACTTACTGGCCACCTTGAAGCCTTGCAGGCACTTGGTCACAACCCAGGCAGCGCGCAGTCTGCAGTCTGCACGCCTTGGCATGGTATGTCAGTCATGGACATCACAGGTCTGCAGGGCTGCTTAGGCGGGTATGTTGAGTGAATGAATTACATCTGTGTTCAGGCACCTGCGACCATTTACAGGCACAGCCCTACGCAAGCTTCGTAGCATGCTTCTCACTGCATGCCATGGCAAACGTAGGTAGGCATACAAGATAATGCAGGCGACCGCTCTAGCGTGACGCTGCGTCCTGGTGCTGCGAACTGAAGCATGGTGCACCTTGGCTGGAACAAGTGCGCGTACATGAGTGGCCCGGCATTTGCAGAACATGTGGTTTTGGCATCTGTGCGCCCTGGTCGCAACACCAGAAAAATCATTCCTTCTTTTTGCTCAAGTAGTTGCGCCATGCAGCCAACCTGCCTATACAAGCTATTAGGGTGTGTGAAGGGTAGAGAAAGGATGCTCTGCCGAACCGCTTCAGCAGTCTCCACACGCCCCGCAATGGCTCTCCGCAGGGGGTCAGCGCGCCTTCTGGCGCAGGCCCTGCGGCAGCAGGGCCAGGTGGAGGCGCGCGCGACGGAAGCGTTCGGACCCAGCGCGCCTGCATTGTTGGAGGGGTACGCGCGCACACCTCTGCACCAACACAGGCACAAGCCTTAACATACGAGTGTGCTGCTGAGCGCCGTGCCTCGCGTGACAGGTCGTTTGCGCTCGGCGGCGTCCGCCAGGCCTCACAGCTTGCAGGTGCGGCCAGTCGAGCGTCCGTCAGTGTCTGCGGCAGGGCTATGAGCGGCTGGGAGGCAGATGAGGGGCGCTCGCGCCCTACAGACGAGCAGCAGGCAGGCGAAGCGCTGAGGCCGGCCGGTGTGTGCGTGCGCAGTCAAGCAGCGCATGCGCTCTGTCACAAACATCCAGAAGATCACCAAGGCCATGAAGATGGTGGCGGCGTCGAAGATGCGCGTCGCGCAGGTCAACACAGAGCGCTCGCGTGGCTTGACGGCGCCCTTCCTCAAGTTGCTCGGCGACCTGCCAGGTGCGCTGGGCTGTGCACTGGTGTTGTAGCCAGTCGACGGTTGTCTCTGACAGGGCGGTGTTCAGCCTGCTCGGTGGCACGCATATCAAGCGCGGGGTGGCCGGGGCCGGTCCTGGTCTCTTGGGCTCGGGCGCTGTGGTGGGAGCCGGTGCTGCGAGCACTGACGCTCACGTGTGCGCCCACACGCCAGACGCGGACGTGGAGAAGAATGTGACCGTGGCCGTCACCACTGACAAGGGGCTGTGCGGCGGCATCAACAGCACCGTGTGCCGGTATGTGCGCGGCATGAGTTCGATGTATGCGGCGGGTGCGCTCCTGCGCTCCGGCCGGCCTGTGGTCACTGCTTGCTTTCCGGAGTGTCAGCTTCGCCCTGAGGCTGCACCATGGGGGTCTGCAGAGGAGGGCAAGAACCAGAATATCTTCGTCATAGGCGACAAGGGCCGCGCGCAGCTCACGCGCACGCACGGCAAGGACGTGAAGGAGGTGGTGCAGGATGTCGGCAAGATCCGCATCACCTTCTCGCAGGTGCGGCTGAAAGACCTGGCAGGCTTGCCCCAACAGGAGCCTGACTGTCTATGTTTGGCGGCTGCCGTTAAAACATCTATATGTGGCAAAGCGTGCTCCCATAGCCTAGCTATGAACAGCTCCCAGCTCGTGGGGTGGCCATGTTTGAACTTGCAGTACGGCACAGCCGCTTGTTCCGCGGTTGCGTGTTCCGTCTGCTTTGGCGCAGGGCTGGAGCCTGTTCAGCAGGGCCTGCACCACGTGTAGCGGGTGTGGCGGCGCAGGCGAGCACCATCGCGGAGGAGCTGCTGAAGACGGAGTACGACGCGGCGCGCCTGGTGTTCAACCGCTTCCAGAGCGCGATCGCGTTCAAGCCGACCGTGGTCACCGTGCTGAGCCCGGACGCGCTGGAGAAGGAGGTGGAGGCCGGCGGCAGCCTGGACCAGTACGAGGTGGAGGGCCCCGACCGCGCGGAGCTGCTGCAGGACCTGGGCGAGTTCCAGCTGGCCACGGTGCGCGGCCGCGGCGCCGCCCGCCGAGGCCTTGGGGCCTGTGCTGGGCCTGTGGCTGCGCTAAATGACGTGGGGACGATGGGGCCTGGCAGCACCAGCCGCTGAAGCCTAGCTGCTGAGGCCCCACGATGCATAGGTATTTGCAACCCCTGTGCGTTTTCCTGTGCGTTTCAAAGTCGTCAGCGTGCGGGCGGCACGCCTGTGCCAAAAACAAGTACTGGCGATAGTGCCAGAGGGAGTTAATCTCAAACATGGCGCTGAAGAGCTGGTACATGTGCCTGTCGCAATATCATGACAGAGCGTCCCGCTGGTGCGCAGATGCTGTACAACGCGCTGCTGGAGAACAACTGCAGCGAGCAGGCGTCTCGCATGGCCGCCATGGAGAGCTCCACCAAGAACGCCTCCGAGATGCTGGCCAAGCTCACGCTCACATACAACAGGTGCGCTGCTTGCCCCACCGCCATGCGCTCATGGGCCTGGCATCTAGTGTGTGGGTGCCCAGCGCTCAGCCCTGAGGTTGCCACATCACCGAGACTTGTTCGCCGCTCGTTCAAGCCGCTGTTATTCTGTGGTGCCAAGCAGCCACCGTGTGCGGTGCAGGACGCGGCAAGCGGCCATCACGACGGAGCTCACAGAGATCATCTCCGGCGCGGCGGCGCTGGAGGGCTAGCGTGTTTGCGTGTGTGCCCTGAGCCTAGGCGGGCGGCTGTGGGCAGTCCATGTGAGGGTGGGTATGAGCTATATGGGGATGGTAGCGAGGCATTAAGCAAAGGACTGACAGAGACTTGCAAGCAAACCCTCGACCGCTTACAGATGCACGAACCAGCCATGCCGTCGCCGCAGCACCTGGCGACATGGGTCAACGGCGGCAGGGGCGGTAAGCAAAGCAGATCCTACAAGCAACCTACCGCTTTGTGAAGGACTCCCAGATCTGCACGGCAATGGCCTTGTCTAAGTTGATGGGCAAGTCGTACCACCTTCGGGAACCCTCTGCCAGCACGGCGTTGACCACGAACAGGAAGCCTGCCAGCGAGCCCACCAGGGCTATGACAACCAGCGTGTCCAGCAGCGCCTGCGCAAGCGGCTCGCTCAGGTGGAGCAGCCCATCCTGCAAGGGTCTTCATATGCGTGATACGTCACGCAGAAGGCGCGCGCACCTGGACCGGTTTCGGCCACTCTATGAGCTGCACCTCCTCTTTGATGCCCTGCGCCGCTGGCGCGGGTGAGCGGCGCGCTGCAGCGCTGCTCAAGCCCGCACGCATGCATGAGCACAGGCGGCGGATACGCACATCGATGAAGCCCAAGTTTGCGGCCTTGGCCTGCTGTCTTCGCTGCGTCGCCAGGCGCCGGATGTCGTCCTCGGACAGGAGGCCCTGTGACGGGTGCCACCCTCAGCACGCTGGCATGGCTGCAGCACAAAGAGGAGGGAACAAAACGCGGCCGTGGGGCAGCACGTCATCCCCGCGCCGCCTGGCAGGCTCCGCAGCGGCTGCCTGCACTGCCTCCACGATCTGCGCCACGTCCTGCACAGTCTCCGCTGGCGCCGGCTCGGGCTTTGCTGGCGTGACAACAGCCTCGGGCTCCACTGGCCGCCCGCTCGTGCTCAGCTCCTCTGGCTCCTGCTCTGGCTCCTCTGTGGTGACCGGGCGCCTGGCCAGGCACGGCGGACTGTCAAGTCTCAACAGCAGTCAACACTACAAGGCAGCCACAGTGGCTGTGCCTGGTCGTGCTTGCCGCGCACGTGGGGTGTGCTAGACTGCAACCTCTTACTTAGGCCGCCACTCGTCGAATCTGGTAGTGCTACAAGTCCAACAGTGGGGAACTTCTGACCCAAAGCATAAAGGCAGTGAAAGGCGTGCCGAGGTGCCAAGACGCAATGCATTCATCACAACCTGCTATCAGCTGGTGACCGCTGTGCTCAGGCACACAGCACTGAGAAGGAGCTGCATGAGTCCCTGACTTTGTATCACACGGATGTGTGCCACGGTCACAGCCAAAGGCGCGCCGAGGGGCAGACGGTGGCGCCGAGGCCGGCGCCGCGCTTGGCTCCTCCACCTTGACGGTCGCGCCAGGCCCGCCAGTGCGCTTGCTCTTCTTCCGGCTGGCCTGTGCGCACACTTGCCTGGCAGGTGGGTGGAGGCTGGGCCCCCTACGGTGCACGGGGCAGGGCACGTGCACCAGTGCTGGGCGCCGGACGGCCCCTGGGTGCATGGCCAGCATATCGGGCTGCTCTGTGACTGCCTGCGCGGACTGTATGTAGTCTGCAGAGCTGATGGGGAGTCCATCATCCTGGGTAGCAGGGTCACGGCAGGGCCTGCTCCCTGCTATTCAAGCCGTGTAAGAGGTGGCAAGACCAGCACTGGCTTGCTGGGTGACTGCTCTTCTTCTGGCGCCTGCTGCCTGTGTGAATCTCTGCTTGCTGCTGCAGGTTGCTCCTAGCTGCAAGTGCCTCAGAGCGCACGCGCACATGAAGAGGCTGAGGGCGCCGCCAGGATGAGCTTTGGCGGGGCCGGGGGCGGCTTTGGCGCGGGCAGTTGGAGCACGGGCGGCTATGGCGCCGGCAGCAGCCGCGGCAATGCAACCACCCAGCTCAAGAAGGCGGACTTCTCCAACCTGCCCGTGTTTGAGAAGAACTTTTACGTGGAGCACCCGGCCGTCGCCAAGCGGTGTGCTGTGGCGCGCGTCCGCCCAGGCAGCGCGTTACATAATCCGCTTTGTCCATTCTGAGTTGCTGTTGACTGCAGCTGCTCCTTGCAGACTGTATGTCTGCCCAGTGACTGTGTGATAGTGTGCTTTGTTAGCGTTGCACTGCCGCGCCCGACCTCACATGCACTCCTACAGCATAGGGAGTGTGTGTCGCCGTGCAGGTCGGAGGAGGATGTGGAGTGCTACCGGAAGCTGCGGGAGATTCACGTGGAGGGAACGGGCGTGCCAAAGCCCGTCGCGACGTTTGAGGAGGCCTCGTTTCCGGGCACGCACAACGTCTCTGTCTCTGATGGGCCTCTCAGCCGAGGTGCTGGAGCAGGCTGCACAGCCTGCAGCGGGTGTAGAACGAGCGGGGCGGCACAAGTCAATTACACAAGTCCTGTCAGTTTGTGTTGCGTGTCTTACAGGCACGGTCCTTGCGCCAGCCTGCAATATGCCACCGCCACCATACAGAAATGCACAATGGTCCCATGCAAGGTTGAATAAACATGGACAGCCCGTTTGCATTGCTATCACGGCATTTGTGAGTGTCACAGAGCAGCCTGCCTTGTACCGAGCCGCGGTCTGGTCAGTGCAGCACGTTGCTAGATGACTGCTTTGCCCTGCTTGCTCACATGTTGGGGTGGCCACAAGCGACCCAGTGTGTTCCTGCATTGCATGTGAGCCAAATGTGTGCCCCACAGGTCATGCATGTGGGTGTTAACAAGCTAGCACCAATTTACTTGCAAGGGTGGCCCATGGCAGGCGCGTGGCGTTCCTGGCCCGGATGCTGCTGATAGTGCATGGCGGCGCCGGCCGCGCAGAGTACGTCCTGACGCAGGTCGTGCGCGCGGGCTTCAGCGAGCCGACGCCCATCCAGTCGCAGGGCTGGCCAATGGCGCTGCAGGGGCGCGACCTGATCGGCCTCGCCGAGACTGGCTCGGGCAAGACGCTCGCCTACCTGCTGCCGGCCATCGTGCACATCAACGCGCAGCCGCACCTTGGTGCGCTGCCCGCGCCGCAGCCTTTGGTAACTTGGCTTGCAACCCCGCGGGTTCGGCATGTGAGTACCTGTATAGCCTTGACAGCTTGCGCGCCGCCACTTCGCACTGGTGTGTGGCTCATGTGTGTTGCCACAAATCTGGCATGCAAGAGTGCTGTAGTGCGGTAAGATTCTACCTGCCCTCGCCACACATGCTCGAACCACGCACACAGCTGAGCTCCCTCTAGGTAGGAGCAACCTGACTGCCCTGGGATCTGCTGCATCACGACGGAGCGCAGACTTTGGGCCTCTGCTGATGGGCTGCCCTCCGTGAAGCGGCACATCCGTGCATCGCAGCTCGCATGTTGCGCTGCGCCTGACACGACGTTGCACGGCGCGGGCGCGCAGCGCCGGGCGACGGGCCAGTCGTGCTGGTCCTGGCGCCCACGCGCGAGCTGGCGGTGCAGATCCAGCAGGAGTGCGCCAAGTTCGGGACGAGCTCGCACATAAAGCACACGTGCGCCCCGGCCGCGCCGGGCCAGACCTGCGCGCGCACGGCTGCGCCGCGCCCCTCTTTCAACCCCCAGCCGAGCTGCGGCACGCATCGCGGGCGCGCCGCGGCCGCGCAGGTGCGTGTACGGCGGCGCGCCCAAGGGCCCGCAGGCGCGCGACCTGCGCGGCGGCGTGGAGATCGTGATCGCGACGCCCGGGCGCCTGATCGATATGCTGGAGTCCAGCGTGACCAACCTGCGCCGCGTGACGTACCTCGTGCTTGACGAGGCCGACCGCATGCTCGACATGGGCTTCGAGCCGCAGATCCAGACCATCGTGCGCCAGGCGCGCCCGGCTCCTGCTCCACTGTCCCCGCTGTCCTCAGGTGATACCTGACTGATGCAGACCGGTTCCTTCTCCATGCGGCGTGGACACACGCAGAGGTGATGCACACTGGAAGGCAAAATCACAAGGCCATGGTGTGTTTGAAAGCCAGGTAGGGCGCAAACGCTTGTTGCATCTCGAACGTATGGGCACAACAACTGCTGTGCCGCAGCAAGGCGGGCAACTCGCATCACGCGCTGACAGTTCAAGGGCCGCCGCGCAGATGCGGCCCACAATAATGTGCCGCGGCAACACAAGGCACCCCACACATGCACTGACGGGTCCAGGGCCGCCGCGCAGATCCGGCCCGACCGCCAGACGCTGCTGTGGAGCGCGACGTGGCCGGCGGAGGTCCAGGGCATCGCGCGCGAGTTCCTCAAGGACCCCTACCAGGTCACCATCGGCTCCACCAAGCTCAAGGCGCGCCCCCCGCGACTCCTGTCATGCGACGCCGGGATGTGTTAGAGTGAGCTGCGGTGAAACTCTGGGGGTTGCATGATGCATGATGATGCGTGCAGTCAAGTGCAGACTCGTCTGGGACCGGCTGCAGCCAGCTTCGACCTTGCGTGCCGTGCTGTCGTGTCGCGGGCCTCACCATGTGTTCGTAACCCATGCGCAAGGGGCGTGCGCGTGCCGCTGCGCGGCTGGAGCGGCTGCTGAGGCAAAGGTGTAAGGCCTGCGGCTGCTAGTGGTGCCCGGGGTCCTTCTTACGCGCTGCAAGCGCGTCCAGGGGCCTGGGATGACACTCCGGGGCGCGCGCAGGCCAACCACATGATCCAGCAGGAGTTTGAGTTTGTGGCCGAGGCCGACAAGTTCGGGCGGCTGGTGCGGCTGCTGGAGCGCGAGATGGACGGCTCGCGGCTGCTGGTGTTCTGCGAGACCAAGCGCGGCTGCGACGCGGTCACGCGCCAGCTGCGCCAGAACGGCTGGCCTGCGCTGTCCATCCATGGCGACAAGAGCCAGGAGGAGCGCGACTGGGTGCTCAGCGTGCGCGGCACGGGGCCGTTGCGGCGCTGGCCGCAGCTCACGCTTGTATCAAGCAAGCAGCATCGACACTGTGCAGGCCCCAGGCCATGGAGTCTGCTGGGTGCCCTGGCATGCATGTGCACATGGGTGTCCGGTGTGCATGCAGGACTGTGATTCTCACACGCCAGGCTCGGCTGCGACCACCTGCACGATTGGGGTGTAGGATTATAGTGTTGTTGGCTGGGACCACCTGCAACAACAGGACTTAGGGATAGGGTGGCGTCCAGGCAGGCGCTGGGGGCGCAGGAGTTCAAGGCCGGCAAGAGCCCCATCATGCTGGCGACGGATGTGGCCGCGCGGGGCCTGGGTGCGGCGCGGCTTGCCGGATTCTAAGCTGCCTATCATGCGATTTGCCCTGCCCAGCGCGCCGCAACGACAAGGTTGATGTGCTTGTCACTTGCCCTGCGCCTGCCTACGTCTCTCGCAGTTCCTGCCTGCGTGCGGCTCGCCACAACGCCGCGGCGCCTTTCTGCGCTCCGCCCATGCCAGCGCGGGCGGCCGCCTGCATGCAGAAGAAGGGGTCTTGCTTGTCGAGAGCGGGTGTTGCAACTACCCCAGCGCCCATCGATGAAAGTGTCAGCCCAGACAGATGAAGCTGACATGCAGGGCGTCGGGTTGGTGAGGGCACTAAGCAGTCAGCAAGCAGTCGGCAAGTCTCGTCACACGGGTGGAAGATGCGGCTGTGGAGGACTTGGTTGTGGTGCACCCTGCATGTGCTGGGCGTCACAACAGCGCAAGCATGCTTAGGCGGCTAAGGAGGCACGCGAAGCGGCGGGCAGCTGTCTGTGGCAGCCCCTGTCAGGCGGCAGGGGCCGGCGGGGCGCCGTGGCCCCCAGCCCCCGGCCCCCCGCTGACGCCCCGCGGCTCCCGCGCTCCGGCCCTGCCTCCTGCTCGCAGATGTCAAGGACATCAAGCTGGTGATCAACTACGACCTGCCGAAGACCGCGGAGGACTACGTGCACCGCATCGGGCGCACCGCGCGCGCCGGCGCGCGCGGCTCCGCCGTCAGCTTCTTCACGGCGCGCGCCCCGCGCGCACGCCCCCGGGCGCCTGGTTGGCATGGCGCCGTTGCTGCTCAGCCGAGCGTGACAGCCGAGGCGTGCTGCCTCGGCTGCTTGTGGGCGCTAGCTGCGTGTGTGGCAGGCGCCCCCCACTGGCTGCGCTGCTCTGCTCTGGGAGGCCAGGCCTGTGGGGCGCCCCGCCGCCCTGCGCCGCCACCATTCCAGGCCGCTGGCTGTGCGCCGCGCAAGAGTGGACACTGTTGGAAGTGCAGCGGGCGCGTGCAGGCAGCCACAAGCCATAATCATGATTTGCGGGCCTGGTCAGGCAGCGCACCTGCTGTGTGTTCTCAACGCGTGCTAGAGGGTTGGCATGAAAAAGGCAGACAGAAGAAGACATTGACCAGGGGTGTGTGTGGGAGGTCGCAGGCGGCCAACGGGCGCCTCGCGCGGCAGCTGCAGGACATCCTGGAGGAGGCGGGGCAGACGGTGCCAACCGAGCTGCGCCAGTATGCTGCAGTGACCGGCGGCGGCAGCGGCGGCGGCGGTGCGTGGCGCCCGCGTTGCCCTGAGCGTGCGTTTGCACCCTGCGTCGAGTGTGCCGTTATGGTGTGCATCTGAAATGACACTGGGTTAGCAGACACTGTCCTCGCCATCTGCACTTCCTGTTCACAGCAGCAGGTGCCCCTTCTCATCTGCATTGCCCACATGCATCCCAGTCTGCCACAGCCCAATCGGCTGCAGCGCGTGCATGGTGGCCTGTCTTTGTGGAGCTTTGGGGAACGAGGTGCCTGGGGGGCCGGACCCAGAGCGGCGGGCGGCTGCGTGCACTCCGTCATCAGTGGTATCGAAGCACGGCGCGCTGAGGCAGTTGCCATGCCTGCAGGCTTCAGGTCGCGAGGTCTTGGCGGCGGCGGCGGCGGCATTGGCGGATTTGGTGCTTTGTCTGGTGCCAACTCCCAGCCAACTGCGCCCAGGATACCGCCGCCTTGACTTTCCGCACTGCTCGGCAGTTAGCGTCGCACTTGTGTCTGCTTTGCAATGTGTCAGTTAAGATTTGGTGCTTTCATGCACGGGCAGAAACTGAACTGCAACTTTCTGTGGCTTCTGTATGCCAAGTTAGCAGCGAGCTGGCCATTGTGCGGGCTTGCGGGACATGCCGCCCGCCTGCCCTCGCCATGGCTGTGTGCCATGTCCTGGTGCTTCCACATCTCCGGCACAATCACAGCATAGTTGAGTCTGTACAGTGGTGGCATAGGGCGCGCTGTGCAGTGCTAAATCAACAACTTGAAATGTTACATGCGTTGTGGCTGGCGAGGCAGGCTGTTTGTGAGCAAGACACATGCCTGTGCAGATCACTGCCGCGATTGAACCAGGCCAGCCTCCTTGTCCCTGCAAGGCATGCGAAAAGGTCAGGTAACAATGATGGGAAGTTGTGCATTACGGCACATGTTGGCCGCAGCAATTCAGGCAGTCGCATGGGCAACAGGGACTTGCATCAACCTCATAATCTTTACAAAGGTCAGCGGCTCCGCACCAGGCCTCAGGGTTCTTCACGGAGTCAATGATGTCCGTCTGCGGGCGCACGATGCCGTCGATGACGCCATACGCAAGCGCATCCCGCGGCTGCATGTACAGCGGCCGCTCCATGTCCTGCCCATAGATGCGGCCGTCAGCGCGCATGCGACCTTCTGAGCTACAGGCAAGCTCGCCCAGGATCCCACATGCAATTACGCGGGCGCCCCTGCAAAGCTGGAACTTGAGAGCCCGCGCAGCCTCCGAGCATGCCAAGGGCTATGCCCTGCTGGCCCGCATGCTATGCAAGAGCGCGCGAAAAAAAGCATTCCCTGCACCTCAGGCACTCTGGCGCATCAGCTACGCGCAACGCCAGACACGGTGAAGGGCAGTGCAGCGGTGATGACGCGCCTTGTCCAGCTTGTCGATGGAGTGCCCGGTGTGGTGCGCCATGATACGCAGCAGCGCCTGCTTCTGCGCCAGCACCTCGCGCCACTTGATCGCGATCTCGATGGCCTGGCGCTGCCCGGTCGGCGGCACGCGCGGCTGCTGCAGCATGGCTGCGCGCACGGGCCCCGGCTCACCGAGTCTGCTCGAGCAGCACGTCGCACACCGGCAGTGCATTCTTTTTCTGCGGTGGCGTCAGCTGGCTGTGCAGACGCACAGCACCGCTGACAACCAGCCACTTGCACTCGCAGCCCTGCGCATTCCCATCGCGTCGCGCTGCGCTCTCGCCGCCGTTCCTCAGACTGCTCATCTGCACATGCAGAGGCTGGCCAGGCCGTTTCGCAACGCCCCACGTTATCCGTGCTGCTTGAGGCCTCGTGCAGCCGCGCGACATCACATCATAAATCTCACCAGGACCTCGCGAGCAAGCAGCGTGCGCGCAGCCACGAGCGCGCTGACGGGCCAAGCTATCCGGTGTTAGCCGCCTCAGGCGGGCGCGCGCCCGTGGCATGCGGCAGCATGAAGCGCTTGCCCTTGTGGCCGGCCGCCAGCAGCATGCATGCCTGCCCGATGGCCACGCCCACGCCCACAGTGTGCACCTGCACGCGCGGCCTCCCGCTCAGTGTCCCGTGTTTGCATCGACACCGCCGCGCTGCACCCCGCTCGCTTCCCTTGCTGGGCAGAGCGCGGCACGGATTGCTGCAGTGAGCGCCGCAGGCTCCTGGTCGCCTGCCGCTCTGGCGCATTTGGAGCCTCCTCGCCAAGGCGCAATGCCTCGCCGCGATGCAGCCTCACACGCATGTGCATCCTCCCAACGGCTGGGTGCAACAGCCCGGGGGCGGGCAGAGGCGCGCCTCGTTCTTCACGTACATCATGGTGTCGTAGATGGCCGTGCCCTCCGTCTCAAAGCCCACCTGCGCGCCGGCGGCCGCCGGGCTTGCGCTCTGAGGCCTCGCGGAGCGCCCAACACGCGCTGACTTCGCGGCCGAGAAGCAGCGCCAGCAGAGCCCTGTTTCTGGTACGTCCAGCAGGGGGTGACAGTCGAGTGGTGGTGTGCGGCGCAGGCATGCCGCTCAGGTCCGCACCGTCTCGCCGTCGGCGCGCGTGGTGCCGGTGGAGTTAATGTACAGGAACATCGGCTTGTTGCGGTCCTTGTACTGCAGGTACAGCAGCTCCGCGACGATGAGCTCTGTCACCGCAGGCACGAGCTGCGCCGGGCCCCAGGAACTCGCGTCAGACTGCCTGGCCCGCCCCTCCGGCGTGCGACCTTGTGCAACAACTCTGCGCGCGGTTCTGGGAAGGACGTGCAGGACAGCAGAGCAGGCCCCTGCATCGGTGCAACCGCAGCGCCGCGGCTTGGTACGCTTGCTGCGAACAGGCATGCCAACGCGGCTTGGTGCGCTCGCTGCGCACCGGCATGCCGAGGTAGGTGATGCGGCTGTCCAGCAGCAGCGAGGGCAGGTCCGGCGGCGGCGTGCGCGGCCGGTGGTCGTCGTAGGCGCTCGAGACCGCCACGCCGGGCTGCCCTGCTGCGGCACGCGCCGCGGCCTCCACGTGCGGCAGCTGCACCATGCACTCTGGCACCCACAGGTCCGCCTGCTCGCCCGCGCCTTCGGCCGCCCCTGCCATGCACACAACACGGGCGTTCAGTAGGCAAGCCCCTGCGCGCGGGCTTACTGTGGCCTTCCGCACCTGTACGCAACATACTGACAACTTTGCTGTCAAGGAGCGAGCCTCTGACGCAACGCGACTGGGAAGCAGTGAGCACGCTGGCCGGCGCGCCTGCTACGTGCACAGCACGCCTCCGCCCCGGCGCATGCAGGCACCGTGGCAGCACAGACCTCCAAGGCGCTGGCGACGAGCCTGCGGCTGCACGCTGCGCTGTGCTGCACCCGGAGGACGCGCGCCCGCAGCCCAACGCGTGCGCTGGCATCCTTGCGAGCGATAGCAACACTATCAGCAGGCACTTCAGCCTGTGAGGGCAAGCAGGCTGTCCGTTGTGCGCAGTGGCAGTGGATGTTCATGGGCATCCTGCACGGGGTGGGGCCTTGGTCGGTCGGCACTCTTGCACTCTCAGCAGTCCAATGCTTTAGCATTGCTGCCCAATGCCTCAGCGCACTGATGAGCTCTAGCCGCCTCAGGGCGCTGTGCGCCTGAGTGCGAGATGGCGCCGAGCTCGAAACTGCCGAGGAGGCGCATTGTCCCAGAGCTCATCTCGCCGTCGCAGGCAGCACGCGCGGCGGAGGCGTTCGCAGCGGCGACCACTGTGCCTGCCAAGGCGGCGCCTGCCAAGGCGCCTGATGATGGAAAGCCGCTCAGCCTGCGTGAGCAGGCCGGGTTCGCCGACGTGCACCTGGGGCCTGGACGGCGGATCTATGTGGAGATTGGGCCCAACAGCTTCGAGGTGAACTGGAAAAAGGTGCGGGCGTGCGGACAAGCAACTTTGCTTTCCGCCCCTTGTTGCTCGCACTCGCACGTTCCCTGATACGCTGTGCAAAGCGAGTTGGCTTGTTCGGCTTGTTTGGCGCCCAACGTGCTGCTTGCTACTACCTCCTCTTCTATTCTGTTGTCCGAGGACGTGTTCAAAGCACATGGGCCGCATGTGTTCAGAGTACATGGGCCGCTTCAGCGAGTGTGCAGGCCAGGCCCTTGCTTGGGCTGGGCGAAGTGCACTCCCCCAGCAGCCGAGCAGCTGGAGGTCAAGAGTGAGTCGGGCACCGCGCGTTCCCGCAGCTGCTGAAGGAGCGAGGCGTCAGCGAGCAGCCGCGGCTGGCGGCGGGCCCGCCTGCGCCGCCGCCTGGCGCCTCCCGCGGCCTGTTCCCGGTGCGGCGTCTGCACATGGCCAGAACAAAGGTACATGCGTGGCTGCTGCACTGGCTCCTGCAACCTTCTGGCGCGCTGGCGTCGCACCCGGGCAGGCCGCAGACAAGCAGCAAGCGCCCTCATGCGAACACTCCGGACTGTTGGTAAGTTGAGCGGGCCTGCGGCTGCAGGAGCCGGGCGCACGCACGGAGGGCGCAGATGTCTTCAACAGGACCATCCAGCGCCTGGAGCAGGCATATGCGGCGCGCCCCACCTCTCCCTCTCGCGTGACTGCCTCGCGCCGTGTCTTCCAAGCACGTCTCGCCAGAGACGCTGCACCTCGCCCTGGACTCGCACACCCGTGGCCGCAGCCGCGCGCTGCCCCGCACAGCGGCCTGGCGCAGCCCATCCGGCGCCGGCGACCTTGAAAGACTGGCGGCTGGGTAGATTCAGAAATGTGGGAGAGCGCAAGCGTCGGCAAGCGTTCTCCCGCGGGCTGACGCTTGGCGCGGCGCAGATGGCTACCAGCGACGATGACGCGGACGAGGAGGAGGAGGAGGACGAGGAGGAAGGGGCGGAGCCGGGGCGCGAGGACGGCAGCCCCAGTAGCGCCCAGTCGGCGCGCGCCCGCGCGCTCTCCAGTCCCGGCGACCACACGCAGAGCCGCGCTGGCTCCCGCGTCCTTGCTGGCGCCGGAGGGTGCTGCGCGCGTGCAGCGCGTGTCGCGGCTGTGCCTGCCCGGGTGTGTCCGGCGCAAGCACATGCACGTCCTGGCTGCCGAGAGCTTGGTGCTGAGAGCTGCGGCGCGCAGGGGGATGCGCGCGCGCGCAACCCCGACCGCTACCGGCGCGAGCACGAGTACGACTACGAGGACGAGTTCATTGACGACTCGGAGATGCTGGAGTACCTGGGCGGCGACCGACGCCGCACCAAGCACTCTGGCTTCTTTGTCAACAAGGCGCGCCGGTTGGTCGGCCGGGCCGCGCGCCCTGCTGCCCGCGCCCTGCGGCAAGCCAGGCCGTGCATCGTGCGTGAGCCCTGTGCGCCTGGCTCACCGGCTAGAGAAGCAGTGGGTAGATTAGATGGGGCACCAAGAGCGCGAAGTGCTGGTGACGCTGTAGCGTTTGCCAGCACGGCCCCCGGCAGGTTGCCCGTTCACGCGCATGCCACTGCTCACCTGCAGAGCATGCGCTGGTATTGCCTGTAGGCTTCGAATGCAGCCGTCGCTTTTGGGGACAAGGGTTCAGGCGCGCTGGCTGGGCCTTCGCAGGGCGTGATTGAGAAGACGGACGAGGAGCTGCCGCGCCGCTCCGACGCCACGCCTGCCCCGCGCAAGCGCCGGCGGCGGCCGCCCGCGGCGCCGGCGGCCGACGCCTCAGACCTGGAAGCCGTGGAGGACCCCGGCGTGGGCGCGCCCTCGCCGTCTGCGGGTACCCAGGGCACGGCCGGCCCGACGGATGCGGCGCCCCTGGCGGCGGGGGCCAACGGGCTGGGGCCCTCTGGTGCGGGGACCAGCCGCGAGAGGGTCTCCTCAGCGGCCGCTGCCAAGCCGCGCCCCGCAAAGCGGCCGCGCACAGCGCCGCGCGAAGCCGCAGCGGCGGCGGCGGGGGTGGCTGTGGCGGTGACGGCGACCGCGGCGCCTGTTCTGGCGCCCGGCTCCATCGCTGCCATGGCTGCGCAGGCCGGTGCGCCCCGGCGCCGTTGCCCGTATCGGCTGCGCGCCCTGGCGCGACCAGGCCGGAGCGCTGCGCAGCGGGCGATGCGGGTGGGCCGCCCTGCGCTGCGGGGTGCAGGTTGGGTGCACAGGCGAGGTAATGGGGGCGAGCTCATGAGATCGCCCTGTGGCGCCAGGCGCGATGGCGAGCGCGTCCTCGCCCGGTCCGCCTGCCGCGCCGGCGCAGCGTGTGGCGCCGCCTGCGCCCGCATTTGCGCCCGCCGGCAGCGGCGCAGGCGCTGCAGCGGTGGCGGCCGTGCCTGCGGCAGCGCACGCCGCAGCAGCTCCTGCCACGACCGGGGAGCCGCCTGGACTGCCGCCCGGCGCGGCGTCGGCCGCGCCCGCGCCCACGGCAGCAGCCGCAGGTGGGTGCTCAGCCTTGACTGGCCTGCACGCGGAGCTCGTCACACCTGAGCGCCCACTTCCCTGGTGACTGCGCCCGCGGCAGCAGCCTGCAGCGGCACGCACTTCGCAGGCGGAGGCGCCCCAGCGGCGGCCCGCCGCAGTGCCGGCCGCCACTGCGCCATCGGCGGCCCATGCAGGCCACGCGTGTCTCCCGT
>JAABUR0100003655.1_pt1 | contig 21383 bp, 40 predicted proteins | sample 5560091 | NCBI WGS metagenome assembly JAABUR01 (sample SAMN10711879, study PRJNA513375) | rock metagenome | isolation source: Antarctica rocks | place: Antarctica: Victoria Land, University Valley sud
CGCCCGGCCCCGCCTGGGTGGTGCGGGCGCCCGGCGGCGCGCTCACGCGAGCCCGCGGCACTTTGCATGAGCCTGTGCAGGCGACCATGCACGCACTGGCGGTGCTGCAGACCGCTGCGAGCGGCCGCGCAGCTCTGCAGGCGCGTTTTCACACCTGCTGCGCGCTGGACTGCATGCGCCCTACGAGTAAAATGCGCTGTTTCAGAGGCTCAACTTTGACAGAGCCGTGCCACGTAAACGCAGTGCAGCGCCTTCAGCAGACAACAAGTGATGACAGGCTGTGGCCCAGGTTGCTCTGAGGACGCGGCGCATGGCACCAAGCGCGCCGAGCCCGGCCAGGCGCCGCCGCCGCGCCTGCGCGGCTGCGGCCAGCGCCTGGGCAGCGCTGCGCGTAGCTGCCTCCGAGAGCCAGGCCACCTCCTTCACAGGCCTCCAAATCGACCTGGAGGCGCCGAACAACGCGCTCTCATCAGCTGGAGGGCCACACGCCTCACGGCTGGCGCTGGCTGGGGGTGCGCGTTGCGAGGCGCGGCTGCTTCCGTGCAGGGCGGCCTCGCCACTCGCGCAGGTGCTACTGCATCATGCAGCTGTTGACGTGCTAGTGGTACGCAGTTGTTTTTATCATACACATTAAACCCAGATCAAAACGTGCGGTAGGGTACGCTTGGGCCGGCATGGGCGGTGCCGGGCGGTGCTGGCGCGTTGGGCGCCCTGGCCGCGGGTTGGCTGGCCGGCAACGGGGCTGTGCAGCTGCGCCTGCTCAGCCGGTCCGGATGCAGTGGTCTAATCAACAGGAGCCTCCGCGACCTGCTCAAGGCAGAGACGCTGGCCTGCGTGGCGCTCATCAGGTATGTTAGCTGCAGCAGTCCGACCTGACAGAGTATGACTAGGCTGGTTGCAGCCAGCTGAGATGCCAGGCTTTCGTTTGTCCGCCAGGTGCGACGTTGCGCTGCGGGATGAGGCGGCCGCTGCCCTCGGTGGCAGACGAATGCTCTGGGGCATGCTCCATGCGGGTGGCGTGCTGCGTGATGCCATCATGCTCCGCCAGACACCGAGCCAAGTCCGCGCAGTCTTTGCGCCCAAGCATGCCGGCGCTGCAAACATGCTGTGGGTAAGCACTCGCATCTGCTCCTGCTACCAGTTCTGCTTCCCTCAGAAGACCAGCACATGCAAGAAAGTTTGGCACAGCATGTACGCATGACAATCCTGCATATGCAGCCGAGTTTGTCACCATGAAAGCCTTGATTTTTTACTAAAAGCACATTTTCCTGAAGGGCATGCACTCTGGCGGCAGGCCAGCAGCTGCATGCCAGTGGAGACATACCTGCTCTTCAGCAGCGTGGCAGCGCTGACAGGGCCGTCAGGGTCCGCCTCCTATGCGGCTGCAAACGCCGCGATGGACGCTGCCGCAGAAGGCTGCATTATGCAAGGCAGGCAACTGCGCCATACTTAGATTGGCAAAGGCACCTCCAGCATGCAGCACCTGGCGACGCCGCTGCTGTGCTCTTCGTGTCCGGGCTATGTTATTGGTCTTGCAGTGTATGCGCAATCCTGATGTCAGATATGCTTCAGCTCACCTGCAATATGCGCTGCGCGGCAGGGCGCCCAGCGGCGAGCGTGCAGTGGGGTGCCTGGCAGGGTGTGGGCCTGGTGGCGACCAGCGCTGCCGTGCTCGGCCGCATGCGGCGCAGCGGCATGGGCACTCTCAGGCCCTTGATCGGGCTGTACGCTCTGGGGCGCCTGCTGCAAGCATGCAGTGCGGCACAGGTACTCATCCGCCCTCCTGTCTCTCCAGCCTTCCATCCTTGCGTCCACGTGTACACCTTCTCCACATAGAACAAGGGCGTTGCAAGTTTGTTGCTCACAGATGGCATGAGCCCTGACCTTCCCTTTGCATCCGACAGGTGGCCGCCGTACCTTTTGACTGGATGGTATTTTCCAGACAGCTCCAGGACACGCAGTCATTCTATGCCGAGCATGCTTCGGCGGGCTCACCTCGTCTGCAGCAGGCTGTTGGCAGCCTCACTTCAGCGGTCACTGAAGCCCCAGAGCAGACCCGGGACCAGCTGCCCCTGGGCCCACCAGCACCAGACAGCGAGCTGCTTGACTTGGTTGTGGGCCTTGTGAGCGCGGCGGCGGGGAAGGCTGTCCACCCGGACATGCCTCTGGCACAAGCGGGCGTCGACTCTCCAGGTGAGGCCATCTGCTGCACGGTTGCAGCGCATCATAACACGCATGACATTCACAGCTGGTCCGGCGGGGGCTGGGACAGGCTCGATAGAACTCTGCCGTGAGCTCGGGCGCTATACCGGGCTGTCTCTGCCAGCGACCTTGGTGTACAAGCATCCCACCGCGCGCGCCATTGCCATGCTGCTCGCCAGCTCTACGCCATATCCTGGTGCCCTGCATACGCGGATGAGCTCGGACCTGCAGCCAGGCATGCTGCGGACCCTGCTTGCCACCACGTCGAGTCTAGTGGCAGATTCACACTCACAGCGCCCCCCTGCAGCACTTGGGTGCGTTCGGCGCTGCCGTACAAAAATGGCATGCTCGCAGGGCAACATGCAGCGCGTGGGAGTGCGCAAACCCTTCCAGTGCTTGATGTGGACGCGCTTGTCCTGGCAGCCGTGCAGCAACTGGTCGGTGCTGACGCCGGCCCGCACATGCCGCTGATGCAAGCTGGGATGGACTCCCTGGCGGCTCTGGAGTTGCGCAACGAGCTGAGCAGGTGCGCATTTATCTGTATGTCTGCCACAAACTCACTGTTCGCGTCATATAACAATGTTGCAGGAAATGCAGGCGTGTCAGGTCTGACCTGAACAGGGCACAGGGTGCTTGGGATTCACCTGCCTGGTACAGCGGTCTTCGACTTCCCCACACCGTCTGCGCTGGCGGCCTGCTGCGTAGCACAGCTGCGGCCTTCTCTAGCAACAGACCATGCCGCCGTGCGGCTGTCCCCGAGGACGCTGACCATGTCAGACAGGTGCCAATATTGCAATACCTGCCGGTGTACATGTGCAAACATCACACGTGCCCTGATACATATGGGTGTTGCTCCAGGCCGAGGAATGCACTTGTGTGCATGGATGCAAGCGCGTCACGTTTTCCAGGTCAGCCCCTTGGTGTGGCCGACACCGCAAAGCGAACGCCCCTGGAGCGCTGGGATGTGGATGCCGCGCATGTTCCCAAACGACTAGGGACGCGCTTTGGCAGGTGACACTTGGTCTGTTGCCTGCATTGCTGCCACCTGTTTCTGCGTGTCGTCAAATGGCAGCCATACAATGACAAGCATGAACGCAGGTTCCTGGACAACATCGACCTCTTTGACACCCACAGCTGCAGCATTACGCCCGCAGAAGCACTTGTCCTGGACCCACAGCAGCGCATCATACTTGAGGCACTCCCAGCCCTGTCTGCAGCAGGTGACGCACCCTGCGCATAGCCATTTCACACCATGTGGCTGCTTACACAGGATGCACGGTCTGTGCTGGGAGCGTGGGAGTCTTGCGAGGACTCCGCCAACGGCGTCTGTGCGACCTCCGTCGTCACCTGCCTGTCCTTCTGGGACTACTCCCTACTCACCATGGCGCGCACCACACTTGTGCAGCCGAGAAGCAGGAGCAGCACACACCATGGGGTGCTGAAGCATTGCTGGAAGCTGCAGGGACCCGGCAGCGAAGCTTATAAGACGACAGGGCGCTGCTTCAGTGTGGCCGCCGGCCGCGTCGCCTTCACATACGCGCTCAAGGGCGCGCTGCGGATGTCACCCTGGCTCATGCATGCGCCGCACGTGCACAAGTGCGTGCGCTCTCGGTGATGGGCTGCCCATCGCGCAGGGCCAGCGCTGGCCGTGGACACAGCGTGCTCGTCCTCGCTGACAGCGCTGCAGCTGATGGCCGGCCTGCTGCGCGCGCGCGCGTGCGGCCGCGGCCTGGTCGCAGCGGCGCTGCTGACGCTGGAGCCTGCGACTGTGGGCGCACTGGCGGCCGCGGCCATGCTCGCCCCTGACGGGCGCTGCAAGGCGCTTGATGCTGCGGCAGACGGGTGCCGACCTCGTCACTTAAAAACGCGAAATGCCTGATTTGCGGCTGCTGCTGCAAGTACAGTGCACCTTTTTTTAACACTCTTGCCCTGCTTGCTGGCATTGCTGACGGCAGAACGCACGGCATGGCAGATGAAGCTGATGAGCTCCTCCCCCCACCTGCTGAAAAGGTATGACGGTGTTGGTGCGGCAGGTACGGACGCGGCGAGGCGTGCGCAGTCCTGGGGCTGAGCCTGCGTGAAAAAGACGAGGGGCCCGCCGGCGGCCTGGTCTTGCTGGGCAGCGCGGTCAACCAGGATGGCCGCTCCAGCAGCCTCACTGCGCCGCACGGGCCCTCGCAGCAGCAGGTCTGCTGCGGCCTCAGCTGGTGTGCTCGGATGCGCGATGTGTTGCAGACTCCCACATGAGATGAGAATAACCCAGCAAGCTGACCATCAGCCCCACGTTGTGAAAGGCATGGGGCATGCGAAGCTGTGGGCCATGGATGTCGAGCCATTACGTTCAGTGGATGCAATGCCGCAGGTCATCAGGGCCGCCCTGGTCGATGCGGGCTTGAGCGCCGACGCGCTCCAGTGCGCGGAGCTGCACGGCACGGGCACGCCGCTGGGCGACCCAATTGAGGTCGGCGCGCTCGCTGCTGTGCTTACGGCGGCGGGGGAGCGCACGGCGCCGCTCCTGCTGGGCGCCGCAAAGGCCCACCGGGGTCACGCCGAGCCAGCTGCGGGGGCGTCTGCAGTCGTGCGCTCAGATGCAAGGCATGCTGGCCATGCGCATATAAATGCATCGCCGCACTGCCTGATTTGTGTCCCATGCACTTGCAGAAACCAGAAACAGTTGTAATCATTTGAAAGGTGCCCTCTCTGACCTGCTCTAAAATTTTGACAATGGCATGCTTGTTCAACACTGACATGCACAGGGGCGCGCAGATCGATGCAGGCGCTGCTGCCTGACATCCTGCATCTCACCCACGTCAACCCGCACGTTGCCTCCGCTCTGCCGCAGTGCTCTGGTGCCATCCCGCTGGCGTGCATGGCCCGCCAAGCAGGCGGCACTCCCACCTGCGAGCGAGCCTGCACTGCCGGCCGCGCGGGCGTCAGCGGCGTCATCGGATTCGCCTTCCAGGGCACCAATGCGCACGTCATCTTGTCCAGGTGCGGCTATGCCTGTGGAAGGGGCGTGCTGAGGCAGGGCTCAGGGAGACACAGCGTGACATACCTCAGCCCTTGTCATTCCGCTGCAGACAGTGCATGCCTTTCACCCAGAGGTGGTGTGTCTGCCGCGCAGACTGCCGCACACCCACGCTTCAGCAGGACCGACCCTGCCGTACTGGGACCGTCAGCGGCACTGGCACCTTCCGCGCGCGCACCGCATGTGGTCCAGCGCGGGCGCCAGGCCGCGGCCCCTTTTGGCACAGTTTCACGCAGACCTAGGCCGCGCGGCACTGGCAGAGCTGCGGCAGCATCGCGTGGCGGGGCGCCTGCTGCTGCCTGGCGCCGCCATGTTCGAGGCCTGCTATGCTGCCAGCGCCACACTGCTCGGCGCGTCACAACTCTGCTGTTTGCTTTATCAACATGGGCACTCACGTCTTGGGAATGCTTGCCCTTGTAGTTTTGTTTCACTTACAAATCCCTTCGTCTCGTGTTTAACCTGGCAAGGGTGGCGACCTGGCACAGACCCCGAGCCAAGTGAGGGTGTTGCAGGGAATGTGCCGCCGGGCCAGCATGCACTCGCAAACGTCGTCATCCATGCTCCGGTTTTGCTGGCTGCGGTGACTGGGCGTGGCGGAGGCCGCACGCAACTCGTGTGCACGGTGACAGAAAGTGGTGTACTTGCGCTCAAGCCCGCGCGGGGCAGGTATGCACATTGCATGTGTCTGGACTGCAGCTTCCTGGGTCTGGTGGACTGGTGCAAGCAATCGTTGACCCTTCCTGCGCTACCTCTCTGCGAATGCGATAGCACGTCTGATCATCGCTAGTGGATGCAGGGACTCTACGTACCTAACTGCGCGCTGTACAGCAGTGCTGACAGCCAGGGCTGACAAACCTGCACACGGCAGCTCAATCCTCTGCCACCGCATATACCAGACCCCGCGTGGGATCGTCAGTCGCGGTGCTGGCACATGCCTGATCGACATGCAGGCACGCCCAGGGATCTGTGCCAAGCTCATGTACACCACACGCCTCCAGCGCACACAGGGTGACAAGCGAGGAAGCAGGGTGTCAGCCGCGACGGCTACGCTGCGCATCCGGCTGCCGTGGACGCGTGCACGCATCTCGGCGCCTTGCCCGACACGGATGCCTCGGCCCGCGGCGGACTGGCTTCCGCAGCGCGAGTGCCCGTTGCGCTGGACGCGCTGACATTGACTTTGGTGGCCCAGGCGCGACGCTCATGCAACACTGCCTTGGATGCCGGCCGTCCCATTGCAAGCTTGGAGGCTGCTGCTGTCAAACCTGACAGCAGCGCGAGCACAGCCCTTGATTGCCTGCAGGAGGCGCGGCCCAGCGCCAGCTGCACGGATGGCCGCATGCTGCCGAGCGGCTCGCGTGCCTGCTCGTTCGCCATCCTGGCACTGTCGGGTGCCGCTGCAGTGGACATGCACGGGCTCACGTTGCAGCCGCTGCGGTCGGCAGCCTCCCCAAGCCTCCTACGGGCTGATGTTCCCCGGGCGTGGCGGAGCAAGCTTTTATATGAGCAGCAGTGGCATGCAGCACAGCCAGCAGAGCTGCGGCACGCGCCACGCAGTGCGCGCGGCAGCGGCAGCACGGGTGCTGCATGGCGGCCTGGCCGGCTTGCGGGCCCGCCCGAGCAGCGTGGCAGTTGGCGCGCTGCGGTGCACGCCGGGGGCGGCGCCGCACAGGCAGCGCGCGCCAGCTGCGCGCTTGCGCGCCAGGCGCGCGCCGGCACCCTGCCGGCGGCCCTCCTCACGCGGGCAGCGCAGTCGGCAGGTGGGTCTGCTGGGAGCGCTGCGACGGATTCACAGAAGTATCATCGAGAACTCCGTGTGTGGACGGGGCGCTGCGGCGCAGGTGCGGGCGCGGCGCGGCATGAAGCAGATGCGGCGGGGGCCGCCGTCTGGGGCGTTGTGCGGGCGCTGCTGGCGGAGGAGCCCGGGCGGGCGTGCGTTTTGATCGATGCGGACCCATATGCCGTCGCGTGCAGGAGGGCCGGCGACCCTCAGACGGAGGTCGTGCGAAGCGGCTGCTCGTTCGCGGCGAGGTGTGGGTGCCATGAGTTTACGCAAGCGTCATGGACACTGTCACGCGTCACATGCATGCACTGCATCCAGCGGGCCTCCCTTGTGCTGTGCGCAGGCTGCTGGCCGCGGAGCTGCCCACAGCTGAGCAGCCGGATGCATGCGCAGCGTCAGTGAGCTGCCACCTCGTGACTGGCGGCTTGGGGTCCCTGGGCATGCTCTGTGCGCGGTGGCTGCTCGCGCGCGGCGCGGGCGCGGGCTCGCAGCATGTGCTGCTGCAGGGCCGGTCCGGCCGGGGCGCGACGGCCGGGCTGCTGGCCGGCGCTGCAGCGCTTGGGGGCCAGACGGCCGCAGTTGTGCACCTGCAGCGGTGCGATGCGGCCAGCACGGATGAGGCGCTGCATCACATGCGCGGAGTGGTGCAGGCGCGCAACAGCGTGCTATGACTGCATGGCCTCCAGCTGATGCCAGTTTGACCCGAACCCCAGCAGGGCATGAACTTGTGCTCGGCGTGCAGGGAGGGCTGGCCGCCCGATGCACTGTGTTGCACGCGAGCGGCGTGCTTGCGGACGCCCTCCTAGCCAAGCAGACTGCACCTGACATCCGCGCAATCTTCTCGTCCAAGGTCCCTGTCGTGCGCGCATGTCATGCAGCCGTGGACAGCTGTCGTTCCTGCCGCTTACAGGCAGCACCTCTGCGCGCATGCGCAGGTGGCTGGCGGGCTGTTGCTGTTCCAGGGCATGAGATGCGCGCCGATGCAGCACATGGTGTTCTTCTCTTCGGTGTCGGCCACACTGGGCAACGCGGGCCAGGCCGCATATGCGGGCGCCAACGCCGTCTTGAACTCCACAGCTGCCGAGTCACAGTCACAGGTGAGCATGGCATCATGCTCCAGGGGGCACAAGCTCTAGCTGCCAGCGCGCCAGAGACCCCACACAGTGTTGGGGCCTGTATGAGTTATTGCTCAGCACCTACATGCCATGAATCGCATATCCCATGCAGGGGACCGCAACCGTGGCAATCGGCTGGGGCGCATGGTCTGGCAGCGGCATGGCTGCTCGGAGTGCGCTGCTGCTTCAGCGCCTGGGCCGCCAAGGCGCGCGCTGCCAAACAGCTTACTGCTTTCATTTGGACAAACACCGCTCACGCCTGAGCCCGGCTGCGGGACCTCACAGGACTGGAGGCGCTGCAGCCAGCGCAAGGTTTGGCTGTGCTGGCCGCCCTCGTCAGCACACGCGGCAGGGCGGCCGCTGCGCCGCACTGGGTCGCCAGCCCTCTTGCTGTGGATAAGCTGCTGCGCTCCCGCCCGCAGCTGGCCTGCGTGCTCAGCAGCCTGGCACAGCCGCGGCTCCCTGCTCTGCCAAACGCGCAGCTGGCAGCGCCGGTGCACGCGACAAGCCCCGCAGCATGCGTCATAGCCGCACACGCCGGAGCGTCTGCTGCAAGCGTCCACTCCCGGCTTGCTGCCCTGGCTGCACAAGTGCTCGGCGCGGATGTGCCTGCAGACCAGCCACTCGTTGAGGTACGGGCCGATGGTAAAGCGTAGAGCTGTGTCGCCCGTGGGTTATCACGGCGTCAGGTACTAACAGGTGTCACGTTGCAGGCTGGACTGGACTCCCTTGGCGCAGTCGAGCTGCGAGACGCCATTGAGCGCGGGTTCGGGGTCAGCCTGCCAGCCACCGCTGCCTTCGACTATCCCACTGTCAGCCGGCTCGCAGCCTTCATCAGCCACATGCAGCTGCCAGGCCGGCCTGCTCAGAGCGGCATCAGGAACCTGCAGGCAAATAACGCCTTGGGGCCAACAGCGTCTGCAACTGTACTTCCGCGGCTCAGGGCAATGCTGGCCGATATCCTAGGAATGCCTGTCACAGACGACCAGCCACTCGTGGAGGTGGGCACGCCGGACGTGTCCACAGTGCTTCAGGAGACATACCATTTGCATTCCGTTGGCGTGCATGTACGTTGGTGCACACACTTCACAACCAACCGCTCACTGTGTGCGGCTGACACGCGGGCGGTGACGGGAAGGCGGGCTTGGACTCCCTGGGCGCTGTGGAATTGCACGGCGCCATAGCAGACGCGTTTGCCATCCGATTGCCCGCGACCGCGGCGTTTGACTTTCCATCGCTTGCAGCACTGGCTGCCCGCATCCTGCAGCTTGCGCAGCCCGTGTCCGCCAAGCCAAATGCCATCCGCACTGGTGTAGACGCGCTCGATGCCGCCGCGCGCATGCAGTGCTGTGTGCTCGGCATCGGATGCAGGTTTCCTGGCAACAGCTCACGGACAGGCGCGCGCCTGCAGCGCTGCGCGCGCCTGCGTGCTCACAGGGACAGCCGCGCGAGCGTCTGAGCCATGCAGGGCGCGTGTGCAGGGTATCCCGCATTCTGCAACACCTTCCAGGGGGAGACCTCACTGCAACGTCAAGCGCCGCTGCAGCGCTGGGACGCTGGTGCGCACTATGACCCCTCCGGCGCTCCTGGCAAGGCGTACGTGATGGCCGCCGCCTTCTGTCAGGCACGAGCCCGCGCAGGTCAGTGCGATGTCGCGTGAGGTGCTGCCCTGCGCGCACGACACCCGACCGACCGCGCTGCAGGATGTGGACCTCCATGACGCCCTCTTCTTCCGCCACCGGCGAGCCGAGGCGGTGGCCATGGACCCGCAGACGCGCCTGCTGCTGCAGGTGCAGTCGACATGGCATTGTGCGGTGGGGGCTCACGCTCAGGGAGCGCTGCCTCCTCAGGCTTGAGCCACGCGCAGGTGACGGCTGAGGTCCTGGGCGCGGCAGACGTTCAAGCCATGGGGGAGCCTGGCTGGGCCCGCCACACCGGCACCTACGTGGGCTGCATGTTCACCGACTATGGTGCGCCCGCCAGCGCGCTTGCAGCAGCGCTCAACCACGGCCTTTCCCTGCCACGCTCCTGCTTCACAAGGAGGACTGACACGATGGGTGAGCGGCATCGTGCCATGCCGCGCTGCAGGCGCACTGCTGCGTGACGCATACGGCATCGGGTCCACCGCGGCGGTGATGACGGGCGTGGGCGCACCCTACCAGGGAGGCCGGCTGGCATACACGTTCAATCTGCAGGGCCCCTGCCACAACATCGACACCGCCTGCTCGTCATCGCTCGTGGCCGCCCACAATGCGCACCACGGCACGCCCGTTGCGCTGCTGCAGCACGCGCAACGACTGCGCGTGCACCCGGCCCACCTGTCTGAGGATCAATGGACTGCGCAGGCATCCGTGGAGGGGCTTGCAAGTCCGCTGTGGCGGCAGGCATCAACCTCATGCTTCACCATGACACCACCACCGGCATATGCCAGCTGCAGGCATGCCAGACCGCTGACCGTACATTCTCCTGGTAACCCAGGCACCTGCCACACACTCTCTGCTCGTGAGGCCTGACTAAACTTTGACATGTCAGGCTCTGTCATCCGTGGGCCGCTGCCAGACGTTTGACGCGGCGGCCGATGGCTACGGCCGCGGCGAAGCCATTGTGGCCATGGTGCTGCACTCTGCAGCTGCTGGGCCGCCCCAGCCAGCACTGGCGCTGATGTGCGGCAGCGCAGTGAATCAGGACGGCCGCTCCAGCAGCCTCACCTCCCCCAACGGGCCCTCGCAGCAGGTGACGCCTGACGACCTTGCCCGTACCAGGCACAGCATGGTAAATATCTGTGCTGTCTGCATAACTGCCGCCAGGCATGCCGAGTGCTGTCAGGTGGAGTCCCTCAGCATAGCACAGTCGCTGCGCCGCCGTGGGGCGCTTAAGCGCGACTTGGTGCAGGCGCTGGTGGCGAGTGCGCTGGTCACGAGCGGCTGGGAGCCAAGCAGCGTGGCCGCTCTAGCCGTGCATGGTACTGGGACGCCGTTGGGCGACCCCATCGAGGTGTCGGCCCTGGCTGGCGCACTGGCAACAGGGAAGGCGCCAGGGCCGCCCGTGATGGCGTCCGTGAAGGCGCGCGTGCCCTTCCTAGTGCTGCCCAGCAAATCAGGCTCCTGGGGGCGCCAGATGGCAGGTCACCAGTGTGCAAGTGCCTTCAGCGGTGCACATGCTGCATGCAGACACAGGAGCGCTCCTGCCGCAGGCGTGTTTCGGGCACACGGAGGGCGCTGCCGGGCTGACGGGCATATTGGCGGCGCTCCATGTGGCGGCCGCACGTGCTGCGCCAGCTGTGAAATGCCTGCGCACCGTCAATGCGCATGTCTGCGCCGCACTGGGTGGCTGGTCGAGCGCAGCCGCGACTTCGCCGGCGCTGCCCCGCCAGTCGGCTCCCCACGTGACGCCACTGGCCGCAAACGCGCGAGTGTCAGGCACGGCACGTCTTCGCTCCCGGACTTGCTCCGTGGTCAGGAAGCTGCCGGCTCAGGCGCTGAACGGCCACGCATTCGCCCGTGCCAGGCACCAGCTCCTTCGGCATGAGCGGCATCAACGCGCACGCGCTGCTGCAGGCTTGCGCAGGCTGATGCCGCGCCTGTGATCTGGCAGCCCGCGCGCGCCTGGCCAGGCCCCTTTCTGCACCGCCTGGCGCATCCCGCATTGTGCACTGCCCGCCATGCCAGGTAAACGGCACTCCCTGCTGGGTGGGTGTTGAGAGCACCTGGCGCTCCCACACGCAAGGACGCCTTGAGTGGTATGCTTGGCATGGCAACAGGTTCTCAGCAGACTTGCAAGCGCCGGCGCTGGCTTTCCTGGCGGACCACAGAGTGCAAGGCCTGGTGCTGCTTGCTGCAGCGGCCATGCTGGAGATGGCTGTGGCCAGCAGCCGGGCGATGCTTGGCGACCAGGAAGGCAGCCCGGCAGCACTAGCGCGCATCAGTTTTGATCGCCCGCTCGCCCTGCCGCGGGCACCAACGTGGGTGCCACCCCTGCCTGCCCAGGCATGGCACGCGGTCGCGCAGGCTCAGCCGCTGTGAAGCGGGCGTTGCACGCAGGGATATGGCGGGCGTGAACAGCGTAACAGACCTGGCTCGGGGCACCATGGAGCTTTGGAGCCCCGGGCAGAAAGCCTTTGCGTTTGCGCGCTGCAGCGCCGCGGCCCAGAGTGAACACACTGCTGCACGGGTCGCGGAGCGGCAAGCTGTGCTGGCCGTTTTGCCGCCAGAGCCTTCGGCAGCTGGGGCAGCGGCTGTGGGCGTGCTACCCCGTGCACAGGTTGCAGGTCTGCGCATGCGGCTGATGCCAACAGGCATGCTGCCTCTGCCCACAGGCCAGCATACTTGCTGGTCCTCACACGCGCCTCTGCCTTCCGTGCAGGGTACATCCTGCATCCGGCTGTTGGCGACGCGGGGCTGCACCTGTGCGCGGTGCTTGCTGCCGGCGCCGCCCCTGTCCCGGTAGCGGCCGCAGCGTACACCGTGTTTGACGCTGCGGATGCCTGGGCGGGCGGTTGGGGCACCGCGGCGACTGCCAATGCAGATGATGCAGGCTCTCAGACGAGCGGGGTGACATGGCGCGGCAGCGTTGCGCGCATGCGCAGAGTGAGCACGGCGCTCCGCGGGCTGCTGTCGAGGCGCACCGCAGCCTGGGGCCGTGCGGCGCCACCGCGCACCCAGGCGTGCCAAGTGCCGCTGCGTGGTGTTTGCATAGTGCTGTGGGACACAGTACACACTCACAAGCCCGGGGTTGTGATGCAGGACACGCGCATGCCCATGTATGCCAGCAGCCGCCAAGCTGTGCTGCCTGCAAGCAGCGCGGCTTGGCCGCTCGGCGAGCAGGCCCGGCCGCCGCTGGCAGCGGGCATGCGCAAGGAGACCGCCACGCTGCGGCTGTGGATCCGAGCTGAGGAGCCCGCACTTGCCGCTGCAGCGTGCCTGCATCGCCTGCAGACACTCCAGGACGGCCGGCCGACTATCGTTGTGACAGCCAGCCGCAGCACATCGTGCCAGCCCGGTGCCGGCTGCTCGGCTGCTGCCGCAGCCGCGCAGGCGCTGCAGCGCGTCGCCGCTGCCGAGCGCGGAAGTGCCAGGCTTGCCTGCGCGAGCATATGTAGCCTGACTGCACGCGCGTCACGCCGCGAGGTGATGGTGGGCCTGGGCGCCAGCGAGGTCATGGGCCCCCAGGACCATGAAGGGCGCTGCGTCCTGTGCGAGCTCCTGCTGCCGCTGCTCCCCAGCGCCCGCAGGCAGCCAGGGGTTCTGAAAGGCAGCATGCTGGATGGCGCAATGGGTCCAGTGATTGTCACGGGCGGCCTGGGCGGCCTGGGCCGCCTGTCAGCGCAGTGGCTGCTCCTAGGCCCGGCCCCAGCATCCCTGCTTCTGTTCGGCCGGAGCGGCCGCGCGGAGCCCGGCGCGGCCCTGTTGGGGCTGGTCGCTGGCCCGGCGCTGATTCAGGCCGCCCGCTGTGACCTGGCCACCAACTGCGAAGTCGCCGCCAGCATTCCCCGCGCCACAGCGGCACTGCTGCATGCGGGCGGGCTGCTGGCCGATGGCCTGCTGGAGCGGCAAGGCATGGGCACTCTGCGGCCGGTATTTGCGCCGAAGGTCGCGGGCGGGCGGGGTGTGCTGGCGCGCCTGGCAGCGGGGGCGGTGGCTGCCACCGTGCTGTTCTCGTCCATTGCAGGACTGCTGGGCAGCGCGGGGCAAGGGAGCTACGCGGCTGCAAATGCTGCCCTGGACGCCATGGCATGCATGCACAGCAGCCAGGTGCGGAGCATATCGAAGAAGCTCTCGACATCAATAGCCATCAGCCGTGCTTGTGCATGGCGCGCTATCCACCAGGTATGCAGCGGGGACAGCCGCATGCGACTAAGTGCGGTGGTCTGGCCGTGTGCAGGGCCGTCCCTGCACAAGCGTGATGTGGGGCGCATGGGCCGGTCATGGCCTGGCAGCCCGATCTGCGGGCCTCCTGGCGCGCCTGGCCCGGCAGGGTCATGGCGCCCTCGCGCCAGCCACCGGCCTTGCTGTGCTTGCGGCTGCCCTACGCGGCACACCCAGCCAGCTGCCGCCCACTTTGGCAGCCAGCGTCTTTGACTGGCCCGTCTTCTTCAAAGGTGTGCACAGGCCCAAGCCGTCTTTCCTTTGCGCTGTGCTTGTGCCACGGCAGCGCTAGGAAGCATGTCATGCCATTGTGCATGACATGTGGTCCTGCAGGGCGCCTTCATGAGAATTCGACCATGTTTGACCAGTTTGTCACGGATAGAGCATGCATGGCAGCCGCAGCACCCGCCGACGTGCATGCTCCGGAAGCGGGCTTGGAAGCACTGCACATCTTACAGGGTGAGAGTCACAGTTCCCCAGGAATTGTCCTCAAGGCATGTCTCTGCTTGATATCCCCTGCCTTGCATGTTGCAGGCATCGCCGCAGACGTGCTCGGCAGGGCCATCGGCCAAGACGAGCCTTTCATGGCCGCTGGCCTCGATTCACTGGGTGCTATAGAGTTCCAGAGCGCCATAGCGGCACGTTTTGGGACGAGCATGCCAGCCACGCTCGTGGTCGACTTCCCCACCATCCGCAGTCTGTTACCAGCTGTGGTGTCGCGCGCGCAACCCCTGCAGCCGACAAGGGTCCAAGGTACGGCCGCATGGCAGCACCAGCACGCAGGCACTGAGGGGCGGGCCGCTGAGGTGCTGCAGGAGACTCTGGCCGTGATTGCAGACGTGCTGGGCGGCTCGATTCAGGCCGACACACCTTTCATGGAGGTGAGGCGGCTCCCTTGCTTGTCTCTTCCTGCTCCTTGTCAGCCTTCTTGTCTGCACACGTCAGCGTGTCGACACTGAAGAATGCTCCTTGTGCAATGTTGTAGAGAACGCACTGACGCACATGCCCAAGCGTGTATGCAGGCGGGCCTGGACTCGCTGGGCGCCGTGCAGTTGCACACAGCACTGGCAGACCGCTTCGGCATGGCGCTGCCACCAGCAGCCCTGTTCAATTACCCAACAGCTTCTGGAATTGCTCGGTACATCATGGCGCGCCTCCATGCGAGTCCGCAAGGTCGCGCCACCCAGAGCACTGTCTCTGGCAGCATGCCGGGCATGCAACGCCTCGCGCCTGTGCACGTGGTGGATGTTTCCTCTCAGTACCCGGAGGCAGCGGCAGCAGGTATGACTCTTGCTCAGAGCCCCAAGCTGCACAGACAAATGTAAGTCATGCTCACTTGATATCCCGGCCGGACTGGTCTCCAGGCAGGAGAGGTTTTGCCGCGGGTGTACTCGATGGCGCTGACGTGCAGACACACACGCCGCTGCAACGCTGGGACGCCGAGCGTCTGCACAACACATTGGGCGGGCCTGGCACCATTGCGACGCGATATGCCGGCTTTCTGGAAGGCGCAGAGGCATTTGATGCTGCGGCTTTCCAGCTCGCCAGCAGCGAGGCTGCTGTGCTGGACCCCCATGCGCGCCTGCTCCTGGAGCACACTCAGGTGTGATGCCCTCACTGCCTTCTGGCGCCGTGCCATCTGCCCACCCGCGCTGCCACTGGTGAGCGGCATGTGGCTGCAATATGATATCAGAAGCGTCTAAAACAAATCGTAATGTGCCGGGGTTCTGCAGGAGGTCCTGGCAGCAAGCAGGACAGCATCAACTGCCGGGAGGCTGGTTGGCGTGTATGTTGGCTGCATGTGGGCGTCTGACTACATCGACACCCTGCCCTCACTGGTGCGTCTGCGTGGTTTACTTTTTTTAAGAGATGGTGTTGACATGAGATAGCGCATACAGCATTGCCATTCAGGTTACAGCGCCCACATGTTGGGGACCGGAGGCTAAGTCGGGAGCGCTAGATGTGAAACATTGGATTGAAATACGCAGGGTGTGTTGGACACGCCAGCAGCAAGCACAGGCAACACGGCGCCCTTTTTGGTTGGCAGATTGTCGTATACGTTTGGATTAGGTGGGCCGTGCGTCTCTACGGACACCGCCTGCTCGTCCTCCCTGGTTGCCACCCACCTAGCTCGAGCAAGTGCGCTCCCCTCTGCTTTTGTATGAGGTGCTCACATGACAGAACTCTGGGCATGGTCTGCGATGATATCTTTGCTGCAGGCATCTGCAGCGGCGAGAGTACTAGCGCTGTAGCTGCTGGCGTGAACCTGCTGCTGTCGCCGAAAACCACTGTTAAGATCACGCAGCTGCAGGTGAGCCCCGACTGTGCTCCAGTTAGTCCTTGGCATGCTTTGTGGCACGAGGCACGCCACTAACACCTTGCCATGTGCACATACATGCGCAGGCCCTCTCGCCCGCAGGCCGATGTAAGACTTTTGACGCAGCGGCGGATGGCTACGGCCGCGGCGAGGCTGTTGCAGTGCTGCTGCTCAGTATGGTGGCAGAGGCTGCGCCCCTTGCCATCATACAGGTAGGGGTAGTCTGCTATTGCGGGGTGTCGCAGCTTGCTGTTTGGAGACGCGTGTCTGATATTGGCATGTTTTTTGCAGGCATCGGCCGTCAACCAGGATGGCCGCTCCAGCAGCCTCACAGCGCCCAACGGCCCTGCACAAGCAGCTCTCTTGCGTAACGCTCTGATGTCAGCAGGCAGCCCCGCCAGCAGACTCTTGGCGGTGGCTGTGCATGGCACCGGCACGCCGCTTGGTGACCCCATTGGCAAGCCCCCAGCCCTGGACTCCTTTGCTCCGTCTGTGCGCGGTCTCCATGCAAGCATGCAAAGGAGGCAATGGCGCACTTGAATGCCGAGGGAACTTTGCATGTGCTACTTGTCCATGTCTGCCAGCAGTGAGCATTGCTGTCTGTGCCTGAGCAGAGGTGAGCGCCATTGGTGCATCACTGTACGATGAAGGTATACGCAGCGGGCCGCTGGCGCTTCCATCCATCAAGGCCTGCTACGGTCACACAGAGGGGACCGCCGGTAAGATCCCTAAAGTGTGTTAGCTTGCCGCAGGGGATTTGGTTCACAACTCAAGGATGCGTTTGAGCTGGCGCAGGTGCGAGTGGCATACAGATGGCAATGATAAGCGTGGATGCTAATGCTCCGAGTCAGCTCCTTCGCAGCCTCAACCCATATGTCGTAGCGGCGCTCTCTGAGTGGCAGCGCACCGCTTTGCTGCCGCGGCAGCTGTCAGGCGCCTGGCGCCGCGGGCGCTCTGACTTGACAGGTGCGCGCATGTGAAGGAGCTGCAGAGGTACACAACACCATTGGGTGCTCGTGTTGCTTAACGTGATACTGCATCCGGTGCGCGCACTGCCTCAGGCACCAGCTCCTTCGGCATGAGCGGCATCAACGCGCATGCGCTCCTGGCACCACCGTCGGACGCGCACCTTGTGGACAGTCCTCACAGTGTCTGGCAGCGCACACGATGTTCGCCAGCACCGTCAGCCCACCCTCTGGTGGAGCGCGTTGCTGGCAGCGCCCACAACCAATCGATGATGACCTTTAGCGTGAACATTGGAGCTGCAGGCCTGGCCTTCTTGGCGGACCACAGGCGCGAAACAAGCTACGCAAGTGCTCATGAAGGCCGTGTTGCAAGCAAACTGAGTGGCAGTGCGCTGCACTGCATTGCAGGGTCCAGGGCCGGGCGCTGATGGCCGTAACGGCGCTCTTTGAGATGGGCGTCGCGGCAGCCCGCTGCGGCAGCACAGCCTCTGGTGCCAGCCTGCAGCTGTCCGGCCTCAGCATCCCAGCTCCGCTGATGCTGCCACCAGCAGCACGGCTGTCCTCGGCTGGAGTGAGCGTGGCCATGTCTGCCTCGTATGGGCAGCTGGCTGTGACGACCAGCGGCCCACTGAGCGGCGCCGCTGCGCCCGGAACGACGACCCACATGCAGTGCACCGTTGGGGGACCAGCCGTAGCGGTGGCGCCATTGCATGCTGCCGCCAGCGTGCGCCGCTGGCTGCATAGGCAGCACGCGCGCCTGTCGGCCAGGGCTCAGCAGGCCGCCTGCAGCAGCCTGGCCCAGTTGCCGGAGCCGTGCAGGCAGGGCGCTGCCCGCACTGCGGCCTACTCCCTGCACCCAGCCGTCGGGGACGCATGCCTGCACTTGGGCGTGCTGCCCGCTGCACAGCGCGCGGCGCTCTGCGTCCGCGTGCCCGTGGCAGCTGAGGCCTATGCAGCCCCAGCTGATACACACCCGCCTCGTGGCGGATGGGCAGCAACCATGCGCCCTCCAGAGGAATCCGGGACCGCCATAACCAGCGCATGTTGGGTGCCTGGCTGCCGCGCCGCCTCAGCCATGCACCTGCAGGGCCTGGCGACCCTTCCCATGCCGCTGCCGCAGGTATGGCCTCATGCAGTCGGCTGCGTCAGGCGCTTACGCTCGCTTGATCAAGTGTGCAGACCATGGATGGTGATGCTCGAGCTCTCCGTCCCATGTCCCGGGTCCTTGGGTGCAGGCCAGCGCTGCGGGCGGTGGCGCTGCAGCCGCGCAAGGGCGGATGCTGTACGAGGTCCAGGCACAGGCAGCGGGCACAGGAGATGCTCGCGTCGCGGCGCATGAACGCGCTCTACAGCACGCCGCCCACCTATACGCCCGTGGAGTGGACGGATCCGCGCAAACATGCGTGATACCGAACGGGACACATGATGCGTCGCCTGCTGCGGCGACTCGCTCCTTCCTACGCGTCCTCGCCTTCGTGCAGCACAGCCTGAAGACAGAGCGGGCAGAGATAGCCGCAGTGCTGCGCGAGGATGGCGGGGTGTGCCACGGGGCAGCTCCTCAGCAGGGCATGCGGACCGTCGCGCTGTGGGGCCTGCTCAGGACAGCGGCGCTGGAACATCCTGGCACGCTCTGGACTGCCCTGCGCTCGCACCCCGCCTGCTCCAGCCCGCCCACGCGTTTTTCTAAGGTGCGCTCACAAGTTGCCTCTTGCTGTCGACCAACCTCACGCAGCCATAAACACGCTTGCAAGGGCGCCAGTCATCAGGGACACATCGCCGGAAAAACAACGCTTCTCTGTGCATAAAAGGGGCACTGCTGCCCTTGGCAGGTGCAGACCGGCGCTGCACCAGCTGCGGGCGTGCTCGGCGACGGACTGGCCGGCCGCGTTAACTCTGAAGCACGCCTGCTGAGCTGCCTCACGCGCTATGCGCACGAGCCGCTGCAGCTGCTGCCGCATCCGCGCGGGTCGCTCGCAGGGCTTGCCGCGGTGCCATGCCAGCCAGTGTGCCTTGGAGACAACCAGGCGCGCAAGCGCCGCCCCGATCTACCTCCGTGCATCATGCCACCAGGTAATGAGCTCGGTGCGCGCGTGCAGGTGGCGGTGACTGTGGCCGCCGTTGGCCTGAACTTCCGGGACGTGCTGAACGTGCTGGGTCTGTACCCTGGAGACCCCGGCGCGCCTGGCGGCGACTGTGCAGGCACGGTTGCTGCCGTTGGCCGCAGCTGGCGGCACCGCTTCAGGCGCGTACTTCGCCTGTATCCCGTGACAATGCGTCCCACACGCGCCTGGGCATAAGCACACACATGCGCGCCCTGCCCTTTGGACCTGGTGCATGTCGACTGGATGCCCAATCTGGCAGCTCACACGCTTGTTTCGGCCGCGGGACAGGGTGGGCGACGCGGTGTATGGCCAGGCTACTGGTTGTCTGGGCATGGCCATCGTCGCAGATGCGCGCACGCTCTGGCACCAACCACCGGCCATGGCCACGGCGGAGGCCGCGGCAATGCCAACCGTGTTTCTGACCGCAGCAACGTGCCTGCTGCAATCCACGCCGATGCGTCACGGCTTAACCGTGCTTGTCCATGCTGCTACAGGCGCGTAAATGCACACGGGTATCAGGCAATGCAGTACTGTTGGTAAAAGTTGCCCTGCGAGTAGCAAGCACTGTCTAGCACCAGGGTCGCGGGTGTTCCTGACAAGGTGCGTCCAATGGAGCTGTGCTGGCCAGGGAGCACCTCGCTCTTGCGATGCACGCGAGCTTAGCACTATGCTGACAACGGCCAATGCGGAGCTCACAGATTTGTTGCGGCGGCGGCAGGTGGATTGGGCCTGGCAGCAGTGCAGGTCTGCCGCGCATGCGGCGGCCTGCCGCTGGGCACTGCAGGAAGCGCTGCCAAGCGCGTGCGCCTGCGCGGGGCGGGCCTGCAGTGTGTGCACTCGTCTCGGAGCACAAGCTTTGTAGAAGGGCTGCTAGCTGCGGGCGGCGGCGGGCACCCGCAGGCTGTCCTGAACTCCCTCACCTCGCCAGGTGTGCTCTGCACACGCGCGCATGCCACCACCCGGCAGAGCGCCTGCGCATGCAGTGTTCGGCTGGCTAAACGCAGCGTGCCTTGCCAGTGTCAGGCCATTGGCAAAAGTAGCAACACCATGCCAGCGTGCTCCGTGTCACCGTGTGCAGCCAGCTGCATCTGACCACCAAGAGCGCGGGGAGGATGGCAGGCATGGTCGCGGCCTCCCTGGCGGTCCTGGCATGCGGCGGCGCGTTTGTGGAGGTGGGCAAGCGCAGCATCTGGTCGCCGGCGCGCGTGGCGCAGGAGCGCCCGGACGTTGCGCACCGCTTGGTCGCCATCGACTTCTGGCCGCCGTCGGCCGTGGCGGCCTCCCTCTCGCACCTGTCCTCGCAGCTCGTCCAAGGCGCGCTGCAGTGCTCCTCGCAACAGCCCAGCTCGCCCTCAGCTTGACCGCCCAGGTTGTGGGGCCTCATGATGTGTTGTTGATCACTCGCCGCTGCTGGTGCATGGTATCGGCACAAGGCGGGCCTGCCGCCTTCCTGTGCGGTGCTCCGACGCCGCCACTGCTGTCAGGTGCACTTGCGCCGCTGCCGATGCTGCGCTACCCTCTGGCGTCTGCTGCTGCAGCCATGCGACAGCTCGCAGCCTCGCAGCATGTGGGCAAGGTTGTCTGCACGCCGCCTGCACCCGCGCGGCACGGCCGGGCAGGGCGCTGGTTGGTCCTGGGCGGCACAGGCGCACTGGGGCTGCTCACTGCGCAATGGCTGGCCTCTCAAGGTGCGGACACAGAGAGCAAGACCTGCGCATCAGCACAAATGGATGGCAGTGGGTTGTACATTTCTGCGAATGCCCATGTCACGCTCATGTCAGCTTGTGGCCCCTGACTGGCCCAGGCGCGCGGCATCTGATGCTGCTCGGACGGAGTGGTCGGGGACTCCCTCAGCCAGGCGACGGGCCTCAGGGCTGGGCCAGTGCAGTGACTGTGGCGGCCTGTGACGCCGCTAGCGTGGCGGACATGCAATACGCCGCTTCGCACTCCAAAGTGCACGGTGCGCAGCCCCGGCAGCTCTTACGCCGACGATGTGAAAGTCATTTCTGT
>JAABUR0100003657.1_pt1 | contig 21375 bp, 25 predicted proteins | sample 5560091 | NCBI WGS metagenome assembly JAABUR01 (sample SAMN10711879, study PRJNA513375) | rock metagenome | isolation source: Antarctica rocks | place: Antarctica: Victoria Land, University Valley sud
TTTAGTTGAAAAGGAGTGGGCTACTTACTACCTCATGAGTGGGTTATGAAAGGCATATATCTCGTTCACGTTGACATGGTGGGGCCGGGTCATGAGGGAACTTTCTCGTTGGAGGCGATCGTGGATGTGGTAGCTGAGATCATATATGAGTGTTTGGAGGGCCAAGAACTTGATATGCTTGGTGGAAATGACTACTGTGACCTTTGGAATAGAATGCTTGCTATGTCGGTGGGGAAGCGGGTGGCGACATGGCAACGGTGGATACGACTTTCGTGCATACGGGCCTCCAATACTCCGCTATGGATCCCAAACTCTCCTGGATCGTTCGTGTCGACATTATAACCCGCGAAACCCGCAAGTAAGAGTTCATCGATAGCTAGAAGAGGTATCAAGTACAAATTATGAATAGAAAAAGCCTCCAGGGTCTTGGTCTGAGAAGGGATGTATCAAACACGACGATGATGGCTCTTTCAAGGTCCCGATTTTTCCAGAGTCCGAGTTCGGTGCTGGCCACACGATACCCTGAGCTTGTATACAGTAACAACTGGCTGGCTCTAACGCGGATTCCGGAGGGGTTGAAAGTGTCAACTACTATCGAGATTTCTTCTATCATCCCAACCTTTATTCCATCGAATCAGGACCAATCTCCCTTCTCTACTGACCAATGCTCAATCCTTTCATTTATTGATTCTATCAACCCTGCAAAAACTCTGAACAAATCACTGTAGCATTTCATGTTGCGGTGCGTGGTGCGTCTATTATAGGAAGCACAGCAGGTCACCAATGCTTGCAATAGCACTTCTTATACGTTGGAGTCTACGTATTTGTCAACTTATCATGGTCTTCCTGTTTCACAAAGCCTTCTACAACGTTCTCCAAGCCGCTCACTTCCTGCGCCAGTCATCCTTCTCGCAAATGGCTTCTGCAATTTCTCAAGTACAATCGGTCTGGAAGTATATAGCAGAATTCAAGTCAAAGGACCTTTTGTGGGTTGAAACGATGTCTCCTGGTGGTAAGTTGGTTTCAACACTCACACAACACAAATGGAAATTAGGAAGATAAGCTTATTAAGAAAAACATATTGCGAAGAGGCATTAGTGATCTGAAGGCATGCATCCCAATGTATTTGTATCATTTTAGTTCTAGCAAGAAAAGACGAATATGTTTGTGCCAGCCATTTTGATTTCTACTCTATTGTCCAGCGCTTTGATAGTAAAAGGAACGGGAAGCTAAAGCGTCCATTCTCGTCTCCAAGTCCCTTCCAAGACTTTCATCCACTCTCTTGCATGTCCATTTCCATGGGTCCGCTGTTTAAGAGAATTACCGAACCACAGGAGTGTTCGGCGGCTAGTTTTGCTTTGATAAGGATTAATCGCTTGGAGATGCAAGTCCATACTGAACAAAGGCCGTGTGTTTCTACCTTGCGCCGGCGGAACGGGGCGAAATGGAAAGCCGCCTACGCGACGATATCCGCATATAAAGACTTGTCTAAGCCACGTCCTGTAACACGACCGTTCCCGATTGTGGCAACAAACAACACGACGTACCTTCCCCATGGCGCTGTTCAAGGGACTTCTTGGCGTAGCCAGCGCCTTATTGATTTTGTACACCCCTGCGATGAGTCTATCCATCAATCCAGCTATCTCACTCGAAGTTGCAGATCCGATAGGAAATTTTTCCTCCGGCCCTCTTAAATCCCGCTGCACCGACTCTCCGCATTGGATGAGCGGAGCCTACAGCGCCGATGATTGTGCATTTGCACTACGTGCCCTTTTCTGGATCGCAGTCCGACGCCAGCCGCTTGAAATATACGACTTCCTCGCCGAAGGCGAGATACCTAGCTCCTCATACCCTGTTGTCGAGACACCCAAGAGATTTGTCAAAGGCACGTGTACTGTTGCGATTGTGATGCTGAAGTTTTTCGACGGGGCTGGTGTAAGGTTACCGGATCAACCAGTGTCTGTGCCAACCCCAGGGTCAGATATAGCGACCTGGCAGGCTCTGTGGGCAGCGGCGACGAGGATCCATTCAAGGTGCGGTGGGAACTCTGCTATGGGATGGGAGACAGGGGGTAATGAAGGGGGGATTGGCATTTTCATATGGGGCACTCGGTCCGCAATCGATAGAAGTGTCTTTTAGGTCGGGGAGGCGGTCCCCCACGTCCGCATCTCGCTTTAAAATCCATCTAAGAGCTAAGGGCTTTGGCTTCCTTTCGTCGGAAAAGACTGGTATACAGAAAAGATGGCTGGCGTGGTTGGTGCACTGGTAGAAAGCAATGGATAGATCCGAGCTATCTTTGCAGATTCAGGCTGGCGAAACTCCGGCGCTGAGACTACGATAAGGGCGTGCGTCGTTTGTTAGGATAGCTTCTTTCGAACTTAGGGAGTAGAACCACCTTGACCATACCTTAGCGATGGCGAATTTGTGCTCAATATAACATAGGACTCTGTACGGATAGATCTCGAGATGCTGTAGACATCGCAATGCACCAGCCACTGTATAGAAATTCATCACAAAGTGGTTCTGACCCTTGTAGCCTTATAATCACTCTGTAACAAATAATGAAAAAGCCATGATGCTCATATCATTAATGCACCGCGTTGAGAGTCTAACAAAAAGAATGGTGTAGGGTCTTGCCATCATGATAGAATATATATCACCGCTCAAACGCACAGCTCTGCCTACAACTGCGGGTTGAAGTCAATACTCTCGTATGATTTGAGAAATAAATAGATGGCTAGGGTAGTAGGGTTGGGAGAAACACGTTTTGGCTATCGTTGGCTGAAATCCTCTGTGTCTGAAGAAATATCGGTTAAGATAGTTGCGTAGGGCCTAAACAGTAAGGTAGTACATAGTAGCACTCCGTTTTAGTATCTGAAATCCCTGTTGTCGATCCCATTGCACTTCAAGAGAGCTCGCCACTCCGCATTCGAGTTATACAGTACAGTACGGATACTGTAAGTACACATGCTGTATTAACGATTTAATGATCCATATTCCACCAAGGATGCGCAAAGGGACTCATAGCTGTCTAGAATGTAAGGTTATGAACGAGCAAACCAGCACGACGCTCGGATTGACGAAGCTACAGGTAGACGCAGAAAGATTCGTTGCATCCCCCGGCCAGAAGATCCTTCTACGTGCTCCGAATGCTTTTCTCGAGGCACACGATGCCGAGAGCAGAAACAGGGAGAGCCATACCCGGCTCCTGTCGAAGACAGGCCACCGCCAAATTTGCGAGAAAGGGTGGCGCGGTTGGAGCATGCTGTCAAATCGATGCATTCCATGCTGACGCGCAACGGTGCAGAGGCTGGGAATACTGCTCCAGAACGAGATGCAGCGGAAGCATTAAACAGTCTTCAGTCCGATACTACATTAAACGGGCACACGTCCAGTGATCCATCTAGTATTTACTCTAACTACAACGAGAACGCTCCACTGCTTTCCATGTTCGACAATGCAGTTGTACGTACTTCCATAACATGCTCTTATAATGATCAGCTACTGATTATGGTAGTTGAGCAAAGAAATACAGCCAGCGCAACGTCGACACCCTCAAGATACCTGCCATGAAACACTGTTGGATGCCAGCGGACCTGGTGATAAAGCTAAAGCAAAGCATGACCGCGTTCGCCATGTTCTTCTCAACCTACTCCCTGCTGAGCACGATCTGCATGCGATCTTAGAGTCCACAACGGCATGGTGGGACTCATGGCGGCTCCTGTTCCCGGAGATATCTGTCAGCAAAGAGGAGAAGACACTCAAAAATCACATCCTTGGGGCACTTAAAGAGGAAAGTCCAGTAAGTATTGCTCGAGGTTTGATCTGTCTAGGCATATGTTTCCGACAAACGCGCCCAGGAGCCGACAATAGCTCCTTATACTTTTCTCGTTCGCCGAAAGACACTTTGGTTTATTACCTGAGTGTTGTTGATCAGCATATCATCGCCGATGACGAGTATGCAGGATCATGCGATGGTCTAGAGTTAATTGTTCTAGTAGCAAAAACTCATGTTAACCTTGGACATCCTCGCAAAGGGTGGCTTCTTCTCCGCCGAGGAGTAGCTATTGCCCAGCTCATGGGTCTTCATCCAGACCGGACACTGATGGTCGAGAAGCCAGATGCCTCAACGGAAAGACGTGAAAACGCCTGGTGGTCACTTTATATGGTAGATCGGTATATCAGCTTGCTCTTGGGGTTGCCGTACGCATTAAGCGATGGTCCAGTTGTCAAAGAAGCAGTCGAGAAATGTATCGACCCGACGGGCAGATACCAACGAAAGATTGCCATGATTGTTGGCGATATCATCGACAGAAATCAGGTGTCTTCCGGTCCATCATTACCCCTGACGCTCGAGATTGATCAGAATTTGGAGAATGTCGCCAGAATCATGTCTGACGATTGGTGGGATATCGAATCAGCCCGCTCATCTCAGACTATCCCCGTCGAGGAGTCTTTTTGTCGCAAGGGGACACAGCTCTGGCATTTTCAGACGAAAGCTTTCCTACATCTGCCATTCATGCTACAATCTGCAACGGATCGCCGCTACGAGTACAACCGTCATGCTTGCTTGGATGCAGCTCGCCAAATGCTCCATCGATACCACCTTTTCAGGCTGGATGATAAAGGGCCATACTTCATCTGTAAAATCATGGATTTCCAGGTTTTCAACGCGGTAGTGCTGTTACTCCTAGGCCTGCTCGGTTATGGAAGCACATCTGCTCCGCGAGATGCGGAAGACGGAGACTTAAAACTGATAGAGACCACTCTGAGCATCCTTCGTGGCGCATCAAATGCTGAACCAGATGACGCAATGCTCTCGCAAGCCGTCGAAGCTATTGAGACACTGGCAGCATTCCGTAGTGAAAACGCTGCAGGGGATGAGCGCCGGTCGGGAAAAAACTGCAGAATCGTCATTCCATACTTTGGAACAATCAATATATCCCCCGGATCGAGGTTTTTGGCTTCAAAAATCAGGAATGGCAGCTTAGATAACCCATCACACGGCAATCCAATACTAGTTGGAGGCTTGCAACCAACGCCGCCAAGCGATGTTTCGTCTGTGATGCCAACCTTGGATTTCGATCCAAATGCACCGTTTGAATTTCCACATATCGATATAGATTGGTCAAGTATTGTCAATATGGACCTGGATCAAAACTGGGATTGGAATCAACTGGGTATCTAACAAATCCAGAATCTCAGACAAAACATGTATCCTTACTGCAAAATCTTACAGGCTCAACCTCGCCTCTTTCACGACACACGTTGACGACTTCAGTTCTTGCTAGGTATTATCTTCCATGACGACGAACCAGCCTACGCAACTTCGCGAGGGAATTATATTAGATGTTGCTAGAGATGCTCACGCTGGCTCGCCGGCCGGTCCGCCACCAGTCCCATGGATAAGGCGTACTTTACCTGAAAGACTCTGAAACCCGAACGTAGGCGACCACAACCCTGGGCCGTGGACCATCACAACGCCACTCAGTACGGTAGTCCAGTCGGTCCCTAAAATTGACATGAGAGAGACGTGTTAGGTCACTAAGCTGTGATAGGGTCTAAAATATCTCGATTGGCGATTCCTCAATAAGGTTAAAGCGAGCTTCAATCCGGTTAGAGACCAACAAACCTCATTTGAACCGTGGAGACCGTGTTCCCCCCGAAGCCCCCCAGTCCCCACACGCCAGCCAGCCAGCCACGCCAGTCACCAGGTTCGTGCCGCAGTTGTGCGCCAGCGCTGCCTTGACGATCATGTCATGCAAGAACGATAAGAAGCTCTACAGTACCGAATACCGACTAACCGATGTTCTATAATAATGATCATTATCATTAAACCGCAGGAAAACTCTCAATTCGAAGTAACTCACTAATATACCTTCTTATTATTGCACTACCCTTCAACTCGGATCCATCACATTAGTATTGCCTCACCTACGGTGTATCTCCCGTGACAGGGGAATAGCGCACCTCCGCTTGTTTTCTTTGATCGATGGGAAAGCCTCACACTTCTCGCAATACAACATGTCAAGTGTGACAGCTACCAGATTCATACCATTGATTTCAGAGCGAAATTTCCTTGGACGTCCACCATCTAGTACTATACATACGGATACAGATATTGCATTGCTTCAGTCAGCCGCTGACTTCTAATGAAGGGCCTTGCTTGGGGTTGTGTAGCTGTCTCGTTCTTTTTCCTCGCTTTCAGAATCTATGTACGCTTTCGCATATTTCGCCGACTTTTCAACGATGATGTCCTGATCATTCTTGCTTGGCTCATCCTCCTTGCCACTGTAATTCTATTGCTGATCGACAGATCACTCGAGCTTATCTATATAGCCTATCGGGTAGCGACCGACGAGATTGAACCGCCTGCGTATTTTCTACAGCACCTTATGACCTGGAACCACACCTTGTTGGCAGAAAGTTACTTGCATCTGTGCGGCTTATGGGCTGTCAAGTTTTCGTTTTTGGCGCTTTTACGCAGACTTGGCTATCATGTTAAAGGCCAGAAGGTAATTTGGTGGAGTGTTTCAATACTCACAGTCGCTGGTTTCATTATTTCTGTTAGCGTATTGTTGTCTCCTTGCGGGCCTGGTAGGCACTCAAACTGTGAGTACTTTGCTATACCTCCAGGTCACGTTGTGATGTTCGACAACGAGGTGTGATCAAGTCTACAACAAAAGGCCGCCATTCTAGCAATGTTCTCCCTCACAGTCATAACAATGGCGCTTGCAATAATAAGGGCGGCATTAGGTCTAAGGGGATTTAGGGATGACAATACGTGGTTTTTCATCTGCACCACCATAGAATTGTCTACCAGTAAGCCTACTCAGGCCCTGTTCCCTTGCTCTGCTGATGTGCTGTCTATTTCCTTCTTCAGCAATCATGGTAGCTTGTCTCGTGTCCTACTGATCCCTCTTTACCAGCCAAACTAAGCCGTGGCCATTAAGGGCAGTCACTGTAAGAACGCTACCTTATAGTGAGACATCCAAGCAAGGACCTCCTTACACAGGAGCTACCGCCGTTAATATGCACAGAGAAGGCAGCGAAAACTCGCTAGTGAATCACCAGAGAAACGAAATCATGGAGTTAGATAGGATTCACGTGAGGAACGAGTATAGCGATCGATCCTACGGATAGGCATAAATGAACATTAGGTGTCGCATTGCCTGCATACTGGGTTCAAGTGAAGGTACAAAAGCAAACACGAGTCCAGGACCGTCCAACCAATTCAATAATATTACTGGTCACAACCACGACGAGAAACTGAAGGACAAGTTGAGACTTCATGACCAGGTTTGCATTTGAAAAGTTGGTTCGGAGAAGGTGCCAAAAAAATAACAGGGCAAACATGAAAAGTGCCAAAATACAACAAGTGCACGGCGCGGGAGAAGAGACGCGTAGGCATAAGCAACGAGTCCAATTTAACTCACAAATAACCAGATTTACGCCAAAACCCTTCGAATCCCTCACTCAACCTCCGTACGCATCGAAAATCTTCCGATACTCCTGCGCCCTGTTGTCCTCCGACCTGAGACTCGTATTGTCAACATAGAACGGCTCCTCCACGCTCGCTTCCTCTCCCTTCTCCTCTTCCCAGTCTTCCCACTCCTCTCTTCGACCATACTCCTCTTGTCCTCCATACACAGTCTCACGCCTCCCTCCTCTCTCCTCCGCCTGCCCACCATCCCAAGTCTGCCTCCATCTTTGCGTCGCTCTCTCCCTCGGACCCTCAACCTCCATCACTTCCTCCCCCTTCTCCCACCTCCTGATCATCTTCCGATCATGCAGCACATCCCACACCGCCCCCTTCCTCCACCCCTTATCCACCCTCCCCATCCGATCAACCCCCTCCCCAACAAACGCCACAATCTCCGGAATCCCCCTCCCCTTCTTTTGCCGCCCGCGCGCCAGCATCCCAACTGCCTCCCTCGCATTCTCGTCCCGCCAGAACGCCCCCAGCGTGCAAACCCCGCACGGCCGGCCCGGCTGCCCGATATCTTCGGGCCGGAAAAACGGCCGCCATTTCTTTACGGCCTCGAGGAACGTTTGCGTGCAGGCGGAGGGCGTCAAGGGTGACGACAGCAACCGCCTCAGGCGCGGCCAGAGCTCCTCGCCGAGCAGATCGAGCAGGTAGTATACATATGGCGGCGAGATGGCGGCGTGAGCGGCGCAGAATGTGGTATCGGCGAATAAGCGTTTGCGGATCGCGCTGGGCAGTTTTAGCGGGAAGGGCAATTTTCGGATCAGCTGCGCTTGGAAGGGGTCGGAGGGGTTTATTGCTAATATTGCTGTTAGCCGTGGGATCTGTGAGGGGATTGGGTGGACGGAGTCTGGTCTTTTGGTGGTTGGGGTGCTGGTTTGAGATAGGAATGGGGCGGTGTGGGTTTGCTCTTGTTGGGGCTCTGCTGGTTCGGAGGTGTAGGGGATGGTGTTGGTGGGGTGTTCTTGTTGCTGTTGGTGTTGAGGGTAGGAGGGGTAGGGGTTGGGATTTTGTTGCTGGTGGTAGGGGGAAGAGGTAGGTATGGTGGGATTTTCTTGTTGTTGCTGGTAAGGGGAATAGGCAGGTGCGGTAGGTTTTTGTTGGTACGGCCAAGAATAGGGGTCCAGTTCTTCTTGCTTGTGTTGGTCGTCCCAAGAATACACATCTCCTTTCAGCTCTGCAGGCTCTTCGCGTGCATACGAACCTGCATATTTTTGGTCGTCCCAATTACACCGTTCCTCCTCACGCCCTTCCTGTCGATATGACCCAGCATGTTGCTGGTCTTCCCAGTTACACGTCTCCTCCACCTCCTCCTCACGCTCATCGTCCTGTTGGTACGATTGCGCATAAGGATTCGGATCCTCGTACTGCGAGCTCCTGCGCGAGGACCTACTGCGGTGGTACTGGAACAGCGACGGCGGATCGGTATGATAGCTCGGCGGGTCCGAAACATGCGGGTCCGGTGGAGGGCGGTAGTACGTGCCGGCGGGAACTGCAGCTGGGGTAGGGACTTTGGCGTTCTTCTTGCTGAAGCGGCGGAAGAGGGGCATGGTGTCCTACGATGGTTGAGCGAGGCTACTACTGGTGGTTAGAGGTTGCGAGGCCTATTTTTTTTTGGTAAGTTAGTTTTCAGTGAGAGTGGCGAGCTGAGCTGAGCGTCAGTGTCTTGGTTTGGTTTTGGAGCAAGTCAAGTCAGCAGGCGGGCAGGCAGTCGGTCACTTTCACTTGAGCGCGAGGGAGCGATGGGGGAGGAAGAGAAGGGAAGAGAATAGGGGGGGTTAGAAGGGGGTTTTTAGAGTCGAGGGGGTTTGGAGGGTTGATTGGCTTGGGACAATGGGATGGTGGGATAATGGGCATTGTTTCTCTTTCTTTCTTTCTTTCTTTGTTGTTGTCGTTTGTTCTGGATAAGTGGGGACTTTTGTTCTGGGAAGGGGGGGGGGGAATGCTTTGTTCTTTGCTGGAACAAGGGAATTGGATGGGATGGGATGGGATAGTATGGTTGGGTCTGCGAGGTTGGCCATATGGTACTGGGGAAAGATCATAGCTACACCTTTCTTTCCCCTTACGTAGAGAAGTCTTCTCTTCATCGTCCGGATATGCTTCAGACAAAAAAGCATGAGAATAGATTTCGGGAGATGACAGAAGATTTAACATGTAGTATAACCTCAACTAGGAGAATCTACTCTGGTTAACCAAAGACGGGAATCCCCCATTCCCCTTCTCGCAAGATTAGGTAAAGTAATAATCAAACTCTTGATGAAGAAAATTGAAATATGTGTACAATGTCCACCCTTACAATCTGTCGGTGCCCATAAACAACCAGAAACGGAACCTATGTACACATTTGAACCCACCTCAACCCAGGCGCTACCGACTACTCTCCATCCCAATAATTCCCCCAGTCCTCCCATGCATGCTCCCCGCCACCCTTTCCCTCAGCCCCCGGAAACTGTCATTCTTAGAAATGGAGCTTGCGGTCCTCTTCCGCGGGCTTCTTCTTAGTAGACTCCGGGCTTCCTTTTCCTCTTGCGCTTCTTCGGCTAGCACGCTTGGACCGCCGTAGTTCTTGTCATCGAGAACTTGCTGCCGGGATGCGGCGGCTTGTAGCTCGGCTTTGCCTCGTGGAGCGTGGGGGAGTGGATTTGAGATGGAGATGGCTGATGTGCCTGACGGGTTGCGGAGCGAGTCTTGGTAAGGTTGGGGGCGTTGGGTGAGATTGTCCCTGGGGTTCGAACTTGTGATGGTGGATTTTGTGTTGTCCTTATCGACAAGTTTTTGGGCTGCAATGCGGGAGCGTTCGTAGCGGGCTGATACGTCGCCTCCGGTCCAGACTGTGCCGAGCCATCGATCCCAGAAGGTGAAGAATGGTTGCGAGAAATTGGTCTAGATATTTTGTTAGAAGTAAGTATCTTTCTGAAGCGTAGAAACTTGCCTTGATGCCCCAAGTTTGGTGGTGCACGTCGTGATATCCGGAATTGTTCGAAGTCAAGTGCTGAAGAGGATCCCATGGCAGAGCATAGCCGCAATGGTCATCGACTGTTTTGATCGTTGAGCCTGTGAAGAACCATATTCCTTGGCGAGTCCCCATTCCGGCTATCTTATATCCAATGCTCGCGCCGACCGTATCAAGTAAGAAACCCTCAAAAGGATGGTTGTAGAGCGCTCCATATGCATAAGGCATGTACAGGCGGTGGTGTCGAGAATGAAATGTCGTGTAGAGCCATTTGTTCATATGCATGAGACGATGTAGAAAGTACTGCCACGTGTCGAGCCACAGTATCGCAACACCGTATTGAAGCGCAGGGAAGAGGTACCAGTATATTATACTCGCAAACCTAAGCTCCCATCCTGTAAAGCTGGGTGCGGTTGATGTATAGCTGGTGGCACCGTTGATACTGGTGTTCAGCAACGGATACTGTCCTCCTAGTATTGCGCCTGCAAGCATGGGGTACGATAGAGCCAAATTCTTCGACAATCCAACAGCATTGACACCAACCAGGGACAGCAGCCAGGGCAAAGCTCTTTCGGCGATCCGTATCCTTCTCGCCCAGACTGCAATATCGTACTCTTCTTTCCCAAATGTATCGTCCGGTTCAGTCATTCCTAGCAGTGTCCCCACCAGAATCTGCACCACTTGTTGGATTATAACATCTCGCATAACTTCCCACCTTCCCACCCTATTCCTTTTCGCGACCTCCGCGGGTGTATGTAGCCGGTACTGAGGAAAGTAATCCATTGTGTCGAACCAGTGAAAGAACATTGATAACCCCCAATATGCCGCAATCGGTAATAGTAATGTTAGAAGTTTGTCGGGTATCGGAGCGATCAGCGAAGGGAGAGGGTGGATTTCATAGGAAGGAAGAGGTGGTAAACCCCCATCGTAAGGGAATGTGTAGCTTGCCATGGCCGAAGTCTTGCAAAGTTGGTGCGCTCTCCTCTCAGTCCTATGAAGCTTTTTACAATTGTAGGATCAGGGGAAAGTAATCGCCCAAACGGCCAGTCTGCGGCTGTCGGTTGCGAGCAGCCAGGAAGGAGAAACAACTTGGTTGAAATTAGATAGGATACGAAAGATCAGTATCGTGATAAAGGGAGATGAAGGATTGTATTGAATGGTACGACAATGTATTGTTCGGTTACGGTATCGTGAGATGCATTCTGTGTAGTAATCCAACTGCACGTCACAGCCCCCATTTGCCACTTCAGCCTGAGCTAACTGTAAGCGGGAACGCTTTTTGCCTCGGTCGGCTACATAGATTTCCCGCTTCCGCCCTCGAACCCCACCAACACCAAACTCTGAGAATTCCACAACCTTTCATCTCAACGTTTGTCGCAGGTCGAAGGAAGGCACGGTAGGGCGCGTGCGATTCACTTATTATCATTTTTCTCGCAACGTTTGCTTACGATTCCTTCACTTTCTCATCATGTTGATCTATAAGGTTTGTATTCCTCCCAACTCCGCAAAGTATCAGCAATCTCAATTGCATCTTGCACTGCATGAGAACTACGCTGATACTCCAGTGCTAAAGGACATTGTTACCGGCGATGAGATCGTCTCCGATACATGGGATATGAAGGAGGTCGAGGGAGCTGTCTACGAGATCGACTGCAAGATGGTGACTGAAGGCGCCGAGCAAATTGGTCAGTCCGTTTCCCAAGAAAGGGGCCATCAGCGACAACACGAAGCGGCCGTGAAGAACATAACCATAACAACTCTTCCATTACCTTCTAGATATTGGGGCCAATCCATCCGCGGAAGAACAAGAGGAGACTCTCGACCAAGGAACAAAGCAAGTAATTGATGTCCCCACTGCCTTTCGCCTAGTTTATATGGGCGATCGAGCTACGGGGGAGCGATCTTTCAAATCAAAGGCGGCTTACTTCAAGCAGCTCAAGGGTAGGTCAATTCCAATGCACCACATCGCTGGGCCACATATAAGGAACAGTATTAGTCAGTAGCTGATACCGTGAGCGCTGGTCTTTAGTATACCTAAAGAAGGTCGTCGAAAAGTTCAAGGAGGACCCGAGGAAAGACGCCGAATTCATCAAGGCATTTCAGTCCAGGGTCGCGGACTACTATAAAAAGGTCATCGGGCCTAATTTCGAGGATTACGAGTTTTACACTGGCCAGTCGACGGATGATGAAGGAATGTAAGAGAATCTCATGCTTGATTAATTCCGTTTTCGCTGACTTAGTGTCCGCTGACATATGTGCTGCAGGGTCGTCCTTTTGAACTACCGCGAAGATGGTGTTACGCCATATCTTACAGTTTGGAAGGATGGTTTGGAGGGTGAGAAATTTTAGATGCTGTCTACTGAGGTGCTCAGCCTCGGCTGTAGATAAGAATCATTGACAACTCAGTCTATCCGTAGTACTGCGTAGGAAAGAAAAGGGATCCTTGGTCGTTCTTGAATTGCAGCATACTATATGACAGGTGCCTCTTTGGAAAGATTTGAGCATAGAGGAGGAAGGCAGCTTCGGCTGCCCCTCCTCTGCTGCAACCGAGTGAAATCGTATTCATCCTGAATTTCCCTATTCGACACCTGGTCTTGGGGGAAGATTTAATTTGTCCAGTCATTCCCCAGGTACAGCTTCTAACCAAAAGCTTAGACGTCCGTAATTTGGTACTTCTGCTGATTATCCTCGAGAGATCCCTCTGTAGGCCTAAATGATACTTGAACCTTACCCCGTTATCAAATCTCCATCGTTAGCAACCATCACTCGTAATCCTCCGGTCTTTTCAAGCTCGATTTCACCACCTTTTCAGGCTATTCACAATAGCCCATCCTCCATCCTCCATTTCCTTACCCTACGCATACTTTTGGGGTGTGGCTTTGGCCCTTCTCCTTAGAGCGCGATCGCCAATCATGGTCCGGCTGCTCTCTTCGACGCAGCGTACGATACCTTCCACCTTTCTATCTATTAGGTGTTTGAACCCTACTATTAGAGATTCCCTCCCTCCTCGTTTCACTAGACCCACTCTTCTTACCACATCTCCGGCACTTGATGTGTTGGGTGGCCCTTCCTTTCGTACGTTTTGCCCGCGCCTTCTTTTCACGATCTTTCTGTGTGCGTTTCGCCTTTACTGCTTCGAAGAATACCTGGCCACTAAGCTCGGGGCCAGTGTAACAGAATTCCCCACAGTCATAACACCTCGTCCTCGAGACGCCATCCATAGTAACAAGTTGTCCAAAGCTGAGCTCCTTCTCGTCAATGCCACAATGAATGCACCATCTCTCATGGCAGAGTTTCCCGCCAAGTCCACGAGTTCGCGATTTATGCTTGTCGATGAACTGTGACACAGGAAGTATACGTGCACACAGATAGCAGGGAAGGTGGTCCAGCGGGATGAGGCAGGGATAGTGAAGCTCTGCGATGGAAAGGGTCTTCTTGCGGCTCTTTTCCTGAAAGTGTCCAAGGTTCGGGAGTCCAGATTTGGGGAGGTGAAAGCGTAGACGACGGTGGGTACGTCGAAGGATGAACCGCTCCGGAAAGGGGAGAAGATGGGTGAAGATCTCTTCGTGTAACTCGAGCGGGAGTGTGACGAGGCTCGGAGCTGCGGTGCGTTCAGCTGACACCATGACGGTAGGCATGTTGTATTGTCGTCAAGTTATTAGGAGGTTGTAGGCAAGGCGCTAGCTGATGTGCGGACGTTGAGATCGAAAAATTGGTTGATCCTTTGGGCTGGAAGACGAATTTTTGCGTACGGCCTGATGCTATCCTGATTGCAATTGTGTATGCCAAGATCCCCTTCACGAAGTCGTTGCTGAAATGTTTGAGTATTGCTGAAGACCTATAGGCGCTTACAATACTTGAAGCGATGCTGCTTCAATGAGGTGTTGGCAATCTTAAATCACTGGCTATCGTGTTAGCTCGTATAAGCATGAGGTGGGCAAGATACATTACTTATGTTCGCAGGAAGTATCAAATGAGTCATGACACTGAACGACGAGGTAACAATCTGATATTGCGAGTAGCGCTGAGCCGCAAGTACTGAACGGAGTGATGGTGCAGAAAGTGAGGGTTGTAGAAGCTTAGAAGAGGGTAAGTGTAAATGATGTGTTGCCGTTAGGACAAGGTTTTAACTGAGATTAAAGTGAATAGAAAAGTAGATTCGACATTGTACACTTAATTAGTCCTATCGAATTGACAAGAGAATTCGTAGCGTAGTTGAGATAACATCGACAGTCATCGATATAGCAACAGAACATAAGCAATGTTATGGTATATGTGTAATGCAGTTCCTTGACAATACCTTACTCAGTACGAGAAATATGGGTTCACTGCTCGAACAGACAAGACTGTCTACAAAGCTAGAAGACTCACTCACAAAGAGGAAGACCACGTTCCGGCGGTATGTAGTCATGACCAATAAGAAAACTAGAACTAGAGTAGAAACTCCAGACCGTAAGCAATACAGATAGAAAAGAACATGAAACAATACGAACTACCGGATGCTGAAAAGCGCCTACCAAGCCTACAGCCATTCTCAATGCTTATGTCCATACAGAACTCGTAATCCGCTTCCATCTTAGCACCCTAATCTTCCATTTACAACCGTGCTCCCTCCTCAACTCTCCCCTCCTTCCTGAGCCCCTTCGCAATACCCCTACTGATCCAATCACTGATGGCCATATTTGTGACCATAGGATTTACTCCACTTGCACTCGGGAATACACTCGCATCCGCCACGTACAGTCCCTCAGTGCCCCACACCTTACCAGTGGAATCCACAACGCTGGTCCGCTCTTTGTTTCCCATCCTACACGTTCCCATCTGATGAGCACTGCCGTATACCGTATCTGGTGCATTGGCCCCTTTTTTTCGCACTAGCTCCAACCAAGCCTGGAATTTCGCGTCATTTACCCCCTCTCCAGCGTCGGGTATGTTATTATCTCGGACAAAGGTGGGTATACCAGCCGTAGTAAAGATAATCTCTGTTGCACCAGAGACGTACAGGATCTTCGCTGCAGCCAGTACTCCCTCCAATGCATGCCTTGCATCAAAGGCACTAGGAGTATATGCCATTCTTAACCGTCCGTCCATGGGATCAGGATAGACGCGGCCGCTATCGCGATCTCGAACAAGGGAGATGTGGCCTGTCATGTGATTGGCCTTGGAGCATAGCATCTTATAATCCAGGCCACCGGTCCACCGAAGGAACGGTAGGATCCAGCCTGGTATCATGGTCATGGCTTCAACTTTAGTGCCGTGACCATGACCGTCGAGGTTTTGGAACTCGTCGCATACAGTGGTAAGTATCCCGCCTTCCCATGGACGGGTCTCTTCGGGAAAGGTGGCGGCAATGAGTGCAACTAGTCAACCAGTTTTAGTAGAAGTGGAGGAACCTAAATGAGGAGGCTGGACAAACCTGGATGTAAATGAAGGTTTCGGCCAATCTGAGGGTTGCTAAGACCACTTCGCAACAGAAGCAGAGGGCTCTGAAGAGTACCAGCAGAGACAATGACGCGTTTGGCTTTGATAATGACTCGGCGAATGATTTGATCCGTACCGTTCACGCCACCGTGACTGTCTCTTGATCTCCAAAGACCTTCCACACCTGTAGCAACTTTTTTCCCTTTTATGTTTTCAAAGGTTACCTTGTCAGCCTGGAAACCTTCGACAAACTTGGCCCCAGCCCTTTCGGCGTCAGGTAGAAAAGAAACGACAGGGCCTTGCTTCTCAGCGGCGCCACAGCCAAGCGTACAATAACCACAGTAATGTTTTTTTCCGGCCGTGTTTTGGGGTACTAGTTTGGCACTGTAGCCGAGTTTCCTGGCTCCTTCGAGAAGGACTTCATTGGTCGGGTTATGTTCGACATGAGCAGCCGAGACTCCCATACGATCGCACACACGATCCAGCGAATCTTGGAACTCGGAAGAAGTGAAGAATGGTAACCCACCGTCCGCCCATTCCTTGCGTACAAAAGCTTGGGTCTGTAACGAGGCAGACCAGTTGACGGTTCCGCCTCCGCCCCAAGCTTGACCTGCTAGGACGGCAATACTACTGTCATCTGAAAGGTCTACACCTCCATTCATGAACAAGTGGACATCAGCATCGGATTTTGACATTGGCAGATACTCTGGAGGGTAATGGTACGCCTTTTCAACGACTATGACTCGATGGCCCGATTCGACGGCAATGTTCTTCGCGCAGACGCCTCCACCACAGCCACTGCCCACAATGACTACGTCAGTTTCAATCACTGCAGGTTCTGTTCCAGGCGGGAACTGGATGAAGCTGTAGTCGAAGCCTTTACCAGGTTTTCCGTGTACCGGTATTCGAGGAAATCCAAGCACAGGGCCAAGGGCGGCGCTTGTTTTCGTCCAGGCTGCTGTCATCATGGCCTGCAGTGCTCTGGCGCTTTGATTAAGGGGCGGTAGATAGGATTTCTCCCAATTCTGCAAGATCTGTTGCCGGATCTGAACAGGCTGAAGATGGAAAGAGGTTGTGTAGCCGGTAGTCAATAGACATCCAGCCCGGGTACTAAGACATCTTTAAGCTCGCTACTCTCATGGCATCATTCGCAGCTGCTGCTCACTCTAAGGTAGATAGGATGACTCTTATCCCCTTCAACGCGTCTTGCCTCACGTAGTGCCCCAGCTGCCGATGTAACGTCTCTTTGAAACCCGGTGTGGAGCTTGCATTTTCTTGCAAATATTTGTGAGCTGTATCAGCAGCTTCAGCTGTTGGTATTGTCGTTTTGAGCTTAGAGATTGCTGTGGTGTATTTTGAGGCCGGGATCGAAAGCTTGTTGGGCGAGGGCGTTGAGGAGACGACGACAGAGGGGATTATGGTGTCTGCAATAGCCATCAGAGTGATCCATTGCGAGGCTGTAAGGACCTCCCCCTCGGGTGGTGAAGGCAAAGGACTGTCCAATGGGGCAAGTAGGTTCAATTCGGTGCTTGTCATCCTGTATAGATCTTACGGAGCCTAAGTCAGGCTCTGGGTGTTTAATATCTGTGTATTCTTCCATCATCAAAGATGCGCGGGGGCGATGGCCATCGGTATCAGGTTCTGGACTCCTTCAGACGCAGGCCTCGGTTCTGCTCGAGTTGTATTGTCACGTGCCTTAGTGGGGTAATGGATCAACATACCTAAGATAGGTAGGTACCTTCCTTACCTTAGGGTATATCTCCCCGCATCTCCTTCTGCAGTTTGCATGCATCCTCGCCAAAACCCCCTATTCCGTATTGCCCTTCAAGTACACTCGGCACGAATTACTTCAAGAGAATGTCTAACTCCGATTGGACGGGTAGACCAGCAGCCTGCAGGGCTGAATGGCCGACTCAGCCTCGTTGGCGCAATAGTACGATTGAAATATATAAGAGAACTTTGCCATGTCAACGACATACTCCCTACAGTCACGGTGTTCTCAATCGTGTACACCCAGCCTGGTGGCATGCAACCAATGCTGCCAATCCGGAGGCGGTAGTATTTTCCAAACGATTGATGCGTTAATGGTTGTGTGTGGCGCTGTTCAGCTTCTTTAACCTGTACAGTTTTTCCTTGAAGTATAGGCGCATATTTTTTACTATATCCACATTAATTGTTGCATGATGACGGCGGACTTCCAGCCGTCCAACGATGTTCTCACCAGTGTCTTGCGGGTTTTGGAACGTATTGAAGTCAAGTTAGAAAAGCAAGAGCAACGCGTAAAAAGTCTTGAAAAGGAGGCAAAAGATGAACCTGATTCTTTGTATTCTGTCAAGAGGTTTGATGGCAGGACCAGAGCTAGGTCGCTTTTCGAAAAGACAAGCACCGTCGATCTTTCGTTGCCTTCTACTGTCCCTTACAGTATCTGGCGACTAGGTCATCCAAAGCCACATCAGATTCTCGATGTGCCATTCATGAAGGTGATCGAAGATCTAATTGGGGATTACTGGAAGATCCCCGACGATGGCCGTTTGCCGTTGAAGTCCTTTACACTTACATTTGATAGTCCAATCGATGGGGGGGACCAACCTACATCGTACTCACGAGCAATGCGCCAAATTGAGAAGGATTCAAGGGAGTTAGGTCGATTCGACACTGCTCTCAAAATCCAACCAGGGAACGATTTTCTGGTCGTGGACCTTGACTCAAAGAATAATGCTAGGTTGTATAGAGTTGGAGATAAAGCTATCGGAAGCCAGCTTAGGGTAGAGTATGGACATTCGCACCATGCTCCATGGTCAAGGTTAATGTGATACACTTCTATTGCACGTGGTGTTCTTTCGCTGACTTAGGCTCAGATTGTACCAAGGCATGACGACTGGCGATAGTATTGATCCTCAGAAGAGGCAGCTTATCGGCGGGCTTTCAGATCCCATACCGTATTTTCAAAGAGGTGTTGCGGGCACGGGGCTATGGAGCCACATATTCTCTCATTTACAGCTTAAACAACGAAATACTACGGTAAATCCCTACTTGGACCCTGGGGCTGGCTTTCACACAACTTTCTATGACATTCGTGAGGGGAAAGACATGTTCGTGAATGAGCTGTGGAAGCATGGTCCCCTATATGACCACCCCCTCGGGTATTCTTTTAGACGATGTGCATACACAGTAAGCACAAGTACAAGCAGCTAATTGGATGACTATCTTTATTGACTATCCAAAGTTGTATATTCCAGCTGCTGCAGACCCTGCCAACCCCAGCAGTGATGTTACTGGCAATATGATCGAGAATTGGACTATGTTAGTGCTTGCGCCTAATCACTTCTTCAACGAGCATAATAAATCTTTCCCAACGAAGGACCTTGCTCCTGAAAGATCGCAAAGTCTTGGACATTGCCTAGGCCGACTCACCCAGCGAGGTGCCGAGATGAATCTCATCGGTCAAGGGCTCGAGAGAATCAGCGAACGATGGGCAGATTTCCAAGTTTTCTTTGATTTTATTCTTGATAATGGGGATTCCCTAATGCAGCCCTACGAGCACGATAATTTGCTTTTTGATGACGGAGCGTTTTCAAGATCAAGAAGATACTTCTGGGCAATCAACTGCTTGTCAGAGTTTGAACTCTGCATAACAGACAATCTGATCCAATGGGAACTGTACAAGGAAGCTCGCATTCAGCCCTCACTGGACGCTGAAATCCTCCCAGAGCTTGATCAGACTCAACTAAGAAACACGGAGAGACAGTACAATATCCTGCAAAATCAACGCGAGTACTTCAGACAAAAGCTTACTTCTACAAAGGCTTTGAGAGACGCTGTAAGTCCCTACTGGCTATGCTAGAAACCATGTCTAACCGTGGGCTATAGCTGTTTACAGCAAGCGCCGTTATCGAAAGTAGAGTGTCGACAAGGTTGAGTCAGAATGTTAAGCTCCTCACTTTTGTTAGCGTATTTTTCTTGCCATTGGCTTTTTGCACGGTAAGCCTTACCCTTATACAAATACATAGCGGCTCTTAATCCAAATAAGTATTACGCACTAATGCTGCACAGTCGCTCTGGAGCATCAATGATAAGTTTTCGTCGTCGATTTTAATATATGTTGTCATAATAGTGGCTTTCTCAACTTACATTATTGTGTTCAACATGAATGGGCTTGTTCACACTTTTAGTCGCCTGTACGAAGGTAAGAAAAGAAAGGTCGTACGCGCCATGCATTCCGATCCAGATGAGACATGGAAAGAACGAGGACAGAAATTCGAAGCATTCCGCCCAAAGCATGAAAACCCCCAGCCATCAGAGTGGTATGTTTTAATTTACGCAATCTTGAAACCTTCAAGCATCCTAGGGTTTGGTCAACAAAACAGTAGCAAGGATTCTGGACTGAAGAGAGACGTACGATCTGCCGCCTCATCCACAGGTCTGTTTAGCATGGCGCATCGCGTTGGCAGACGAGGGCACAGACCTCAGGAATCCTGGCGAGAAGATGAAGGATGGGTTATTGAAAGCCGCACCGACCCTTGATCTAGTTGGGAATAATCAAGAATTCTTACATTCGACTGTTACATTCGACTGGATTTCCGACTGAGTGCCTTCATCTCCATTTGGAGACGTTGAGCCTCGCTGTACCTCACCTATCTGGAACACGTTTTATGGCTGAAGGAAGACGAAGGTGCAAGCTGTAGTCATGGAACAAATCACGATTGAGGCGACAGGCAATTTCCATTTCCATTTCGGTGCGATCGACCTTTCTAAAACAGCGTTTGTCAAGCCCAAGAAGAGAGCTCGTGCAGAGCCTGTGCAGAGCTTGTACAGAGCAAACATACACGCGTTTACTGCTAAGACGGTCGGCAAAGTCCATTGCATTGTTCAGATCAAATTTACCAGCCAAGGTCAAGGGGCTTACACTGCTCAATCGAAAGGGCTGGTACATCCACTTGTCTTAATGGCTGAGGATGTTGCTTCTGTGCAGGACAGGTTTTTGCCAAGCGTGTCTTGCTGTTCCCTGCCTAGAAGTCCCCCTTTTAATGGCTACGAGCTTCCCCCATGGGTTCATGGCGCGATCATATCCTTGCCTAAACGCATTCCTATGAGCGTTTGAATATTGGGCAACAGAGAACCTGCTTTCTCCTATCTGGGAATCTTCCGAAGAGTACCCGCTAAGTAATTCAAGATCTAAAAATTGGGATAGGAAGTTATCACCTGGCCAGCTTTGCCATTGAAAATGGGTTTCTGGCCCTTGATCTATCATAAGCCTGGCAACTTCAGACGATCAAACAGTCTTCTAAGTTCCCCTGAAAGGCTCCTCTTAAAAAAGAATGACTTCAGTCGGCGATTTCCTCTGTGCCCATGCCTCACATTTCCCGTTCCCCGTCTCCCAACGATCCTGTCCAAAAACCCTTCTCAATTCTGTTTTTCCCCAGCAGTGCCTGAACTTTTGCTGCCTGGCGTCCCACCGCTACGTCCGTTTCCAAATTGACTAACACCTGATTGGCTGGAACTGGTATTCTTGTCC
>JAABUR0100003658.1_pt1 | contig 21375 bp, 24 predicted proteins | sample 5560091 | NCBI WGS metagenome assembly JAABUR01 (sample SAMN10711879, study PRJNA513375) | rock metagenome | isolation source: Antarctica rocks | place: Antarctica: Victoria Land, University Valley sud
CGGTGGTGGTTGTGGGTGCCGGGGCGGTGGTGGTTGTGGGTGCCGGGGCGGTGGTGGTTGTGGGTGCCGGGGCGGTGGTGGTTGTGGGGCCCGGAGCGGTCGTGGTTGTGGGTGCCGGGGCGCAGATCGGCTTGGTGATGGTGTTGGTGTCCAGCGTGACGGCGCCGTTCCGGGCCAGCAGGCGACCCTGCACGGTCGCTCCCGCGTTGGCGCTGATGGACTCCGCGGCGAGGATCGTTCCGATGAAGTCGCTGTTCGTCCCGAGGGTCGCCGAGCTGCCGACCTGAAAGAAGACGTTGCAGGTGGAGGCCCCGTTCAAGAAGATGACCGAGCTGTTCGACGCGGTGATGAGGGTGGAGCTCGCCTTGAAGATGAACACCGCATTGGGGTCGCCCTGGGTGTCCAGGGTCAACGTGCCCGTGATCCCGAGGGTCGGCCCTCCGTACACGCCGGGCGTCAGGGTCAACCCGCCGAGCTCGGTGCCCACGGCGGTGGTGGGGTCGGCTCCGGCCGCCACGTTGTAGGCGGTGGTGAGGTCGATCTTGGCCTGCTGGGTGACGGCGTCGCCGGCGTGGTTCGTGCCGGCCAGGATCACTGTGTCGAACCCGGTCTCCGAAGGGGTGGGGAAGGTACCGACGTCACCGACGATGGAGGTCGGACCGGTGTTGGTGATCCCCGAGCCGGCGAGCACCGCGAAGCTGTCGGCGGTTCCGAGGCCCACCGGCGCCTGTGCTGCGTCGGCGGCGGGGAGGAAAGCGGCGAAGCCCACGGCGACGACCGCCAACATGGCGAGGAGGGCGGCCTTGCGACGCGCTCGCTGGGGCGGCTGGTGCTGGTCGCCGATGGTTGGCGGAACTCGGTGTGACGGCATGGGTCCTCTTCGGGGGGGCGGGAGAGGTCGCGTCGAGCCTTCGTCGACCGGCCCTTGGGGGCCAAATTTTCCAAACCAGGCGTGCCCTCTCGGGGCTGAGCCTCCCTATCGGCCCATCACTTACAGTAGTTAAGAAAACGCTCAGCGTATTTTTCGCGGTCTATGTCGGATGCGCGAAGAAGGGCCGGGTTTGCGCCGACCATGTCGGCGACCGCGTCGAAGACACACGGGGGAGCGGGCCCCATGCCGTCGTACGGAGCCGAGCCGATAGGCGAGCGACCCAGAAGCACGGCGCCTGTTCCGGCGAAGCCGGACCACGGCGACCCGGACGACGGGCTCACCTATCCGCGCCGGTCCAAAGTGGAGCTGGAGGGAATCGAACCCTCGTCCGCCAGTCGGTGACCGACCGTGCTACGACCGTTCCCGAGCCTGCGCCTCACGGCTGGCGCGCCGCCGGGTCGGCTGCGGCCCCATCGCTGGGGACGCTCCGCCGGGTCTTCCCCCGGTGCCAGTGGTCTTTCCCACCGTCAGCGGTCTCTCCCTGCCGTCCACCGCTACTTCTGTTGCCGGGCTGTAGCGGTCAGGCCCCGCGTGCCATTGCTGGTCGCGATGTCTCTCTTGGCTTGACTAGGTCAGGCGGCGAGAGCGAAGTCGCCATCGGCGCTTCTTGTGGTTGCCCCGTTTTAGGAGTCTGAGCAACTCCGGTCGCACGAGCGGCTCCCGGTCCCGACGTCGAAACCGGTCAGCCCCATGGTGTGCGCCCGCGCTGCGGGCGATGTCAAGGATCGGCCCCCGAAGGGGCCGGTCCAGCGTAGCGACCCGACGGCGGGAACCGCCCCGCCCCGCGAGCTACGCCGTGCCCTTGATGTGGCGCACCATGGCCCGGCGGGTCTCCCGCTCGGCCTCGCGCTCGGCGATCACCTGGCGCTTGTCGAACTGCTTGCGGCCCCGGCCCAGCCCCACCTCGACCTTGGCCCGACCGTCCTTGAAGTACAGCGACAGGGGCACGAGGGTGAGCCGCTCCTGGTCGAGGCGTGACCGCAGCTCGGCCAGCTCCCCGGCCTTGAGCAGCAGCTTGCGGTCCCGTTCGGGCTCGTGGCCGCCCTGGGCGGCGGCGTGGGAGTAGGGCGAGATGTGCAGTCCCACCAGCCACGCCTCGCCGTCGATGAGGCGGGCGTAGGCATCGGCCAGGGTCACCTTGGCCTCGCGAAGGGACTTCACCTCGCTGCCGAGCAGCACCAGGCCGGCCTCCCAGGTGTCGAGCACCTCGTAGTCCCGGCGGGCCTGGCGGTTGGTGGCGACCACCTTCACTCCGCTGGCCTTGGGGCTCATAGGGCAGAGCAGGGTACCGGGTCGCCCTTCAGCGGGTGGCCCACATGAGGATCCGGCGGAAGGCGTAGAAGTACGGGCGCTGGTCGCCGAGCTCGGCGACCAGGCGATCGCGGTAGGCGGCGACGAAGGCGTCGTACACGTCGGTGGAGAAGTGCCGACGCATCCGGGTGAGCGACGTGCCCTTCGTCCACTCCACCACGTCGTCGACCGCCGGCAGGACGTGGCCGTAGACCTGGAGGCGCACGTGCTGGTCGGCGAACCCCAGCCGGTGCAGCACCTCGGCGTAGCGCTCCGGCGCGAGCACCGAGCGCACCGGGTCCTCCGGTGGGGGGCCGTCGCCGGCGTCGACGAACGGCGCCTCGGTGGCCAGCTCGGCGATCACCCGGTGCGACGGGTGGTGCAGGTTGGCCGGCACCTGCACGGCCAGCTGCCCGCCGGGGCAGAGAAGGCCGACCCAGCGCTCGAGCACAGCCTCGTGGTCGGGGACCCACTGCAGGGCGGCGTTGGCGAACACGACGTCCACCGGTCCTCCGGTGCGGTCGAGGTCGACCTCGGCGATGTCACCCGCGGCGAAGCTCAGTCCCCCTCCCGCGAAAGCGCCCGCTTGTCCGAACATGGAGGCGGAAGAGTCGATGCCGACGGTCTCGGCCGCGCCCACCTGTTCGTGCAGGACGCGGGTGAGCTCACCGGTGCCGCAGCCGAGGTCGACCGCCCGCCCGCCCGGCGCCGGCCGCAGCAGGGCGACCAGATCGTGGAACGGTTGGCTGCGCTCGGCCTTGAACCGCTCGTACTGCCCGGGTTCCCAGCCGTCGGTGTCCACGGCGTAGGTATACAACTATGAGACAAGTGGGGGCAAGGCGCAGGCAGGATCCCACTACGCTCGCCCGCCGTGCTGCACATCGCCGCCCGGGCGCACGCTGCGATGATCGGCCACGCCTACGACGGCCTGCCCGACGAAGCGTGCGGCCTGCTCGGCGGTCGGGCGGGGGGAGCGACGGTCGAGGCGTTCGTGCCCTGCCGGAACGCCGACGGGTCCAGCCGCACCTACTCGATCGGCCCCGACGGCTGGCGGGCGGCCGAGGCCGCCCTCGACCCCCTCGGCCTGGAGGTGATCGGCGTGATGCACACGCACACCCACACCGACGCCTACCCGTCTTCCACCGACGTCGACCGTGCCGACAACCCGCTGCTGGCCGGGTGGCACTACGTGATCGTGTCGCTCCGCGACGACGCCCCCGTGCTGCGCTCCTACCTGCTGACGGACCGGAACATCGCCGAAGAGGCGGTTGTTGTGACCGGTCGGTAGAATCCCTACCTGCTTCGTCAGCTTTGGAGACCCGTCGTGGCGGTGTACCCCTCGGTCCTCGACCTCATCGGCGAGACCCCCATCCTCGACGTCAGCGCCCTCAGCCCCAACCCCCGCGTCCGCATCCTGGCCAAGCTGGAGGGCCAGAACCCGAGCGGGTCGGTCAAGGACCGCATCGCCCGGGCCATGATCGCCGACGCCGAAGCCGACGGCACCCTCACGCCGGGGCGCACCATCATCGAGCCGTCGTCGGGCAACACCGGCATCGCCCTGGCCATGATCTGCCGGCTGAAGGGCTACCCGATCAAGATCGTGCTGCCCGAGAACGTGTCGATCGAACGGCGCCAGCTGCTCGAGGTGTTCGGCGCCGAGATCATCCTCTCGCCGGGGGCGGAGGGCTCCAACGGCGCCGTGCGCCGCGCCCGCGACCTCGCCGACGCCCATCCCGACTGGGCCTTCCTCTACCAGTACGCCAACGAGGCCAACCCCCGGTCCCACTACGAGACGACCGGCCCCGAGATCCTGCGCGACGTGCCCGACCTCACCCACTTCGTGGCCGGCCTCGGCACCAGCGGCACGCTCATGGGCGTCGGCACCTACCTCAAGGAGCAGAACCCTGAGATCCAGGTGCTCGCCGTGGAGCCGCCCTCGGGTGAGCTGGTCGAGGGGCTGCGCAACCTCGACGACGGCTACATCCCGCCCATCTACGACAAGTGGGGCGGGCCCGAGCTGCTCGACGGGAAGCGGATCGTGCGCCCCCGGGAATCGGTCGAGTGGACCCGCCGGTTGGTCGCCGAGGTCGGGCTGTTCGCCGGCATCTCCTCGGGCGCAGCCCTGGCCGGTGCGGTCAAGGTGGCCGAGCGCATCGACACCGGCGTGATCGTGTTCATCGTGTGCGACAACGGGTGGAAGTACCTGTCCACCGGCGCCTACACCGACGACCTCGACGAGGCCGAGCGCAAGGCGGAGTCGATCATCTACTTCTGAGGTCGGCAACCCTTCCCATCGCCCTTCCGGTGGCGAGCACCTAGAACCTCCCCATGCGACCGTCCCGCGCCCTGCGATCCGCTCTGCTCACCGCCGTTCTCGTGATCGGGGTGCCGTCCTGCGGCACCGCCACCGGCGACTCCGATACCGGCGCAGGCGATCGGTCGACCACCGATCCCGGCTCGACCCCGCGACCGCCCCGCGGCGCCGGCATCGTGCAGGCGGGGTGGTGGAAGATCCTCGACGACCAGTTCGAGGGCGTCGAGGACATGGAGAGCACGGTGCCCACGATCGACATGGACGGGCGGTGCGAGCTGGGCGGCGACATCGAGGTCGATGGCCAGAGGTTGCGTCTGTTCGGTACGGGGGCCAGCGCCTTCGGCGAAAGCGGGCGGCGCTACATCTGCCAGTTCAGCGACCCGGTCTCCGTCGATGTGATCGTGGCTCGGTTCACCGAACCCGGGGAGTACGACGATCTGAAGGCCTCCCTGGCCGCGGACGGCTTCTCCGAGGTCCAAGTCGACGACACCGCTTTCCAGGTGTTGAAGAACGAGGCGCTCAACGGAGCACACACCGACTTCGAGGTGGTTCACCTGGTCGACGACCGCGACGGGTTCGTCAGGCTGGACCTTGAGCTCACCGATGACGCCCAGCGGTCGAGCTTCACCGACGAGCAGGCGGCCGAGGTGCTCTCCCGGTTCCTCCGAGGCTGACGGTCCGGGCGGCGGTGGGCGGCGCCGTAGCCTGGCGCCGTGCCAGTGCCGCCGGGGGACGACCGGCCGATCGGGATGTTCGACAGCGGCTTCGGCGGGCTCACCGTGGCCCGGGCCGTCCTCGACCTCCTGCCCGACGAGGACCTCGTCTACGTCGGCGACACCGGCCGGTACCCCTACGGTCCTCGCCCGCTGACCGAGGTGCGGGCCTTTGCTCACGAGATCACCCGCCACCTCGTCGACGACGCCGGCGTGAAGATGGTCATCGTGGCCTGCAACACGGCGTCGGCCGCCGCCCTCGCCTCCCTGCAGGCCGACGCGGGTGTGCCCGTGCTGGGGGTGATCGAACCCGGGGCCCGGTCCTTGGTGGCCGCCACCCGCGCCGGCCGGGTCGGGGTCATCGGCACGGTCGGCACGATCGCCTCGGGGGCCTACCAGCGGGCGGTCGCCGCCACCGGGGCCCACGTCGAGCTCACCTGCGCCGCCTGTCCCGGGTTCGTGGAGTTCGTGGAACGGGACGAGACCGACAGCGACCAGGTGCACGTGCTGGCCGAGCGCCTCCTAGCGCCTATGGCCGACGCCAAGGTCGACACCCTGCTGCTCGGCTGCACGCACTACCCGTTCCTCGCCCGCACCCTCGGCGACGTGATGGGCCGGGACGTGGTCCTCGTGTCCTCAGCCGACGAGACCGCCTTCGCCGCCCGTGCGCTCCTGTACGCGGTCGGGGGCATCGGCCGCCGCCCCGCCGGCGCCGGGCGGCGGGCGCCCCGTCACCGGTTCATGTCCTCGGGGGACGCCGACTGGTTCCGCCGCCTCGGCGCGCGGCTGCTGGGCCCGGAGCTGGACCACGTCGAGCCGGCACCGTGGGCCTGACGTGGCCCTGACCCTCACGGTGTTGGGGTGCGATGGCAGCTACGCCGGCCCGGGCGGATCGTGCAGCGGTTACCTCGTCCGCAGCGACGCCACCGCGGTGTGGCTCGATGCCGGGCCTGGGGCCCTGGCCCAGGTGCAACGCCACGTGGCCCTGGCCGACCTCGACGCCGTGGTCGTCAGCCACGAGCACCCCGACCACTGCCTCGACCTGCCGGTCCTGCGCAACGCACTGAAGTACGTGCTGGGCATCGAGGGCCTCCGGGTGGTGACCACCGCCGGCGTGCGAGCCCTGGTCGATCACATCTGCCAGGGCGCCGAGCCGACGTTCCGGTGGGAGGTGGTGAGCGCCGGGTCGGTGGTCACCGTCGGCGACCTGTCCCTCCGCTTCGCCGCGACGGACCACCCGGTGGAGACCCTCGCCGTCCGGGTCGACCACGCCGGCCGCAGCATCGCCTACACGGCCGACACCGGGGCCGCTTTCACGCTGGCCGACCTGGATCCGGACCGCACCGGCTTCGACCTCGCCGTGTGCGAGGCCACCGTCGCCCCCGAGCACGAGGGCGAGGCCCCTCACCTGAGCGGCCGCCAGGCGGGTGCCCTGGCCAGGGCGGGCGACGCCCGCCGGCTGATCCTCACCCACCTCACCCCCGGCACCGACCGCGAGGCGCGCCGCCGGGAGGCCGAGGACGCCTACGGCGGCCCGGTCACCGTCGCCACCATCGCCGACACCTTCGAGGTCTGAACCATGCGACACGACGGCCGCCGGCCCGACGAGCTGCGCCCCATCACCTTCGAGCGCGATTACACCGACGCCGCCGCGGGGTCGGTGCTGGTGTCCTTCGGCCGCACCCGGGTGCTGTGCACGGCGTCGATCGACGAGGAAGTGCCCCGTTGGATGCGGGGCAAGGGCAAGGGCTGGGTGACGGCCGAGTACTCGATGCTGCCGGGGGCGTCGGCCGAGCGCATCCGCCGGGAGGTGAAGGACGGCAAGCCGTCGGGCCGAACCCAGGAGATCCAGCGCCTGATCGGCCGGTCTCTGCGGGCGGTGTGCGACATGGCCGCCCTCGGTGAGCGCCAGGTGATCGTCGACTGTGACGTCCTGCAGGCCGACGGTGGCACCCGGACGGCGTCGATCTGCGGGGGGTGGGTGGCGCTGCACGACGCCCTCACCCGACTGGTGCAGGCGGGAGGCATCGGCACCCAGCCCCTCACCACTGCGTGCGCGGCCATCTCGGTCGGCATCGTGGACGGCGCCGCCCTGCTCGACCTGCCGTACGTGGAGGACTCCCGGGCCGAGGTGGACATGAACGTGGTGATGGCCGGCGATCGGTTCGTGGAGGTGCAGGGCACGGCCGAGGGCATGCCGTTCACGCGGGGCGAGTTGGACTCGCTGCTGGCCCTGGCCGAGGCCGGCATCGTCGAGATCATGGCGTTGCAGGCCGAGATGGTGGCCATGGCCCCCGAGCCGCGGCCGGTGCGGCGCTGAGCGACCACACCGTGCCATCGCCGACGGTGCGCCTGGTGCTGGCCACCGCCAACCCAGACAAGGCGGCCGAGATCGCCGCCATCCTGGGCCCCTCGGTGGAGCTCGTGCCCCGGCCCGACCACGTGCCCGACGTGGTCGAGGACGCCGACACCCTCCTGGGCAACGCCCGGCTCAAGGCCGTCGCCCTCGCCATGGCGACCGGTGAGCCCGCCGTCGCCGACGACACCGGCCTCGAAGTCGACGCGCTCGGGGGGGCGCCCGGCGTGCGCTCGGCCCGGTTCGCCGGCGAGGACGCGACCTACGCCGACAACGTCGCCCGGCTGTTGGCCGAGCTCGACGGCGTGGGGGCGGCCGGACGCACGGCCCGCTTCCGCACCGTCGCCCTGGTGCGCTGGCCCGACGGCCGGGAGGTCCAAGCCGAGGGCGTGGTCGAGGGATCCATCGTGGCCGCGCCGACCGGTAGCGGAGGCTTCGGCTACGACCCGGTGTTCGCCCCCGAGGGCGGCGACGGGCGCACGTTCGCCGAGCTCAGCCCCGCCGAGAAGCACGCCCTCAGCCACCGCGGCCACGCCTTCCGCTCCCTCCGCTCGCGCCTCCTCCTTCCGTAGGCCTCGGCCCATCGGGAGCTTCTTGGCAGCGAAACCTTCGCGGACCGACGTAAAGCCTGCCGAGAAGGGCGTGCCGCCGAGCGTCGTCACACCTCGCGTGGAGGATGGACGGGTGGACGTCAACCGGTGCCTCGACGAGATCGGTCGCCATCAGCACGGTCTGGTCACGCGCCCGCAGCTCCTGGACGCCGGGATCGACTGCTCCATGCTCGACCGGTTGAGGGCCTCGGGGCGGTTGCTTCCCGTCCAGGCGGGTGTGTACCGGCTGTGCGGCGTCCCGCAGCGACGGGAACAGGCGCTCCTGGCCGTCTGTCTGGCCGCTGGAGAAGACGCCGTGGTGTCGCACCGGGCTGCGGTCGAGCTGTGGGGCCTGAACGAAGCCTCGGCCCCGGTCGAGCTCACCGTTCCACGATCGGACTGCCCGAACCCGCGTCGGGCTGTCCTACACCGATCCACCGACCTGCGGCCCGCTCACAGCATCGTGCGGCGAGGGGTCCCCGTGACCCGCCCCGCGCGCACCCTGGTCGACTACGGCGCGGTGGTCCCGTTCCAGTTGGTCGCCGACGTCACCGAGGTGGCGATCGTCCGCCGGCTCGTGACGGTCTCCGGATTGCGAGCCATGCTCGCCGAGGTGGCGCGCAAGGGTCGGAGCGGGTGTGGCCCTCTACGAAGGGTGCTCGACGAGCGGCCGCTGGGCGTGGTCCGCTCCGAGAGCGTGGTCGAGTCGTTCTTCGCGCGGCTGGTGAAGGAGTTCGGGGTCGGCGCGGTGGAGTACCAGGTGAAGGTGGTCGTCGACGGCCAGAGTCGCCGGCTCGACTACGCCATCCCCGCCGCCCTGCTCGGCATCGAGATCGACAGCGAAGAGCACCACGCCTCGATGCCGGCGCGCCTGGCCGACCGTCGTCGCACGAACCAGCTCGCCACCGTGGGCTACCAGGTGCTCCGGTACGGGTCGGTCGAGCTCAAGCGGACTCCCCGACGGGTGATCGCCGAGATCCGGGCCGTCGCCGCCCAGCGCCGCGCCCTTCTCGGCAGCGGTTTCCCCGCATAGCGACGCTTTCGCTGCCAAGAAGCCGGGCGGGCCGAGTGGGCGGGCGGCGCCGGCCCGATCACCAGTGGCGGAGGTCGATCTCCCAGGTGTCCACCACCTCGTCGTCGCGGACGACGTGCATGCGCTCGTGGTAGGCGACGGTGGGGTCGACGTGGGCCGGGACCACCCGGATGCGGTCGCCCACCGACGGCAACGGGGAGCCCTCGGCCGGAGCGAAGGTGATGTGCTCGTCGGAGCAGAACCAGGTGGTGCCGCCGACCACGGTGGGGTCGCCGTGGTCCATGCCGAGCGCCTTCAGCCCGCCGTCGCCGGCGGCGAAGCCGGCCTTCCGGTTCACCGACACCACGGTGAGCCACAGGTGAAGCGCCTGGCGGAACGGGAGGCCGGCCCCGCCGTAGGACGAGTCCATCAGGGTGTACGAGCCGGCCTGGATCTCGGTGCACCACCGGTTCACGGCGTAGGTGCCGGTCCCGCCGCCCGATACGACGTCCCCGCCGACGTCGGCCGACGCCTCGAGCAGGCGGGCCATGGCCCGCTCCACCTTGGCCGGCTTGGCCTCGGCGTCGGCCATCATCAGGTGGCCCTCGTAACCCATCACCCCCCGCACCTCGAGGCCGCGGGCCCGGGCCCGATCGGCGACCGAGCCGGCGTCGGCGGGGTCGCACCCGCAACGGGGCATGCCCACGTTCACGTCGACGAGCACCTCCCGCACGCCGCCCCGGGCGGCGGCATCGATGGTCTCCTCGGAGTCGACCGCCACCGTCACCCGGGCGTCGGACCCGGTGGTGAGGGCCTGGAGGCGACGGAGGTCGAGGGTCTCGTTCGCCAGCAGCAGGTCCGCGCCCAGACCGGCGGCGGCCATGCCCTCCATCTCCCGGACGGTGGCGCAGCAGAACCCCCGGTGGCCGGCCACCGCCAGCTCGTGGGCGAGGGCGGTCGACTTGAACGCCTTCACGTGGGGTCGCAGCCGCTCGCCGGGGAGCGCGGCGGCCATGGTGGCCACGTTGTGCTCGAAGGCCTCGACGTCGACGAGGAGGGCGGGGGTGGGCAGGTCGTGCACGTTCACCGGAGCGACCGTACCGGGGGCGGACGGCGGCCTCTGGCAAGATGCCGCCGGCGACAGGATGCGCGCTGCAGGCGGCGCGTCACGGGAGGTCGGACACGCGATGGCAGAGCGCTACGACCTGGTGATCGTGGGCATGGGCTCGGGGGGGATGGTGGCGGCCGAGTTCGCTGCCACCCTCGGGGTGCGGGTGGCGGTGGTGGAACGGGGTCGCATCGGCGGCGACTGCCTGTGGACCGGGTGCGTGCCGAGCAAGGCGCTGCTGGCGTCGGCCAAGGCGGCCCACACCATGCGCCACGCCGACCACTACGGCCTCACCCCGGTCGCTCCGGAGATCGACACCGCCCGCGTGTGGGAGCGCATCCGGGGCATCCAGGAGGCCATCGCCGGGACCGACGACAGCGCCGAGCGGTACGCGGCCATGGGCGTCGACATCGTGGCCGGCCACGCCCACCTGAGCGGCCCCCACGAGGTGCTGGTGGACGGCGTGCGCCGGCTCGACGCCCGCTTCGTCCTCATCTGCACCGGCAGTCGCCCCGTGGAGCCGGACATCGAGGGCCTCGAAGACACCGGGTACCTCACCAGCGAGTCGGTGTTCGAGCTGGAACGGGCCCCCGAGAGCATGGTGATGGTCGGCGGCGGGCCGATCGCCATCGAGATGGCCCAGGCCTTCACCCGCCTCGGCATCGCCACCACCGTCCTGCAGAAGGGCGCCGGAATCCTGCCTCGCGACGAGCCCGACCTCGTGGCCATCCTCACCGACCGGCTCCGGGCCGAGGGCGTGGACCTCCGCCTCGACGTCGGCACCGACCGGGTGACCAACGACGACGGCCAGAAGGTGGTGCACGGCACCGAGGCGGGCACGCCCACGAACTGGCGGGGGAGCGAGCTGCTGGTGGCGGTGGGCCGACGGCCGAACGTGCAGGACCTCGGCCTCGAGGCCCTCGGCGTGGTGGTGGGCAGCCGGGGCGTGGAGGTCGACGACCGGATGCGCACGGCGGTGAGCTCGATCTATGCCGCCGGCGATGTCGCCGGGCGACACCTTTTCACCCACTCGGCCGGTTACGAGGCCGTCCGGGCGGTGCGGGACATGTTCTTCCCCGGCCGGGGCAAGGCCGACGAGGTGGTGCCGTGGTGCACGTTCACCGACCCCGAGCTGGCCCACGCCGGGCTGACCGTGGCCGAGGCCACCGAGCTCCACGGCGACGACGTGGCGGTGTGGCGCCAGGACCTCGCCCACTCCGATCGCGCCCGGGCCGAAGGGGCCACCGACGGCGCCATCGTGATCGTCACGGTGAAGTCCAGGGTGGTCGGCGCCCACGTCCTGGCCCCGTCGGCCGGGGAAGTCATCCACGAGCTGGCGCTGGCCATCCGTGAGGAGCTGAAGCTGAACGCCCTCGCCGGCCTGATCCACGTCTATCCGACCCTCTCGACGGGGGTGGGCCAGCTGGCGGCCGAGGCCGCCTACGAGAAGGCGGGGAAGCTCCGCTGGCTGGTGCGCACCCGTCATTAGGGGTTCCTAAGCTGGTCGAGCGCCGGCGTGGCCCAATCGGCAGAGGCAACGCGTTTAGGGCGCGTCCAGTGTGGGTTCGAGTCCCACCGCCGGCACCGGTGGCGCCGTCCCGGAGGCGTCGGGGGTGGTGAGGGCGGCCGCTACCCTGGCGCCCCTATGGCTCAGCCCTTCCCGTCCCTCCCCATCGCCCAGGGCCCCGGCATGTACGAACCGCAGTCCGAGGTCTACAACCGCCTGCTGCGCAACCGCATCGTCTTCCTCGGCACCGAGGTCGACGACCACATCGCCAACCTCATCACCGCCCAGCTGCTGTACCTGGAGAGCGAGGACCAGAACAAGGACGTCTGGCTGTACATCAACTCGCCGGGCGGGTCGGTCACGGCCGGCATGGCGATCTACGACACGATGCAGCTCGTCAACTGCAGCGTCGGCACCATCTGCATGGGCCTGGGCGCCTCGATGGGCCAGTTCCTGTTGTGCGCCGGCGCCAAGGGCAAGCGCTACGCCCTGCCGCACGCCCGGATCATGATGCACCAGCCGTCGGGCGGCTTCCAGGGCCAGGCCTCGGACATCAAGATCCAGGCCGAGCAGATGATCTACGTGAAGCGCATCATGGCCGAGCGCATCGCCGACCACACCGGCCAGACGGTGGAGCAGGTCGAGGAGGACTCCGAGCGCGACCGCTGGTTCACGGCCGAGCAGGCCAAGGAGTACGGCATCGTCGACGACGTGATCCAGCGTCGCCGGGAGATGATCGACTGAGCGCGCTCAGGTGCCCGGGGGGCCGGTGGCGCCCGGGGCGGTGGTTGGCAGCGTGGTGCTCGACGTGATCCCGCCGATGAGGTCGATCCCGCACTCGCGCTTGGCGTAGTCGGCCATCCTCAGCGCGGAGCGGGCCGCCGCCGCGAACGTGGCGCTGTCGTCGGCCAGGTCGCGCCGCACGGCGGGAAGGTCGTCGGGGTGGGCCTTCACCGCGTCGAGCACCTTCTGGTAGGCGTCGCCCACGTCGGCGACGTCGGCCCGGATCTCGCGGGGTGCGGCCTTCTCGAGCTCGCGGAACTTCTCGGCTCCCCGTTCGAAGCGCTGCGCCGTGCCCTCGGGGTCCGAAGGGTCGAGTCGGGACAGGAGGCTGAGGAGGTCACCGGTGCGGGGGAGGGCGGCGCAGAACTTCTCCTGGCTGCCCGAGCTCCGGGTGCAGGACGCGCCGGCGAGGACGAAGCCGGCGATCACCAGCAGGGCGAGGCATCGACGCACCCGTCCAGTATCGCCCCCGGGGTGCGGGCTGCCCGTTCAGCCGGCGCCCCTCCTACGCTTCGGTCGATGGCCACCGTCGAGCTGACGCCCACCACCGTCGCCGCCGGTGGGGAGACGGTCGCCCGCGACGACGACGGGCGGGTGGTGTTCGTGCACGGGGCGCTCCCTGGCGAGCGGGTGATGGTGGACATCGTCGAGGAACGCGCCACCTTCGCCCGGGGTGCCACCGTGGCGGTGGTCGAGGCGTCGCCGTGGCGACGGCAGCCGCCGTGCCCGAACGTGGCCCGCGGTTGCGGCGGCTGCGGATGGCAGCACGTGGCCCCGGAGGCCCAGAGGGACCACCGACGGGCGGTCGTGATCGACGCGCTCCGCCGCATCGGTGGCGTGGAGGCGCCATCGGTCGGCGCCGGCGTGGCCCTGCCCGCGGAGCGCTACCGCACGACGGTGCGCTGCGCCGTGGTCGACGGGCGGGCCGGGTACCGCCGGCGTCGCAGCCACGACGTCCTGGTCGTGGACGACTGCCTGGTGTCCCACCCGCTCGTGGCCGAGCTGGTGGCCGACGGCCGCTTCGGCGAGGCCACCGAGGTGACACTCCGGGCCGGCGCCCGGACCGGCGAGCGGGTCGCCGTCATCCACCCCAGCGCCGCAGGCGTCCAGGTGCCGGACGGGACGCTCGTGGTCGGGACCGACGAGCTCCGCAAGGGTCGGCGGGCCTGGTACCACGAAGAGGTCGCCGGCCGTCGGTGGCGGATCTCGGCGTCCTCGTTCTTCCAGGCCCGGCCGGACGGCGCCGAGGCGCTCGTGGCCGAGGTCACCACCGCCGTCGAGCGCCTGTCGCCCGGTGCGGCCACCCTCGTCGACCTCTGCTCGGGAGTCGGGCTCTTCGGCGGCACGGTGGGGAAGGGACGCCGGGTGACAGCAGTGGAACGTCACCGGCCGGCGGTGGCCGACGCCCGCCACAACCTCGCCGGCATGGACGTCCGCCACGTGAGGGCGGCGTTCGAGACGTGGCGGCCGGCACCGGCCGACGTGGTGGTGGCCGACCCCGCCCGGGGTGGCCTCGGGCGGGCCGGTGTTGCGGCGGTGACGGCGACCGGCGCCTCGCTGGTCGTCCTGGTGAGCTGCGATGCCGCCGCCCTCGGGCGGGACGCGGGCTTGCTCCGCGCCGGCGGGTACGGCTTCGAGGGCGCAACCCTCGTGGACCTGTTCCCGTACACAGCCCACGTCGAGGTGGTCAGCCGCTTCGTCCGAGAAGGCCGAGCGTGACCCGTCCGGCGGGCCCGCCCGCTCCGAAGAACGGGGCAGCCATGCCGCGCTCCGCTCTGCACGAGACCAGTGACGCCGCCTTGGTCGTCGCCATCGGCCGCTTCCACACCGAGGCCCTGGCCGAGGCCTACCGCCGGCACGCCGGGGCCGTCTTCGGCTTGGCCCGCCGTCTCCTGATCGACACCATGCTGGCCGAGGAGATCGTGCAGGAGGTCTTCCTGCGGCTGTGGAACACACCGGAGAAGTTCGATCCGGAGCGGGGGACCCTGCGGTCGTACCTCCTGGCCCAGTGCCACGGGCGGGCGGTCGACCTTCTCCGGTCCGACAGCTCCCGCCGGCGCCGCGAGGAGAGAGACCTCCGCAAGACGGCCGAAGCTGGGTACGACCTGGAGCACGAGGTCTGGGACCTCACCGTGGCCGAGCAGGTGAAGGATGCGATCATGGCGCTGCCGGCCACCGAGCGCCAGGCCATCGAGCTGGCCTACCTCGGCGGCCACACGTACCGGGAGGTGGCGACCATGTTGGACCAACCCGAGGGCACGGTGAAGAGCCGCATCCGGGCCGGGCTGCGTCGCCTACGCGGCGACCTCGCCCTCGCCGAGCTGGGAGGAGCATGGTGACCGACCGCACCCACGAGGGCCTCCAGGCGCTGTTGGGCGCCTTCGCCCTCGACGCGGTGGACGGCGAGGAGCACGACGCCGTGGAGCTGCACCTGCGCGCTTGCCCGCGCTGCCGCGCCGAGGTGCGCGAGCACCGGGAGGTCGCCGCCCTCATCGGCCACGCTGGTGCACCCGCCCCCGAAGGCGTGTGGGACCGCATCGTCGAGGCCATGGAGCCCACCCCGCCCCGGATGCGGGTGGTCGTGGACGACGACGGCCGCTCGGCCGTCGCCCCCTTCGCCCCGTCGCCGACCCCGCCCTCGATCCGACGCCGCCGGCCGTCCACCCGCATTGCGCTGGCGGGTCTGGCTGCGGCCGCTGTGATCGCCGCCGTGCTCGGCGTGACCGCAGTCCGCCTGAACCATCGCATCCAGGGTCTCGAGCGCCAGCGGGAGACCCCCGGCCTGACCGAGGTGGCCCGGGCGGCGTGGTCGGATCCACGGTCGCGGACGGCGGAGCTCCGGTCGGTGGACGGGTCGGTCACCGCCGAGGTGGCGGTCACGGCCAGCGGTGAGGGCTACCTGAAGGCATCCGGCATGCCGCAGCTCCCGGCCTCCCGCTCCTACCAGCTGTGGGGGGTCGTCGGCACCCAGACCATCTCGCTCGGCACCTTCGACGGCGGTGATCCGGTCGTCCCGTTCAAGGTCCACCGGTCGGTGAAGCGGGTGATGGTCACCGAGGAGCTCGCCGGCGGTGTGGCCGTCTCCCGCCACGCCCCGCTGCTCTCCAGCTCGATCTGAGAGCGGGGCCGGTGAGCGCCACGTGGGTGGCCCTGCTGCGGGGCATCAACGTCGGGCGCAACCAGCGGGTGGCTATGGCGGACCTGCGGGCGCTGTTGGAGAGGCACGGCTTCGATGAGGTCCGCACCCACCTCCAGAGCGGCAACGCCGTCTTCACCGGGGCCAAGGGCGGGGCCCGCGAGCTCGAAGCCAAGATCGCCGCTGCCATCGCCGACGAGCTCGACCTCGACGTCAAGGTCGTCGTCCGGCGGGCCGGTGAACTGGCTGCGGTCGTGGATGCCAACCCGTTCGTGGCCGAGGGTGTGGACCCGAAGGAGCTTCACGTGGTGTTCCTCTCGAGTGCGCCGTCCAAGGCCAAGCTGGCCGGCGTCGACCGAGACGAGGTCGCCCCCGATCGGTTCGCGCCCGGCGATCGGGTGCTCTACCTGCACCTGCCCGACGGGGTGATGGCGTCTCGGCTGCCCAACTGGGAACGGCTGCTGGGGCTGACCGTGACCGTCAGGAACTGGCGGACCACGACCCGACTCCGAGAGATCGCCGGCGGCTGACGACCTACTGGCGGCGGTTCCGGACGCGATCCAGGTAGCGGGCCGCCGAGGCCCGACCCTCGGGATCGCGGAGGCCGGAGAGGAGGCCGTCGGCGTCGGACCAGGAGCGACCGGCCTGGCTCATCCCCTGCGTCACCGCGTTCACGTGCCGCTTCGTGGCGCGAACGGCCAGGCGGGGCTTCTCCGCCACGGTCGCCGCCAGCGCGTCGACGACGGCGTCGAGATCATCGGCGGGTGCGATGTGGTTCAGCAGCCCGAGGCGCAGCGCCTCGTCGGCGCCGAATGTCCGGCAGGTGATGACGAGCTCCTTGGTGGCCGCCGGTCCGATCTCGCGGACGAGGCGGGGGATCCCGCCCCACGCCAGTGGGATGCCCAGGTCGACCTCGGGGATCGAGAAGCGGGTGTCGTCGGCGGCGATCCGCAGGTCGCACGCCGCCGCCAGCACGAGGCCACCGCCGACGCACCAGCCGTGGATCTTGGCGATGGCGATGGCCGACATCTCCTCCAGCGCCTCGGCCATCAGGCGGCCGGCATCGGCGTCCGCATGGGGATCGGCGTCGGTGTCGGCGGTCCCGAACGAGCTGACGTCGGCACCGGCGGAGAAGACACGGCCGCGACCGGACAAGACCACGACGCGCACGTCGGGCCGCTCGTCTTCGAACCACCGCGCCGCCGCCGCGATCTCGCGCAGCGTGTGCGGACTGAGCGGGTTGAGCTTGTCGGGCCGGTCGAGGGTGAGCCTGCCCTTGACGCTGTCCGTCTCGACCGTGATGGTGTCGAACATGCGCCCACCCTAAGGACCCTCCTGGTTCGCGGAGTCGTCACCGGGCCGGTGGCGGACTGCGCTGGGATGGCTCTTGCCACCGCAACCAGAGGGTCTCGGTGAGAATAGGAGTTGGTCCAACGAGATCGAGCATCGCCTCCTCGAGATCGACGATGTCGTGCTCGTTCTCCGAGCCCGCTCGAACGCGAAGGCCTGCCAGCGAGCCGTGCAGAGTGAGTGCGCCCCCTGGGATTCGAACCCAGAACCTGCGGATTAGGAGATCGTCTCGGTCCGTCCATCGGGTGCCGTCTGGAGGGGTGACATGCGGTTCTCTAGGGCCGTCCGTCCACCTGGTGGCGCCCGGTGTGCCCCTGTGCCGGTGGGTTACGCGGTCGGATACGCGGTTGGGAAGCCTCCGTGTCTTGCAGGTTGGAGTGCGCGCGTCGCGGCTTACTCGATGTCGTGTCCGCGAGGTGGCCGGGCCTCTCGGCGCAAAGCGAAGCTAAGCCCCTTCATAGGTCCCGCTCGTACTCTCTGGTGACGCAACGGATTCGTTGCGAGGTAGAGTAACGGCATGGTGACACGGAGTAGGGGATCGAGAACGGCCAAGTCGGCGACGACTGGCGGCCGGGTGCTGCGGGACCGCAGCGAAGCGAAGCCGAAGAAGTCGCATTCGTCTCTTGCCCCTGTCGCTCGAGCTGCTCCGAAGGCTAAGGCGAAGAAGTCGACTAGATCGACACGTGTCGTTCCTGGCACCCGCGCCGCGCGGCCCATCGCTCCGAGGGCGGCCGTTCGCGCACAGCTGGCCGTTGAGGCTCTCGGTGGGCCCACTCGCGTCGGTGAGCTCCTCGGCGTTGCCCCCTCCCAGCCGTCCCGATGGGCGCGTGGCGAGGCCGTCCCCGGCCCTGAGTCCGCCCGCCTCCTCGCCGACCTTGATCACGTGATCGCGGTCGCGGAACAGGTGTGGGATCCCTCCTTGGTGGCCGGATGGCTACTCGCAAACAATCCGCACCTCGGTGACGCTCGACCGATCGACGTGGCGCGGGCCTGCGGCTCTGCGCCGGTCGTCGACGCGCTGCGCGCCGAAGCAGCCGGCGCCTTCGCCTAACGGCGGGTGCTGCTGTATCGGGTTTGTCCCGTTCGCCACGGCGCCAAGGCGGGCGAGGCGGGCCACCCGTTGTACGTGCACCCTGACCAAGGGGCGGGACGATGGGACAATCCCAGTCGGTACCGGTGCCTCTACGTCGCTGAGCAGCCGGAGGCGGCGGTGGGCGAGACCTTCGCCTCGTTTCCCCGCTGGCAGCTGGCCCTGATCGCCTTTCCCCAGGTGCCGGGGGCCGAGCGTCGGCTGGTCACCTATCACTACGACGAGGAGGCGCATCCAGCGCTGGACCTTGACGACGCCCGGGTGCTCCTCGACCGAGCCTTGCGTCCCACCGACGTGGTAGCCCGCGTCCCACCCCGCACCCAAGATCTGGCTCGTCGGATCCACGACGAGGGACGTTGGTCCGGCATCCGCTGGTGGTCGCTTCACCGGCCAGAATGGCGGTTACGGGCCTTGTGGGATCACGTGTCGCTCGAGGTCGCCGACGTCGCCGGCTTGCCAGGGAACCCCGCGGTGATCGCCGCGGCGACGACGCTGGCGAAGTTGGTCGACGACGACCTGTCAGCTCACAGCCGGTGAGGGCGACGGTCACGCCGCAGTTGCCGCAACCGGGAAGATACTCTTGGCGCTCCCGCAGGCCCCCGTCGAGGTCCGACTCGCTGTTCCCAGCCGCGCTGTCGCGCCGGCTTTGCCAAGGTGCATCCCGTACCCAGCTCACCGCCCTAGTTTGACGCTCGACCGAGCGCGGCGATAGGAGATCCGGTGGCTTGGAGACGGTGGATGGCTTGGCCGGCGGTGGCGGGGTTCCTGGTGGCGAGCTGCTCGAACGGCGGCGACGACGACCAGGCCGGTCGCAACGGCTCTCCGACGGCGTCGGGGGCGACGGCCGCGCCCGTGAGTGACGATCCCGAGCTCTCCGACCGGCCGTGCACCGAGGTGCCCGACGACCTCGAGCTGACCGTGAAGTGCCACTGGCTTGAGGTGCCCGCCGATCGCGAGCAACCCGATGCCGCTACGGTGCGCTTGGCCGTCGCCGTGCTCGAGAGCCCGGCCGCCGACGCCGACGACGAGCCGATCGTGAGGCTCCAGGGCGGCCCGGGCTTCCCGTCGCTCAGCAACCTGTCCGGCTTCGTGGACGATGTGGCGAAGCTGGGTCGCGACTTGGTGCTCTATGACCAGCGCGGCATCGGCCTGTCCGAACCCCTCCTGGAGTGCCCGGAGCAGGAGGATGCGGTCGTGCGCAACCTGGGCCGCGACGAGGCCTACGAGGTCGAGCTGGCCGACTTCCGGAAGGCGGTGCTGAGCTGTCGAGCCCGCGTCGTCAACGAGGGTGTCGACCTCGACCTGTACGACACCGAGACCAGCGCCGCCGACCTCGCCGACCTGCGGGTTGCGCTGAACATCGAGCGGTGGCACCTCTGGGGACCTTCCTACGGCGGCCGGCTGGCGCTGGCCACCATGCGATCCCACCCCGAGGGCATCGCCAGCGCTGTCCTCGACTCGGTGTATCCCCCATCGGGAGCCACCGTCGAGGCAGTGCTGGACGCAGCCGCTGGCGCGGTGGATGCGCTCATAGCGGGCTGCGCCGACGACCCTACGTGCGCTGAGGAGCATCCCGATTTCGAGGCGACGATCGAGGAGGTCCAACAGCGGTACAACGCCACGCCGTTCGAGGGCACGATCGATCTGGGGGAGCCGCGTGGCACCGTGCCCATCGTCATCACCGGCGACGACATCTACGCCGGATTGGCCTTCGCCCTCCGCGACACCAACCTGATTCCCCAGCTCCCGACGTTCGCGGCCGATCTCGCGCGGGGCGAGACCGGAATCATCCCCCTCGTCGCACAGGAGGCGGTGCCGTTCGCAACCAGGGCGGCGGCCGGGGTGCTGTACTCGGTCGACTGCGCCGACGTCGGCGACCTCGACGCTGAGAGCAGCGCGGCGTTGGTCGAAGACCCCGGCCGGGCCGCCGGCCTCATCGCCTACCAGGGCCACACCTTCTGCGACGAGTGGGACGTCGAGCGCCTCGACGACGCCTTCCGGGAGCCGGTGCGTTCCGACATCTCCGCTCTCGTGCTGGCCGGCACCTACGACCCGATCACCCCGCCGGACTACTCGAAGGCCGTGGCCGACGCCCTCACCGACGCCACCTACGTCGAATTCGAGGGTTTTGGCCACGTCGTCGGGCTCAGCGATGACTGCTCGACCGAGCTCATCACCACGTTCCTCGACGACCCGACGGCCGAGCTCGACACCTCCTGCGCCCCCACCGCGGGCCCCTCGTTCGGTGGCTAGTACAAGCCGGCGAGCGGCGCGTCCACGCACCTCGCCGGGGGCCAATCGTTCGCCGGGGCGCCGACGCGACGCCGTCGGCGGGGTTCACACGTAGGAGCCGTCGATGAACGCCTTGGCCGCGCCGTGTACCTGCTCGACACCGCCGGCTGCGAGGACGTCGATGGGTCGCTGGCGGTCGAGAAGACGGTTGCGGGCTCGGAGCCACTGGGCCACACCCCTCGCGGTAAGCGAGTCTGACAACAGAAGAACCACGTCACGCAGCTCGGCCAGCCGGTCGTAGTTCTCGGTGCGGATGGCCGATTCACGCCAGCCCCGCACAGCCCGGTCCGAGACGTGGGCAACCGCGGCAACCTCAGCCTGGGTGACACCAAACCGCTTGAGCGCATCGACGATCTCGCTGGCCTCCATGGGCATCCCCCCGAAGCGTGGAGGCATCCCCTATGAGGAGTGGTGATGCCAGAGACACGAAGGAAGTACGACCCTGAGTTCTGTGAGGGAGCGGTCCGGATCGTGCATGAGACCGGCAAGCCGATCGCCGTGGTGGCCAGGGACCTGGGGATCCACCCGGGCACGCTGGGCAACTGGGTGGACCGGGACCGGGTCGAGCGCGGCCAGACTGAAGGCCTCACGGTCGATGAGCGCGCCGAGCTGAACCAGCTCCGCAAGGACGTGGCCGAGCTGCGGATGGAGCGTGATGTCCTCAAGCGATCTGTGGTCCTGTGGGTCAAGGAGGCGGAGCGCGCGCTGGCCCCTATGCACGAGGTCAGCGACTCCGGAGCCGGGCACGTACGCCGGTGGGGAGGCCATCGGGGAAGGCCTGCGGCGTACCCGATGGCGAGGCTGCAGCGGCAAAGCTGGACGTCGATCCCGTCGACCGGGACATGGTGAACGTGGGAACCGTTTCGGGGTCGCCCTCCCCGGCCAGCGGCCAGCTGGTCGATG
>JAABUR0100003659.1_pt1 | contig 21371 bp, 23 predicted proteins | sample 5560091 | NCBI WGS metagenome assembly JAABUR01 (sample SAMN10711879, study PRJNA513375) | rock metagenome | isolation source: Antarctica rocks | place: Antarctica: Victoria Land, University Valley sud
TCTTGTGGAACTTCCACAAAGAGGTCTACATGTTCCACACCGGCGAGTTCATCAAGGAGGCGACCCACCCGTTCCAGTCCCATCCCGGTGGATGGCTCGTCCTGAACCGCCCGCTCGGGATCGCCTCAACCACTGGTGACAACTCCGTCATCGCCAACTGCCCCGAAGGCCAGGACTGCGTCAAACAGATCCTCGCGATCGGCACGCCTGCCCTGTGGTGGGGAGGTGTGCTCGCCTTGTTCGTCAGTCTCGGTTACTGGCTGAGCCGACGCGACTGGCGTTTCGGCATCCCGGTCGTCGGCGTCTTGACCACGTGGCTGCCGTGGTTCTGGAACGACCAGCGACCGATCTTCTTCTACTACGGCATCGCAATCATTCCGTTCACCGTCATCGCGGTCACCCTCACGCTGGGCAAGGTCCTCGGCAAGCGGGACGCTTCCTACCAGCGCCGCCTCATCGGCTCGGTGGCCGTCGGCCTCTGTGTGCTGGCGGTGGCGGTCAACTTCGTCTACTTCTACCCGATCTGGACGAACGGGCTGCTCACCAACGAGAGCTGGAACGACCGGATGTGGCTCACCAAGTGGATCTGAGTGGCGTCCGTCGCGCCTGGTCCCGTCCCACCCGACGATGAGTGGAATTGTTGCTTTCGGCACTCGGGCGCTCAACGGCTACGTTGCATTCTGGGCGTTAGCGTGCGATTGTGAGTGGAGTTGTGAGACGTCGATCACCTCCGGAAGGCCAAACCATGCAGTCGATGCACCCTCTCGACCCCGTCCATCTTCACGCACCTGACCGAACGAGCCACCGAAGCCCGTTGCTACGCCCAGTCGTGCTGGTCGTGGCACTGCTGGTCGCGCTTGTCGCTCAGCCGTTCGGCGCATCGGTCAGCGCAGCGCCCTCAGTCACGTCATCCTCGCCGACCGCTGCAGCCGCAGAGACCCATGGGCTCAAGGGGGAGTACTTCAGCATGTCTGCCCCGGGTGCGCGTGACTTCGCCACGCTCGGTGGTGTGACGCTCGACCCCAACATCGACTTCCAGGACCTGGTCCCGACGTTCCAGTCGCTGACCGGTCGGGGAGAGCACACCACCGCCCGCTGGACCGGGCAAATCGAGGTCCCAACCACCGGCGCGTAAACGTTCTACGCCATCGGCGACAACGGCTTCCGCCTGTTGATCGACGGCCAGCCAGTGATCGACCACTGGGTGGGTGACTGGGACAGGGAGCAGACCTCGGCTCCGGTCGTGCTCGACGCCGGCGTGCAACACACGTTCAAGCTGGAGATGTTCCAAGACGTCGGCGGCGCGAACATGTTCCTGCGCTGGTCCAGCGCCGACATCGTCAAGCAAATCGTGCCTGAGTCCGCGTTCACCCCTCCTGCCGGCTTCGAGATCTACCCGGTCGACCTGACTCTCGCCACCAACGGCCGCGTGCTCGAAGCGGACTTCGAGCAACCCGTGACCGACCTGGGCAACTTCGCCGACCACCTTGTCGTCGCGGCCGACACCACCCCGATGCCGATCACGTCAGTTGCGCTGAAGCCCGGTGATGACTCGGTTGTCGTCGTGACGCTCACAGAAGCAGTCTTCAAGGACCAGCGCGTCAGGTTCACCTACGACGGCGAAGGCGGGCTCCAGGTCGGCGGAGAGGCCGTTCCGGAGATCACCCGCAACGCAACCAACAACTCCACCCAACGCATGATGACGACGTGGGGCGAAAACCTCGACGTGAACAACCCGCTGCCGGAGTACCCCCGGCCGCAGCAGGTCCGTGCCAAGTGGCTCAACCTCAATGGACCATGGGAGTTCGCGGCCGCAGCTGCCGGCGAGCAGCCGCGCTTCGGCGCCGCCCTCGACGAAAAGATTGTCGTGCCCTTTCCCGTCGAGTCGCAGCTGTCGGGCCTCGAGCGCCACGAGGACCACATGTTCTACCGCAAGCTCGTCACCGTCCCCGCCGGGTGGAACATCGGCAGTGGACAGCGCCTGAAGCTCAACTTTGGTGCCGTCGACTACCTCGCGAAGGTGTACGTCAACGGCACGAAGGTCGCTGAGCACAAGGGTGGTTACACCGCGTTCAGCGCTGACATCACCGCTGCAGTCAAGGCAACCGGCCGGCAGGAGATCATCGTCGCCGTCACGGACACCACGGGTGACAACCAGCCGATCGGTAAGCAGAGCAGAAACCCAGGCGGCATCGTCTACACGGCGTCGTCCGGCATCTGGCAGACCGTGTGGATGGAACCAGTTCCCGTCAAGGCCATAGACGACCTGGTCCTCACCCCAGACATCGCAACCGGCACTTTGGCGGTCACGGTGAACTCGGCCACAGCGTCACCAGGTGCGACCGTCGTGGTGCGCGCGATCGACGCGAACGGCGCCAACGCGGGCGCCATCGAAGGACCGGCCAACCGCACCTTGCAGCTGCCGGTGAAGAAGCAGCACCTGTGGACGCCGGATGACCCCTACCTGTACGACCTGCGGGTCGAGCTGAAGGACGGCCGGGTGCGGGACACGGTCACCAGCTACTTCGGTATGCGATCCGTGGCGATCGAGCAGGTGGGCGGTTACCCGAAGCTCGTGCTCAACGGCAAGCCGATCTTCTCCCTCGCGATGCTCGACCAGGGTTTCTGGCCGGACGGGCTCTACACGGCGCCGAGTGACGCAGCGCTGCGCTGGGACCTGCAGGCACAGAAGGACCTCGGCTTCAACGCGGTGCGCAAGCACATCAAGGTGGAGCCGGCCCGCTGGTATGCCCATGCGGACGAGATCGGCCTGCTCGTGTGGCAGGACTTCGTCTCCGGTAACCACAACACAACGGAGGCAAAGCAGGACTTCCTCAAGCAGAGCTACGAGATGATGGACCAGCTCCACAACTACCCGTCCGTCATCGGCTGGGTCGTGTTCAACGAGGGATGGGGTGAGTGGGACCGCACCGTCACCGGCCAGATCGCCGAGGACGTCAAGGCGAAGGACCCGTCCCGCATCGTCAACGCCCACAGTGGTGTGAACTGCTGTGACTCGAAGGGTGACTCCGGCAAGGGCGATGTCATCGATCACCACGACTACAACAACACCGACCCGCCGTGGCCGGACGCGACGCGTGCAGCGATGGACGGTGAGCACGGCGGCTTCACGTTGCGGACACCGGGTCACATGTACCCGGGTGCGCCACTGGCGATCTACAGCGGTGTCGAGACGAAGGCCGCCCTCACCAAGCGGTACGTCGACAACACCGAGTCGTTCTACCTCGCGCAAGCAGGCGCTGAGCTCTCGGGCTCCGTCTACACCCAGGTGACAGATCTGGAGCACGAGATCAACGGCATGTGGACGTACGACCGCAAGGTGCTCAAGGTCGATGCCGCCCAGGTGGTGGCCATCAACAAGCGCGTCATCGCCGCCGGGGCCAACGCCGGCAAGCCGATCGTCTACCCCGGTAAGGGCTGCTGGTCCCTGAACGAGAACGGTGGAACGACCAGCGCTGACGCGTGCGGAACGAGCACCCTGACGACGACCGGCAGTCCGCAGTGGGTGACCGGGGTCAACGGCAGTGCGCTCGACTTCGACGGTGTCGCCGATTACGCCGAGACCGCTGGCCCGGTGCTCGACACCACGAAGGACTACACCGTGTCGGCATGGGCGCGGCTGGACAGGCTGCCTGGCAACTACGGGACCATCGTCAGCCAGGACGGGCGGGCAACAGCTAATCCGTTCTACCTGCAGTACGGCCAGGGCGGCTTCGCCTTCAGCATGCCAGGCGACGTGCGCGCGAAGGCGACGATGACGCCGGAGCTGGGCCGCTGGTACCACCTCGCCGGTGTCCGAGACCAGGCGACCAACGAGCTGCGCCTCTACCTCGACGGCCAGCTGGTCGCTACGCAGGTCGGCGGCGTGGACGGTGTCAGCACCGGTCCGCTGTCGGTCGGCCGGGCGAAGTACGCCGGTCAGAAGGGCGACTTCTGGGACGGTGCGGTCGACGAGGTCCGCGCGTACGACAGGGTCCTCAGCAACAGCGAGATCGCCGCGCTGTACACGGCTCGCTGACCGGCCAGCCCGCGTGGCAACCGGGCACAACCCGTTAGCAGACAGCTGCCCCTCCTGCACGACGTGCAGGAGGGCAGCTTCTCGTTGCCCAGTTCAGTGTGCTGGTGTCCCCCCCAGCTGCTGGCACGAACCGCCGCTAGTTCGACGTCGACAACGCGTCCGTCAACAACCCCACGAGAGCCTCGAGCTGAAGGTCGGCCGATGAACCGACCTCCTCACCTGAACCGTCGAGCGCCCTGGCGGCGAGCCCGGCCTTGCTGTCGATGAGGGCCGCGATGCGGGCATCAATGGTCTGCGCGGCGATGATGCGCCACGCGGTGACCGGCTCAGCCTGACCGATGCGGTGGATGCGGTCGATCGCTTGCGTCTGCTCGGCGTCGGTCCAGGAGAGCTCGGCGAGCACGACGTTGGAGGCAACCTGAAGGTTGATGCCCACACCGGCTGCGGTGAGCGAGCAGACGACGACGGCGACGTCGGGATCGTTCACGAACGCGTCGATGTTCTTGCGCCGAGACGTCGGGGTCTGGTCGCCGCGGATCGAAGAGAAGCGGATCCCACGCTTGGCGAAGGTCTCCTCGGCCACGTCCATCACGTCGACGTGCTTGGCGAAGAAGACAACCTTGCCGACGTTGCGTGCGAGCTGTGCCGCATAGTCAGCAGACAGGCCAGCTTTCGCCTGGCCGATCCGGCGCATCATGCTGAACACGTTCTCGCTGGTCTTCGTGCCGCTGGCGTCCTTCCACTCCCAGGTGGCGACCGTACGCACCAGGTCGTGGTCGATCCCTTCGACGGTAGGACCGGAGGTACGCCGGGCGAGTGCGCCTTCGTACCGCGACACGAGACGACGAGCCAGCTCCTCCTCCGCCTCCCGGATGGAACGCCCGGCAGCGTCGTCGAGCTCGACGGGTAGATCGGCGATACGGCGAGCGGGGATGTCGGCGGCCACGTCGACCTTGCGCCGACGCACGATCCCGAGGTCGACCACGCTGTCGCGAGCGGCGGGGTAGAAGCCCGGGTCAGCCGGCGTAAGGCCGGTCTCCTCCATAGCGTCCATCAGCTGCCCGAGCGGCTTCTTCTCGTCGATCCAGCCGAGGAACTGCCAGATCGCCTTGAAGTCCTCGATGTCGTTGATGAGCGGGGTGCCGGTGAGCGCCATCAGCAGCGGACGCGCGATCCGGGACCGAATGCGCTGGGACAGCTGCAGCACGTTCTGTGACCGCTGCGACGCCTTGTTCTTGATGAAGTGCGCCTCGTCGACGACCATGCCGCGAAAACCGAGGTCGCCGAGCCAGCCGACGTGCCGGTCGAGCACCTCGTAGTTGACGATGACGATGTCGGCGAAGCCGTCGATGTTGTGGCCGTCGCCGTGGATCACGGTGGCCGGACGGTTGGGTGTCCAGAGACCGGCCTCGTGTGCCCAGTTCGTCTTGACCACGTTCGGTACCACCGCGAGCAACGGGTAGGCGTTGGCCGCCTGAGCGGCGAACAGTGCTTGAGCCGTCTTGCCTAGGCCTGGCTCATCGGCCAGGAGGAATGTGCGGTGGCCCGACACGGCCGCTGCCACCACTTGCGCCTGGTGCGGCATCAGCTCCAGGCCACCCGGCGCTCGCACCGTCGGCGGCGATGGCAGGGGCATACACGCGGAGGCTCCGCTGTCGGCGTACTCGAAAGATCTCAACAGCGGTCCGAGCAACTCCCAGGTGGCCAGGCGGCGCGGTCGAGCCTTGTTCTGCTCGGCGAGCGCGAAGTCGGGTGCCAGGAAGGGGTTCGCCAACTGTCGGGACACGACCGACTGCGGCACGACCCGGCGTTCCGCAGCGGCCGTCGCCGGGTTGGGGGCGGTGACCTCGTCGGGGGGCAATTCGACCCCGGCGGCCCTCAGCATGTCGCGTTTGAGCGACCTGCCCGCGTCGGAAAGCACGGCATCCTCGGCGAGCAACGCAAGCAGCGAGGTGTCGCGGGCGGCGGTCTTCGCGAGGATGGTTGCGACGCCATCGAGGCGCTTGAGCTGCTCGGCTCGGTGGGTGTCGCTGCTGGCCTCGTCAGCTTTGACGTCTGCGCGGTGCTCGCGTACGAGCAGGGCGATGACCTGGAACTTCGTGCGTACCGAAGGCATCACCGAGCCACGCTCGACCGCCGTCTCGACCTCGCGCACGGCGCGCGCGAGCACCGGCAGAATGCCCTCGTTGTCGAGTTCGCGATCCCGTCGCCGGTTGCGCGGCGCGTTGCGGCGAGCGCTCGATTCGCGCTGGCCTCGTCGAGCCAAAGACTCCTCCTCAAGAGTGCCTGGCAGGCTTGCCAGGCGGGTACGACCACACCCGCACGCAGTCCCGCAGCCGGAGCGAGGTGACGTCGACCGAAGTGGCCGGCGGCCACTCCGCGGCCCGAATCGTTTCCACGGATCTGCGAGGCATCGACGGGGCGGCACAGGCCTACGACCATCAGTAGATGACCTGGTCACCAGCCGTCCACCTGGGTCGTCCCGGACGAGCGGCGTTGTCGAGCGTGAGTGCTAGGGCCTAATCCTAGCCTCCCTCGATCGTGAGCGCCTGGCCCGTCGGTCCTGGGGGAGGTAAGAGCGTCCTCGACGACGGCGGTGTCCGACAGTGCGAGGGCCTCGACTCTCCTCGTGCGGCAAGTTGGCGGTGCCAGACTGGTGGGCGTGACCGCCACTCCCCGGATCGTCATCCACCCGTACGACAGGCGGTGGCCGGCTGAGTTCGCCACCATAGAGGGACTCCTGCACGACGCACTGGGCGACGTGGCCGTCCGCATCGACCACATCGGCTCGACGTCGGTGCCTGGCCTGGCGGCCAAGGACATCATCGACGTCCAGGTCAGCGTCGAAGACCTCGACGACCCGCGCCTCGTGCCCACCTTCGAGCAGTTCGGAGCCACGGCGACCGAGATCACCACCGACCACGTGCCGCCGGGCGACCAGAGCGACCCTGCGGCCTGGGAGAAGCGATACTTCCGCCCCCCAGCTTCGTGGCGGCCCACCCACCTGCACGTCCGCGCGACGGGACGGCCCAACCACCGCTACGCCCTCTTGTTCCGCGACTACCTGCGCCACTCGACCACCGCCGCCGCTGCCTACGCCCAGGTCAAGCTGGCCCTTGCCCGATTACACCCCACCGACATCGCCGCCTACTACGACGTGAAGGACCCGATGTGCGACCTGGTGATGGACGCGGCCGAGCGCTGGGCGACCGACGTCGCGTGGTACCCGTGGCCCATCGCGATTCGGGGCGCTGCTGTCCCTGGCGAACTCTCGACGCATGAGGCAGGCTCATGAGCATGGTTTTGACGGGGACGGCGAGGCAGAACGACCTGGTCTCGCCTACGCACTCGGAGAGCGGGGGACGCGCAGGCTCAGCTGAAGGAGGCCTATCTCCTCACTGACGGCCGTAGGAAGCGTGCCCTGCGGCTACTCGGGCAGTCCCGGGATCGGCCAAGCGGGGTCGGGCCGGAATCGCTCCCAACCGTCACAGAACGGCGACCCCCAGTCGGCTATCAAGGCTTCCACCGCGGCGGTGTCCGCCTCGATCGCTGCCGCGGCGGTCGCATCGAAGACGCCCTGGACGACAGCGAGCGCCAGCTCGTCCTCGTCCTTTCGAACCATCGTGCGGTCCGGCTCGATCACGAGATCGAGCACATGGTCACTCGTGTACACGGTGTGCTCGCCGCGGACGTGCGGCTTCTCCAAGTTCACGTACCAACCCGCGAACTTCCCCGTGCCCTCGGTGAAGAACACCCACACCGACCAAGGCCGCCCGGTGGGCGCGACACGGAGCTGGTCGAAGGCTGCGTGCACCCCGCGGTCCTGCACAAGTTCAGCAGTGAACAGCGTGCTCGGGTCGTCACGCTTGCCCAGCCCATCAGCCCGCGCTGCACGCAGCACCGGCGTCCCGATCGGCAGCCATACAACCAAAGCGTCGGCGTCGTCACGCACGACCGTCACAGGTTGAGCGAAATGCGGCCCCGAGGTGTCGACGACCGTCGCGCCCGTTCCAAGCGGCCCGTCGCCCTCTCGCCACATGATCTGTGTGCCAGCGGGCCAGTACGGCGGACTGCCCGATGGCCGTCGATGACTTCCACTCACGAGCATCGAACATAGGCGACGCCGCGTCCCTCGAGCGCCGCGACAGACCGGCTGTCGCTGATCGCGAAGATTGCGCCCACTGACCGAGGGCGCATCTGCGCAACGTTTCCGCGACAGTCGCGCAATCTTGGCTGCGTCTCGACACCTTCCCGGCCGTGCGAGCCGAGGTCACCCCCACGCCGTGGTCGTAGCTGTGCCCAGCCGTCATGCTGCCCGTCTCGGTGATCAGGCCCGGGATGGAGCTGGCCGATCTGGTCGCCACGCTGCGCCGGTTCGGTGAGCTGGAGGTCGGCCAGGAGATCGTGAACGCTGCTGGTCGCGATGTCGCCGGCGACGATCGACCGGCGCCGGGTCGGGCGTGGTCTCGGCCCTGGCGATGGGGTGTGCGGGGTGCATCACCAGGCGCGAACCTATGCGCGTGTCCCGGCCCGCGCCGAACGCAGGAGGGCGCGGGCCGTGTCCTGCATGACGACGGTGGCCTCCTCGCGGCTCAGCCCAGCGACGTCGACGAGCCAGACGAGCGACTCGATGCCGACCGCGCTGCGGACCGCGACAGCCAGGCGACGTACGCGCTCCCGGCCCATCGTCGGCTCCAGCACCGACAGAGCGTCGACGAACCAGCCGACCGCGCGACCCTGGCGTAGGGGCAGGTCGCGAGGCGCGGGTTCGGACTCGAGTGAGAGACGCAACATTATCCGTTGTTGGGGCTCGGTGGTCAGGATGATCTCGTGGAAGGCGCGCACCGCGCAGAGCAGGCGCTGCTCCGGGTCGTCGCCGGCGTCCGCGCCCAGCAAGGTCGTCGCCGCCGTCTCGGGGTGGGCGGCAACGAGCAGGGCCCGCTGGCTGGGGAAGTAGCGGTAGGCCGTGGTGCGCGATACAGACGCGGCGGTGGCGGCCTGCTCGACGGTCGGCGCCCACCCGTTGCGTGCCAGCAGCTCACGAGCGGCAGTCACCAACGCACGGCGGGTGCGCTCCTTCTGCTGGGTGCGGCCGGACTTCTCGTACCCCGTTGACACAACAGTCACGGTACCTTAGTTTCATCATGGGATTTAAGTCTCATGAACGGGAGGTCATCATGTCCACTTCCACCACCGTCCGCGAGACCGACGAGGGAGAGCGCCGCTGGTTCTGCGGCGGCGGGCTCCATGTCTGGAAGGCGACTGCGGCCGAGACGGGTGGCGCGTTCATCCTCTTCGAGGACCGGCTCGACCGAGGCAAGGTCACGCCCCTGCACGTCCACCCGGACGCCGACGAGACCTTCTGCATGCTGGAGGGGGACATCAGGCTGCACGTCGACGGGCACGAACGCCCGCTCGGCGCCGGCGGCGTGGCCGTCATCCCCCCGCGGCGTCCCGCACGCGTTCATGGTGACCGGCACGACGGCGAGGATGTGGTGCCTCCAGACGCCGGGCACGGGTGAGGGGTTCTACCGCCAGGCCAGCGACCCGGTCGTCGAGGGAGTCCCGGCCACCGCGCTCGACCTCGAACGTCTGCGCGCGGCCGCCGTGGCCACCGGAGCGATCGTCATCATGGGCCTGCCGCCGTTCTTGGGGGCCGGGCCACCGACGGGTGCCGGAGGTTCGTCACCGCGATGAGCGGGTGGCGCCAGGCTCGGCGATTGCCGACGCCTCGGTTCACCCGCCCAAGAGCGAGTGCGAGCGCTCATCCTGTCCGAGCTTGCGCCCGTTTCATGACAGGAGTCCGTGGCGCGCCCAATGCGCGCCAGTACGTCGAGGAGGAGGCGCTGGTGCCGTCCACTGGGGATCCCGTGACCGACATCGCCGCCGGTGTCGAATTCTTCATGTCCTTCTCGATGGCCAACCCTGCTCGCCACCAGTTGCTGTTCCAACGCACGATCCCGGGGTTCGTCCCCTCGGTGGAGTCCTTCGCCATCGCGGTGGAGGGCCTGGACGCGGCGCGCCGCCGGTTGAGGGCCCATGGCATCACCGACGACGCCGCGATCGACATGCTCACCGCCATCGGGACCGGGCTGACGACCCAGCAGATCTCGAATGACCCTGGGGGCGAGCGTTGGCTGCGCCTGGGGCGCCAGGCGGCCGAGATGTTCTACGCCCATCAGGTCCGGCTGCATCCCCATCTAGCGAAAGGCGCGCCATGACCGCCACAACCAACTCCAGGACGCGTACGCCGATGCTCTCACGCGCGACCGCCGCCCAGCTGGCGGCGACCGAGAACGCGCGGTTCGTCGCCCTGCTCAGCTCGCTCGAGGCCTCGGACTGGGCGCTTGGCACCGACTGCCCCGCGTGGGACGTGCGTGACATCGCCCTGCATGTCTTGGGAGCCATGGAAGGACATGTCCGCCTCCGCGAGATGGCTCACCAGCTCCGCGCCGGGAAGTCGGCGGCGGGCGACGGGCCCCTGGTCGACGGGATGACAGCGGTGCAGGTGCGCGAGCGCGAGCACCTCACCCCCAACGAGATCGTCGAGCGAATCAGCGCGGTGGCTCCTCGGGCCGCCGCGGCGCGCACGGGCCGACCAGCGCTGATGCGACGGATTCCGTTCTCCCAGGAGGTCGGCGACGTCACCGAACGATGGTCGCTGGGTTACCTGCTCGACGTGGTGCTCACCCGCGATGTCTGGATGCACCGCGTCGACATCTCGAAGGCCGTCGGCCGTCCGCTGCGACTGACCCAGGACCACGACGGTCGCCTGGTGGCCGACGTGGTCCACGAGTGGGCGCAACGGCACGGCCAGCCGTACCACCTCGTGCTCACCGGTCCCGCAGGCGGAGTGTTCGGTGAGGGTGACCGTAGCGCACTGCTGGAGGAGGACGCGGTCGAGTTCTGCCGCATCGTCTCCGGGCGCGGTGCGGGGGTGGGGTTGCTGTCAGAGCTCGTGCCGTTCTGACCGGCTCCGGTCGCCCGACCGGGGCGACGACCGTCCCGTCCTCTGGAGGACAGATGACCTGACCCGCGTACCACCCGGATTACTCAAGTGCTGCGCGGAGGGAGAGCGCGATGGTGTCGCGTTCCGTCGCTGGAAGCCACTGAGCTTCGTCGTCAGTCAGGTAAACAAACACCCTCGGTCCGCGCGCGTCCTCGGGATGGTCCGGCAGCCGTGGCACCAGGTGGAGGTGCAGGTGGGAGAACCCCTCGGCCTCGGAGAACTGCATGAGGTAGGTCTTCACGCAGCCGGTGACAGCCTCCAGTGCGGTGCCCATGCGACGTATGAGCCCACCGAGTTCGTCGGCGGCCTCCGGCGTCAGCTCCGTGAACGACGTGACGTGCCGGGTCGGCAGCAGGACCAGCCATCCGGGCAGCGTGCTGTTGAATGCATGGGCGACGCGCCAGTGATCGGTGTGTACGACGTCCTCGCGCGGTGGCAGGGAGGCCATGGCTTGCTGGTCGCAGGAGAAGCATCCGGGCACGAGGTCGTCGGTGCTCATCCCAGCACTCTAGAGCGACGCTAGGCTCCCGTGCCGCCACACTGGGGAGTCGCTCCATGCGGATGGATTGACGCACCAGAAGCGGCGGAAAGACTCACCTGCCAGGCAGCGACCGGCTGCGCATAGCGCGGCAAGTCCGGATTGTCCAGGCGCCCGCGTGAGCAACTGCTGTACGCCGGGGGTACCCGCAGTGGACCCTTGTCTCGGACTCTTGGCTATTCTTCGCTCTCTCCTTGGAGAGTGAAAGAGTCTCAGCCACCAGAAGACGGATCCAGGTGCGCTGCGATCAACGGACACCAGTAGTCCGTGACCTGGGCGTGGGTGGGGGAGGTTTAGTCCGCTGCGCCCCGCCACGGGCCGACGTTCGGCAGGGCGCCCAGCGACTTGCGTGCCGCGTCATACAGGACCGCGAAGGCTCCGGGCGGGTCAGTGGGCAACAGCGCCGGGGCGGAGGCGAGATGGGTTTCGGCCTGACGCATCAGGAGCTCCGCGTGCTCCGGCGAGGGCTCGACCTCCTCGATCTCGCCTTCGCCGAGCAGGTTCTGTAGCTCGGCCTCCCCACCGGCCAACGACCCTCACTCACCGGTGCATCCCGATCACATCGACGACGGGGCGGGACAGTACTGTCTGCTTGAAGGAGCTCTCGTCCTTGTCCCAGGCTGTGGCGGTGACGCGGCGGACGTTGACCTCGCGGCGCAGCACGACCTCTGCTTCGGCAACCGCATCGGCCAGCACGTGCCGGTCTGTGCCACCGATCACAAGCAGGTCGATGTCATCGGGCACCGGGCCAGATCGCTGGGCGTACCGTGCGGCCCAGGATCCGTAGATGAAGGCCCGCTCGATGCCGCGAACCTCTGCGAGGGCCTTGCGGAGGACAGCGGCCGGCCCGAAGGTCACCGCCAGGAGATCCGCCAGGGGCTTGTAAACCACCGAGTCCGTGACAGCGCGGACGAGGCGGGTGTTGCCGCGCCGCGTCGTGGTAACCAGACCGCCCTCCTCGAGGCGCGCCACCTCGCGCAGGACGGTCGAGACCGAGGTCCCGGTCTCCTCGGCGATCTCGCTCAGGGAGCGTTCGTGCTGGGGGTCGAGCATGATGACGGCGAGGACGTCACCCTGGCTACGCGACCGCAGCAGCGGCAGCAGCATGCCGATGCCTAGACCGCGAACTCTCGGCTCCGGCACCGCCCGGTCGAGGTCAGACATGGCGGCACTGCGCTCGGCCGTCTCCATGCTCACCGCGACCACGCGTCCGACCCCAGCCGAGCGTATCTCGTCGAGGCGCCTGTCGACCTCGCTGAGCTGCTTACGACACACAGGGCAATGCAGGCCACGGAAGAACAGAACCAGCGTGAACCGGCCGTCAGCACCTGATCCCAGCGAGAGGTCATTGAATGGAACCGCCCGCAGTCAACGGCAGGGACAGGTTGGGGGCTTTGGAACTGGGCATGAGTGTCGTACCAACCACGAGCGTCCGACGCGGTCGCATGTTCCAAGGCCTGCTTCCCAGGCGCTCGCACGCGGGGCCCTAGTCCGTACAGCCCTGAACCTGGGTGCTGTCGTCGCGGTGTCGGATCAGGTAGTCCCGGTACTCCCGTGGCGCTGGCCAATCAAGCTCGGCGCCGGTGACGCCCTCTGCGCGGCCCGCCTGGGCATGCGCCTCGGGTGCACGAGGCAACGTCTTGGCAGAGGCTTCAGGCGCAGCAGGAGGTGGGGAGCTGCTCGCCTGGTTCGAAGAGCTTGGCTGCCAGGCGCAGACTTTCGCTCATCGTCAGGTACGGGGCCCATGTCGCAGCCATGTCTTGGACGGTCATGCCCGTTTTGATGGCGTAGGTGGCGGCGAGAATCAGCTCACCGGCGGCATCGGCTGCGGCGTGGACCCCGAGCAGCCGCCCGGTCGCCGCATCGGCGACGAGCTTGACGGCGCCGAGGGTGTCGAAGTTCACCAGGGCCCGGGGGACGTCGGTGAGGTTCAGGGTGCGGCAGGCGCAGTCGTACCCGGCGTCCAGGGCCTGCTGTTCGGTGAGCCCGGCGGAGGCGAGCTGGGGGCGGGTGAACATCACCGCGGGAAGCCCGGTGTAGTCGACCGTCTCCTCGGCGCCGAACGCGTTCGCGGCTGCTACCCGGCCCTGGGCGGCCGCGACGTAGACGTACTGGGGGCCACCGGTCACGTCGCCGGCGGCGAACACCTGCGGGTTGGCGGTGCGCTGGTGGTCATCGACGATGATGAAGCCCCGGTCGTCGGTCTTCACGCCCGCGGCCCCCAGGTTGAGTGCGCTGGTGCGGGGGGTACGCCCGGAGGCGACCAGGAGACGGTCCGCGGTGACTCGCATGCCGGACGCGGTCACCACCGTCACTTCCCGTGCCGGTGATGTCGAGGCGGTGCTGTCGGTGGCAGGTTCGACGGCGACGGCCCGGTGCTCGATGACCCGGATGCCGTCGCGGGCGAACGCGGCGCGCATCACCTCGCGCAGCTCGGGTTCGGCGCCCGGTGCGAGCCCGCCGACGAGGGTGACGGTGACGCCGAGGCCGGCGAACAGCTGGGCCTGCTCCATCCCGACGTACCCGCCGCCGATGATGACCAGGGATTCGGGCAGGTCGTCTTGTTCCATCGCGGTGGTCGAAGTGAGGTAGTCGACCTGGTCCAGGCCGGGCAGGTCCGGGTGGCCGGGTTCGGCGCCAGTCGCCAGCAGGTAGGCGGACGCGGGAAGCGGCTGACCGTCGACGCTCAGGGTGCCGTCGTCGGCGAACGTGGCGGTGCCGGTGCGGACCTCGAACCCATAGGCGTCCGCGACGGCGGCGTACTTGTCTGCTCGCAGGTGGGTGACGAGCTCGTCTTTCTGCTCGATCAGGGCAGCCAGGTTAACCGGCCCGGCCGAGGTCGGCGCCCCGGGGAACGGGTCCGCTGCCGCTCCGGCGCGGTGCCCCGAGATGCGTAGCAGCGCCTTGCTGGGCACGCACCCGACGTTCACGCACGTGCCGCCGAGGGTGCCGGCGTCGACGAGCAGGACGGTCTTGTCGGCCTGTCGGGCGGCGATCGCGGCACTCATCGCGGCGCCGCCGGATCCGACGACCACCAGGTCGTAGCCGCCGCTGGTCACGTCAGGGGGCAGGTCGTGGGTGTCTTGGTTCGAGGCGGTCATCGTGGTCTCCTTGGTCGATAGGGGTTGGCCAGGTGCACGCCTGCGGTCGACGGGGTCGGTTCTCATCGCAGGCAGACCCAGCCCGGGGTCACGGCGCAGGTGAGGGCTCAGGTCCAGTGCGGGCCGAGGCGGGTGCAGCCGGCCAGGTAGTCGGCTCGGGGTGCGGCGACCTCACGGGCGTGGTCTAGAAGCCCGATCACGCCCCGGTCCACCAGGGAGTACACGACATTGCGGCCGCGCTTCTGGCTAGTCCACACCCCGCAGTGCAGGCCACAGGCCAGGTGATTGCCCAGCCTGCTGCGAGGGATGCCGAGCGCGTCCGCGAGCTCGCCGACGGTGCGGTCCCCCTGGGCGAGCAGCTCGACGATCCCCATCCGGGTCGGATCGGCCAGCAACCGCAGCAGCAAACCCGCTGCCGCAAGGTCCGTGCGGGTGATCGCCTCGACCGCCGTGTTCGTCATCGTCATGACCGAAACCGTACGCGACAGGCCACCCTGATGCAACATGCTAGCCTGGCATAACAGGTAATCCTGTGATGAGAGGGTGGCATACCGCCGTCGTCGTCGCAGGCGCCCCGCACACGTACTCGCACCCGCACCCGCACCCGCACCCGCACCCTGACGATCGGAGGATCCCGATGAACTCACCAGTCACGACACCGCTCGAGTCCGCCGGACTACCCGCGGACAAACTGCTGACCAAGCGAGAGACGCTGCCCGAGCCGCTGCAGCTGCTGCACCGTCGGACACTGCTCGCCTTGAGACAGGTCGGGAGCTACCGACGCGTGAGGAGCTCCAGGAGTGGGCCGGCGACCTTTACATCGACCTTGACGCCTCGCTGCACCAGCTCGCCGAGGCAGAGCTGGTGTTCCTGGACCCCGCCGGGCGCGAGATCACGGGCGGAGTCCCATTCGCGGCCGCCCCTACCGCGCACCGGGTTCGGATCCACGACGGCCCTACCGTGCTCGCGAACTGTGCCGTCGACGCCCTGGGCATGGCGGCGATGCTCGGCCGCGATGTCGACGTCCAGTCCCGCGACGCGGTGACCGGCGAGGCAGTGACCGCCATCAGCCGCGCCGGGCACTGGACCTGGCAACCGGTTGACGCGGTCGTGTTCGTCGGCTCGTCGGGTCAGGGACGGCTCACCGAGACGTGCTGTCCGGTGATCAACTTCTTCACCGCCAGCGACCATGCCCGCGCCTACCAGCGCACTCACACCCTGGACGGTGTCGTCCTCACGCTGTCCGACGCCATCCAAGCCGGAACGCTGGTCTTCGGCGACCTCCTGCACCAGCCAGCCGACCCGACCTGATCGACCCGACGACACAGAGAGGAACATCGCATGACTGCCCTCACCGATGTCACTGAGGACCTGGCCGTCGCAGCCCTCGCCGGCTACCTGGCCACCAAGGCGATGGAACCCGTCAGCATGAGGCTCTACGAGCTGGAGTCCGAGAAGGACCGCCAGCGCGAGGACGCCGTCCGTCCCGGGCCACCATATGAGATCGCGGCGAAGAAGGTCGCCGCCAGCCTCGGGGTGGAGTTGCACGGCGTCGCCCTGGAACGTGCGTCCCTGGCCATGCACTACGGGCTGGCACTGAGCTGGTCCCCGCTCTACGGGGTGTTGCGACGTACCCGCGACGTCCACCCGTTCCTCGCCGGCCTGGGCACCGGCGCGGCCATGTCCCTGGTCGCCGACGAGGCCATGACCCCGCTGCTCGGCTACAGCGCACCCAACCGCCTACCCGCTCGCCACCCAACCTGCGGGGCTTCCTCGCGCACCTGGTGTTCGGGCTCGCCGTCGCAGCCACCACCGAGACCGCCTGGGCCCTGCGCGGACGGCGTCCATGAACGACGTCGGAACCCCACCACGCCCAGCAATCTCACTCTGATCTGAAGGAATCCTCATGACACAGCACATCCCGTCACCGACCGACCAGCTGCATCCGGCGCAGCAGCCGTCCGATGAGACCAGCAAGCCTCTGGACCAGAAAGAACGGCCGGGCCCGTCCGGCTGGTGGATCGGGCTCCTGGCCCTGCTCCCCATCGCTTGCTGCGGCCTGCCCCTGCTCATCGCGGCAGGCGTGACCGCCGGAAGCGGCGCCGCCCTCGGCGGCCTCACCGGAGGTGTCCTGATGCTGGGCGGCGCGGCCGCCCTCGGCATCTGGGCGATGCGACGCCGCCCACACGCCACCCGCCCAGCCGACACCTCGACGGCCACACCCCCGACGCGCGACAAGTGCTGCTGAGAGCACTGACCCCGTCTGAATCTTTCCTCGACCCCGATGCAGGAGCAGCAACCATGACCACCACCTCACCGTCCACCCCCTCCCCGCCAGCCTCCGGTCCGGGGCCCGACGACCGGTCACGGCGACGCCGGCTGGGCGTCGTGGGTACCGTCGTCGTCACCCTGCTGGTGCTGGCGGTCGCCTACACCGCGTTCGGCTCCCAGCCCAGCGCCCCTCCTGGCGCCGCGTCCTCGGCCGCCGGCTCCAGCAACGCAGCGACCGCATTCACCGCCACAACATTGTCCGGTGAGAAGGTCTCCATACCTGGCGGCAAGCCCAGCGTGGTGTTCTTCTTCGCCGCCTCGTGCGTGACCTGCGGAGCGGGCGCCCAGGCCGTCGCGGAGGCACAAGCCGGCGTCCCCAGCGTCAGCTATGTCGCAGTCGACATCGACCCCAGCGAGTCCGAGGCGGTGGTTCGAGACTTCCTCACCGACAACGGTGCCGAGACTCTCGCCTTCACCCGTGACACCGACGCCCAGCTGGCGGTCGCGTTCAAGGTCACCCAGCTCTCCACGGCGATCGTGCTCGACTCGTCCGGTGCCGAAATCTACCGCGTCGTCCACCCCACCACCTCCAAGCTCCGCTCTGCCCTGGCCGAGGCCGGTGCCGAGTGACTGGACTTCTGGCGCTCGCCTTCGGTGCCGGGCTGCTCGCGCCCGTCAATCCCTGCGGGTTCGGACTGCTACCCGCCGTCCTGACGGCCACCTCCGGCGGAATCGGCAGCACCGACGACCCCGGCGCCGCCCCGGGTCCATTGGCCCGACTCAGCGCCGGGTTGCGTGCCGGCCTCGCCCTGGCCCTGGGATTCACCGCAACCTTCACGATCATCGGGCTGCTGCTCACCGTCGGGGTCCGCTCCGTGATCACCCTCGTCCCCTGGGTCGCCGCAGCACTCGGGGCCGTCCTCGCCCTCGCCGGTCTCGCGATGCTCGCCGGCTGGCACCCCGCGCTCCGGCTGCCGGGGCGCCAACCGGACCCCACCCACGTCACCGGCGCCCGGCGACTGGTGGCCTTCGGCTCCGGCTACGCCGTCGCCTCGGCATCCTGCACCCTGGCGGTCCTCCTCGCCGTGGTCACCCAGGCAGCCGCTACCACCTGGATCGGTGTGCTCGCCGTGTTCACCGCCTACGCCGCCGGATCCGCCCTCCTGCTGGTCAGCCTCGCCCTGCTCGCCGCCGGAGCCGCCACCGCCCTGGCACGCAGCCTGCGCGCTATCGCGCCGTACGCCTCCCGCATCGCCGGCGGGCTGCTCGCGCTCAGCGGCCTCTATCTCCTCTACTACTGGCTCCCCCAGCTGCTCGGCGCCGCACGGCCCTCCGACGGTGGCGTCTCCGCGCTGTCCGCGCAGGTCTCCACCTGGTTGAGCACCCACCAGCCCGCCGTCGTCCTCGTCGCTGGTCTCATCGTCGCCGTCACAGCGGCCGCGACGGCTCTCGCGCGGCGCAAACGGGCCCCCGAGACACCGCCATCCCGAACCACGTCCGACAGCACGCCGCCTCGATGAAGCAGCTCAGACACCTCCGTCCGGAGCACATCACCCACTCAGCGCTCGTCCGTTTGTGCTCGACCAACAAGTGAAGAAGAGGGAACCATGAACTCACCAACTCGGCACCACCCGAGTGCACCCTCCGCGGGGCAGATCCCACTGTGGCAGCGGTCGTTACCCCGCGCCGGCGCCGTAGCAGCAGCCTTCACGACACTGTGCTGTCTGGGCTTCACGGCGGCACTCTCGCTCGCCTCAGCGGTGGGCGCGACATTCCTGACCAGGGATGCGACCCTCAAGCCCCTTCTCGTCGCCACCATCATCCTCACCTTGGTGGGCAGTGCGCTCACCTACCGACGCCACCGCAATCCACTGCCCCTGATCCTGACCGCACTGGCCGGAGCCTGGGTCTTCCTGTTCATATTCACCATCGGCGGCACGCCGCGCCCAGTCGTGTGGGCCGGACTCGCGGTCTTTCTCGGTGTCCAGGTCTGGGACCTGATCCTGATTCGGCGCTGCCGGACCCCACGACCCGAATCCAAAGAGACTGCGCTCCCCATATGAGCACGGCTTTCCGTACGTCCTCGGTCCTCACGCGCACGCGCCCGACTGGAGCGCAATATAGAGGCCATCGGCGTACCGAAGCCGGTCCGGGATCGGGCACCGACGGTGGCACGACGACCGTGACGCTAGACCGATTCGCAACTGGTCAGACCGACGACGAGCAACTCAACGTGTTCGCTGACAGACTGGCTGCGCTCATGGCTAGCTTGGTCTACCGGGCGACTCCTTCTGTTGCCTTGGAACCGTTGATGCCGGTCGCGCATCTCACCCTCCTGCGCTCTCACCGGCGTCGAGAAGAGCGGCTCGACCTGGCCCGTCCGAAAGCAGCTTGGATAGTAGAAGCCGCGTCATTCTGGGCGGTGCGCAGCACTTCCTGGCGCGCCCAAACTGGGCGGAAAGTGGTCATGCACCCATCTGGCAGGGATGAGTCACCCTCTGAGGACCAAGCGGCCATCGAGGTTCTAGGTCGCGGTGTGCGGGATATCAGTGCAGGGTCACGGTCCCAGGTCGCGGCTCGACGTCGTCTGCAGCGCTTGAGCGGGGCGGATGTAGCGCTCGACGAGGACGTCAATGCGTCGGTGGCGGGTCTGTGCGGCAATTCGGTCGACGCTCACGCGGCCAGGGCGGCGTTGGTGGCGTGACCGGCCCGCAGGGAGTGCGCGGTGATCCGCTCGGCGCCGAGTCCCGCGAATCTGGCACGATCCTTGACGATGCGGGTCACGGCGTTGCCGGAGATCGGCTCGAGCGTGGCGACCCCGGGCCGCATGCTGGTGAACAACGGGCCGGCGGTGCTGCCGCGGGCTTTGAGCCAGCCGTTCAGGGCGGCGACCGGGTCGGTTTCGGCGTGCTGGCCGTGGGCGACACCCCGACCTGTCCGCGGCGTTCGGGGTCGGTCTTGGAGCGACATAGGTGCAGCAGGAGGCCGCCGGGCTTGGCCTCGACGTCGGCGAGGGTGAGCGCGGCCAGCTCCGAGCGTCGCAGGGCGCCGGCGAAGCCGATCAAGATCAGGGCGGTGTCGCGCATCCCCTGCGACGTGGTGCGGTCGATCGCGCCGATGAGTTGTCGCAGATTGCTGAGGCTGAGCGGGTGCGCCGGACGGCGTGGTGCGCTTCCCACGATCCGGCGCAGCCCTCGGCGGACCTGGCGAACCGCTTCATGACCGATGGGGTCCTCCACGGCGTGGTGGCGATGCTGGTGCCCAATCGCCGAGCAGGCCCGATCGATGGTGGACAGCGATACGCCCTCCTCGGCCCGTTCGGTCAGGTACGCGCAAACCACGGCGGGCTCGCCGGGAACGGCACCAGCCCTCGACCCGCGCACCAGTGGACCCAACGGCTCCAGGCTTGGGCGTAGACGGCACGCGTGGCCGGGGCGTAGGCGGCGGTCGCCGCCGCGGTAATGCGCGTGGCGTCGGTCTCGGTCAGCGGCGCGGGCAGGCGGGACGATGAGCAGGGACGAGAGCAGGTCGGTGCGCTGGTCGGCGAATGCGAGCGATGGCGATGGCGATGAAGTGGTCATCGGCTCGTTGTAACGGCCCAGTCCCCCGCGCTCACCCTCAGCGCCGAAAAGTGCGAATAAGTGCGGACTTGTCACTTCGTCCTCCTGTTACAGGATGACGGGCATGGCCCTGACCAGGGCTTTTGGTGGAGCTGAGGGGATTCGAACCCCTCACCTTCTCATTGCGAATGGCCACGATGCGGGCTTGCTCGCAAGATCCGCGCCTGGCGAGCACTGCCTGCAATGACTGAAACGCCACACATTGCAAAACGGGGGTACGCCCGGGGTACGCGACCAGACCCGCCGAGATGGGGTCGGGCTCAGGCCTGAGAATCGCGTCCGACCCCCGACACGTGTACCCCCGTCGTGACCTTCTCACTGCGATCGCCGGCGATGCCCAAGAGCTGTCGCTGCCGGGTGAATCCCGAGTCCCCGGACACTCCGGGAGGCGTCACATCGACGCACTCCGTTTGCGACGTGGGGGTACGCCGGGGATACGCGATGGCGACGACAACTTGGCTGCCGACACGCCCCAGCCCCGCGTCCAGCTTTCACCAAACCGCTGGGTCGGGGCTCCACTCCCCTGGTGCACGATGGCGCCGCAAGCCGGACCCGTGCCTACCCCAGGATCTCTGGATGCCGCGACTCTAACCACCCCAACCATCCGACGACGCCCGGGACCCCGGCGTGCCCTTCCGACGCGTCATTGCGCCCAAAAAGGGCTGCGCTGAGTATGACAACCCCATTTGGCCCCACTGTGATGCCTTGATTTGGCCCCACCCTGCTCGGTAACGGATGGTCTTCGCCGATCTCAGTTGGTCGTGGTTCTCCTCTTGTTGCCTCGGGTGGCGTT
>JAABUR0100003661.1_pt1 | contig 21368 bp, 22 predicted proteins | sample 5560091 | NCBI WGS metagenome assembly JAABUR01 (sample SAMN10711879, study PRJNA513375) | rock metagenome | isolation source: Antarctica rocks | place: Antarctica: Victoria Land, University Valley sud
TGCAGCACCTTGCCGACGAGTTGGGCATCGACATCGTCGTGCATCATCTGCCGCCCGGGACCAGCAAATGGAACAAGGTAGAGCACCGCCTGTTCTCGTTCATCACGATGAACTGGAAGGCCCGGCCAATGGTCAGCTACCGCGTCATCGTCGATCTGATCAGCGCCACGACCACCGATACCGGCCTGACCGTCCGCTGCGAACTGGACAGCGCCGACTACCCCAAGGGGATCGTCGTGTCTGATCGAGAAATGGACGGCCTCAACATCAGCCGCGACGCCTTCCACGGCGAATGGAACTACATCATGCAACCAAACACGCCGTCAGTCCGAGCACTTGTTTCCGGATGAGGCCTAATGAGGTAAACTTCTACCTATAGCGTGCGATGTCTCCAAGTCCTTACGATTTTGTATCGATGACCGACATGACATCCGACCTCTCCATTGTCGCTGCGTCCCGCCGTGCAGGCCCGACTCTGCTGGCCGGCTTTGCGCTTTCGCTGTTCGATTCTGCATTCTTGCTGTTCTCGGTGCAGCCGCTCGTATCGCGCCTCGTGCTGCCCCGGCTCGGCGGATCGCCGGCGGTTTGGAACACCTGTGTATGCTTTTTCCAGGCGGCGTTGCTGCTTGGATACGGCTACGCGCATCTTGCCTCGACGTGGCTGCAGCCCCGCGCTCAAGTCCTGTTGCACATGGCTGTGCTCGCGTCAGCGCTGGTTCTCATGCCGCTCTCGTTGGGTGTGGCGGCTCCCCCGGCCGACACCTCGCCGATCGGATGGCTGTTCGCTCTGCTCACCCTCACGGTTGGGCTGCCCTTTGTAGCGATCGCCGCTACCGCGCCGCTCATGCAAACCTGGTTTGCTGGGACCACTCACCCGCATGCCCGCGATCCGTATTTCCTGTATGCGGCCAGCAATGCCGGCAGCTTAGTAGCATTGCTGAGCTATCCGGTTCTAGTCGAGACGACGCTCGGTCTCTCCGAACAGTTGCAGCTTTGGTCGGCAGGGCTGGTGATCGCCGCGGCAGCTGTGCTGGCCTGCGGTCTGGCGGCGCTGCTGCATAGCGCGGCACCGGTGACCATGCCGATCATCCGGATGCGGGCAACGCCCGTTGCGGTCAGCGAGCGTCTGCGCTGGGTCGTGCTGGCCTTCGTGCCAGTGCATGGCACGCGGACGGGTGAGAAGTTCGAGCCGCTAAGCTATTTCCGCCGCAACAGTCCGTTTGGCCGGGCATTCGTCGTCATTGCCAAGCGTCCGCTGCCGACCGCCACCATAGACGTTATTGGCCTCGGCACCGGTGCCCTCGGCTGCTACGCGCGTCCTGGCGAGGCTTGGACGTTCTACGAAATCGATCCGATGGTCGAGCGCTTTGCCCGCGATAATCGTTGGTTCAACTTCATGTCGGGGTGCGGCAATCACCCGAATGTCGTGTTGGGCGACGCGCGCGTGAACCTAACCGTCAATCCCACGGTACGGTACGATGTGCTCATTCTCGATGCATTCAGTTCCGATAGCGTGCCGATGCACCTGATCACCCGTGAGGCATTGGCACTCTATTTCGCACGCCTTAAGCCGGGCGGGATGCTGTTGTTCAACATCACCAACCGCTATCTCGACCTGCCGGCTGTGGTCGTCCGTATCGCCGCGGAGGCCGGCATGCCGCTCCGCCATCTACGTGTGCCGGCCGGTGACGATATCCTGCGGCAGCCTAGGGTGGAAGGCTTGGTCATGGTCGCACAGGGCGGCAATCTTGACGCTTTTGCAGCGGACGGATGGGACGAGGTAACGCCCGGCCCCATGCTGTGGACGGACGAGCGATCCGATATCTTTGGGGTGATCCGCTGGCGATAACGGCGGTTCTGGTTTAGGCGATCAGCTCGGCGATATATGGCGGGAGATGGAACGCCGCGGCCTGGATTTCAGGCGTCCAGTAGCGGGTGACACCGAGGATGCCGGCTGTTTTGGCACGGGCGCGAATTATGTCGATCGGAACCTCGCCGACGCCGGGCGACTTAGCGGCTATGCCCAGGGTCATGAAGCCGCCGACGTAGGTGGGCACCGCCGCCACATATGCTGACACGTATGGGAAAGCGCGGGCGCGGCGGTTGCTGGTTTCACGCAGCTCGTCCGGCTGCATAAAGGGGACACCGCATTGGTTCACCACTAGGCCGCCGAGCGCAAGGATACGGGCGCAGTCGGCGTAGAACGCGTCGGTGAAAAGTGCCTCTCCCACCCCGACCGGGTCGGTGCTGTCCACGATGATGACGTCGAACGAGGCAGCGGAGGCTGCGGCTACATAGGCGATGCCGTCACCTACAATGACCTGGGCTCGCGGATCGTTCCAGGCGTCGCCGCCGATCCCGGGCAGAAATTGTTTTGAGAGGCGGATAACCTCGCCGTCGATCTCGACCATAACGGCTTGTTGAGTCGTGCGATGCTGCAGCACGCGACGCAGCACGCCGCCGTCGCCAGCGCCGATGATCAATACGCGTTGTGCGTCGCCGTGCGCGAGCAGGGGCACATGCGCCAGCATCTCCTGATAGACGAACTCGTCGGCTTCGGTGATTTGGATAGCGCCGTCCAATGCCAGCACGCGGCCGTGGCTGGCGGTATCGAAGACCGTAATCTCCTGGTAGGTGCTGGTGACCTGCGCAAGCATCCGGGTCACCTGGAACCTTTGGCCCCAGCCGGGATAAAGCGCCTCGTTATACCAGCTATTCGTCATAGAGCATGCGGCCCCACGGCACAACGCGGCCTTGCCCGGGCTAGGTTCCGGACCTGGCCGCGCTGCTTTGTGTGGTTAAAGGACGCGGCCGCGCCGCTGCTCGTCGAGGTCCACCCGGTCCGGATGGAAAGCGGCGCGCAGCACCGGGATAGCATCGTGCGGATTGCACGCGCCACACATGAAGATGTCGACCGCGGCAAAGCTGCGCTCGGGCCATGTGTGGATGGAGATGTGGCTTTCAGCCAGCACCACCACGCCCGATACCCCGCCATTGGGGGTAAAGTGGTGGAAGTGGCTGTGGAGAATTGTTGCTCCCGCCTTGACCGCCGCTTCTCGCAAAGCGGTGTCGATCAGCGCGGGGTCGGCCAGATTGGACGCCCCCCAGAGATCCACGAGAAGGTGTGTGCCAGCATATTTCATGCCGTCCCTCTCAACGAAGTAGTCCTTAACGTCCTCGCCCTCATAGGACGGAAGGTGTGCAATCGTCGTCTGGTTTTCGCTCGGAAGTTCCGAAACCATCCCCAGTTGAGCAAGTGCGTTCATCACGTACCCCCAAACCAGTAGACGGCCTGTTGGACGGGATCGTCCCCTTGGGCCAAGAGCCAGCGAAGATAGGGCCTGGGGCAAATTACTGCAAGTGAATTCAGGATACCCAGCCCGTCTTCAGGCGCAGATCCGTCCATTGTTACATAATCATCTAGAATTCTGGGCCGAGAGCGTCTGCAGGCGATTAGGCAGCAGCCGGGCCAAGGCCAGCTCGGTCGCAGTGCGTGGCAGGTCGGAAGGAGAGCGTAGCGGCTCGGCGGCCAGCAGATGGAACAAGTCAGCCCGAGCGCCGCTTAGCCGGGCTCCATAGCGACGCCGGAGGTCTGCCAACAGCGCCGTGTCGTTGGCCTGCACGGCTGATGTCGCTTGCCGCAGCACGACGTCCTGCATCGCTTCAGATAGCGGCCCATCCGCTGAAACGACCTTTGCGGCGAGGTCCGAAAGGGCTATCAGGCTGCTTTTCCAGTCTGCGGCCTGGCTCAGCAGCTTGGCGCGTAGATCATCAGCCGCAGCGGTGCCGAGCGCCACTAGGTCAGCGACGGCGTTGACCAGGTTTCCGCGCGCGGCCTGGGCACGAGCCCGCAGCAGCGTGCGCTGTTCAACCAAGGCAGCAGGCAGTTCGGAAGCGTCCGAAGCATTCAGCGTCGCTTCGACTGCTGCAAAGGCGGCGTCCTCAAGCTGCATCTGTGCGAGCCGCGCCCCAATGCCGGCGCGCGCGGGACCGACCAGAGCGCCCGCCATGAGCGTCGCCAGCATCGGGCCGGCACGGTTCGGCAGGTCAAGCGCCGCCAGCTTATCCGCAAGCAGGGCGGAGATGTCGCTGCCCACGTTGCTCGGCAGCAAGGCAGCATAGTCGCTGGCGAGGGTTATCAGCTCGAGCGGCGGCACCGCTTGCGGTTGGGCCAGCATCGCCTGGAACACGGCAGCCATCGCTGCGCGGATCGCCGGTTGCAGCTCGGGAAACAGGTGCTCGGTGTCACGCAGCGTGTCGAGCGCGGGGCGGAATGCGCCGGCGGCGGTGCGTAGCTCGGCGACACGGAGGCGCATTCTGCTTTCCCGAGCATCCCCACGCCAAATGGCCGCGTAGCGCTCTAATGCGTCGGCAGCTTGGGTGGCGGTCAGCAGGCCGCAGCGCAAGCGAAGTTCGGCGGCTCGTACCCCAGCGCGCACCTGCGTCAGTTGATCCCGCCCAGCCGCGAGCGCGTCGAATGCCAACAGTGCCGCCGGAGCGTCGCCATCGCGCTCGCTCTGCAGGGCACGGGCGAACGCTAATGCAGCATCGTCTGTCTTAGCCAAAGCTGAGGCGACGGACGCTGCTTGGCCGGAGGCGACCGCGGCCTCGATGACCAGCGGCCGCAGCCGATCACGCAACGCAATCGGGTAGGCGTTCGCCAGCGGCAGCAGCCGAGCGAGACCCCTGCCCGCCTCGGGATCGCTGTCACGCATCGCGTCGCGCAGCCCTCGCCAAAGAGTAACGTCGTCGGTGCCGTCGAGCCGCGGATCGTCGAGGCCAGTTGCTTCTGGACTGCGGCCGGCGAGTAAAGCCGCTATCGCCAGCAAACCGGTGAGGTTTGGGTCGGCCGCGGCGGCTGGGTCCTCGGTGGCGACCAGCGCGAGCACGGCCTGAGCTTCGGTGGCCAGCCCAAGGGAGAGCAAACTTTGTGCAGCAGCCATACGGTCCGTGGTGCGGGCGCGGGGTGGCGCTGCGGCGGCCGCGGCGACTTGCGCCTTCAGCCGCTGCAACAACGCGGGCAGCGGCAGGTCTGGAAGGTCAAAGCGGCGGGTGAAGGACGCGCTGACCGGCACTGGAGCATTCTCGGCACTCGGTATGCCCGGCGACGAAAGGACGAAGCCGTCGGTTGCCAGGCGAAGCTCGACCAGATCGGACAGCGGTTCGACCGCGACACCGAGCCAAGTCGGCATCAACGTATAGCCAGGGGTGCGGCGGGCAGGCGCCAAAGCCGGGCCGGCGCCAGTTGCGGGGTTCACGGTGCCGACCAGCAGAGCGAGGCCGGTCGACGGGTCCATTATCGTCACGACCTGGCCGGGATGATCGAGCTTCAGCAGCAGTCCAAGCGGACGGGCCTCAAGACTGAGCGAGGCTGCTGGGATATCATTGTCGGTAACCGTCACGCGCCATCCTTTCGGCTCCCGCAACAGGGCTAAAGCGTGATGGGGTTCGAGCGGGACCGCGAGCACGGTAACGGTTTGACCAAGCTGGACAGTCGCGTCAGCGAAGGCCGTGCCCCTAAGCAGAGCCGCATCGACGGGCATGCGTTGGTCGAAGACGACGACGCCGGCATTGGCGCGGTCGAACGCCGCGGCGCCGACGCCTGGCTCAAATGGCAGCAAGACCGAGGCGAGCCGTGCTACGACGGGAGTGGCTACGGATGGCGGTTCCGGCTGTGACGGATTGGGCAACGTGTCATGTCTCATCGGAACTACCGGAACAGCCAGCGCCGCCGCGATGGTTACGGCCGGCTGCTCGGGTTTGACGGACGGTGCTATCTCACTTGCTGGATTGGACAGCGTGCTTGCAACTGGCGTTTGGCCAGGCCGGGCGCTACTGCGGACTCCACGGTTCGGCGTGGGATCCAACACGTCTATTCCCACGCGGCTGCGTTCCCGAAATGAACGGAACCGCGCGCCGGGCGCCAAAACTATGGTAGCCGACCCGGCGCCACCCTGGATCCCACGGACATTGCGCGGCAGCCGCGGCGCAGCGCCCACCGACGGCGCGCCGTCGAACACGATCAGCAGGCGGTCGCCCTCCTCGACGACCTCGAACGCGGTTGGCACCGCGAACTCGAACACCACGCGGCCAAAGCTTGGATAGTCAGCTACCCGCACGATCCCTTGTGCACTGGCAAGGCCCGGCACGGCCAATAGGGCGACGATGAGCCACCGGAGTAACGTCATCCTTGCGGACCAAGAGTTGGCGCGGCGGTGGAGTGGCTTCGCAACTGTGCGAGTCCCGCAGTCGCGGTTCGGGCGCGGTCGGGCAGCATGGCGGCCAGCACCAAGGCGGCTTTGGCTTCCTTCATGCGGTCTAGCACTTGCAGCAGCACGGGCGTCTCCAGTTCATTGAGGATGGCCGCCGCGTCGCGTGGGCGCATGGCCTCATAGGTCTTAACCAAGCTGCGCCAGTTGGCGTCGTCCCGCTCGCGCCGGGTCTGATCGAGTTGTTCGAGGCGGGTCTGCAGGGCGGTAAGCTCGGTGACCCGCTCGGTCAGGCGGCGCTCGGCGGCGACCTGCATCGCTTCGCGCGTGGCCATCGCCTGCTCGCGGCTTTCAAGCACGGTGCGGCGAGCACGAAGGTCAAGCAGAACTGCGCGCTCTGCCTCGTTGATTGGCGGCTCGACCGGCACGGCCGGTGGAGCCACCGAGGCTGGGGCCAGGCTGGCGTGTGTTTCTGCACCGTGTGCTGCCGGGGCGGACGGATGTGTCGCGGCTTGGGCCGGTGGCAGCATGGCGCGGCTGGCGCTGGCGAGCGCTGCCGGAGCACCGCCAGCAGCCTGCACAAGAGACACGCCCTTCAGCGCGAGCAGGCCGGCCATGCCGAGTATCGCCATGGGCAGCACACGGGGGCGCATCCGCATCATCGGGCCACCCGCAAAGCTTGCAGCAAGTCGCGTTCGGCCTTGCTGCGTGGGCGCGGCAGTTCTGGGTCGGCATGGGCCACGGCGCCCACAAGCTCCCGCGGGTGCGCCGTGTCGATCGCGCGGCCGGCGCGGACGAGCTGTTCCAGGCGGTCGGCCAGGTGCTCGCCACGGTCGGCCAGGAAGGCGAGATCGTCCTTCAGCACGGCGGCGCCCTCAAGCTTGCGGGCGAGCTGCAGCGCAGTTTCCTGGGTCATGCTGTGCAGCCTGTCGAGGCCGGCCTCCGCATGCCGGGCGCTATTGTCAAATCCGGCCACCGCTTCGCCCAGCGCCGTGCGGTCGCGGCGCAGGCCGCCCAGCGCACGCTCCAGCCGGACGGCATGCACCAGGGTCAAGCCCAGCAGCACGATCAGCACGGTCTCCAGCAGCCAGTCCATACCACCCATTTTGGGTTCCTTCGCGGTGTTTACGGTCAAGTCTCGGATTGAATGGCCAGCTCGCGGCGCGGCGCGGCGCTGGGCGGCGCCACCGCGTCCTCGATCCGGACGGCGACGCGGTTCTTGCGGCGGCCGATCCGCCCGCCGAACAGCGGGACGTTGCCGCAGCGCACCTGCACCGGCGCACCCGGCCCGGCGGTCAGAATGATGCGGCTGCCGACCTCAAGCGCCATCACGTCCGACAGGCGCATCACCTGCTCGTCGAGCACGACGTCCAGCTCGACGTCGGTGCTCCATAGCTCCTCGGCCAAATGGCTTTCCCAAATGCTGTCGCGGCCGAACCGCTCGCCCATGAACTGCTGCTGCAGCAGCTCGCGCACCGGCTCCAGGGTGGCATAGGGCAGCAGCAGCTCCAGCCGGCCGCCGCGGTCCTCCATGTCAACGCGGAGCCGCACCAGCACGGCGGCGTTGGACAGGCGGGAGATGGTGGCGAAGCGCGGGTTCACCTCCAGCCGCTCGAACTTGAAATTCACAGGACTGAGCGGCTCGAAGCTGGCGGAAAGGTCGTGCAGGACGAGCTGGATCAGCTTCTCGACCAGGGTGCGTTCGATGGTGGTGTAGGGCCGCCCCTCGATGCGCATGGCGGCCGTGCCGCGGCGTCCGCCCAGCAGCACGTCGACGATCGAGTAGATCAACGCGCTGTCGATGACCATCAGGCCGTAGTTGTCCCACTCCTCAGCTTTGAAAACGGCGAGCATGGCCGGCAGCGGGATGCTGTTCAGGTAGTCACCGAAACGGAGCGAGACGATGTTGTCGATCCCCACCTCGACGTTGTCGCTGGTGAAGTTGCGCAAGGACGTGCTCATGATCCGCACGAGGCGGTCGAACACGATCTCCAGCATCGGCAGGCGTTCGTAGGAGACGAGGCCAGAGCTGATGATGCGCTGCATGCCGGACTGCTCGAGACCGCCGGCGGAGTTGTCGCCGAAGCCGAGCAGGCTGTCGATCTCCGCCTGCTCGAGCACGCGGCCGGGGGTATCCTCCATGGCGGGCGCCCCACCGCTCATTGGACCAGCAGTTCGGTAAACAGGACATTCAGCACGTGCGCGGGTTGAGCAGCGATGTTGGTGCGGGCGATGAGTTTCTCCCGAAGGCGATAGGTGCCGGCGGTGCCGCGCAGCTCCTCCGGGCGCATTTCCCGCAGATAGGTTTGAAATAAGTCGAGCACGCGAGGCATGGCGGCCTGGATGACGCCTTGGTCCTCAGGACGCGAGAGCTCGAGCTTGGCCTTCAGCTTGATGAAAGCGGTGCGGCGCGGGCCGGCATTCAGGTTGGCGACGATGTCGGGCAGGTCGAGAAACAACGGGGGCGCGGCTTTGGCCTCGACGACGTGCGGTTCGTCCCGATGCAGCAGATGGGGCAGCAGGCCCGTGAGCCATGCAGCGCCGCCGCCGCCAGCGAGCAGCAGGACGGCACCGGCGACCAGCAGCAGCTTGCGCTTGCCGCCGGGTTTGACGGGGGCGCTGTTTGTTCCAGTCAGTGCCGTGATCGCTGCCGCTGTGGCCATGTCGGTACTCCTTGCCGGCATGTTGCACTCGAAAGGTTAATGAAACGTTGCTGGTGTGGATAAAAGCCGCTGCGACCCGGCACAAAGCGCCACGTCGGCAAATTATGCCGGGCTGCCGAGGCGGTCGCGATGCCGGTTTTGCTGGGTTTTCGAGGTGGCATAACGGTTGCGATGCATGGAGGGAAGCCAGGAGCGGACCACCATGGAAGTGCCGAGCTATATCGCCCTATCAAGGCTAGTGGCGCAGAGCCGGGCGCTGGAGGTGACGGCCACGAACATGGCCAACGCCAACACGCCGGGTTTCAAGGCCGGGCGCGTATTGTTCAGCGACTGGCTGAGCCGACAGACCGGCGCCGACTCGCCGCGCGGCGGTCGAGTGGTGGCATTCGTTCAGGACCGCGCGACCTACCGGGACCAGCAGGCCGGGCCGCTGCAGGCCACGGGCAACCCGTTCGACGTCGCAATCAGCGGCGAGGGATATTTCAGCGTCGAGACGCCGCGCGGCCCCCGGCTGACGCGGGCAGGACGGTTCACGCCAATGCCGGACGGACGGCTGGGTGACGCGGACGGCAACGCGCTGCTGGACACCGTAGGGCAGCCGATCCGGCTCGCCGCCGCTGACCCCCGTGTCGTCATCGCGGCAGACGGCACCATCAGCAGCGAAAACGGACGGCTGGGACGCATCGGCGTGGTGCAGCCGGCGGATGCGATGCGCCTGACGGCCGAGGGCACACGGACGCTGCGGGCCGACACTGCCACCGCGCCGGTCAGCAAGCCGCAGGTGATCCAGGGCGTCGTCGAGGACAGCAATGTGCAGCCGGTGCTGGAGATGACCCGCATGATGGCCGATCTGCGCGAATTCCAGTTCACGACGCAGTTCGTGCAGGGCGAGGCCGACCGGCTGCAGTCCTCGATCGACAAGCTGACGCAGCACACGGGTTAAGGACGCAACATCATGAGATCACTCGACATCGCCGGGACCGGCATGCAGGCCCAGCAGACCAACGTGGAGGTCATCTCCAACAACATCGCCAACATGACCACGACCGGGTTCAAGCGGCGGCGGGCGGAGTTCCAGGACCTGATCTATCAGAACCTGCGCCGGGTCGGGTCGAACAGCAGCGACGCTGGTACGGTGGTGCCGTCCGGGGCACAGGTGGGACTGGGGGGTGAAGACCGCCGCGATCTACCGCATCAACGAGCAGGGCAACCTGCAGCAGACCAGCAACAGTCTCGACGTGGCGATCAAGGGCCACGGCTTTTTCCAGGTGACGCTGCCCAGCGGGGAAACGGCTTACACGCGGGACGGCACGTTCGGATTGTCGCCGGACGGGCAGATCGTGACGGCGGACGGCTATCCGATCGCGCCGGGCAGCACCGTCCCCGCCAACGCGCAGGACATCACGATCAACGCGGCTGGCGAGGTGCAGGTCAAAATCGACGGCACGACGGCGCCGCAGACGGTGGGCACCCTGCAGATCGCGGCGTTCGCCAATGACGCCGGACTGGAGGCACAGGGCGACAACCTGATGATGGCGAGCGCCGCGTCAGGCAACCCTGTTACCGGCGTGCCGGGGTTCGGCAGCGTGATGCAGGGCTTCGTCGAGACATCGAACGTGAACGTCGTGACCGAGATCACCAACCTGATCACGGCGCAGCGCGCCTATGAGATGAACAGCCAGGTTATCACGACCAGCGACCAGATGCAATCCACGCTGACGAACCTGCGGTGATGGGCATGAAAGTCTTGGCGGTTCTACTTGCGTGTTGTGCGCTTCCGGCGGAGGCAGCCACGCTGCGGCCCTTCGCCACCCTGTCCGGTCCGGTCGTGACATTGGCGGACCTGTGGGACGGCGGAGGAGACCGGCAGCTTGGCCCCTCACCCGCGCCGGGTGCGCGCATTACGGTCGAGGCGCGGCAGTTGGAGGCCATCGCGCGGCAGTTCGGTGTCGAGTGGCGGCCGGGGAGCGCGGGGGACCGGGTGGTGCTGGACCGGCCGGGCCGTGCGCTGGGACGGGACGACGTGACGGGGCCGTTGCGTGCATCGCTCGCGGCGGCAGGCGCGCCGCGGGATGGTGACCTGGAATTGCCAGGCTTCACGGCGCCCATGGTGGGTTTGGGCGCCTTCGCACTGGCGGACGTGACGCAGTTGGAATTCGACGGCGGGACCGGGCGCTTCACCGCGCTGGTCAGCGTCGCCGCCGATGGCGCGCCAGCCGCGCAGTTGCGCTTGTCCGGCCGCATGCTTGAGATGGTGGAGCTGCCGGTGCCGCGCCGCCGCATGATGCCGGGCGACGTGGTGGGCAATGGCGACCTCGAATGGGTTCGGCTGCGTGCCGCGCAGGCGAAGGGCGACGTCGTGCGTGCGATGCGCGACGCCGTGGGCCTGGCCCTTCGCCACGCGGTGCAGCCGGGACAGCCGATCCTGCTCGCGGACCTTGGCCGCCCGATGGTGGTGCAGAAGGGCACTCCGATGGTGCTGGCGCTTGACAGTCCGGGCATCCAACTGACGGCCCAAGGCGTCGCCATGGAGCCAGCTGGACTTGGCGAGCTGGTCCATGTGTTGAACCCGGCGTCGCGCGTCGTGGTGGAGGCGGAGGTGACGGGGCCGGGCCGGGCGCGGGTGCTGCCGGGCACCTCGCCCTTGAACGCCACAGGGCTGTTGCCGGTGGCGTCGCGAATGGGGCCGCAGGTGGCATCACGATGAGAATTTTAATGGCTTTGGTGCTGCTGCTTCCGGGCTGCGGCACTTTGACCCGGCTGTCGGAAATTGGGCGGCCGCCGGCGATGACGCCCAGCGGTGATCCCACGGCCGACCCCGCCTATCGCCCGATTAGCCTGCCGATGCCGCGGCCGCAGACGGTGCCAGCAGAGGCGAACAGCCTGTGGCGGTCGGGCAGCCGGGCGTTCTTCCGGGATCAGCGCGCCGCAGCGGTCGGCGACATCGTTACAATATTGGTGAACATCACCGACGGCGCCGACCTGAAGAACCAGTCGAACGAGGGCCGTACCGGGCAGGAAAGCATGGGGCTGCCTAACTTGATGGGGTTCGAGTCCGCCCTGCCCCGGATATTGGCCGCTGCGGTGAACGCAAAGCAGTTGGTGTCCGCAAATAGCGCAGGGAGTGCCACCGGCAACGGCGCGATCAAGCGGGCCGAGACAGTGACGCTGCGGCTGGCGGGCGTGATCGTGCAGGCCTTGCCCAACGGGAACCTTGCTGTGGCGGCGCGTCAGGAGGTGCGGGTGAATAGCGAGTTGCGGGAGCTGCAGGTCAGCGGGGTGATCCGCCCGCAGGACATCGCCAGCGACAACACGGTGCGGCATGACCGGTTGGCGGAGGCGCGGATTGCCTATGGCGGTCGCGGGCAGATTTCGGATGTGCAGCGGCCGCGCTACGGTCAGCAATTGCTGGACGTGCTGCTGCCGTTCTGAAGGAAATGGAGGGGTAGCGCGCTTGTCTACCGTCGGCACCTTTCCCGCCCCTCACCCAACCCTCTCCCGGCGGGAGAGGGCTTTGGGAAGACTATGCGTCTTTGGCTAATACTGGCCGGAACGCGTCGCTTGCTTTCTTGAGTTCGGCCGCCGGGTCGGCGCCGCCGACGATGTTGGTGAGCGCAATGCCGATGGTGTCGCGGAACTCGGTCACCGGCACGATCTCGGGCAGGCCGGACCGGGCGGTGCGCAGGCTGGTCAGCGTCGTGTCGAACCATTCCTGCGGGAACATGCTGGCCTTGACGATGGCCGGGTCCTTGTAGGAGCTGGCGCGGGGCGGCGTGCCGGCGCCGGTGCGGAGCCATTCGGGGAACATCGTCTTGCTGGTGGCCCACTGGACATAGAGCCAGGCGGCGGTCTTGTTCTTGCCGGCGGCTGGGATGCCGATGCCGTCGATGAAGGTCGCGCTGTGCTGCGCCTTCGGACCCGCCGGGATCGGCGCGAACCCCACCTTGCCGACAATCTTCGATTTGCTGGGATCAACCAGCGGCGCCGAGAAGCCGATGCCGTCCCACCACATCGCGGCACGGCCCTGGCCGAAGGTGGTCTGGCACTCGCTCCAGTTATAGCCGACCGAGCCCTGAGGAGCGTAGTCGCGCATGATCTTTTGATACCAGGTCGCGGCCTCGACAGCGGCCGGGCTGTCGGTCAGCAGGGTCTTGCCGTCGGCGGACAGGGTTTCCTGGTCCCAGCCGAGCAGAATGTTGTCATAAAGCACGACGTTGGCGTTCTTCAGCCCGCGGCCGGTGAAGCCATAGACGCCTTTGGCCTTGTCGGTCAGGCGTTCGGCGGCGGCCATGATCTCGGCATAGGTCTTGGGCGGCGCCAGCTTGGCCGCGTCGAACATCTCGCGGTTGTAGTACAAGATGAACAGATCTTGGTTCAGCGGCAGCACGTTTATCCGGCCGTCGGGTCCCGTGGCCGCTTGGATCGTGGCGGCGCTGAAATCGTCCATGTCGAGGCCCGGGGCGGTGAGCGCCGGGTTGTAGATCCAGGGCCGCAGGTCCTCCACCCAGCGGCCCTTCTCGATCAGGCGCTTCTGCACGTGCATGGCGACGTTCACGACGTCGAAGCTGGGCCGGCCGGACGCCATCTCGATGGCGGCCTTGGGGCGCTGCTGCTGCTCAGGAATTTGCTCTGCGCCGACGCGTATGCCGGTCAGCTCCTCGAACTCCTTCTGGTGCGCCTGCAACACGTCGCTGCGGGGCGACTTGGCGAGGTTCACCTCGATCTTCGCGCCCTTGGCCTGCTTCCAGTCGAAAGCGCTTTGCGCGTTGGCGCGCTCGACGATTGCGGGGGCGGCGAGCACTCCGGCGGTGGCAGCCAGCAAGGTGCGACGGCGAAGCATGTGGTTCTCCCTAAGCGGCCTCTGATGGGCCATTGAGAATACTATACGGAACAAAGGGCCACGTGGAAGGGGTTCGCTGCACGGCCGGCCCGTGGCGGACCGGCTGTGCAGCGTCAATTAATCGGCGTCCTCTCCGGCAGTGCGGACAAGGCGCGGCAAGGTCAGCGATCGAACACTCCAGCGCTGGATCAGTCCCAACTGCGCCAGGACTGTGCGCTTGCTCGGATGCATCGTTACAGCCTTGCTGCACTTTCCTTTTACAACTATATGATGCCGCTCGCCGGGAAAGCCAGGGTCGCGGGGCTGTTGTCCTGGAGTGCTTTCCGGCCGACTGTCTTCAGTCGCAGGAATGCAGCACTCACAAAAACAAAGACCTAGACTGCCGATGCGCGTTCAGCACAGCGAAAAGCAGTCTAGTCATCCCGATGCACGCGTTCCATGCGTTCATGCCGTTCCTGTGCCTCGATCGACATGGTGGCAATCGGGCGAGCCTCTAGGCGCCTAAGGCCGATCGGCTCATCGGTTTCTTCACAGAAACCGTAAATGCCGTTATCGATGCGAGATAGCGCTTGGTCGATCTTGCTGATCAGCTTGCGGGCGCGGTCACGGGTGCGGAGCTCCAACGCGCGGTCGGTCTCGACGCTGGCCCGGTCAGTGATGTCTGGTTCGAGGATGCCGCCCTGCGACAGGCTGGCCAGCGTGCCGTCGGCCTCGCGCAGCAGGTCCGCACGCCAGCGCAGCAGCTTTTGACGGAAATATTCCGCCTGAATGGGATTCATGAACTCCTCGGCGTCCGTGGGCCGGTAGTCCGGAGGCAGCGTTAGCATCATGGCCGGGGATCCTTCACTGACGATCACCCCATGGCGAGGTTGCCGGCCTTATAGCTATGCCGCGGCAGCTCTGCCAAGGCTGCCTTTACGCAAGTCGATGATTTCATACAATCATGCACAAAGTAGGAGGCTAAGTGTCACCTATGCGCCGCAGGCTGTGGCCGCCGCGCCGCCTCAACCGCGGCGCGCATGGCGATGGCTTGCACAACGGCGGCCAGGCGGGGGTCGTGAGCGACGTCACTACTGCGCGCAAGGCTGGACAGGTGGGTGAGTGCCGTGTCCATTCCGGCTGCGTCATCCTGCAATAGGGCGCGCTGGACGGCCGACAACTCGGCCAACATCGACCCGGCATGACGGCGCGCTGCGCGGTCCTGCACCGCATCGGCCTCAGCTTCCTGCATCGCTAGCAGCGAGGTCATGCCGACGGGTGCCATGGCGGAGGTGGTAGCTGCGGCGAGCGGCTCAGCGTCGTCCTCGATGCAGAAGCGACCGGGACCGGCCAAGCGGCGCGCGCGGGCGGCAATCGGCACGGGCTGGGTCGATACGGTGATGATACTCATAATTTGTCCTACCCTTTCGACCTGCGCGGCACATCCTGCCGAGGCCTCTGCCGGTGCCAAGCCAGCTTTTACTGGGTTTTGGCAGTGGCATGGGCGTTGCGATGTCCCGGTTGCGGTTCTCAACAGCGGCATATTGGACCGCCAAGGGTTTACATTTCGCAAACGTTTTCGGCGTAAAGGATCGATCGTGCTGTTTCGCGGTTTAATCATCGTCCTGTTCGGCCTGTGGCTGGCGCCTGCCGCCGCTTCGGCACAGGTGCGGATCAAGGACATCGCGGATATGGAGGGCGTGCGGGACAACCAACTGGTGGGCTATGGCCTCGTCGTCGGCTTGAACGGCACCGGGGACCGGCTCGACAGCGCGGTGTTCACCCGGCAGTCGCTGATCGGCATGCTGGAACGCCTGGGGGTGAATACGCGGGATCAGGAAAGCCGGCTGCAGACCAAGAACGTCGCAGCCGTCATGGTTACGGCAAACCTGCCGGCTTTCGCCCGCAGCGGCAGCCGGATCGACGTCGCGGTGTCCGCGCTTGGCGACGCCAAGGACCTAACCGGCGGCACGCTGCTGGTCACGCCGCTGTTGGGCGCCAACGGCGAGGTTTATGCGGTGTCGCAGGGGGCATTGGCGACGGGGGCAATTGCGGCGCGGGGCGCGGCCGGATCGGTCACGCGCGGGGTGCCGACCTCCGCCCGCATCGCCAACGGCGCCACGGTGGAACGGGAGATCGCATTCCAGCTCGCGAGCAAGACCGTACTGCGCTTGGGCCTGCGCAACCCGGATCTCACGACCGCGCGGCGCATGGCGGACGCCATCAATCACGCGCTGGGCGGCGACGCAGCGCGGGCGACCGACCCGCGCACCGTCTCGCTGCAGTTGGCCGGGCGCGACATCATCGACGTGCTGGCCCGTATCGAGGACCTGCGCATCGAGCCCGATAGCCCGGCAGTCGTCGTGATCGACGAAGCCAGCGGCACCATTGTCATGGGATCCAACGTACGCATCAGCACCGTGGCAATCGCGCAGGGTAACCTTACGATCCGGGTTTCGGAACAGCCGGAGGTGAGTCAGCCGGAGCCGCTTTCGCGTGGGCAGACCGTCGTGGTGCCGCGGACCAATATCCAGATCGACGATCAGCATGACCGCCGGCTCGGCATCCTGCGCGGCGGCGTGACCCTGCGCGACCTGGTGGCCAGCCTGAATGCGCTGGGCGTGGGCCCGCGCGACATGATCAGCATCCTGCAGGCCATCAAGGCCGCGGGCGCGCTGCAAGCCGACCTTGTTGTTCGTTAGGAAAGCGCGATGACCACAGCACAGCTGCCCGCCCAGATCTCGACAGCACTCGCGCCCCAGCAGGTCGCCCGCATCCAAAAGGCGGCGCAGGACTTCGAGGCGATGGCGCTGGGCCAGATGCTGGCGCCGATGTTCGAGACGGTGGACGCGTCAAAGGGCGTGTTCGGCGGCGGATCCGGGGAGCAGGCCTGGAAACCGATGATGGTGAACGAGATTGGCAAACAGGTGGCGAAGTCCGGCGGCGTGGGCCTGGCACGGCCGGTGATGGAGCAGATGCTGCGGATGCAGGAAGCGCGCAGCGGAGCCGCTGAGACGCCGGCCGTGCAGGGCAAGGAGCAGACGCCATTCGAGCAGACGTTGCTGGAGCGTCCGCCAATGCGGCGCACGACCCTGCAGCAAACGGCGTTGCGGCCGGGAGCATAGTCATGGGGACTCCTGTACTTGCCGCGGCCGCAAGGCTGACCCGCGTGCTCGCGGCGGAAAATGCAGCGCTGCTGGCGATGGATATTCCGACTGCTGCGGCGCTGCTGGACGAGAAATTGGCCGCCGCGCGGGGGCTGACACAGGCTTCGGCGGTGCGGCCGGCGATGCGGCACGCAGACGAGGCCGGGCTGGCGCTGCAGCTGCGCGACCTCGGCCAGCAGAACCGGGCGTTGCTCGAGCACGCGATCGTGGTGCAGGGCCGGGTGCTGGACATGGTGGCCCGTGCGGCGAGGCAGGGCGTCGCGCAGGCGGCAGGGCGCTATGGCGCGGGCGGCACGGCGGCACTGGACCGTGGCGGCCATGACCGGGGGGCGATGGCGCTGCACATGCGGGCGTGACCCGCCGTGCGGCGTATGGTACGCGGGTCCAATGCAAATCGCGTTCGCCCTTCCCGACCGCGCCGACACGGGGAACGGTCTGGCTTATGCCGAGTCTATGGCCGCAGCTCTGCGGAACATGGGGCATGCGGCGGAAGTGACCGAGGGTTTTAAGTCGACATGGACGCCCGGCGCCGTATCGATGATTGATGGGCTGCTGCTGCCGCATTTGCTGCCCTGGCTGGATAGATTAGTCGAGGTCGGAGCGGTGGCGTTGATCCATCATGCCCTAGCTGCCGCCGGGCGGGATGCCGCGCAGCGGATCGAGGTGACTGACGCCATGCGTGCGATGCTGCCGCGGCTCCAGCGCGTCATCGCAACGAGTCAACCCGTGGCGGACCGACTGGTCCAAGAGTTTGGCGTGGCCGCTGTTGATGTGGTCGAGCCAGGCATCGGCGAGCTGCCGCGAAATGCGGCCACGAGAGATACCTGCCGTATCTTGTCCGTAGGCGTGCTGACGCCCAGGAAAGGGCACGATGTGCTGCTGCGAGCGCTGGCGCGGCTGTTGGACCTTGATTGGTCATTGACCATCGCCGGTGCAGCCGGGCGGGACCCGGAATACGCCGCGCGCCTAGCTGCAATGATCCCCGAGCTCGGATTAGCCGACCGGGTTCGTCTTTTGGCCGATCCCGATGCCCTGGCGCTGAACGCGCTCTGGCAGACGGCGGACTTGTTCGCCTTAGCGACGCGGTGGGAGGGCTATGCGGCGGGCGTGGCAGAAGCGCTACGCCGCGGCGTGCCGATTGTCGTGACCCAGGGCGGCGGTGCGCTCGTGCCGGCTGATGCAGGCGCGGTTTGCGCGCTGGAGGACGAGCCGACATTGTCAAAGTGTCTGCGCCGGGTGGTATTCGACGCGGCGCTGCGGGCGGAGATGGCGGAAGCGGCCTGGCAAGCCGGGCAGCTCCTGTCGGGTTGGCCAGCGCAGGCGGCGCTGCTGGAGCGGGTGTTGAGGAGTTAGGCCATGCCGTTGCTGGGCTGCATCGCAGATGATTTTACCGGGGCGACCGACCTTGCCTCCACCCTGGTGCGGGGTGGGATGCGCACCGTGCAATTGATCGGCGTGCCGGCGCCGGACGAGCCGGTGCCGGACGTGGACGCCGTCGTGATCGCGTTGAAATCCCGCACCGTGCCGGCGCGGCAGGCGGTGCAGGAGAGCTTGGCGGCGCTGGCATGGCTGCAGGCGGCCGGATGCCGGCAGATGTTCCAGAAGTATTGCTCGACATTCGACAGCACGGATGAGGGCAATATCGGCCCCGTAGCGGACGCGTTGGTGGCGGCGCTCGGGTGTGGTTTCGCGGCCGCCTGCCCGGCTTTCCCGGCCAATGCCCGCACCGTGTATCAAGGGCACCTGTTCGTCGGATACGCGCTGCTGTCGGAGAGCGGGATGCAGGATCATCCGCTGACGCCGATGCGTGACCCCAATCTCGTGCGCGTGCTGTCGCGGCAGACGGATGGGACCGTTGGGCTGGTGCCGTTCGCGACCGTCGCGCGCGGGGCCGCCACGATCCGGTCGGCTCTGTCGGCCTGCAAGGAGCAGGGCCGGCGCTATGCGATCGTGGATGCGGTGACGGAGGCGGACCTGCTGGCGATCGGCGAGGCGGTGGACGGCCAGGCGCTGGTGACTGGCGGATCCGGGATGGCGATGGGATTGCCGGAGAACTTCCGCCGGGCGGGGCTGTTGGGCGAGGACGACGCTGGCGCATTGCCGGACGCGCCCGGCGCTGCGGCGGTGCTGGCCGGGTCGTGCTCGCGGGCGACGCTGTTCCAGTTGGGTGCGGCCCGGGACCGGCTGCCGACCTTGGAGCTTGACGCGCTGGCCACGCCGGACGCGGCGGCTTTGGTCGCCCAGGCCTTGGATTGGGCCGAGGGCAAGCTGGGCGACGTCCCGGTGGTGATCGCGGCCAGTGCGCCGCCGGACCGGGTGGCAGCGCTGCAGGCGCGTCTCGGCCGGGATGCGGCGGGAGCTTTGGTCGAGGAGGTTATGGCTGGGATCGCTGCCGGGCTGGTGGCGCGCGGCGTACGGCGGATGGTGGTGGCGGGCGGCGAGACGAGCGGGGCGGTGGTGAGCCGGCTGGGTGTGAAACGGCTGCGCATCGGCGCCGAGATCGATCCCGGCGTGCCCTGGACCTACGCCGAAGGTGCCGCGGCTCCGCTGCTGCTGGCGCTGAAGTCGGGTAATTTCGGCGGGCGGGACTTCTTCATGCAGGCATTCGAGCAACTGCCGTGAGTGAAATGGAGCTGCGCGACCTGCTGGTGACCTTGGCGGCCAGCCTGTTTGCCCGCGGCTACTCGGTCGGCAGCGCTGGGAACATCAGCGTGCGGCTGGCGGACGGGTATCTGATGACGCCGACCAACTCCTGTTTGGGCCGGCTGGATGCGGCCCGGCTGTCGCGGCTGGATGCTGGCTTCGCCCATGTCGGCGGCGACGCCCCGTCGAAAGAAGTGTTTATGCACCGGGCATTCTATCAGGCGCGGCCGGATGCTGGGGCGGTGGTGCACCTGCATTCGACGATGGCGACGGCGGTGGCGTGCCTGGCCGACGTGGATGCGGAGAACCCAATCCCGCCGCTGACGCCCTACTTCGTCATGCGCGTGGGCCGACGATTGCCAATCGTGCCGTATTACCGGCCCGGCGATGCTGCCATGGAGCCGGCGATCACCGAACAGGCGCGGACGGCACGGGCGGTGCTGCTGGCAAATCATGGGCCGGTGGTCAGCGGGCGCACGCTGACGGATGCAGTTTATGCAGCGGAGGAGTTGGAGGAGGCAGCCAAGCTGTTTCTGACGACGCAGGCAGCGCCAACCCGGACGTTGAGCCCAGCACAGGTCAGTGACCTGCTCGCGACATTCGGCTGAGGTTCAAGCAGACTACTCTCAACAGGCCTGGCGGCAATTTGCCCTCCGACCCTAGCCAGCCCAGTCCGTTCCCATGCCGAACAAGCAGTCGCCCCGTTCGGCGCGGCCGGGATGGCGGCGGCATAGGACGATGCCGGCACGGGAGAACTGGACGGCAATGGGCGGGAGCCAAGGGGTTTCCGGAGTGTGCAGCCGGGCGGCTGGCTGTCCGGCTGCCACATCGTCGCCGGGGAGAGCGAGAGGCTCGAATACGCCAGAAACGGGAGCGTAGGTCCAGTCGGCGGTCTCGCCGATCGTGACAATGCGGGTGGACGCCGCGAGTTCAGGCGCCGCATCCAGTAAACCAGCGTGGGCCAACAGGCCGCGCAGGCCGCGCAGGCCGCGGCGGACGATGTTGAGCGCCATGGGAGTGACGGTGCCGGCGCCGCCCAACTCGGTAGCGATCGACAGGATGCCGTGCGACTCCGCCACTGCGCCCAGGGTGCGCAGGCCTCCCTGCCCTTCCGCCCGGCCCTGCAAATAGGCATGCGGGGCACCGAAGGCACGAAGCGCGGCGGCGGTTGCGGCGAGGCGCGCCGGGTCGGCGTGCTGGGTGGCGAGGGCGCAGGGCAGATACATCAGCGACGAGCCGCCGGAGTGCAGGTCGCACACCAAGTTGGCGCAGGGGATCAGCTCGGTCGAGACGTAGTGCGCGATCTCCTCGGTCACCGAGCCGTCGACCCGGCCTGGAAACAACCGGTTCAGGTTGCCGCCGTCGAGCGGCGAGGTGCGCGTGCTGGCGAGCGATGCGGGTAGATTGAGCGCTGGCAGGAAGATGATCCGGCCTCGGACCTCGGCGGGGTCGAGCGCCTGGAACAGTTCGGCAAGCGCGATCTGGCCTTCCCACTCATCCCCGTGATTTCCTGCGACCAGCAGCGCGGTCGGGCCAGGGCCGCCGTGAATGACGCCGACCGGGATCGGGATAAATCCATACGCCGAACGATGCACCGAATGGAACAGCCGGAGCGCGCCATGCTGCTTGCCCAGGGCGTCGAAATCGACCTCGGACACGATCCGGCTCTTCATTGGGGCACTCCGGTCAAGTGACACGCGACGAGATGGCCGGGTACCGGTTCGGTCAGCGCCGGCTCCTGCACGCGGCATACCGGCATAACGGCCGGGCAGCGAGTGTGGAAGCGGCAGCCGGTTGGCAAAGCGAGCGGGCTGGGCACGTCGCCGCCGACGCGGGCGCGCTTGCGTCCGCCGGGCCGGGTGGCGGG
>JAABUR0100003669.1_pt1 | contig 21328 bp, 15 predicted proteins | sample 5560091 | NCBI WGS metagenome assembly JAABUR01 (sample SAMN10711879, study PRJNA513375) | rock metagenome | isolation source: Antarctica rocks | place: Antarctica: Victoria Land, University Valley sud
GGCGGCGAGACCAACTTCACCGGCGCCTGCACCCCGACCGCCGGAGCGTTCTCGACCTTCCTCGTCCGCGGCAGCACGCAGCACCCGCGCTTCACCTTCGCCGACCAGGTTCGCCCGCACTCCGGGCAGTACGTCGACGGCAACCCCCCGGACGGCGGCTACTCCTTTGGCTGCTCCTCACACTGGTTCGAGCCCCACCCGGCCTTCCACAACGGCGGCCTGGTCGCGCTCGCAAGCTACGAAAACGGCACCCGCATCAAGCGGATCGCCCCCAACGGCAAGATCACCGAGGTCGGCTTCTTCGAACCGCTCGGCGGCAGCACATCCGCCCCGCACTGGGCCAAGGACGGACGCACCATCTACGCCATCGACTACCACCGCGGCATCGACGTGCTGCGCTACACCGGCCCTGTCAACTGACCAGTGCATCGCGGCCCGAGCCCCGTCGCTTAAACCGGTTGAGGCCCGGCCGCGGGCGACCGCACCGTATCCTGCTCGACAACGCCGCGACTAACGCTCCCCTCATCGCGGCTGTCGGCACAGTTCAACGGTCGCTGCTGTCAGTAAGGCCACTGCCGGTTGCTGATCCTGAGGTTTAAGGGTGGAACCGGCCGCCTAGCCATGCCGGTCCTTTCACGTGCCAGGTCGGAAGATCCGATGTAGCTTAGTCAATGTGCGCAGGGGTGACCTGGACAGCACAGAGTGGTGGGCCGAACGCCTCTTCGATCGAGCGAACGGCGTGCTCAGGGGACTTCACGGTCACGCCAAGCCGGCGGGGCTCGTCCGGGCGGCATGGTGCGGACGGGTGGGTCGTCCGGGTGGACGGCCTGAGGTAGGACCTGACGGGCAGTGGCAGGAAAGCGGCTGCGGTTGGCGAAGACAAGGGGTATGCGCTCTCACCGCCTGCTCGTTTTGCCTGCCATGGCTATCGCCACTACTGCTTTGCTGCTTGGCTCGTCGCAGGCCGCAACGACCGGGACGACCGCGACGCCTGCCGCTGCGGTCTTTCGGCAGTACCACGCGCCAGCCAGCGCGAAGGACGCACGAGGCAAAGCCACTGGTGGCGACGCGGCCGGGGAGCCGAGCCTTGGCTACTACCCCAAGACTGATGATGTGCTCTTCATGGCGGAGAAGGCGACCTTTCGGGTGAGCGGTTTCGGGGCCGCGAACGACAAGGCGACGTGGACTGACGTGACCGACCCGGTCGAGGGCGCGCAGACCTCGGACCCGATCCTGTGGCGCGATCCGGTCACCGGTCGGGCCTTTGTCAACCAGCTCGAGTTGCAGGGCGGGTCGTTGCAGGCCTACACCGACGATGAGGGCAAGAGCTACACGCAGTCCACGATGGGCGGCGGCATCGGGATTTCCTTCGATCACCAGAGCGTCGTTACCGGCATTCGCACGGCCACCCAGACCACACTGCCGAAGCCGATCGGCTACCCCAACTACGTCTATTACTGCACCAACGACCTGTACGCCGCTGACTGCTCGGTCTCGATCGACGGCGGCCTGAACTTCCTGGCCCAGACCCCGGTCTACGCCGGCTCCCTGGCGGGCGGCCCGTGCTCGGCCATCTTCGGGCACCTCAAGACCGACCCGCGCGACGGGACGCTGTACCTGCCGCCCAACGGCTGCAAGGGCAAGCAGATGATGTTCGTGAGCAAGGACAACACGCTGAGCTGGACCGGTTACCTGGTGCCGGGCAGCACCAACGGCGACAGCGGCCACCCCTCCCTGGGTGTAGGCCGGCAGGACGGCGCCGTCTACTACGCCTGGGGCAGCGCCGACGGCTATCAGGCCAAGACCGGTCGCACGCACGTCGCGGTGTCGTTCGACCACGGCAAGAAATGGACCGCCCCGGTCTCGCTCGGCAAGGACCTCGGCGTGGTCACCTCACGCTTCCCTGTCGTGGTCGCCGGCGACACCGGCCGCGCGGCAGTGGCGTTCCTCGGCGCCAAGGCCAGCGGCGACCCGAGCGCGGCCCCCGACCCGACGAACGCCTCCGTCAAGTCCTACACCGGCACCTGGGACCTGTACGTGTCCTACACGACCGACGCGGGCAAGACCTGGAAAACCTACGACGCGACCCCCAACGACCCGGTGCAGCGCGGCCCGATCTGCACCCGCGGCACCACCTGCCTAGCCGGCCGCAACCTGCTCGACTTCAACGACATGGTCATCGACCGCAACGGCCACGTCGCCCTCGCGCTGGCCGACGGTGCGCTCGGTCCAAAAGACACCTACGCCAACGCCCTGGCCAAGGCCGACATCGTCCGGCAACTCAGCGGCCCATCGCTCTACACCCCGACCACCAACGCACGCACCCAGACCAGCCCCCGAACACCCGCCACGCCGGGCACCACGCCGGGCAGCACGCCGGGCAGCACGGCGGGCAGCACGCCGGGCAGCACGCCGGGCAGCGTGGTGGGCACCGGCACGACGGCGCGCACCAAAGGCTCCAGCGACACCTCGGCCGCCCCCAGCAGCAGCCGCCTCGCGGCCACCGGCCTACCGACCGGAATTTCCGTCCTCGGCGCCGGGCTCCTCCTGTCGGCCCTGCTCCTGCGTCACCGCCGCCGTAGCCCCTGAGTTCCGCAGCGACCCCTGCGCCGTGCGCCAGGCGATCGACGGCGTCGCCCAAGACTCCCGGACAGCTATCAGGTACACCCACGCGGTTCCCGACAAGCAGGCTCAGGAATGGATAAGAGACGCCGAGATCGCCGGAATTCGCGGGACCGCCTTCACCAAAAGCGGCGCTCGCCCAGCGGCATAGAGCGGATGCTTCTCCTTCACGCTCGTGGATGTTCGGCGTGGCGTCACCAGTTCCTCACGCCGTTGACGAGCCGGGCCGCTCGGTGCCCGCGCGCCACCTCGGGGCGTGCGGGGTGCGTACGTCGCTTCGACGAACGATTTCGGCAACGACGCGCGCGATCGGTTCGGTGGCATCGACCGCGATACCGTTTTTCGGAATGTCTTCGATGCAATCGATAATGAGTTCCTGTTCCGCTTGTTTTCCGCCCCACTCATCTTCCGACCGCTTGTGAAGCGCCGGTCCGATGTGTCGCGGTCGACCTGAACGGTGTCTCAGCGATGTCGGCCGTGCGTTGGGTGGGGTGCCCACGCCGGCTGGCACCTTGAGCCCGCCGGCCCCGGGCTGTCCCGGTGATGCGCGTCACCGGGACGACGCCAGTCAGGCGGGGCGGCGACGCCGTAAGACGAGGGCGGCTCCCAGCAGCAGGAGCGCGGCGAGCGGGGCGCCGAGAGCCCCGGTGGCGGGCAGCGTACCGCCCGCGGGGGTGGCTGGAGCGCCGGGCCGGGTGACCGACGGGGCGCCGAGAGCACCGGTGGCCGGCGGCGCATCGCCCGCGGGGGGGGCTGGAGCGCCGGGCTGGGTGACCGACGGGCCGCGGGTACCGGTGGCGGCGAGCGTCAGGTCCAGCGGCGCCGTGGCGTCGACGGTGCGCTCGATGTTGGTGAAGAACGTCTGCCCGGACTCAAGCGGGCCGGCCGCCGCGAACGCCGCCAGCCCGATGACGTGCGACCCCTTCGCGAGGCCGAACGCCTTCGCCGGCGCCCGCAGGACCAGGGTGTTGCCCTCCACGGTGCCCTTGACGGGAAAACCGGCGTCGGTGTTGTACGCGACACCCGAGACAGCGCCAGGTGACGCCGGGTTGCCGATGGCGTCGTTGCTGTCGATGCGGCCACCGAAGAAGCGGCGGCTGCCGTTGCCCGAGAAGGTCTGCTCCATGCTGAGGTGGAACACGTCGCCGGCACGGCCCTTAACGACCTTCTCGTCGTTGGTCGTGAACCGGACGATGTACTGCAGCCGCTCGGCGGGCGGCAGGTTCGACAGCGTTGCGTTGTACGTGCCGAGGTCTTTGCGCATCGTTGTGGCGTTCGCCGTCAGCAAAGACACGCGCGCCACCAAGTCTGACCCGTCGACGTTGAGCGACACGCCCTTCAGGTCCAGCGACGTCAGCTGCGTCGTCCCGGCCCGGTTCAGGAAGTTGGCGTCACCGGTCGGGTCGGCAATGGAGTCGCCCGTTGGCACCGGCAGGTGCAGCGGCTTCGTCGAGGCGATCGAGGTACCTCCAACCTGCTTGGCGAACTGCACGAAGGGTCCCTTACGCGGGCTCGCCGGGTCGGCCGGCGTCGCCAAGGCGTAGTTGTTGTCGGTGTACACGACCCCGACAGCGCCGTTCGCGTCGAGGCCGATGTCGATGAGGTCGAGCAGCGAGCGGTCCTTCTCCGGCATCGTGGCGGCGCAAGTGGTGCCGCTCGTGCAGATGTTGCCGGTGTGCACGATCCGGTGGCTGACCTTCCCGGTGCGCACCTCCACCGGGCCGTTCTGACCGAGCGCGTTCGTCAGCACCGAGACGTACGTGTTCCACCGGGCGTCCGGCTTCGCGTCGTCGGTCTTCTTGGTGCCGCCGCTGTTGAAGTCCGACGTGCCGTCAAATGCGATGGCGACGCGGCCCGGCGTGCCCGCCACGACCTCCGGGAAGATCACGGCGCCGAGGTCCGGCGGGGTGATGTCGACCTCGGGGCTGAACTCGGTGCCCGGTCGGCCACCAAGCTTCGGGTTGTTCGCCTTGGCGTCGATGAATGAAACGCTGTAGTACATCCGGCCGTTGTGCACCCAGGTGGCGTAGGCGTTGCCGTGGTCGTCGAGCGCCAGCCACGGGAAGATATCGGGCTCGGTCGCCGGCTTGCCGACCTGGTTGACCTTCCACCCGGCCGGCGTTGCGTAGTCACCAGCGAAGGCGGTGGCGACCTTGTAGCCGCTGGTGCGGTAAGGCTGGTAGATCCAGCCGCGGCCCGGCCCGTTGGTGTTGTCCACCCGGACCTGGCCGGACTGCGAAACGTTGGTGACCTGCGGGACGGCCTGCGGGATCGGCACACCGGCGGCGGTGATTCCCACGATGTACTCGCCGACGATCGGCACATGGTAGGTGTAGAACGCCGCGATCGTCTGGCCGGCGCCGCTGGCGATTCCGGGGGCAAGACCTGCGATCCACTGCCGGTCCACGCCCGTCGCCGCGCTGGTCACCGGGAACGACTGCGAGACCGGGAAGGTGTCGCCGTGGTTGTTCGAGGTCGCGAACGCCTCCTGGACCAGCACCTCCTGGTCGCCGAAGTAGACCTGCCCCGTCACCGGGTTGACCGCGTTCTCGGTGTCACCACCGCCGCCGGTGGTGCACATCGGCCGGCTGCGCGGCGCGCACAATGGGTCGAACAGCAGCCGGAACGTTTTGCCGCCGTCAAGGCTGCGGTGCAGCGTCCCGGTCTGAGTGCGGCTGGACACCGGCCAGTCGACGAAGACCCGGTTCGGGTCGAGGGCGCCCTTCAGCGACGCGGCCGTTGGCCGCTCCACGGTGGTCTGCGGCTCTGCGCCCAGGAAGTGCGCCGAGACGACAGCGGCCGGCCCGAAGGTCGGGCGGGCGTCGGTCTTGAAGACCACGCCGTGCGCCGGCGTGACGGCGAGAGCCCCGGACGTTACCGGGGCCAGCAAGCCGCCGCCGAGTAACAGCGCGGCCAACGCGGGAAAGAACAGGCGACGAGACGTTGGCATGAGACTTTTCGAAGGCATGTCGACTCAGACCTGTCCCTTTCCCCCGAATTTTCCCAAGAGTACCCCTTCGCGCGCCAGAAGGAGGCTCTCCACCAAGCGTGGGTCGTGCGGCTGGGCAGGTGGCAGGCGAAGCTTGCCAGTGCACGGTTCGCCAGTCCAGGCCCACGGCAAGGATGAGCCGGAGGCGGTAGTTCTCCAAGTGGCGGAAGCCGTGGCCGATGCGCTTGATCTTCTTGATGAGCATCTACACGGCCTCGGTCGGGCGTTGCTCGCTGGGCAGCGGCCGGTTGGGGTGAATGCGGCGAGGAGCTCGCCGTGCCAGGCGTCCAGGGTGCGGGCCAGGCGGAGCAGTTCGGGGGTATTGGCGCGGGCGCAGCGGTCCAGGATCCACCTGAGTCGGTGCTTGGCTTCAGTGAGGTCGTGGCTGCGGGAGTAGAGCAGCATCAGCTCCTGGGCGACTATCCAGGTCTGGGTGGGCGGGCCGGTTGGGTCGCCCGGGACGAGAGTGTTCTCGAGCTGGGTCCACTGCCGCTGGTTGAGGGTCATGAAGTTTCGGCGCAGCAGCAGCCGGCGGCCGCGGTGGAGCGGGTCTGTCACGATGCCCTCTGCGGGGCCAAGAGTCTGCTGCTGAACCCGACGCCGGACGTCGTTGACCGCGGCCAGGCCGAGGCGCACGACGTGGAACGCGTTCCGCACCCGGGTCGCGTGCGGGAGGGTGGCCGACAGGGCAGTCGGCTTTGGCGACACAACGCCTTGGCGTGTTACTGCGCGACGGTGGGGAGGTGGGTGGAGAGCAGGTCGTCGGTGACGGGGGTGAAGCGCATGTGGTGGAAGATGCCTAGGTACATGTCGGAGGGACTGACGCCTTCACGGTCGTCGGGTCCGAAGCCGCGTTCGTCGCCGTTGGCGCTGGTGGTCGCTACTTGTTGCAGAGCAGTCAGAAGAGGCGCCCCGGTGTTGGCTCCTGAATGAGCGAGGGCGGTGTCGATGAGCACGACTGCGTCATAGGAGTAGGTCGCCCAGTCTGGCGGTTGTGTGACGGGCCGTCCGTCTGCCGTGACGCCGACTCGGTCGGGGCCGAAGCGCCGCTCGACGGCTGCGCGGAATGCGTTGAACGGTCTTGGGCCTTGTTCGGTGGTGATCCGGAAGGACACGAAGGTGATGCCGTCGATCCATTCGGGGTGGTCGGCGAGCCGCTGGCGTACCAGGGGGTCCTCCCCGGTGGGGCTGGTGTAGATCGGGACGTTCCAGCCGGTGGACCGTGCGGTGCGGATGACGGCGGCGACGTCGCTAGGCCCGGCCCATACGAGCAGAGCGTGCGCCCCGGAGCGCCGCGCGGTGAGGACTTGGGCGCTGACGTCTCTGGCCCCGGCCGGCAGCACCGTGCTGTCGGTGACCTGGATGCTGTTATGGCGCAGGTCCGCTGTCAGCGGCACGACGCCGTCGCGGCCGTAGCTGGTGTCGTCACCGAACACCGCCGCGGTGGAGGTCTTGGTGGCGACATAGTCCGCGAGCCGACGGGTCAGGTACTGGTTGGCGGGCGCGAGCCGGAACATCGTGGGGTGTTGGTGGGCGTCGATGAAGGAGCTGCCGCCGTCGAACACTACGAACACTGGCAGGTTCGCCGGGTCCGTGACGTGGGACACCGCCAGGGCGGCGGTGCCGTCGGTGATCAGGGCCGCGGCGTGTTCGGAGACCGCTTTGCCGGCGATCGCCGCGGCTTGCTGGGGACTCGCCGCATTGTCCAGCACCTGCAGCCGGATTTTGCTGGTCCGGTGCGGCATCGCGTTGAGTTGCTCGACCGCCAGTCGGGCGCCTTGTTCTGTGAACCGCCCGATCCACGGCTGGGCCGTCAGCGGGGCTGACACGATCACCAGTGGCCCGGACCCGGCCGGCGCCCCACCCCCGGTAGTGCCCGAGCATGCGGCGGCGACCAACGCCAGTATCACTGTCAACGCCGCCTGCAGCCTGCGTGGCGGACGGTGCCGAGGGGTCATGCTGCCCCAGTCAGGACGTGAAGGTGTAGGTCACCACGAGGTGGTCCTTGCAGAGCGTCTTGACGTTGATGTTGCCCCCCCGCGGGGTGAAGTCACCGTCAGCCTCGAAGCCCGGCTCCTGGTCCGAGCCCGTCTTCTTGTACCCGGCTTTGATGATCTTGCCGAAGGCCTCGTCCCGGATCGTCACGATGCTGCTTGGCAGGCCTGTCACGACGCCGCGCACAGCGGTCGTGCTGCCCTGCGTGACGCTGCTGGTCGGGACCCATCCGGTCACGACCGGGAAGCCCTTGGGGAGCTTGTTGGCCACCGCCGCGTGCCCTTTTGTGTTCGTGCCGCAGGGCGCCGAGGCGGTCGCGGTCGATGGCTGGTCTGGGTACTTGGCCGCCGTCGTGGGCGTGGCCGCCGGGGCCGACGTGTCCGCGGCGGTGGGGCTCTTGCTGGCGGACCGAGACGGAGCCGCGGCCTTGGTTGAGCCGGAGCCGCACGCAGCGAGTGCGAGCGTGAGCGCGACGGTGGTAAGGGGCGTGTACCGCTGGTTCACCGGGTTCCTTTGGGCTGGGCGGTGGGTCACCCCAAAGGGTGACAAGCCTGTCGTCGCCTCTGGAACTCTAGCCCCGCGCGCCTCGGGACGCGGATACCGCTGCCCTCGTCAAAGCCGTCCACACACTCGCCTGCAGGACCAGGAGGAGGGCTCTGAGGCGGACCCCGACGCTCCTCTCATTGGGCCGCAAGAGACCGCCATCCAGGTCGACCGATTGTGGTAGGGCAAGGTCCGGAGCTGGTACTCGCTCATCTGCTGCTGAGCCTGCGGGTGCTGGGCAGGGCGTGGACCGCCGTTCTGGTCGTTCACCAGCTGACGTGACGTAGGTTCGGGCGGTGAAGCAACTCTGGTCAATCGCCCTGGCCGGCGGCCTGCTGCTCACCGGGTGCGGTGGCGGGAAGGGAACAGCTGTGGCTCCTCAGGGCGCTGGCGAACTGCCCGTCGGGACCCCGACTGCTACGCCGAGTGTCGCGGCCTGCCCGGTCGTGAACCGGCCCCGGTTCGCCTGGCCGAGTCCGTTGCTGGCTGACCTGCCGCAGCCGCCGGGTGCCACGTACACCAGCACGACGACACAGGGGCAGCTGACTGTGGTGCGCTTCACCACAGCTCGCAGCCTGCGGGACAGCGTGTTGTTCGTGGTGCACGCCCTGCCGGCTGGTGGTTACGCGTTAGGTCGCGGTGATGCCGAACCTGCCGAGGCCGACGCGCCGTTCGTCAAGGGTGATGTGCGCGGGGTCATGAAGATGCTGGTGATCGGGCCGTGCACCACGCAGTGGCTGGTCGCGGCGACCCGTGCGCCTCTCCCCGGACGCGGGAGCCCGCTGCTGCCGACTCCCACGCACCCGCCCGGCAGCACGCCGACGCCGCTGCCGTTCGGCTAGCGTTCCGGCGTGGACGCCGGCGTGGTGCTGCAAGTGGTGCTCGGCGGCTTGGCTACTGGCGCTGTGCTCGGTCTGGTGGCGCTCGGCTTCAGCCTCGTTGCGGGCACCGTGCGGGTGCTCCACATGGCCCACGGCGACATCGTCCTCGCGGCGGTGTTCACCGGTGTGCTCGCCGTCCTCGGTCGCACACCCGTGGCAAGTGTTTTAGCCGTCGGCAGCGCCCTGGCGTTCATCGGGCTCGTCCTGCTCGCCGGCGCCGTGCTGTCCGGGCTCGTCGCCGTGCTGGCCGTTCGCCCGAACCTGCCGGACGGCGCAGCCGGCCGTGCCGGGGACGTCCTGGGCTGGGTGGCCGGTGGAGTCGCTGCCGGCCTGCTGCTGAGGGAGGTGCTCGGGCTGCTGCTGCCACAGCAGGCGTACGCCGTTCCGGACCCGCTCCGGCTCGACGCCCTGATCGGTGGTGGGCTGGTCGGCCTGCCGGGAGGAAGCACCCTTCCGGTCCGGGTGCTTGCGGTGCTCGCGATCGGGCTGGCCGCGGGGCTGCTCGCCGAACGGCTCCTGGTGCGTTCCCGTTTCGGGCAGGCTCTGCGGGCGGTCGCCGATGACCCGGACGCGGCGGCGCTGTGCGGTGTGCCGATCCGTCGGGTGGTGCTGCTCGCGTTCGTCCTGGCCGGGCTGCTGGCCGGTCTGGCTGGCCTGCTCGACGCACCCGGCCGGTCGGTAGGCGTGGACGACGGCGTGGTGCTCGGGCTCGAGGGCATCGCTGCCGCCTTCCTAGGCGGCCTAGGCTCGCTGCGTGGCGCGCTCGTCGGGGGCCTGTGTGTAGGGCTGGTCCAGGCCCTCGCTGTCTACGGGCTAGGCGCGGGTCTGCAGGACGTCGCTCCGCTGGCTTTGCTGGTGGTGCTGCTCGCAGTTCGTCCGCAGGCGCTGCGCGCATGACCCTTGAGCTGGCGGGGGCGCTTTGGCTCCTGCTGGCCGCGTTCGGTCTGGCCCTGTCGGTCTCCTACGCCGGCCTGCCGGTCCTCGGGCAAGGCGCCTTTGTTGCGATCGGAGGCTTCGGCACAGCGCTGCTCGGTCCGGGCGGTGCCGGTCTGCCGCTCGGGGTCGCTGTTGTTGTCTCGGTGGTTCTCGCTGGTGTGCTTGGACATCTGCTGGCGCTTGGTGCCAGCCGGCTGGAGGGTGCCTCCCTGGCCCTCGCGACCTGGGCGCTCGCCTGGCTGGTGCAGCGGGCGCTCACTGCCTACCCGCAGGTCTCCGGCGGGGCGGGTGGCCTCACGCGTAGCGCGCCCGCGCACCTGGTGACGACCACTCTCGGGCTCGACCTGGTCCTCACCCCGGTCGTGCACGTGGTGCTCGCCGGGCTGCTCTGCCTGCTCGCCGTCACTGCCCTGATCCGCCTGGACCACGGTCCGGCCGGGCTCGACCTCGCCGGGCTGCGGGAGGGACCTGAGCTGGCGGCGTCGCTCGGCGTGCCGGTCGCTGCTCGACGGCGGGCGGTAATCACGGTCACAGCCGCGATGGGCGCTCTGTCGGGAGCTGGCACCTTCGTGCTGCTCGGACTGGTCAGCGCCACCGACGTCGGCCCGCTGCTGTCGTTGCAGCTTTTCGTCGCAGTACTCATCGGCGGAGCCGCGCGCTGGTGGGGACCTGTCCTGGGTGTCGCCCTACTGACGGCCCTGCCGTCGGTCGCGGACGTCCTGGCGGTCGGGGTCGGCGCAGACCCCGAACGCGCTCGCGGCGTGCTGACCGCAGCGCTGCTGGTCCTGGCACTTGCCCTCAGGCGCCTGCTCGTGCGCCCGGCCCGAGCCGCTAACCGCGGGAGCCTCGTCGCCCCGCCGCCGGTCGCTGCTGGGGTGGCGCGACCGGTGCTGCTGCGGGCCGAGCACCTGTCCGCGTCCTTCGACGGGGTGGTGGCGCTCGACGGCGCCGCACTGATTCTGCGCGGCGGTGAGGTGCACGCACTGGTCGGGCCCAACGGCAGCGGCAAGTCGACGCTGCTGCGGTGCCTGGCCGGTGATCTCGACGGCGGCCCGGTCCAGATCGCCGGACGGCACCCGGCCCGGACCGTGCAGGAGCGGGTCCTCGCCGGTGTCGTCCGCACGCCGCAGCCCACTGTCGTGCCGCCAAGGATCGACCCCGAGCGGCAGGTCGGCGTCGGGGCGCGCGGCGGGTCGCGGTCCTCCCAGCAGGTGTTGAGGCACCTGCTGGCGACGCCCTCGTCCCGGCTGGCCGAACGCCGGCGGAAAGGCGTGGTGGCGGCCGCCCTGTCAGCCACCGGCCTCGCGCACGTCAGCGGAGTGGACCCGAGCCGCCTGACGGTCGGGGAGCAGCGGCTGCTGCAGGTCGCGCGTGCGGTCGCCACCGGCGCCCGGGTGCTGCTGCTCGACGAGCCGGCGGCCGGCATGACAGGCGACGAGCGCAGGCAGCTGCGTGCGGTCCTTCGTGGCCTGGCCGGCAACGGCGCTGCCGTGCTGCTCGTCGAGCACGACATGCGGCTCGTGGGCCAGGTCGCCGACCAGGTCACTGTGCTCGATGCCGGGCGGGTGCTCGCGACCGGCCGGCCGGACCAGGTGCGGGCCGACCCCGCGGTCCGCCGGGCCTACCTAGGCGCGGTCGTGGCCGGCACCGGCGAGGAGGCCAGCTGAAGCGGACCGGTGGTGCCGGTGCCGCAGCGGGGCTCGCCGGCGGCTCATGACCGGCGCCACACCGCCGTGGCCAGACCGAGCGCGAGCAGCAGCGTCACGCCCAGCACGGCGATCGGGCCGGCCCGGGGTCGCAGGACGCGGCGTGCCACGGGCTGCCGGTCCGCCACCGCGAACGCGTAGTGGAACACCGTGCTACCGGTGCCCCCCAGATCGGACCCGAGATACGGGGAGTACGACGCGGCCCGGGCGCCCGTCGCGGCGACCTGCACGAGGGTGTCCAAGGCCATCTTGCGCTCGGCGGGCGTCGTACGGGCGGCGGCCCAGGCCGCCCAGCTCGTTGCCCCGCGGGGCGGCGCGAGCGTGCGCGGGTCCAAGGCCGGCCGTGCGTCGAGGTCGAGCATCAGCCGTCCTGGGCCGTCCACGGCGACCATGAAGGTGACAGCTCCGTGCAGCGTCCCGGCCAGCATCGCCCCGTCGGGGGTGGGGGACGTGGCCGGCCCGGTGACCCGGCCGGCGGTGCCCTGGACGTGCAGCGTGCCGCGGATCTGCAATGGGACGGTCAACACGCCCCGCTGCACAGCAGCTCCCGTGGTCGGCACCGTGAGCGGCAGGCCGTGGCCGCTCGAAGGCAGCCGGGCCGCGGTCGACCGGCGGGCGGCAGCGCGGGCCACATCAAGAGCCGGGGCGAGGAAGGCCGCAGGGGCACTGGCCGCGGTCGGCAGCAAGCCCGGGCGGCTCGTGGTGTCAGTCAACGTGATGACGACGGTGCCCTTGCCCGGCAGCTGCCCTCCTGCCGCAAGGGCCTGCGGACGCCCGCCCGTGCCGGTGAAGGACACGGTCACGGCGAGGGGCAGGTGAGCTGCCTCAATGAGCGGGTCGAGCGTCAACCGCGCGGCCAGCTGGCGTGGGCGGCTTGGGTCGACGAAGCCCTGCCATACCACCGCACCGAGCCGGGTGACCGGAGCCGGCTCCTGGTTCAGCGAGGTGGCCGAGCGGGCCGGGCCGCGTTCACGCACCACGAAGTCACCACCACCGGTCAGCCGTAGCCGTTGGTCCAGCTGGACCCGCTCCACTCCACCGTCGCCGGCGAGGCCGATGAGGACAGCTTCGTCGTTCATAACCGGGCCGGGTACGGCGCTGTGCGCGAGGCGCTCAGTGGTCGACCCCACGGCCCCGAGCAGCGCAGCGGAGTCCTGCCGGAAATCTTCAGGTGTCGGCAGGTGCACCGCATCCGCGCGGGCCGGAGCAGCCGCACACAGCACCCCGAAGACGACGCCCAGGCCGGCCCACGTTCGTACCATCCTGTGCACGACCACGAAGGTAGGGCTTTGCGTAGCAGCGCCTCGTGCGCATCGCCCAAGTTAGGGCGTCCATAGAAGCGGGTCCACTCCAAACCCGCTTATTCCGCCGACGCAGGGTAGGGGCACCAATCACGAAACCGAACACCGACGGTGACCCCGCAGTCAGCCTTTCTCTCTCCGATTAGTGAGGGCTTGGAGCGACGCCTCTCCCGCCGTACGTCCCCGCGACCCCACCCTTGGGGCAACGGTCAGTGCGGTGCGCCGGCTCGCCCCTGCTTAGGGTCCTGGGGGCTGAGGAGGCCGCCGGATCGACGAGGCCGACGACCGCCAGCCGTTGGGAGACGCACCTCGCCCGATCTTCACAACAGCGCCCGCAACGCCTCCGCCGCGCCCATTATCCATCGCAGTCAGCTGCCCGGCCGCCGCCAAGGCCACCTGGGTCGCGTCCACCAGCTCGCCCACGCGACCACCTCCTTCCGCGCGCGATCCCCAGGCCACCGGGGGGAGAATTTGGGAGGCAGCGGAGTCTCCCGGCGGGCGCCTCTGGGACCCCTGGCCGGGGTCTGTTGTCAGCCGATGAGTGCAAGTTGCTGGCTTCCACCGTTGGCGTCATCGAGCAGATTGGAATGGCTGCGTTCCTGTTCGGCAGCTCGAGCAGGCGAGCGTCCCGGTCGTGGGGGGCTGTATGACGCCGTGGCCGCCCGCTGGTCGACCTCCGGTGACGCCGGCTCGCGGGTGCTGTCCAGCAAGGACCCGCGCGTCTCACCCTCGTCGCGGCTGTCTTCGCCGTCCACGAGACGACCCACGCTCCGGTTGTGGCGGTCGACGCACTCGCGGTCCTGCGCGCGTGCTCGTCCGTCGCGACCGATGACGCACAGGCGAGGGTCCGGTGCAGCGAACATCTGCCGCTGGTCCGTCGGACTACAGACATCGAGGACGAGATGGGACAGAGTGCGCTGACGTTCCCGGATCGGGAGTGATTCGCACACAACTCGCATGGAGATCCCTGCATGAGTCGACGCACCATCGCCCTCGCCATCCTGGCGCTCAGCGCCACCGCTCTCTCCCCGAGCCTGGCCACCTCCGCTTCCGCCTCCTCGGGCCACGGCTCAAAGAACGTCTGCTCCCGCGCACCCCAGGGCTTCGCCGCGTGCGACGCCCACATCCGCACCAACGGGGGCACGGCGACCCCGAGCGCCACCACCACCTACTCATCCGGCTACGCGCCCGCAGACTTGGTCAAGGCCTACTCGATCCCGCGCAACGGCAGCACCAACATCATCGCCATCGTGGACGCTTACGCCAGCCCATCGGCCGCCTCCGACCTCTCCGCCTACCGCTCGCAGTTCGGTCTCGGCACCGCGAACCTGACGCAGGTCAACCAGACCGGCGGCACGGCACTGCCGGCCGGTGACGTCGGCTGGGGTCAGGAGGAGATGCTCGACCTGGACATGGCCTCCGCGGCCTGCCCGACCTGCTCGATCCTCTACGTCGGGGCCAACAGTGCTTCGTTCGCCGACCTCAGCGCCGCGGTCAAGACCGCCGCGGCCAGGGGCGCCAAGGTGATCAGCAACTCGTACGGTGGCAGCGAGTACTCCGGCGAGGTCTCCGCCCAGGCGGCCTACAACCAGCCAGGCGTCGCGGTGACCGTGAGCTCGGGTGACAGCGGCTACGGCGCGCAGTTCCCGGCCTCCTCGCAGTACGTCGTGGACGTGGGTGGCACGAACCTGGCCCGCAGTAGCACCACCCGCGGGTTCACCGAGACCGCTTGGACCGGCGGCGGGAGCGGCTGCTCGGCGTACATCGCCAAGCCGACCTGGCAGCACGACCCCAGCTGCGCCAAGCGCATGGGCAGTGATATCGCGGCCGTCGCCGACCCGGCCACGGGCGTGGCCGTCTACGACAGCTACGGCTCAACCGGCGGCAACTGGCTGGTCTTCGGTGGCACCAGCGTGGCCGCGCCGCTGGTCGGCGGGATGTACGCCGTCGCCGGCGTCACCAGCACCTACCCGGCCGCGACCCTCTGGGCCGCCGGCGCCTCGCTGTACGACGTGGTCAGCGGCAACAACGGCACCTGCCGCCGCCAGACCGCGTACTTCTGCAACGCCGCTTCGGGTTACGACGGCCCGACCGGGAACGGCACGCCGAACGGCGTGACCGCCCTGCACTAGCAGCACCGCCCAGAGGCGCTCCGGCTTCGGCTGGGGCGTCGCTGGGTTGCGCGCAGTTCAGAGCCGGCCGTCGCGCACCCGCGCAATGACCTGCCGCTCCCCCGCAAGGACAGAAACGGGATCGTGCCGGCCAGCGCGACCAGCAGCACCCAGCCAGCGGGAACCGCCGCCGGCGCCATACCCGATCGAGGTCGTGCTGGGCATCGCCCACGGCTACCTCTACATCGGGCTGCTGATCACCATCACCGACCTAGCGCGGCCTGTCCGGCTCGACCGGGCTCGGTCCGCTGCGATTCAGCAAGAGCAGCACGGGCCGGCGGACGACACGGTCCGCATCCCCGGGCACCGGCATCACCTGGCGACGGAGCAAGCGATGATGCGCTCGGCCTGGAGGGCGTTGTCGCCAAGCACCGCCACTCCCCCTACCTCGGCCGCCGCTCCGACCGGTGGATCAAGGTCAAGCACCCGCACGCCCGGGACCTCGTCAAACCGCCCACGCTGGCGCCGTGCGGGCTGATCTTCGGCCGTTCAATACCAAAGCGGCCGGTGATGAGGATGGGCGGCGTCACCGAGGTGGCGGAGTTGCTGGGGGTGTCCCGGCAGCGGCTGGCGAAGCTGCGTGAGCGGGCGGACCTCCCAGACCCGATCGGCCAGCTGGCGCAGGGCGCGGTCTGGGACCTTGACACGGTCGAGGCCTGGCACGGGTCCGGTAGCCGGACCTCCGGTCCAGGCCGACCCAAGGCCGGGGTCGCGGCGCGGACGTTGGGTGGTCGCTTCGTCCTCGAGGAGAAGATCGGCCGTGGCGGCCACGCCGACGTCTACCGCGCGGCCGACAAAAAGACTGGCGGCCAGTTGGTCGCGATCAAGGTCCTGCACGACGTCGCCGCAGTCGATCCGGAGGCGATCCGACGGTTCCGACGCGAGCTGCGGCTGCTGCAGGGTCTCGAGCACCCGCACGTGATTCCGGTGCTCGGTCAAGGCGAGACGACCGATGACAACGTTTGGTACGCCATGCCGCTGGCGCAGGGCAGTCTGCTCGACTCGTTGCCAGACGTGGAGGGCAAGCCGACGGTGATCTTGGACGTCATGCGGCAGATCGGAGCCGGCCTTTCGTACATCCACGGCCAGGGGATCTTCCACCGCGACCTCAAGCCCGGCAACGTCTTGCGCACGCAGAGCGGGACGTGGGCGATCGCGGATCTGGGGCTGGCGGTGGAGATCGAACGCCAGACCACTCCGCTGACCTCGACGCTGCGGCGGCAGGGCCTTGGCTCCTGGTGGTACAGCGCGCCGTAGCAGGTGCTGTCGGCTCGCAGCGCCGACGAGCGGTCCGACGTCTATCAGCCTCGGCAAGGTGCTGCAGGAGCTCGTGACAGGTGAGCCACCGGTCAACAACGAGATGCCGGTCAGTCCGCTGCGCCCCGTGGTGGAGCGCGCGACGGCCAACCGGCCCGAGCAGCGCTACCCCTCGGTGGCGGAGTTGATCGCCGCGGTCGAGGGGGCTATCGAGGCCCCGAAGGGAACCTGGGAGGTCGCCGAGGACGCAGCCAAGCGGCTCCCGGAGAGGGTGCGTCTGCCCCGGCCGCGCAGGAGGACCTGGACGAGCTGCTGACCTGGGCCCTTTCGCTCGACGAGGACGAGTCCGACGACATGAAGGCCCTGTCACGCGTGCTCCCCTGGATCTCCTCACGATCGGTTCGAGTGCTCTGGGCCAGCGACAGTGAGGCGTTCCGGCGGGTGTTCCAGCGGCACTGCCGGCACGTCGAAACCACCGGCTTCGCGTTCGACTACTGCGATGTGCTGGCCGACTTCGCCCGCCGAGCCGTGGAGCAGACCGACGACATCGCCGTCCTCCGGGTCGCGGTCGGCTCCCTCGCCGAGCTCGGGTATAGCTACAACCGCTGGTACGTTCGAGACGTCCTGACGGCCGTGCTGCAGGCGATCCGCGAGACCGAGCCCCCCGTCGCCGCGGGCGACGGGCTGCGGGAGGCGGCGAGCCCGCCGTCAACTTCTCCGTCACCGACTTCACCCTCCGCTCGCTGCACCCGGTGCTGCGCGAGGGGACCCGGCCTACCTCAACCACAGCAAGGCCAGCTGACCACTGGCCAGGACCACTCAGGACGGTAAGCCCATGAAGCTCAGCTCCCAGGACGTCGGCGACTTCTTCGCCACCACCCACGTCTCCCGGCGCCGTGCTCTCGCCTCAGCGGGTGTGTGAACCGAGACCGTCGGAGACGCTTTGATCAGTACCGCGGCTGTCGCGGTGCCGATGTGGACGACTCGTTAGGGCCGGCTGGGCAGCACCCGTGCCATGTGAGTGTTCCCAGCCAGCCAGGTCGCCAGGTCCCGGTCGAGGAGCGCGGCGAGCCGTAGGCAGGCCCGGTGTCCCTGGGTGCCGGTCAGGCGGCGGCTCTCACCGGGCATTGGGAAGCCGTTGACGAGTGGCTCGTGGTGCGCAGCGCGGTTGCGTAGTGCATGGACCTCCTTGACCACACTCAGTGTCCAACTACGCGTGAAGTGGGCACCGTGAGCCGCAGCCACCGCCCGTCCGCCTGGGAAGGCGGCGTGGATCTCCGCGCGCCAGAGGTCCTCGTAGCTCGTGGTGGACTTGCGGGGTCCTTCTCCGACCGCGCCGCCGGTCTCGAGCAGGTTGCGCCAGAAGCCGAACATCAGCTGGGCCACGACCCGGCCGGGGTCGCGCCGCGCTTCCGGCACCTCACTCCACGCCTTCGCCACGGCCTTGAGTGACCGGTTGTCCAGGCCGATGTCGACCGTGTACCAGTCCGGCCGTCGCGCGAGCCGCTCCAGCGCGATGCTCATGGCGTTCCGCATCGCCACCTCCAGGATGGCTACGTCTGCCATCGCCGCCGCTGCCAGGTCGCGGTCCCAGACGTACAGGTCCAGCACGTCGCAGCCGGTGTGCGCAGCTGCGGTGGTGTAGGTCTGTAGGCGGTTGGGCGAGATCGCCTTGATCAGGGCCTGGCGCTCCTGCACCGTCAGCACCATCGACACGACCCTAGCAAGGGCCGCTGGACGGGCAGCGGCTTGGCGGCTAACATGCGAAGCGAATTCCCCCAGTACGCCTCTCCGGACTCGAGCCGTGAAGCGCTGGGGGTTCTTCGTTTGGGGCAAGCACGGGTGCCGTACGGCAACCGCCCCCGGGTCGTGCGAGGGCCGTATCCGCAGGCAGTTCGCCCTGCTCAGGGCTGGGCCTGCGTCGGTCGCCGAGTCGGGAACAGGTCGAGACCATCGTGACCCGGCCTTGGTCCTCCAGCGGCTTCCGGAGCGAGCCCCGGCACCGTCGGTCGTGATCTTGGACGGCACCTGGCAAGCCGTTAAACGATCATGGCTAGCACCTACCCGTCGTTGGCGCGAAGCAGCGCAGCCGCCTGCTTCGCGGCCCTCTGGACCTTCGGCCAGTCAGCGTCGGCGAACCAGTCAGCGTCGGAGGTGGTTGCACCTTGTCGTCGACTCACGTCTATGACGAGCGACACGACGGCTGCCAGGGCTTCCGCTTCGTTTGCGTCGAAAAGCAGCGTGCCTACGTCGTCAGCCGTTGGGCGCAGGTCCCACCCAGTGTCGTCAACAACCCAGTGAACGGCGTTGGTGAGGTCTGGCCAACGTTGGTCGCGTCCGTTCTCGTCCACTTCGGGCGGCGCGGCTAACAGGTCCAGGCCAGCCTGCACATCCTGCCGTCGGTTCGGCCATGTCACAGCCACGAGCCGATAGTAACGCCGGGTTCTTTGCTCACCGGCACCCGAGCAAGGGTGGTGCCGGTTGATCGCGGTTCACCCCTCGCGGGTGCAGCTTCGGGAGCGGCAATCTACGCAGTGGTCTAGTCCCCGACAAACCACAAGTAGTGATGAGGACGCGCCTCCAACTGGGCCACCAGAACCCCGAGCGCCCGGACGAGCGAGCGAGAGGTCCTCCGATGTAGGCATGGACTGCTCCAGCCATTCGAGCTCCTCTCGCAGGAGGGGTGCTTGCACACGGTTGAAGCAGGTGTCCCCGTAGGGGTCGACCCCGCGAAGCAACGGATAGTCGGCCCATCGCTCGACCGGGATAGGGAAGGTCCAGACCGACGGGGCAGCCGGTGGCGGCACCTTTGACGAGGCGTCACTCAGGGAGAGAACCGTGTCACCCGAGAACGTCCTCACCTCCACCGACACTCCCATGTCCGGAGCGTACGGCGCGGCGCAGAGAACGCCAGGGATCGCGGTAAGGACCACCAGCTATGCGTCGTCGGCATCGACGACACTCGCTGTGGCGGACACCCACGTTGAGGTGGAGACCTCGACGCGGACCACCCGACAGGTCGGGCATCGCCACTCGGCTTTGGCGTAGCTGCCTCCTGCCTGGCTGTCACCGGAGTCGGCCGCCTCGGCATGGAGCCGTCTCTCCGGCCCTCCGCACCGAGCGCAGCGCCGGTCGGCTACTTCGTCGGTCCCTTCGGAGAGCGTCATGGGGCCGAGCGTACTTCCGACTGAGCCACCGTTCAGAACGCCGCCTCTTCACCGGGCGGCTGACGGCAACGCCGCCTCGTCGCGGTTCCTAGCACCGAACCCTTGCGATTGGGAGCGGCACCTATAACTAGGACGCCTCGGGCGTCCCTCCACCGTTGACCGCCTGGCCGCCGCAGGGCGACCCGAACTCCGGGGTGACCTTGGGGTCGTCCCGGAAGGCGTCGATGAACTTCTGCAAACGAGGGTCGGCAGCGGAGCTGACATTGAGCTGATGGCCCCAGGCACTGATGACGACCGGCGCGGGCAGCGCGTCAGTCGTCCACGGCGTGAGGTCCATGTAGCGCCAGGAGCTGCCGGACGCGTCGGTCTTCATCGACTGCTTGAGCACCAGTGCACGCAGCACCGCCACGGACGCGGCAGGCAGCGACGGGCGGTAGGTGATCCAGACCGCGCCGTGCTCCAGGTCGTGCACCGCCCGCTCGCTCGGCACCGGCGCGGTGTAGATGCCGCAGGTCATCCAGTACGCGTTGTGCTGACCGCCGACGGGCGGCGTCACCGAGTAGGTCACGGCGCCCAGGACGTGGTCGTTCTGCAACGCACCCTGGGGCGCTACGCCCCCGACCTTGGCGGCGTAGGAGACGACGCCGGGGATCCCCGAGGTGTCGGGGACGACGACCGCGGGCGCCTGCGTCGTCACCGGCAGGGCGGCCACGGCCGTCGGTAGCACCTGTCCCATCGCTGTCCTCTTCGGTCCGCTGCTGCCGCGACCGAGGGCCGCGAAGACGATGACGCCGACCAGCACCAAAACCCCGACGGCGACACCGGCGAGCACCACCAGGCGCTCGCGGCGCTGCTTGGCGAGCTCGGCCTTGCGCATCTCCGCCGCGCGCACCCGGCGCCCCTCGATCTGGCCGCTGGGCCGTGTTGCCCTCCGCTTACTCACACGCGCCTCCTTGAACCAGCAGGCCGACGCCGCCCCTCATGCGGGGAATCGCCGGTCATCGGGTGCCCGACGACAGCGCCGTTTACATGCGGTGGGGCCTGATGCTTGGTCATGCAATCGCCGACCCGCGACCCTAGCGCCGCGAGACGAAGACTGCAGTCGCACGATGACGAAGACACCAACTGCCACAAGCACAATGAGTGCCGTGGTTACCGTAAGCCGCTTACTCACCGCGCTTTTCCCGATCCCATAACGCTGAGGCTAACGCCGCCTCGTCGCGGTTATCAGGGCAGCGACTCGCTCCGAAGCGGCCCTTCTCGGCGGCGGCGAGCGGCATCAGCCGAGGTGCGGACGGGCTACTTCGCCATCCGGCCACTCCTCGCCTTCTGCGTTGAAACGAGCGACAGGCCGCTCATCAAGCGGGTGCATCAGACTGACAAGCCGACGGCCTCTGGCCAGGTACTTGGCCTCAGGAAGTCGTCGAAGTTGCTCCGGTGGATAGCAACAGGACGGACCGTTGACGAAGGACACGGACACCTCGTGCGGCATCTGTCCAACGTCGACGACGCGCCCTGGGTGGCCCCGGTACACCTCAGCATCGTCGTTGCCTACGAACTCGACGGCGTCCCGAACGTTCATGTGGCAAGTCTGCCCCTCCTCCATCAGCCAGACCCCGCGAGTAACGCCGCCTCTTCACCGGGCGGCTGACGGTAACGCCAGGGATACAGACTTTGGTCGTTCTCCCGCCCGGTCTGACCCTGATAACGCCAGACGCTCCGGCTGTCCTTGAGGCGATCAGTTCGGCCGGGCGGGAGAC
>JAABUR0100003672.1_pt1 | contig 21317 bp, 18 predicted proteins | sample 5560091 | NCBI WGS metagenome assembly JAABUR01 (sample SAMN10711879, study PRJNA513375) | rock metagenome | isolation source: Antarctica rocks | place: Antarctica: Victoria Land, University Valley sud
CGAAAGTACGCTCAATCTCCACCGGGACCTCCCGCAATTGTTGGCTCTACCACCCCGGACTCAACCCCGGGCCGGCAACCCACGACAACTTGCGAGTGAGGCCCCGGCCAAAGAACCGGGCACCTCCATACCGTCTAGGCCCTGCATCCACGGGCGCGGCCAGTCGCCAGTGCCTCATTGCTGACATCACCGGTTCGAGACTGGCGTGAGTTGAGGCATAGGGATTGGTTCGTTATCGGTGTCAGTCCGGGGATGCCGTCATGCCGACCTCCACAGCCCTCGGTCCGACGACCCCTGTTCAATCACGACCAACGAGGTCACTGGCCCCCCTCGAACCACGACACGGTTTCCGCAATTCCTTGCTCCAGCGACACCGCAGCAATCCCGGGGAACAGCGACCGCAGCGTGGCGCTGTCCGCCTGGGATGCCCTGACGTCTCCAGGGCGGGACTCCCGATGTACCACAACCGCCTTGCGTCCGGTGACCGACTCCATCGAGCCGATAAGGTCATTGATAGAGGTATTGGTTCCCAGGGCGAGGTTGACTGGCTCCGGATGTGTCACGCGCCGAGTGCTCGCATCGAGAAGCACGCGGCACACCGTGCCCACGTACGTGAAGTCCCGGGACTGGGCGCCGTCTCCATCGACCGGCAATGGCTGACCCTTGAGCAGAGCGTCCAGGAAGATGGGAATCACAGCCGCATATGCATCGCCCGGCCTCTGCCTCGGGCCGTAAACATTAAAGAACCTGAAGGCCAGGGTGCTAAGACCATACGACTGCTGGAATGCGAGGGCGTACTGCTCCGTAGCCAGTTTGGAAACCGCGTAGGGGCTAAGCGGCCTGACCCATTCGCGTTCGTTCTTCGGAAGGGCAGGATTGAGCCCGTATACTGAGCTGGACGAGGCCACCATCAGGTGAGGAACCCCGGCGAAGCCCGCGGCTCGCAGGACTGTCAGTGTCCCGGTCGCGTTGGCGTGGTGACTGGCGATCGGATCCTCGATGCTCCTCGGCACGCTGCCCAATGCGGCGAGATGCACGACGGAGTCGACGTCAACCATCGCAGCCGACAGGACGTCTCGATGGAGAATCGAACCCTTATGGAAAGAGACGTCCAGATCCTCGAGGTTTTTCATGCAACCGGTGGAAAGGTCGTCCACGACAACCACAGCGTGCCCCTCGCTCACGGCCAAGCGGCACAGGTTGGACCCGATGAAACCGGCTCCACCGGTGATCAAAACACGCATGCCACATTCCTTCTGCCAGAGTCTCTCTGTCGGATATGTCCTAACAGGGGCGAAAGCCTACAGCTGCTTGAGGCGAGGAAGCGATCCCGACTGTGGTGTCCTCCGGCGCGGTCAGCATCACCCCGGTCCATGCTCGGCCGGGCACCGGCGCCCCGACCTGGTTCGCTAGTGGCCCCTTGGTGCGCTCCGCCACGGCAGCGATGGCCAGTTCCTGCCATGCGGGCCCAGCGCGACGATGACTCCGGTCGCAACCCCCGACAGGTGCGAATGATGCCGGAGCCGTTCGCGCGCCTTCCCTCGGGCACGACCACCGACCCGAAGTCGCCGTTACTGTCCCGAGGCGTGCCGACCTTGGGTGGCCACGTTCATGGGCGCCCTCGAGTGAACTGTGCCGTTGCGGGGGTTGCCGTCCGCGCCCCACGGCGGCGTATCGGTGATCGCCCACGTGAGCGAGTCAACTCGACGCTCATGGCGACCCCCTTGATCACCCCGGGCCAGCATGCCCCTGCCCTGGCAGCTGCAGCCCCTCAGCCTGACCGTGGTCGATGATCCGGGCGATCTGACCGTCCAGCCCACCACCCAACCAGGTCAACACCGCAGGGCGTCCACAAAGCTCTGGTCAGCCTCGGAGCGGTCAGCTTGTCAGTCTTCATCAAGATGCGGCTCCTTCCACGGGCAGGCACAGCCTGTCCGACCAGGGACCCGATCGTTCCACGGCCCATCTGACACCTCCGACGGCTCCCCCGGCCACTGCACCTTCACGCCTACCGGTCGGCCAGGGCGCGCAGCATCGGTACCAGCCGAAGTTCCGCACGGCGGACAAGAACCGGTCGTCGACGTCCTCCACCGCGGCGAGCGCGTGGCCGGCGACCGCCGCGACCGGCGCGGTGACCGGCAGCCGCCGCGCGCGGGCGTTGGTCTCGACGGCGGCCCGGGCCGCCAGGCCCCGGCCCTGGAGACGGCGGGCGACCTCGGAGGTCATTCGCTCGTCGGAGCCGATGTGCGCGGACAGCTCGCCCTGGTTCGGCTCCTTTCCGGTCTGAGCTCCGACAGGCCCCATCACGCTGCCGGGGAAGCGCCATGCTGTCCGATACGCGCCTCAATGCGGCATGTGTTCCCTCGCGGCACCTGCTTCTCGGGGTAGTCTTTCGCTGGTTCGAGCCGTGCCGATGGATCGAGGGATGAATGCGAGTGGTCACCCATCAGTGCTCCGCGTGGGCTTCGGTCGCGATCGGACGACCGCGGTGACCGCCCAGACAGGCACCCAGACGAGCGCTGACGACCGGTCGCTCCGCCGGACCCGCCTCGTCGTGGTGGGCCAGGGCTACGTCGGCCTGCCCATGGCGCTGCGGGCCGCCGAGGTCGGCATGGACGTCGTGGGCCTGGACACTAGCCCCGACGTCGTGGGCCAGCTCAACGCCGGGGTCTCGCACATCGGCGACGTCTCCGACGACGCGCTGCGCGCGGGGCTGGGGAGCGGCTACGCCGCCTCGACCGACGCCGCCGCCATCGCCCGCGCTGACGTCGTCGTGGTCTGCGTGCCGACGCCGCTCAGGCAGGATGGCGGCCCGGACCTGGCTGCCGTGGAGGGCGCCGCTCGCGCGATCGGCCAGCACCTCACCGAGGGCACCCTCGTCATCCTGGAGTCGACGACGTACCCGGGCACGACCGAGGAGGTTTTCGCTCCTCTCGTGCTCGGCGAGCGGTTCGTCGCCGGCGAGCAGGTCCGCATCGCGTTCTCCCCCGAGCGCATCGACCCGGGCAACGTCGAGTTCGGCGTGAAGAACACCCCGAAGGTCGTGGGCGGTCTCACCCCGGCCTGCACGCAGGCGGCGCAGGAGTTCTACGCGCGGTTCATAGACACCGTGGTGCCGGCCAAGGGTGCCAAGGAGGCGGAGATGGCCAAGCTCCTCGAGAACACCTTCCGCCACGTCAACATCGCCTTGGTCAACGAGATGGTCCGGTTCTGCGATGAGCTGGATATCGACCTTTGGGACGCGATCGACTGCGCCGAGACCAAGCCCTTCGGGTACCTGGCGTTCCGGCCCGGGCCCGGGGTCGGCGGCCACTGCATCCCCGTCGACCCCTCGTACCTCAGCCACCGCGTCCGCGCGAAGCTCGGGTACGCCTTCCGGATGGTGGAGCTGGCGGAGGAGATCAACACCGCCACCCCGCTCTACGTCGCGACCCGTATATGGCGGGCCCTCAACCGCAGGAGGCTCTCGGTCAATGGTGCGGGGGTCCTGCTGCTGGGCGTCACGTACAAGCCGAACGTCGCGGACCGGCGGCAGAGCCCGGCCGACCCGCTGGCCGAGCGGTTGGTGTCCTGGGGCGCCGACGTCAGGTACCACGACCCCTTCGTCCCGCAGTGGCGGGTCAGGGACGGCGAGGGTGCCCTCGTCCTCTCCCGGGTCGATGACCCCTACCTCGCCGCGGAGGAGGCCGACATCACGGTCCTCCTGCAGCCGCACGCGCAGTACGACCTTGACCTGCTCAGCCGCCGGTCCACGCTGGTCCTTGACACCCGGGGCGTGCTCGAGGAGTCCGACGGTGTGCTCCGTCTCTGACCGGTCGTCGCCGCCGCCCGCCGTGGCCTTTGTGCTGAGCCGGTCGCTGCGCGGCGGCACCGAGTCCCAGGCCGCGCTGCTCGTCCGGTCCGTCACCGCCCGGCAGGTCCCCGTTGACGTCTTCATCCTGCGCGGTAGCCGCGGCGCGGCCGACTTCGGCAGCGCGCGGGTGTACGAGCTCGACCCAATCTCCGAACCCGGGTCGGGAGCGCTCGACGCCCTGCGCTGGGTGCGCTCCGGGGTTCGCCTGGGCCGCCGGCTGCGCCGCAACCGCTACAGCGCCGTTCACGCGGTGCTCGCGAGGGCGCACGTCATCGCGCCCCTCGTGGCCCCCCGCCGGCGTATGCGTGTCGTCGCCTGGCGCCGCAACCTCGGAGACCACTCCCGCGCGGGGAGCGTGAACGCCCGCCTCGAGGCGATGGCAGCCCGCCGGTGCGACGTCGTCATCGCCAACTCTGCCGCGGTAGCCGCATACTGGCAGCGCCGCGGCTGCGCTCCGCGCGAGGGAATCCAGGTGGTGCCCAACGCCCTCGATGCGTGGCGTTTCGAGCCCGCCGCGCCGGCCCGATACGACGACGCCCCACTGCTCGCGGTCAGCGTCGGCAACCTCAGGGCCGCCAAGGGCCATGCCGACCTGGTCCGGGCGCTCGCGCAGGTCCGCGCCGAGGGCCTGGACGTGGGCCTGGTCGTCCTCGGTGGGCAGCTGCCGCGTGAGCCCAAGGTCGGAAAGGAGCTGACCGAGCTGGCCGCGCGGCTGACCGTTCCGCTCCACCTCCCCGGTGCCGTCCCGGACACCCGCCCCTGGCTGGCGGCCTGCGACGTCTACGTGCACCCCTCGTGGTCCGAGGGCGCCAGCAACGCACTGAGCGAGGCTATGGCGCAGGGCTGCCGTATCGTCGCGACTGAGGTCGGTGACGCACGAGAGTGCTTGGGAGACAGCGGGATCCTGGTGCCACCCCGCGAACCGGACCAACTCGCATCCGCCATCACCAAGGTGCTCTCCACCGGCGCGGGACGCGACGCCACTGCGCGGAAGCGAGCAGCGCGCCTCCTGTCGGTCGAGCACCTCGTCGACGCACACCTGCGCGCCTACCAAGGAGCCTGACACCGTGTGTGGAATCACCGGACTTCTCCGGGAACGCAGCGACGACCGCGACCGGCTCATCCGGCGGATGGCTGGCTGCATCGTCCACCGCGGGCCGGACGCGGGGGGCTTCCACGAGGACGACCGCGCAGCCCTCGCCATCCGCCGGCTGGCCATCATCGACGTGGCCCATGGCGAGCAGCCCGTCTACGACGAGTCTCGTTCCATCGTGGTCGTCTTCAACGGGGAGATCTACAACTACCGCGCGTTGCGCGAGACCCTGCTGGCCCGCGGCCACGTCCTCGCCAGCTCGTCCGACAGCGAGTGCATCCCGCATCTCTACGAGGAGTTCGGCGACGACTTTGTCACCCATCTGCGCGGCATGTTCGCCATCGCGCTCTGGGACCGCCGCCGGGGCCGGCTCCTCCTGGCCCGCGACCGTCTCGGAAAGAAGCCGCTCTACTACCGCACCGACGGCGACGGCATCGCGTTCGGCTCCGAGCTGAAGTCCCTCCTCGCCGACCCCAGCCTGCGCCGCGAGGTCGACCCCGCGGCACTGAGCCACTACCTCACCTACCAGTACGTGCCCGCCCCGTTGTCGATCTACGAGGGCGTCGCGAAGCTCCCGCCCGCCCACGTCCTCGCCTACGAGAACGGCCGCGTCCGGACGTGGTGCTACTGGCGGCTCCGCTACCCCGCTGCGGGCGCACCCGACCCGCGTACTGAGGAGGAGCTGGCCGAGGAGCTGCGCTCCCGGCTCCTGGAGAGCGTGCGGGTGCGGCTGATGTCGGAGCGTCCGCTCGGGGCCTTCCTCTCCGGCGGACTGGACTCCTCGGCCATAGTCGCCGCGATGAGCCGGACCGCGAGCGACACGGTCCGCACGTTCTCCATCGGCTTCGAGGACGAGTCACACAACGAGCTGCCGTATGCGCGTCAGGTCGCCGACCTCTACGGCACCGAGCATCACGAGCTCGTCGTACGCCCTGACGTGGAGGACCTGCTGCCCACCCTCGCGCGCGGGTTCGACGAGCCGTTCGCTGACTCCTCGGCGATTCCGAGCTACTACCTGGCCCAGATGGCTCGCGAGCACGTCGTCGTGGCTCTCAACGGCGACGGCGGCGACGAGGCCCTTGGCGGGTACACCCGGTACGCCCGGTTCCTCAGCACCCCCGCCCGGACCCTCCCGCGGTCGGTCGCCGTCGGCCTGGGCGCCGGCGGTCGGTTGCTGGCGCCGCTGGGTGCCCGCTCCGCCGCCGTGGGGAAGGTCTCGCGAGCGGGGCTCCTGCTCGCCGACTCGCATCCAGCCCGGCGCTACGGCCGGTTCGTGTCCTACTTCCGGCCGGAGGAGAAGCGGCTGCTGTTCAGCCGAACCTTCGCCGACCAGGTGCGAGACGTGGACAGCTACGCGCTCGTCGAACGGCTGTGGGACGAGTACCGCGACACCGACGCGGTCAACCGGCTGCTCGCCGTCGACACCCACTCCTACCTGCCCGGCGACCTGCTGGCCAAGGTGGACATCACGACGATGGCCGTGTCGCTCGAGGCGCGCAGCCCGCTGCTCGACCACGAGTTTGTCGAGTGGACGGCCACGCTCCCCGGCCTGTGGAAGGTGCGGGGCGGTACGACCAAGTACCTCTTCAAGAAGGCACTCGCCCCGTGGCTTCCGGACCCGCTCGTCCACCGGGAGAAGATGGGCTTTGGCATCCCCCTCGGCGCATGGTTGCGCGGGCCGCTGAAGGCGACCCTCAACGACGCCCTCACCGACGCGACCGCCCGCGACCGGGGCTGGTTTGAGCCGGGGGCCGTGCGGTCCCTCATCGATCAGCACATGTCGGGATTGGACCATTCTGCGCGGTTGTACGCTCTACTCATGCTGGAGCTGTGGGCCCGCGAGGTGCACGGCACCCCCGCGGAGGGCGCGGCAGCCGCTCCCGGAGAACGGCGGTGAAGCTGGCGCTGGTCATCGGCGGCGCGGGTCAAGGCGGCGCGGAGGGGCAGCTCGTCCGGCTCGCCGTCGAGATGCAGCAGCGCGGCGTCGAGGTGCGGGTGTGGTTCCTCATGGCCGGCGGCCCGCTCACCCGCCGACTCGACGAGCACGGCGTCGAGTGGGAGGTGTTCCGGAGGACGACCGGCGTCCCCACCAGTACCGGTCGCAACATCGCCGCCTTGGCCAAGCTCGGCGCCCGGATGCGGCACTGGCAGCCGGACATCGTCTTCTCATGGATGTCTGGCACCATCTCCTGCGTTCTCCCCATGGCGATGGTGTTGACCAGCGCGAGGCGGGTCGCCGCGTTCCGCGGAGTGGCCTTCACCCGGCCCACTCGGGTCATGCACGTGGGGCTGCGCTTCGCGGTCTCCAGGGCGGATGCCGTCACCGCCAACGCCCCGTGGTTGACGGACCTCGCGCAGGACTGGGGCGCGCCCGCCAGCCGGGTCCACCTCATCCCCAACGGCGTGGACCTGCCCGCCGAGACCGCGGACGTGACCCGGCAGCCTCCTGTCGCCGTCGTCGTGGCCAACTTCCAGACCTACAAGGGCCAGGAGTGGCTGATCGAGGCGCTCGCCCGGGTCGAGCCACGGCTGGCTGTCCGGATGGTCGGGGTCGGCGCGCGCCGGGAGGCCTGCCAGGAGCTGGCCCACCGGCTCGGGGTGGACGTGACGTTCGTCGAGCCGCCTGCCGACGTCCCCGCCGAGCTGCTGCGGGCCCAGCTGGCCATCCACCCCTCCTTCACCGAGGGGCTCTCCAATGCCATTCTCGAGGAGCTTTCCTGGGGACTGCCGGTGGTGGCAACCAACGTGGGGGGGACCCCGCTGCTCGTGCAGCCCGGCGGGAACGGCTGCCTCGTCGAGGTGGGCGACACCGACGCGCTCGTCCAGGCCGTCACCACGGTCGCTTCCTCGCCGACACTGCGCTCCCGCATGGGAGCGGCGTCCCGGCGCAAGGCGGCCGACTTCTCGTGGGCAGCCTGCGCTGACGCCTACCTGCGCTTGTTCACCGGGCTGTTGGCTCCAGACCGGGAGGCGGCCCCGTGCCCTCCGGCCCCGTGACGCCGCTCCTGCGGCTCTTCCCGCACCGGGTGCGGCGGCAGCTCGTTATCGGCGTGGTCGCCACCGGCTGCGTCTCGCTGCTCGACCTGGCCGCGATCGTCCTGATCTTCCCCCTCCTCAGCAACGTCTTCACCGGTGGTTCGCCAGGCACCGGATTCCTGTCAGGAACTCCCCTCGGCCGCCTCGACACCCGGACGCTCGTGGTGGCGGCCATGGGGTCCATGATCCTGAGGTCGGTGCTCTCTTTCGTCGTGCGCTACTGGTGGACGATGCGGCTCGCCGAGGCCGAGGTGTCCCTGAGCTCCCGCCTCTTCACCGCATACGCCTACGCGCCGTACGCCTTTCATCTCCGCCGACACTCTGGAGAGCTACTGGCCAAGGCGGTTGCCAACGTCAACATCGTCACCAACTCCGGCCTCAACGCCGTCGTCATTGGCGCCGGAGACGCCATCTCGTCCCTCGGGATCATCGGGGCGCTCGTGATCGCAAGCCCTGGAGCGGCCGTTCTCGTGCTGGCCTACCTGGCCCTCATCGGCGGCGGCTTCTGGCTGTTCAGCCGGCGCTTCATCGCCACCCAGACCACCAGGTACACCGAGAACGTTGGTCGGGTGTACCAGCGCGGCGGAACCATCCTCCTGGGCATCCGAGAGCTGACGGTGGCCGGCGCGCGAGACTCAGCGTTGTCCACGATGAACGACTCGCGGCTGCGCATGGTGCGATCGCAGCGCAACATGAACCTCCTGAGCGACGTCCCGCGGGTCCTGCTCGAGGTCGCCCTCTACGCCGCGATCCTGGTTGGCATGCTGCTCGTCCTGGTCGAGTCCGGCGGCAAGGACGCCCTGGCACTGGTCGGGATCTATGTCGTCGCCGGCCTGCGGGTCCTGCCCGGGCTCGGCCGGATGATGGGCAGCCTCAACCAGTTCCGCAGCGGGGCGCATCTCGCAGCCGACCTGCAGCTCGAGCTGGACGAGGTGACGTCAACTGCCGCCCCCTCGCCCGCCGGACGTGTGGCGGTGCCCGAGCGAGGCAGGCTCCGGATGAGTGGGGTCGCCTTCCGCTACGCCGACGGCGAGCCGGTGCTGCACGACGTCGCCCTTGACATCCCGTTCGGCGACTACGTCGGGATCATCGGTCCCTCCGGCTCGGGGAAGAGCACGATCCTCAACCTCATCCTGGGCCTGCTCACCCCAACCGACGGCTCGGTGACCTACGGCGGCGTGGACATCAGCAGTGGGGGCGGTGCGTGGCTTCGCCACGTGGGCTACGTGCCCCAAGACGTCTTCATCCTCGACGACTCGCTCCTCGCCAACGTGGCGCTCGGTGACCCGCACCCGTCGCAGGACCAGGCCCGGGCCGCCCTTCACCAGGCAATGCTCCTGACCTACGTCGACTCGCTTCCCGAGGGTCTTCACACGCGGCTGCACGAGGGCGGCTCGCGGCTCTCAGTGGGGCAGCGCCAGCGCGTCGGCCTCGCTCGTGCGGTCTATCGCGAGCCCAGCGTGCTGATCCTTGACGAACCTACCGCAGCCCTGGACCACCGTACCGAGGCCAGCATCGTCGAGGTCATCACCGCCCTCAAAGGCAGCGTCACTATCATCACCGTCGCGCACCGCCTCAACACCGTGCGCGGCTGCGACCGCGTGATCGAGCTTGTCGACGGCCGGCTCACCGCCGTCGACATCGCCACCAGATAGCACGTCGAAAGGACTCCCCATGCCCGAGACCTTCACTCCCGAGGCCTCGGCCTCGGCCGAGATCGCCGAGGGGGACCGGTTCGCGTTCGGTGACAACTGGCGACAGTTCCTCGACCTGGTCAACGAGGACCGCATCCAGGCTGCGGTGGAGTCGCTGGTGTCGTACCTCGGCAAGGAACACCTGACCGGGCTGCGCTTCCTCGACATCGGCAGCGGTAGCGGGCTCTTCTCCCTCGCCGCGCACCGGCTCGGCGCCACCGTCGTCTCGTTCGACTTCGACCCTTCCTCGGTCGCGTGCACGGCCGAGCTGCGCCGACGGTATGCCGGCGCCGACGCCTCCCGGTGGGAGGTGGGCGAGGGGTCAGTCCTGGACGCAGAGTTCCTCGCGTCCCTGGGTACCTTCGATGTCGTCTACTCCTGGGGCGTCCTCCACCACACCGGCAGCATGTGGGAGGCGATCGACCTTGCCGCCACTCGGGTGGCCCCCGCCGGGCTGTTCTTCATCTCGATCTACAACAACCAGGGCTCGATGAGCCGCCGGTGGACGACGGTGAAGCGGACCTACAACCAGGCCGGCCCGGGCAAGCGCAAGGCCATCCTCACGGCGTCCCGCATATACTTCTCGCTGGGGCCGGTCGTGCACACGACCTACCGAGTGCTGCGTCGGCTGCCGGCGCCTGCCTCAGCACCTCGCCGGCGCCGCGGGATGGACCGCGAGCGGGACCTCGTCGACTGGGTGGGCGGCTGGCCGTTTGAAGTCGCCAACCCCGAGGAGGTCTTCGACTTCTGCCACGAGCGTGGATTCCAACTGGCCAAGATGACCACCTGCCGTGGCGGCCTCGGCTGCAACGAGTTCGTCTTCGTCCGCGACTGACCGATCCAGACCGCGAGGGCTTCGCCGGCCTCCTCGGCGGGCAGCTGGAAGACCAACCGGAGGCCCTCTCCTATCTAGATGACCCAGCAGGCCGCGGCCGGTTGCGCGCAGCCCCGAGGAGCGCCGGGCGGCCGGCACCGGGTTATCGGTTCGCACCCCGTCATCGACTGATGCTCGAACAACCCTCGCACCGCGCAATCCGCCGGTTCATCGTCGTCGGCGCGGCCCCTCGCCGCCCTCGCAGCCGCACCACCGGCTGACTTGCCTCCCTGACCGGATTAGCCTGCCAGTCAAGGTAGTAGAACAGATCCACCGCGCTCACCCGACCCAGAACCAGCGCCCGGGCCGCGCAGAACCGCAGGCGATCTTGCCGCGCACGTCGCTGGCCGGCACGCCGGCCTTGACGCACAACGCGGGGATGATCGTCTGGTTGATGTAGGTGCGCGCGACTGGTTGGGCGCGCACCGCGAACAGCAGGTCGACGCGCTCCCTGGTCTTACGGTCGATCGTGGACGGCTGCGCCGGGCGGGCCGCCTGCCATGCCTCGATGGCTGCTCACGTTCCAGACGCGCTCAACCACCCACGGAAACGTCCGAAGAGCCAGGAAAGTAGGAGTTGCGCCGCAGTGGCGAGCGGTACTTCCAGGTCGCGCACAGCGCCCAGAGGAACAGGGCAACCGAGCCGCGCACGGCGATGTACCCACGGGTCGCGTGGTTCTGGATGTAACGGGAACAGGCCTAGAGGGCAAGGACAAGCCCGATGAGGTCGAGGACGGTGAGGCTGCGGCGCCGGCGTGCGTTGGGCACGGGGCCGATGGTGTTGATCGCCGGGTGCGACCGGACGTCCAACGCGCCAACCGCAGCATTCACGGCCATCGACGGCCTTCCCCTCCGCAGACGTCGCCAAGTGGGCGGCTGCGGCGGGCGCCGTGGCCAGACGGGAGTCTGAGGGACTCCGCCCGGATTAACGTGCTCATCGGTTATTTCCCGACAACTTCGCCACGGCAGCGGGTAGGTGCGATGTCGCAGGGCTGCTCTGTGGCGCTCGCGGGGCGGGCTCCGGAGGGCCCACCTGGCCGACGGCCCACCCCAGGACGAGCATGGCCAGCGGCCCCGTCCCGCCATCCCCCCACCATTCGAGCGAGATGCCGGCACTGAGCACGGCGGCGACGAGAGCGAGCCCCTCCGAGGAGCGCTGCCGGCTGCGGACCACCGCGAGCGCGCAGAGCAAGAGCAGCGGCACCAGCCCCACCGCGCCCAGCTCTGCAAACACGCCGGCGTAGGCATTGTGGGCCCGCAGCCCCGCGCCAGAGGTGAGGTCGAGACGCGACACCTCGCCGAGCCGGGTCAGGCCGACACCGAACAAGGGGTGCTCCGAGCCGACGTGCAGGGCGTAGGAGAGGGACTCACTTCTAGCCGTGAGGTTCACGTCGGCCCCGCGCGCCACCCGACCGGTGACATCGCCGAACCATCCGACCAGCTCGTACGACAGCAATGCGACCGCGAGCAGGACGACGGCTGCCCGGCTGGCGCCTCCGACGGTCCTGCCACGCAGGAGCCGCCCGAACAGCAGGACGGCGACGCCGACGAAGCAGACGACCGCCGCCCCACGCGATCCCGATACGTAGACGCCCAGAAGGCAGGTGACGGTGGCCCCCAAGGCCAGCAGTCTGACCGGGATAGAGCGCTGCTTGAGCATGACCAGCGCAGAGACGACTCCGACGCCGGCGAACATCCCCACACCGTTCGCGTTCTCGCCGAGCAAGGCAAGGGTCCGGTCCACTGCGAGCTCCGGGGTCTGCCACGCCGCCATGGAGATCCATACGCCCAGCGCAGCGATGACGGCCATGAGCCACGCCGTGCTCATCCTGGTCAGAGCGGCGGCGACCCCGAGGACCGTGGAGTAGCCGACCGCGATAATCAGTGAGAGCCGGTCGGGGACCGCGGTCGCCAGCAGCAGTCCGAAGCCGATGGTGAGGGCTCCGAAGGCGGCGATCAGCAGAGCCGCCCAGTGACCTGCCCTTGGTGCGCCCGGCCAGGTGCGCAGTATGACCAGAGCGAGCAGGGCGAGTCCGAAGTATGGCAGCCTGGGCACCGAGAAGGCTTGTGCGCTCAGCGGTATGGCTGCACCCAGTGCCAGCCCGAGTGACGGGTGTTGCGTCCCCGCCACCAGGCCACTGAGGCCGACGACGCTGAGGGCCAACAGCTGGTAGGTCGGGTCTGGGGACGCGATCGCATACCCGACCGCGACGGCCACCACGAGGGCGGCGACGAGGAGAGCTCCGCCCTGTCGCCGCGACGAAGCCGTCCTCACTGTGGCCTCCTCGGCTCGCGTTGCCCCCAATGTCGACACCTTGGGCGAGCCTCGACACCCCGCCCGAAAACCCGTCGGTAGGCTGACGCGACCCGCTCCTCGTTTCGGACAGGAAGGCCATACTCCCGATGAGCGATCCCGTCGGTGCGCGCGCCGCTGTCGTCTCGACCACGATCCCCCAGCAGGTCGATCTCGTGTCCCGCGACATCCTCGCGGAGCTCCGAGCCCACGGCTATGCAGTGCACGCGGTGATCTCCTCCGGGCCCGAGACGGCGACCCTGGACGGCCGCGTCCACCGCATTCACGTCGTGCTGATGCGACGCCAGATCAGCCTGCTCTCCGACGTGGCATGCTTCGTCGCCTGGCTGCGGCTGCGGCGAACCATCCAACCCGAGCTGGTTCTGGCGGGCAGTCCCAAGGTGTCGTTGCTGGCGCTGACCGCGGCTCGGCTCACTGGCGTCAGCCGCCGGGCATATCTCCTCCAGGCCCTGCGACTTGGAGGAGCGACCGGCGCCACCCGTCGGCTGCTCGCCGCAGCGGAGCGCGTCGCGAGTGGCTGCGCTGACGTTGTCATCGCGGTCTCGCCGGTTGCCATGTTGAGCCACACGCTCGACTAAATGCTTGCCGCCCCATCCCCTGGCCCCGGTCACATAGCCACTTGGACTTGTTAACAACTGACCGCTCGCTTAGGCGCGGTGGACGTGGCTCGGGTGCCTACGACTGCGTCAACCACAGCCCGGGCCACATCAGCCGGCTGAAAATCTCGGACGACACGGGCACGGGCCGCATTCCCCATACTGCGGCGCATCCCCTCATCTTCAATGAGTTGGACGAGCGCAACTTCCAACCGATAGGCATCATCAACGGGCACAACGAGACCCGTCTTCCCGTCGATAACACTGTCGACGGCGCCCGTGGCATCCGTCGTAACACTAGGAACTCCCATGGCTGCCGCCTCCAAAACAGCGTTGGGCATCCCCTCGCGCCTTGTGGGCAGCGCCAGGATGTCCGTCAAGGCCAGATATGGTCGTATGTCTTGGACATGGTCCAGGAGCACCATCGGTACCTTGCTCGCGGTCATCCGCTCCACGTATGCGAGAGAGTCGGGTTCGTCCTGCGCGCCGACGACCAGCAGCTGCACTCGTATGCCCAATGCGACAATCGCCTCAAGCGCAGTAATGAGGACATCGGGTCCCTTGTCGGCCGTGAGCCGACCCACGAAGGTCACGACGCATTTGACGCTGTCTAGCGACAACTCCCGACGTAAGTCTTCGTCGGGGCTGCGCGGGGAGAAGAACACCGAGTCGACGCCGTGGCTGCTTCCATGGTGTGGGATCACCACAGGTCTTCCCGCGGTAAGTCCTAGATCGGAGAATCTAGCGGCCAGGGAGGGTGATACGGCAACAATGACCTGACTGCACAAACTGGTGAGACACTCCATCCGTCCCAAGACGGTCCTGAGTAACCCACGTGTGCCCTCCAGACGCAACCCTTGGAGAAAGTATCCCCTCGTCGGGACACCAGTGAGGGCAGCGGCAGCCAGCCCGAGGAACGCTGCCTTGGGGGTACCGGCCAAGATGACTTGCGGACGAACTCGCCTCAGCAAGCTGATCCAAGACACGAACGAACGAACGTCGGTCGCCAAGTGGATCTGTCGAGCCATCTGAATCCGATGAACGATGTCCGCCCGGGTACGCAGGCGATCCACCTGAGGCCCGTCCGAGGTGACAACGTGCACCTCGTAGCCGTCTGCCTTCAATGTGTCGATGATCTGCCCGTAGAATCCATCTACCGTACGCGGGATGGTTGTGCTCACTACTGCAACGCGGCAGCGCGGGCCATGTCCCTTGAGTGCCATATTCCGACCGCCGCCTTCCATTCGACCTATCATGCGTCGACGGAAATAGTGAGCGGCGACCTGGTGTGCGGCGTGACGACCACGGGCAGCTCGCTCGTCTGCAGAAGCTGAGACAAGGTAGATGAGTGCATCCATCCACTCGTCGACTGACTTGGCACTGATCCCGGAGAAGCACTGAAGAGCGCCTGCATTCGCCCCGACCGGGTTCCCTACCATGGGAAGCTTCGTGGCGGCATACTGCAAGAGTTTGTGGGCGCACTTGCCGCGACTGAACGACGTGGCGTCAAGCGGGGCAAGGGCGATGTCCGCTTTGGCTAGTTCTCGCGAAAATGTGCGTGGATTCCACCCAAGGCGGTCGACGATGTTGGGCACATCATTCCTCTGGGGGTCTGGCCCGCTAATGAAGGTGAGGCGAGCACCTGTGCTTCTGTTCAATTCGCGCAAGGCCAGCGAAGTGAAGTTGAAATGTTTTTCGGTTGAGTTCGACCAAGCCACACAGGTCTTGGCTTGGTCGCAATGCCCCACGTAGTCTTCGGAAGGTAGTCGTCTGGTGAGATGCAGGAGGGAATCAGGCCGGACGTCACGAGCATAAGATGATGCCCATTCCGCTGGAAATTCATCACCCGTGATCACAGTGTCGGCAGCGCTGGCGGAGATGCGGCGCTTGTCAGCCTGAACAAGGACTGCTCGCCACCCCCTCAGAATCTGCGAAAAGGGCATCGTCGAAGTCGTAGACCGAGTGCTCGGCATTCACCATCAGTTTCTTCTCGATCGCCGTGGCTGATTGGCGACGCTTCACGGGACAGGACAAGGATCTTATTGGCGCGGCTACTGAGATGCCCGAGACGCCTTTCGGCGTCCATGACTCGCCAGGGGTGCCTCGCCAGCTGACTGGGCCGAGCGCTGGGGAGGCCGGCGTACTGAAATTTGTGGCCGACAAACCCAAGTCATCGAGCCAGTGGTAGAGGCGGACTCGAGTGCTCGCTGCTGCCGGGCCGTAGGGAGAGACTACCGTTAGTGCCTCAGAAGGAGTCGTCCTTCGTAAGGGAGTGATCGCCATCGAGTGCTTTGGTGTCATGTTTGCGACCGCTTCTTCTCGAGGAGCGCATGAGTCAAGAGGTGACCCGCCATCGTCCTGCCGAACGAGCCCGTCCCACCGGTGATGGTTACTGTTACTCCTTCAAGCATGGTCATCGAATATCCTTGCCTCGTGAGGTTACGGTCTGGGTGCGGCTGATCGCGTGGCCCAGTTCGGTCCACGCACCTTCGCCCTGGTGCGGGCTCCATCCGGCTTCGGTCAACCAGCTGCACGCCTGGGCCTGTCCGAACCACAGCATCTCCATCCGTCGGGCGTTCGCGGCGGCTGCCGGGCTTAGCCGTCCTCCGCCGTTGGCGATGCTGACCGCGGCCCGCGCCACCCAACGTGGGAGCTCGCGAGGACGTCGGCCCCCGAGCGCCTGCATGACGCCGGAGGTTGTGAGGCCCTCCGAGGGATGCGCGACCACGGACGGTGGCTGCTGGGGGCAGGTGGCGAGAAACGCGACGGCCGAGGCAACATTGGCCAGGAGGGCCTGAGGCGACGGCGACGAACCAGGCCTCGCGATGGTGGAGAGCGGTGAGCGCGCCACCCTCGCGGTCATCCGGGTGACGCGTCGGTCGACCGCGTGCACGCTGGGTGGGCGGTAGACCACCGCGATGTCGGGGGCCTGCTGCAGCACCAGGGTCTCGCCGAGGATCTTGGAGCGCGCGTAGACCGAGAAGCCGTCCGTCTTACGCGAGGCGTCGAGCACCGGCGCGCGCCCCTGCACGACGGCGCTGCTGACGTGCACCAGCCGAGGAGAGGGCTCGGCCTCCTGGCACGCCGCGGCGAGCAGGCCCGGGAGTATGCCGTTGGGCGAGACCAGTGCCCCGCCGTCCGTCTCGGACGCATCGGGGTTGCCAGCGGCGTTGACCACGGCGTCGACGCCGGCGAACTCTTCGCGCAGGTCGTCGATGAGGGCCGACGTGGCGATGAAGGACTCGGCTGCAGAGGCTGGCGTCGATGGGAGGCGCGGCCCGCGCATCGTCGACACCTCGTGCCCCTGGTCGATGAGCACGTCAAAGACTGCTCCGCCGATGAAACCCCGCGCTCCCACCACGAGGACGCGCCGACGCCGGACGGTCATGTCGCGGGCTCCCCCTGCAGCTGCGCCGCCTCGTGCAGGAGGCAGGACAGGCGCTCGGATGCGACGGACTGGCCGAAGTGTTGCTGGTAGTAGTCGCGACCGCGCGCACCCATGGCCGCGCGCTCGGAGGTCGAGGTCTCCGCAAGCCGGATGATGGCCGCGGTCATCTCCTCGACCGACCCGGGCGTGACGGTGATGCCTCCACCGGACCGCTCCACGACGTCTGCAGCATCACCCGCCAGCGCGCCGATCACCGGCCGCGCCGCGGCCATCGTGGCCTGGAGCTTGCTGGGCAGGGTGCTCCGGAAGAGTGGAAGGTCCTGGAGGCTCACGAGGTGCGCGTCGCCCAGGGCCAGCACCTCCGCCATCTTGTCGAAGGGCTGCAGGGGAATGAAGCTGACGTTGTCCAGCCCCTCCCGCTCGACCCGGTCCCGCAAGGACGCCTCCTCCACGCCGCCCCCCACCAGGGCGAAACCGATGTCGGTCCGACCTCGCAGACACCCCGCCGCCGCCAGCAGAACGTGGAGGTTCTGGTACCTGCCGAAGATGCCGGCATACATCACCGTGAAGCGCCGTCGGAGACCGAGCGCCGCGGCATACGCCGGATCAGCGGCGCACGGGCGGAACGCCTGCTCGTCCGCCCAGTTCGGCACGAAACGGATCTTGCCGTCGGGGACCCCGCGGTCGGCGATGTGTGCAGCCATTCCGGGGGAGATGACGGCCAACAGGGAGGCGTGGCGGTAGAGAGAGTCACAGTAGCGGTGGAGGGCGCGTTCGACGTGCGAGGAGTGGCCGTCGGGGAGGAAGCCCGAGTGGGTCACCGTCTGCGGCCACAGATCCTGCACGTGGAGCACGAAGGGAGTCCGGCGCACCGCCCGAAGGGCCATCGCGGGCAGGGCCGCGGTCGCCGGGGTGCCGTGGACGAGCGCGGCGTCGACCTGCGGCAGGCGAGTGACCGCAACGACCGAGGCCGCGGCGGCGAAGGAGACGTAGGTCGCCGCGCGCCGACCGGCCCGCCCGTCGTGGCTGGCGTAAAGGGGGGCCCGGTGGACCGTAACCCCGCGCAACTGCTCACGGCGGTAGGGGCGCATGCGGTGTCCGGGAAAGACCTTCCCCTGGGGGTAGTTGAGGTAGCCCGTGACCACGTGAACCTCGTTGCCCCGTGCGCAGAGAGCCCGGGATATCACCCCTGGGAGGGCGGCTGAGCTGCCCTCGGGGTCGTACCACTGCGAGATCATCGCGATCTTCACGGCGCTGCTGCTCGCGCCGCTGGGATGGCGAGTGCCCGCGCAGCCCACCGTGGTGACGCCAGATACGCGGCGAGCAGCGCGACGGTGAGACCGGTCGACAGCCACGGGGCCGGGATCAGCCAGGCCAGGGTGACCAGGGCCGAGATCACACCGACGCCGACTGCGACGAGAGGGTGCGACAGGCCCACCACGCTCGTCAACTGCTGGTAGGTGTGCTCGCGATGGGCCTTGAGCAACGGTGCACCGCGACGTGCGCGACGCAGGAGTGTCACACCGGCGTCCGTCAGGTAGAGGGCCAAGGGGGCGAGAAGAGTGGCCAGCCGGGCCCCGCTGATCACGCCGAGGAGCAGCGTCGTCGCCACGAGCGCGCCAAAGAGATAGCTGCCGACGTCGCCGAGGAAGAGGCGGGCCGCCGGAAGGTTGAAGGGCAGAAAGCCCGCTGCCGCCCCAACCGTGAGACTGCCCAGCACGAGGCGCGCCGGTGCTTTGTCGAGGTGTCCCACCAGGGCGGCACTGCTGCCCCAGACGACCATGGTGATGCCAGTGATGCCGTTGATCCCGTCCATGAAGTTCACGACGTTCACACTGGTGCACACCAAAGTGGCACCGAGCAGGAGGGCGAGCGCGGCGTGGGAACCGTCGCCCACGGCGGCCCCCAGCGCTGCCCCGACGCCGATCTGGGCGGCTAGCCGGACCAGCGCGGGGAGGTCCCGGTGGTCATCCAGCAGGCCCAGCACTGCCAGAGCGATGATCGCAGCGAGCACCGGCCACGAGGGTGCGCGACCAGTCACCAGGGCGGCTGCCCACCCGGCGAGGACCCCCACGACGCACGCGAGCCCGCCGCCGCGGGGAGTCGGGAGCACGTGCGACGAGCGGTCATTGGCCTGGTCGATGATGCCTCGGTGAACGAGAATTTTGCGAACGACCGGGCAGATGGCGACGGTGACGGCCGCGCTGACGAGGAGCTCGATCACGACCCCAGCGCCTCGGCTGTCGACGGGAGAAGGTCCGCGCCGTGCCTGGACTCCCGGCGCATCCATGCGGCGGCCTCGGCAGGGTCGGTGACATCGGCGGTGGCCACCTCGGCCGCGTCGAGGTGAGGCACGACGACGCGTGAGACAAGCGGGTGGGCCGTCGGGCGGTGGAATTCATAGGAACCGAAAAGGTCTTCTCCAAGCTTCTCGCCGGCGCGCAGCCCGCTGTACACAATGTCAATGTCGGTGCGACCCGACATCCTGATCAACGTCTGGGCAACCTCGACGATCCTCACCTGCTCGCCCATGTCGAGCACGAGCACCTCGCCGTCACAGCCGATCGAAGCCGCCTCAAGGACGAGCTGGCAGGCCTCGGGGATCAACATGAAGTACCGCTCGACGTCGGGGTGGGTCACCGTGACAGGACCGCCTCTATCGATCTGGGCGGTGAACGCATGCACCACCGAACCGCGGGAGCCAAGCACGTTTCCGAAGCGGACAGACACATATCGGCCGGTTTGATTCTGAGCGAACGCGGCCGTCAGGCGCTCGGCAACACGCTTGCTGTAGCCGAGAACGCACGTCGGATCGGCGGCCTTGTCGGTGGAGATGTTGACGAAGGTGCCGACCCCCGCCTCTGCGGCGGCCGTGAGGACGTTGTGGGTTCCGAGCACGTTGCTCTTCCACGCCTCCAGCGGGTGCGACTCGAGGAGGGGAAGGTGTTTCAACGCTGCGGCGTGGAACACCATCTCCGGTGCTGCCCGCTGGAAGACCGTGCGCAGCGTCCCCAAGTCCCGGATGTCCGCCAGCACGATGTCGTCAGTGTCGAGAAGTCCAGAGCCGCTCAGGCTGAGCTGGGTTGCTTGCAGACCGGACTCGTCCCGGTCGAGGAGGTAGAGCTTGCCGGGTCCGAACGGGAGGATCTGGCGACACAGTTCGGAGCCGATCGAGCCACCCGCGCCCGTGACGAGGATGACCTTGCCGGCGATCTGCTCCGAAATGACCCCCGTGTCCATGCTGACGGCTCGGCGGCCGAGCAGGTCGTTGAGGTCGACGTCGCGCAGGTCTGCGGGCTTTGGGTGACCGCCGAAGATCTCGGAGATCGGGGGCAGCACGAGCACCTTCAGTCCCGCCCTGTCGGCGCGGTCACGAAGGTCGCGGATGAGTGCCGCCTCCGCGGACGGCACGGCGATGGCCAGGGTCTCAGCCCCTGAGGTCAGGGCCACCTTGTCCAACGACAGCCGGTCCCCCCGAACATGGACGCCGTCGACATGCAGGCGTGCCTTGCGCGGGTCGTCGTCGAGGATGGCGACGGGCAGGAAGCCGGCGCTGGGGTTGCGGACCATGGTCCGGACCAGCTGGCGTCCGCCTTCGCCGGCGCCGAAGACGATCACCCGTTGTTGGCCAGTGGCCAGGAACGCGCGACGATTCCGCCAGGTGCGCACGACGAACCGCACTGCGAGCATCAGGCCGAGAGCGATGGCCCCGCTGATGAGCGGCACGGTGCGGGGCACCGGGTAGGGGTGAACAAGCGCCGTCATCACGATGAACCCCAGGAGCGTCGTGATGACGACGGCCCGCCCGATGGCGACGATCTCCTCGAACGAGCCCCGGGCGTGCCCGATGGCATACGGGCCGATCACTGCTCCGAGGCAGACGTGTAAGAGGGCCGTAGAAACCGCGTACCAGAGCGTTCCCACGCTCAAAGTAACCAAGACGTCGAAGTCGAGACGCAAAGCCGTCGCTGCGTACACTGACGCAAACCAACAGGCCGTGTCGATGAGCGCCCAGTACCAACGAAAGAGTGTCTCATTCCGTCGGAACGAGACCGCCATGCTGACCCCTTCTCGCTCGCGCTGTTTGTACACATTTAGACCACGGAAGTGGACTATAGCGTGTGATAGGGACGCGAGGCGAGGCGCCGATGACCGATATGAGACCCTGCCCACGTGACGACTGCCATCCCAAGAAGGGACGACGGTGGGGTACTGGCGGTATGCACGGGCAACGTTTGCCGATCTCCCTTCATCGAACGGTTACTGGCGCTGGCCCTGCCGCCCAGCTTCGCCGTGAGCAGCGCCGGCACAGCGGCCCTGGTCGGTGAGCAGATGGACCCTCGGGCCGCGGCCCAGCTGCGCCTTCACGGCGGCGAGCCTGAGGGGTTCGTCGCGCGGCAGCTGACGGCAGAGATGGTCGCCGAGGCGGACCTGGTGTTGACCGCCACCCGGGCTCACCGGGCCGAGGTT
>JAABUR0100003673.1_pt1 | contig 21307 bp, 27 predicted proteins | sample 5560091 | NCBI WGS metagenome assembly JAABUR01 (sample SAMN10711879, study PRJNA513375) | rock metagenome | isolation source: Antarctica rocks | place: Antarctica: Victoria Land, University Valley sud
GTGATCATGTATTGCATCCCGCCCTGCATGCCTTTTGTGGGCGCCCCGTGCCTGCTCGGCGGTGCCGCAGCATGGCGTAGAAGGTCTCTTGCATTGGTGCAAAACCCCACCGTTCCAGGAACACTTTCTGGCAGTAACGCAAAACGCTCAAGGCCCGCTCTGCAGTCCCTGCACGCAGGTCCTGCCAGTATTGCCAAGCAGGTTCCTGCAGGGACGGCAGAACCATTATGCCGTCTGGCTGTCCAAGAGACTGCACCCATAACAAAGCCGCTGCAAAATGTGGCGCAGGCATCCCAGAGCCAGCGGCCCCGGCGCCGGGCCCGCAGCGTGTGCATGGCGCTCGGGCAGGCTGCTCGGCACGCGCTCACAGGCGCGCGGTGCTGAAGCTGCGCTCGAAGTCCTCGCGGACAGCGTCCATGAAGGGAATGGTGTTGAGGTACTGCTCCGGCGTGACCTTGGTGGTGCCGTGCACGCAGATGGCCAGGTCCTGCGCGCGTGCGCGCGCCGCCGTCAGCGGTGATACAGCTGCTCGGCAGGGCTGCGGGGGCTCCTAGCCAGCGACATAAACGCATCGCTCTTTCAGCAATGCCATTGGCACTGCTGGGGCAGGCTGGGGCAGGGCTCCCGGCACGCCCTACGGCGCGGGCCAGGAGTCACCACAGCCCTGACCATGCAGCTGGCAGCTCCATAGGCCCACTGGCTTAGCACCCTGCAGAATGTTAAGCGTGGAGCGCTGCAGCAACACGCCTCCAGAGCCCCGCCGGTGCCTGTCTGTGAGGCGCGGCCGCGCCTGCTCGTGCTGCTCAGCACCGCATCCCGCCCGGGCGCCCACCCGCTCTGTGCAGCATGGCCGCCGCGAACGTGCGAGTGCAGAGCGCGAGCAGCGGCCTCCAGGCTGTGCGTGCCGCTGAAGAGTGCGCAGAGTGCGGTGCTGCATTAGGCTTAGGGATAGGCGGGCGCGCCTTGGTCATCTTGCCGCTCTCGATGGTCCGCAGCACGGACGCCTCCAGCTGCGCGCAGAAGTCGGACAGCGCGGCGTTGCCGTCCAGCTTGGCGCGGTGCGCCAGGCCACGCGTCCACGCAAAGATGGATGCCACTGCGGGAAAAGAAAATCAGCGCAATAAACTGCGGCGCGGCTGCCTGCAACTCAACACCTCTGAGCCTGCGGCAACACGTCTGCCCTAGGAGAAACGCCGCACCACCTGTCCTAGGTGCTGTGCGGTTGCGCGAGGGCATACACGGGGTGACGGCGGCATCTGGCCTGCCCGTTGCGATGTGCAGTGCTGCAAGCAGTCTCAGCACAACGTGAATGGTCGCAACCTCAGCGGTAAGCCAGATAGCCAAATCAGGGTACGTACCCGGGTTTGTGGACGTCGGCCGGCCCTTCTGGTGCTCCCGCCAGTGCCGCGTGACGGTGCCTGCCCGCGACGTCCGCTTCAGAATTTAGGCATGCAGAAGGGCTCTGTGCTGCAAGGCCAGCGGCGCTGAGCGGTACAGGTCATGCGTCCCGCCCCACGCCGCGCCTGTGATCCATGGTGCACACCGCTGTCTGTCCTTCACAGGGACTTCAGGCAGCACGTCGAGGGGCTGAGCACGCTTGGCAGGGCGGCATGGATCGGCGCGGCAGGGCGCGCGCCGTGAGCGGCCTCGGCCTCCAGGGTCTTGCCGTCGGGCGTGGTGAGCACCGAGGTCATGAGGCCGAGCGAGCCAAAGCCCTGCGCGACGATGTCGGACTGCACGTCGCCGTCTGCCGCGCGCACATGCTTAAGTCACATGCTGAGAGACATGCTGAGACAATAGTGCGTGAGCTGTACACAGCACAGGATCTACCCATAACAGACAGGCGCTGTGCATATCTTAGGTTACAAAAGCAAAACAGCAGCTGGGGCCGGCGATGGGCGCGCGGTGCGCAGCGAGCCCGCACCGTAGTTCTTGCACGCCCACACAAACTTGCCCTCTGACTTTAGGGCCTGCGCGCAGGCCGGGGCCGTGTCAGCGGACTGAAAGACTGCTCCGAGCATAGAGGCTACATTCCCATCGCAACGAGCATGCCAGACAAGCCGATGTTGCCGATCTTTCGCCAATGATCGCCAATAGTCAATCGCCAACAGTCAGATGCAAGTGCCTACTCCGGCGACGGCTGCACCAGCAGGCGCGCGCAGCAGAGCTGCTCGGCATGCGCCGCAGACGGGCGCGCCTGCGCGACCATGTCGTCGATGAGGCGGTGCTGGTACCAGATGCCGGCGGCCTCGTACTTAGCGCGGTAGCCCTCGCCCTCGTACATGTCCTCGAAGATCTGCAGGAAGCGCCCGTCGTACTTCTTCAGGATCGTGTTCTTGGTGCTCAGGTACAGCGGCCTGCGCGGCGCGGGCGCCCACGCCGGTCACCGGCCGCCTCAGCATGGGCGCGCCCTGCGCGGCACCCCCCCCCCCGCCGGAGCCCTGGCACCAGCCTCCGCATGCAGCGCCCAGGGCCGCCTGGCGCGGGGCCGCGGCGCGCACCACTGCTTGGTCAGTGCGTACTCGAAGCACGACTTGGCAAAGCCGCGGATGGACTTCTCCGTGTTGTACCTGCGCCGCCGCGGAGCCCCGGCCCTCGGCCGCATGCGCAGCGCGCGCCGGTCTGCGCATGGTGTCACGTTTCAGGCAGTAGCAGGGTCAGGTGATCGAACCGTCGTGCTATCACGATCGGCGCTGCGCCACGGCTTGAGCACGCGCAACAAAGATGCCGCAACGCAGTCTGTCTCCGTGCATCTGCAGACACTGAGGGCGCATGACCTAAGCGCGCGCGACGGCGCCGCTGAGCGCGAGCGCACATGCCCAGCGCGACGCCCGCGCCATCGAACTGGTGCACCTCGTGGCGCTCCGGCGCGCCGCCGCCGGCCGGCGTGAACACCAGCTCCAGCTTGCCCGGCGCCTTGATCAGCAGGTCTGTCGCGCGGTACTGGTCCCCGAACGCGTGCCTGCGCGGCCACGCGCCGCCCTTGCCGCCTGCTGGGCGCCTGCTGGCGTCCTGCTGGGCGCCGCAGCGCGAGGCCCGCCCTATAGCAAGGTCTCCGCATGAAACCAGGGCCAGCATGCGTTTGCATGCCCGCGCGCTGCCCGCGGTGCGGCGCCCGGACGCTGCGCGCAGGCCTGCCCTCTCAGGTCCTCATTGACAACAATGCATCGCACGCGCCGGCAGCAGCGGCTGGCCCGCAGCACACACACCCTTGCCTGCGTGCTCCTGGCTGTCAGCAGGCCGCCTATCGGCAGATGCACACTGGTGTAGTGAGTGCCTGCCTGACTGGATGTGCGTGACCCCGACCGGGGCGGGCAAGGGCCCAGGCTGCCTTCATGCTGCAGCATCGATGCACCGCTGGCGGAATTTTCCGCTGAGAACACGGACACCGCGTCAGGGCGCGGCGCCGCGCACCGGCCGACCACGATCGGGTGCTTCCAGCCGGGCACCAGGCGCGGGACGTTGGAGACGACGATGGGCTCCCGGAACACCGTGCCTGCACGGGCGCGCCAGCGGTCCGCACACGCGAACCCTCGCAAACCTCAGGCCACTGCCGTCGACCTGGACGTGCACAGAACCTGAACGTGCACGTTGTCAGTTTAGGCTGGCCGGGCGCGCCGTTGAGGATGTTGCGGATGGTCCCGTTCGGGCTGCGCCACATCTGCTTCAGGTTGAACTCCTTCACGCGCGCCTCGTCCGGCGTAATGGTGGCGCACTGCCCCGGCCGGGACGCGTCATGAATACGCCTCCTGCCTGCTCGCACACGGTGCGCCGCGCACGCAGGGACGCAAGCAAGCCGGTGCGCGCGCCTTGATGCCTACGCCATATTTCTGCGCGCCCACGCGCACGTGTCAGCCGCCTGCCCGCCGCACGGCCCGTCGCGCGGCCGAGCAAGCCATGAGCTGGGCGCGGGCGGCTCGCAGCCCGGGGGCAGGCTGCGGACCTGGATCGCCTTCGCGGCGTCCACGGTGACCTGGTCGTCGGTGGCGTCGCGGTGCTCGATACCCAGGTCAAAGTACTTGATGTCCAGGTCCAAGTAGGGCAGGATGAGCTGCGCGCCGGCCCGCCGCTCTGTTGCATGTCGGACTTGCAGAGCAGGCACGCTGCAACGACACGATGGGAAGGCAGGTTAGACAAAGCTGGCGACCGCGCAGACCCCACCTTGTTCTTGATCTCTGTCCAGATCACCCTGGTGACACCAGGCGCAGCAGTCAGTTGCTGAGCTGCTCAAGAGCATGCATTAGGCCTGCCGTTCAGCACCCACCGTGTCTGCTCATCGCCGTCGAGGTCGCAAACTGGGCCCTCCACTTTGATCTTATGCCCGCTCGCCATATGCCTACCTTTCAGGCGCACGCACACATTTCAGCCAAAAGTGTGTACGTTGCGCCGCGCCGGCAGCCTCAGAGTGTCCGTCAGAGCTTGCCCCTGCTATGCGGTGCGTAATGACTACCAGCAGATATGCATGATACTGCACAGACAGCCCGAGTCCCATACAGCGTTCCAGGCCAGACAAAGCTGGTGTGCTCACTTTGAGCAGCAGATATCGCAGTTGGCGCGACGCGCTTACAGCATTGGATGTTCTGCCTGCTGTTCAGTGCCTGCCCTCCCCTGGATATCAGCGCGCGCAGCATCCCAGTGACATGTGGCACTCCAAGGTGTTGTAAGCTGTGGCAGATGGAGGAAGGAAGCGCACACCCGCCGCCCGGCTCACGCAGAGCTGAAAGCGAGACCGCAGCTAGGGTCATGTTCGGATGACAGGGCTAGTAGGTGTTTGAAGGTAAGTTTAAATCACAGTTGCCCGCCAGGCCTGGCTTGGATGCAACTCGGTTTATCATTGGAACGTTGAGGTGACAAAACATTGCTCATGTTGCCAGAAGACAAGCCCTGGTCTGGCATTTTTTACCCATGCAGTGCGCGCTCTGGCAAGCGGGGTGGGCAAGATCATGCTGTCATAGGTTTTGCAATGCCTCCAAGGAAGGAAATGTGTGGGGCGCTATGCCATGCGGTATGCCTACGTAAGATTTACAGCAGGTAGCGCTGCACATCAAGCATGGTCGCGCGTGTCACGCCAGACTTGCCTTGTGGAACACCATCACTGTCTGGGACAGCCACGGCAGCTTGGTGTGTGCACGCAGCCGCCGCGTGGCTTCTGCATCGTGAATAAAGCCATGGCTCTCCAGCTCTGCGATGACCTCTGCATTAGCCTTCATGTTGACATGGAAGTGGCCCACCTGCGCTGCGGCCCGAGGTCAGGCGGTGCTGAGGCGGACACCGTCCGTGCAGCACCCACACCATCAAAAGCTGCATGCAGAGCATAAGCTGCATGCAGAGAGAGACCAACAACGCTCGCCAGTGGCTGTTTACATGGCTGCTCGATGACTTTCCAGCAAAACACCATGTCAGAGACTGATTTGTCAGCAGGAGCGCAAGCAGGCACGCATGGCCGCGGCTGCACCTGGCCGGGCACGGCCCAGGACAGGACAATGCCCAGCGCGGCATGCCGGTACACATTCTCAAGGTACACCCTCTCGTGCTGCACCGGAGTGTGCTCCGCGACCTGTGCGCTCGCTCGGGCACAGCTCGGCGCTCCACGCTCGGGCCCCGTCATGGCAGGAGGAGATGCGCTGCCACGAGACCTATGCAACAAGCCGCACCCCGACCGTGCGGTGCCTGGGACGTCCATGCCCGCCATGCCGGCATGCAACCCATGCAATGAGCATGCGCTGCTGTGCATGCGTGTCATCGTCCCACCCCGCGCTGGTCACGCGAGCGGTGCGCGCGCCTCCAGGCTGAGCACCCAGTCGAACTTGCGCCCAAACCACTGTGGCACGGTCAGGTCCGCAAAGCGCACGTCCTCGGTGGCCACCTCGATGTTCTCGGCGCCGTCGTAGCCGGTCCAGTCGATGCCCTGCCGGCGCGCGTGCTGCCTCCCTTGACGCGTGTGCTGCTGCATCGGCCGGCAAGGGCGGCGAGCAGCCTGGCGCCCCCCCGCGACGCAGATGCGCAGGCTGCAGCAGGGCCGGCAGGCAGGCTCGCGGCTGGAGCGCGGGGGGCGCGGCCGGCGGGCGCGGCACCCGGGCCCTGAGGTAGGCGCCGTAGTGCCCCAGCCCCGCGCCCAGGTCCAGCACGCGGCTGTGCCTGAACAGGCCGACCAGCTGCGCGGCCAGGCCCTCGTCCAGGTAGTCGTTGGCGCCCACCTTGCGCACCTCCGCGCTCAGGCAGAAGCCGCCTGCGCGCGCGGCCGGCGCGTCGGTCCCGCCCGCCGCGTCACGCAGCGCGCTTGGCGGGCGTCGCACGTCGCAGCAAGGACGGCATGGCCCCAAGGCCTCCCGGCAGCAGCCACGGGCGAGCGCTTGGCTGCATGTCGCAGTGTGCCTGGTGAGCCTGGTGGCACTTACCGACATAGAGCAGTCCCGGCACGCGGACAGGTGACACACACAACGCTCAGCCTTAATAAGGTGCTCACATCGATAAGGTTTAGCTAGCGCCGGCGCCGCGTCGGCTTGGGGACGAGGTGCCAGGGGCGCGCGCACCGGTGGGCCCGATGCCCAGGTGCTTGCAGGCGAGCGCGCCGAGCTCGCGCCGCACAGCGTACAGGCGCTTGCGGAGCGCCAGCACCTCCGCGTCGCGGCAGGCTGGCTCGCTGCTGTTGCACTGCACGTACACGCCGCGGTCGACGTCGTCGACCGGCCGCCGCCGCGTGGGCGCAGGGCTGCGCTCCGGGAACAGGCGCGGCCAGGGCCCCAGGTGCCACGCGGCGCGGCCCGCGTGCGCCAGCGCCAGCAGGGTGGCCGCAGCGGCCAGGCACGCCGCGGCCAGCGCCAGGCGCGGCCGGCGCCGGCGCCGAGCTCCCGGCCCTGCCAGGCGCCGACAGCACGTTGGAGCTCACACTGCACTGTTTTTGGTGAACAGCCCTATAAAGTATTAAACGCTCCAGCGTCAGCGCTTTTGCAGGTCGCATGCGCGTGTCTCCACATACACTTGGGTGTGGACTGGGGTGCTGCCCAGGAACACGTGGAGGCAATATGAAGGCGTCAAGGCAGTACAGGTGTTCACCAGTGGCCGAGAAGCGCTGGCGGGCGCCCATTCACGCTACATCCAGCTCCGCCCCGCCCTTTGCCGCCGCTTGCTTGCCTGCTGCTGCGGTTTCTTGGATTACTTCAGAGTGAATTAGCACTGATTGGTAAGACGCTGACCCTCCAGCGCATGGGTGGTGTGTAGCGCTGGTAGTAACTGAGCACACACAGAAGGGTCTGCCTCTCCACCCTAGATGCAGGTCTGGACAGGGGGTGCAATCCAGCCGTTGCACACCTGAGGCAGAGCGGAGGAGGTGGTGGAGAGGCAGTGCTCCATATTTCACAGGGCAAGGCGGCCACTGCAGCCATGGCGGGCGCTTGGACTGTGCCCAGTGGCAGCTCATGCTCGTGCTGGCTGCAGCGCTCCCAGCACAGGCGTGCTTTGAGGAGGGTGGGTCACAAGTGCCCTTCCGTGCAAGCTTTGGTTCGTGCATTTTCCATGCAGTATTGAGCGCAAGACCAGACCAGACCAGACCATACCTCACGACGCTCGCAGGAACGCCGGGGCAGCCCGCAGTGCGCCAATGCGGCGTCCGGCCCGCCCCCAGCGTGGCCGGGAAGAGTGCCGGTGCAGGATGCAAAGCCCAGCTCCGGCAAGAAGGTGCGTTGCTCCTCCATGCGCTGGGTGCGCCAGGCGTGTCTGGTTTCGCCAAGGACACTGACAGAGCGGCGCTGTGTGCGCGCAGAAGCTGTCCATCCTGGGCTCGACTGGTGCGGTTGGGCCCCCGCGCAAGCGTGCACTGAGCAGCCGCGGCGCAGGCCGCGCCTGAGCGCGCGGCCGCGCGGCGCGCCAGGTTCGATCGGAACGCAGACGCTGGACATCATCGCCGAGCACGGCGACCGCTTCGAGCTGGTTGCGCTGGCGGCGGGCGGCAACGTGCAGCTGCTGGCGCAGCAGGTGCGGCAGTTCCAGCCGGCGCTCGTCGCAATACGCGACGCGGGCAAGCTGGCGGAGCTGCGGGAGCTCCTCCGGGACGCGCCCCGGCAGCCGGAGATCCTGGTCGGCGACGAGGGCGCAGTCGAGGTCGCGCGCCACGCCGACGCCGACGCCGTGGTCACTGGCATCGTCGGTGCGCATATTTGACTCCGTTGGCGGAGAATTGCTGGCAAGCAACGAGCGTTGGGCCTGGCCGGCAGCCTGTGGGGTGTGAGAGGGGCCGTCCCTGCCGCGCTGAGGCTGCTGACGCGCGCGCGGCGCCCGGCGCGCAGGCTGCGCAGGGCTGCAGCCGACGGTGGCGGCCATCAAGGCCGGTAAGGACATCTGCCTGGCCAACAAGGAGACGCTGATCGCGGGCGGCCCGTACGTGCTGCCGCTCGCGCGCGAGCATGGCGTCAACATCCTGCCAGCCGACTCCGAGCACTCGGCGCGCGCCCATGCGCCTGCGCGTCCCTCCGACCGCCGCGTCCCGAGACGCTTCAGTGATATGTGTCATCCAGCACCTGTGGACCCGCACGGCGCCCGCAGCCAGCGCCGCGCAGTGTGCACCAGTGCTCCGTGGAGCGGCAGTTAAGAGTGTCGCGGAGCTGCAGCACGCACATTACAAGCCAGTGTGTCGAAGCACTCCCTGAGCCACGGGCACCGCGCGGCTGGATGGAGATGCAGGTGCTATCGCGGGCCACGCTGTGGCAGCTGCAGGACCAAGACCCACCGCTCCGAGGGTTAAAGTGGAAAATCCTAACCCTGTGCACCCTGCGCGCACGCAGGCCATCTTCCAGTGCCTGCAGGGCTTGCCGGAGGGCGGCATGCGGCGCATCATCCTGACCGCCTCCGGCGGCGCGTTTCGCGACTGGCCGGTCGAGCGCCTGCGAGAGGTGACCGCCGCGGACGCCGTCAAGCACCCCAACTGGAGGTGCGCGGTGGCGGCGCGCCGGCCGAGCGGGTCGGCCGGCGCGGAGGTCCGCGCTGCGCGGCGCAGGCGCTGCAGCTCTGCTGCCCGTGAGCGGGCCGCCCCCGAGGAGTGCGAGGCGGTGCGCGACTGCGGGTGCAGCTTAGGTACGGCTGCCTGAGCCTGGCGCTGCAGGGAGGCCGAGAGCTCTTGGTGGTCGCAGTGGCGAATGGCCGTGTGCTGCGCGCGGCGTGGACGCCGGGGAGCGGCGGATAGCGCGGCGCTGGTGAAGAAGGACCTTGACCGGCACCTTGTGCGCCGGCGCCGGCGTTTGCACCAGCCGCCCGCAGCCCTACGACATGAGCATATAGCCCTGTTGCGCGCGCTGACCCCAAGCCCGCCGCGCTGCGCGCAGCATGGGCCCCAAGATCACGGTGGACAGCGCGACGCTGATGAACAAGGGCCTGGAGGTCATCGAGGCGCACTACCTGTTTGGCGCATCCTACGACAACATCGACATCGTGATCCACCCCCAGTCCATCATCCACTCCATGGTCGAGACGGCCGACTCGTCCGTGCTGGCGCAGGCGCGGCCCGGCGCCTGCCCTACGGATAACTAGCCAGCATGCGGCGGCGGCGGCAGCGGCGGCGGCGGCGGGCGCGGCCCGGCAGCCCCTGCCTGTGCGCCCGCCCCAGCTGAGTGAAAGGCCAGGACGTCGCCCTGCATGAGCGGGCGCGCCCGGGCGCGCCTCCCCGCGCCGCGCGCTCGGGCCCGCCGGCGCGGACGGCCAGGCAGGCGCGGTCGGCCTCGCGCCGGGCCGGCGCCCGGCGCGTTTGGCGGCGCGGCCCTGCCGCCGTGCCCCGCGCGCCGCGCTGCCCCGCCCTCCCCCCTCCTCCACCTTTCCCTGAGCCACCCCCTGAGAGTCTGCGCGGCGCCGACGCGCGGGCGCGGCGCGCGCAGCTGGGCTGGCCGGACATGCGCCTGCCGATCCTGTACACGATGTCGTGGCCGGAGCGCGTGCCCTGTTCCGAGGCTACCTGGCCGCGCCTGGACTTCGCCAAGTGCGCGCAGCTGACCTTCCGGCCGCCCGACCGCGAGCTGTACCCCGCCATGGACCTCGCCTACGCGGCCGGCCGGCGCGCGCCCGCGCGCAGCTTCCTGCGGGGCAGCCGTGCCAAAGCGCCCTGCTCGGGCGCCTGCTTCTGCTGCGCGGCAAGCGTTTACAGCTACTTGGCGGTACAGTGCCCTTGCCAGGCGGGTGCGGTGTCACGACAGCGTCCTGCCTGGCCGTGCCCTGGAGCCTGGGCGGCGCACGCGGAGCGCGCCGCGCCCTCCTCTCCCTGCTCGACGCGTGCAACTCGCGCGCGGCGTGGCGCTCAACGATGCGGCCCGCCGCCCCGCACCATTAGCCAGCGTCTGCTCGGCGCGAGTGCTGCCGGCAGCCGCCCTGCCAGCCGCCGCCGGGGCAGGCGCGGCTGCGCGCGAGGCCCGAGCGCCGGCGCGTGCGCGCGCAGGGCGGGCGGCACGATGACGGCGGTCATGAGCGCCGCGAACGAGAAGGCGGTGGAGATCTTCCTGGCCGAGCGCATCGGCTACCTGGACATCGTGCCGCTCGTGTCCGCCTGCTGCGAGGCGCACCAGCAGGCGCGGCCTGTGCGCCTTGCTCCGTGCTGTGCGCGGGGAGGCTGCGTGGCGCCACGCCCGCTGGGGCCCAGGCACGTCAGACCGCAGAGAGCAGACTGTGATGTCAGAGGTTGCAGTGCCGGTGCACACTTTTTTCTGCGTGACAGGTCGCTCCCCCTCTTGCCCTGCTGTCTGCTCAGCTGCGCCTGACAGGCTCCCTGACGTGCGGCCTCGCCCGTGCAGGACCTGACCGCGGCGCCGAGCATCGACGACATCGTGCACTATGACGGCTGGGCGCGCACCTGGACGGCCGAGCATGCAAAGTCCTTCCGGAGAGAGGCGCAAGCCGTGCTGAAGTGACGGCTGCGGACTGCTGCGGCGCGCCGCGTGTGGCGTGATGAGAAGCGTGATCGCTTGTTGCCTACCGTCTGGTTGCCGAGATGCTCGTGAAGCAGGGTCGGTGTCTGCGGCGTCTGCATGTCGCTGAGGATTCATGGCAGTGGGCGTCTATACAAAGCATTGCGTCCGCTGCCTTGTTTGCACCAGCCTGACAACAGTCCATCATGCCGACGCCCATTTGCTAACTTCAACAGGGCGCTCCAGGCAAGCGGAGCACGCATCACACACCCCGTCTCGTGCGCCAAGCGATTCGAACAGCCACAGAGACCCAAAGGCACGCCGGGCTGATGGGGGGCGTCAGACGTAAAAGTCGGTCTGCCGCGACGACGCGCCCACCTGCTTCAGCTTCTTCAGGATGGACGAGTAGTACTCCTGCGCGGGCCCCGCCGCAACGCCTCAGCCTTGGCATTGCCCTAGCTGCTGCTCTGATGCGAACGTCCACATCCCGCCAGCCATATGCGTGAGCACGACAGGCGCCGCAGCACTGCATCCTCTGTACGTGCATGAGCCTGCTGCCAGCTAGCTTGCATGCATCTGCTATAAGCAGGCACAGCGTACATCACGATAATGATCCTATCGCTGAACAGACTTGGGCAGGAACAGACTCGGGCAGGAAGCAAGGGGCTGCGGGCGCGCGACAGCTGCACGCTGGGACTGCATTGCGCGGGGAGGGGGGGGCGGAGCGGGGGCGCGCCTGCAGGTACTGCTCGAGGGTGGTCACGTCCTTCGGGCTGAGCCCCAGCAGCGAGTAGGTCGCGTCCATGGGCGCGGCAAACGTCTCGTTGGTCGCCAGGATGTCCACAAACGCCTGCCACGCGGCGCACCGGCGCCCCCTTCAACACGGCCGCGCGTCGGCCCAGGCCGCATGCAGAGCGCCAGCCGCTTTGCCCAGCCCCGGCCGGCCCCGCCCTTGCAGGACGCATGGCGGGCTGGTGCCGGGCGGCAGCGGTGCACGCACGCTGCGCATTACACCCGCACGCTGGCCATCCCCACATGAACCCTGTCAACAAGGCAGGGAGCGCGCGCGCCGCACCAGGCGGTCGGCCGCGTCGCGCGCCCACTGGAAGCTGCGCAGCAGCGAGCGCGTGGCCTTGAGGAGCCACACGGGCACCTGCGCGCGGCCCGGGCGCCCGCTCGCGCCGGGCGACCTCCACGCGCCTGCTAGAGGGTGAGGCAGAGCGGCGCTCGAGAGCCAGACGGCTCGCACGCTGTGCACGACTGGTTGAAAACGGCATGGGAGGCACAGGACGGCGATCTGCTGTGGGCTGCCTGGAGCCCCGGCGCGCTGCTACCAGCTTTGTCGCAGTGTGAGCGAGGGCGCGCGCCGACCTCGTGCTGCCAGGCTGGGTCGACGCGCAACGCCGCAGGGCGGACATTGCTGAGGGTCGCAGCCGAGCGGTGGGGACCGGCCACGGCGGCGCAGGCAGGGCGGCGCGCCTCGGTCACGTCGGCGTCGGCGTTGGCAAAGCGCTCGCAGAGCGCGATGACCTCGGACACCGTGTACGCCTGCGGCCCGGCCAGCGTGATCCGCTGCCCGACCGTCTTCTCCGTGCGCAGCGCCGCCAGCGTCATCTTGGCCACGTCCTGCGCGCCGCGGCGTGCCGGGGTCAGCGCGAGCGCTCCTCGCGCGCCCCGCCGGCAGGCCTGCCAGCCCACTCGGGCGCTCGGAGCGCTGGAGAGAGTGACCGGTGACATGGTCGATCACTGCCCTGACCGCAGCGCCCGCCCGACCGCTCCGCTCGCGGGCGCCGCCCCGACGCACACGCGCAGCACGCGAGAGTGCGCACTGCCTGCAGCGCCGCTGCACAAAGGCGGCCCCGCGGAGCCGCGCCCGCCCGGGCGCGCATGCTGCCCAGCGCGGGGTCGGGGTCGCGCGCTGTCACACAGGCGGGGTTGATGCCCTAACCCTAGCCCTATCCCAGGGCCGGCGCGCGCACGCGCCTGCGAGTCCAGGTAGGCGGTGCGCGTGGCGTCGGAGGTGCCCCAGACCTGCTTCTCCTCCAGGATGGGCACCGCGTAGTTGCCGATGATGGCCTGCATGAAGCCGCACAGGCGCAGGATGGTGAAGTCCAGGCCGGAGGCCGCCAGGAAGTCCTCCGTCCGCGCCTTGATCTGCATCAGCGGCACGTCCGCATGCCGATCCGCGTTGTGGATGGAGAAGAAGACGTAGCGCTGGATGCCCATCGCCTGCGCACGCGCCGGGGGCGCCCGCGTCGGCGCGCATGCAGACATCGGCGCGCGGCGCTGCTCGCGACGCGCGCTGGCGGCGCGACCAGGTCGAAAGGGAAAAAAGGGCTTACATGGCGGCGAGCCAGTGCCCGCCGTGCGGCGCGGGGCCCAGGGCGCGCGCCTGCGCGCACTGGATGAGCGCAACCTTGCCCTCCCAGTCCACGCGCTGCGCTGACTCCTCCGGCCGCGCGGTCGCGCAGTCGATCACCGTGTGGATGCCCACCTGGCGCGCGCGCGTCGGCCGTGAGGTGCGCCGTGTTGGACTTGGTAGCGACCTTCTGCACAGGCTCCAGTCTCCGGCGGCAGCGGCGCCTGCCGGACTGTCCTTCGGGCCCCGACCTGACAGGGTGTGTGCCCCGCGACCCCCCTGCTGCTGGGCGCAGCGTTGAGGCGCGCCCGTCGGGGCTTGCTGCCAGCTGAGAAGGGGCCGGCCGCGCACCAGGGCGGCCGGCAGCGAGGTTGGGTCGTTGAGATCGGCCTGTACGGTCGTGGCGCCCCAGTCCCGCAGGAAGTCCGCCGGGTTCTGCCGCGGGCGCACGATGCAGCGCACCTGCCCCCCCCGAGCGCGTTGGTGAGCAGCGTGCATTGGAGGGCAAGCAGCGTAGTATGCTGGCTGCTCCCACAGCGTCGCACCTCGTAGCCCTCGTCCAGGCTCAGCCGCACTATCTGCCGCCCTGCACGGTACAGGCGCCGCGTGAGACCGGCTGTGCAGTCCCGGCAACCGACAGGGGCTCCAGCAGCTGGAGCGTGTAGAGCAGCGCAAGCGCGCGCACACCCAGCGTGCCAGTCGCGCCGACGATCAGCACCGAGTTCTTGGGCACCGGGGTGCCGCCCATGGCCGCATAGCGCGAGCTCTGCGTGCTGGCCGCCGCCACCAACAGGCCGCCTCTCCTCCCGCCCCGGAACGCCCGCGCACGCGCCCTGCCTGCTGCGCAGCCCCCGCGCTGTCAGGCGGGTGCGCGATGCGCAAGCAACGACAGCCACCTGCAGGGAGAAACCGAGACGCGCGCACCCGTGGAACACTGCGCCAGCAGCAGCGCGCAGTCAGGTCGCCCGCCTTGCCTGCCCGGCGCAGCCGCTCGGCGTGTGGTTGCATGCCCAGCATGCGTGCCGGACGCGCTCGCCCCGCACCCGGGCATTGGCCCAAAGACCTGCAGAGCCTGCACAGTGGCCGTTCATGACACTAGTTCACATATGTTGGAAGCGCAGCGCTTCAACCGCCAAGAGCGTCTCTGCCGCACCTGACGCCAATGCCTGAGGTCACACCAGGCCTCGTTGCTAGCAAGGACCGTCCGTGTGTGGGATGTCTGGTGCTGCGCTTCCGCTGTGGTTGGTCTGATGCAACGGGATTTCTGTCCCGTAGCGAGCCACGCTGGGGTGGTTCTTCCAACGCCTCCAGGTCTTCCAACGCCTCCATGCACGCCAACGGACATTCACCAGCATAAAAACAGTCTTCACAGCGACCGCCGCAGCCGCCGCAGCCGCCGCAGCATTAGTTTGCAGGATCGACAGGCTGCTCTGTAAGCCCGAGCACAAGGAGCCCATACTGAGCCGCATGACCTGTAATATTATGACTCACCCACCAACCACCTGCACAACCCCACTTGCCATCCTCGACCATGCGCAGTGCCCACCCTAACCGCATGCTGCGAACGGCAACGGCCCCTGCAGTGCGCCCAGCAGGATGCTTTCCCGCAGCCCGCGCATCAGGCGCGCGCGGGCACAGCGGCCTGGTCCACGCTATGCCTGACGTCGGTGCCGGCCGCAAGCGCGGCGGCCTGGCCGGCCGCGACGAACGCGATCATCTTGTTGAGCGCCGACGCATACGCGCGCGCGCTGGCGACCACGATGTCGCTGTCCGCGCCCGTCCCCGAGAAGCTGCGCTGCACCTTCTGGCCCTGCGCGTCGCATGCACAAGAACCCTTTCACAGGGTCCAGCAACGCCGTGTCAGAACCCCTCCGCGACTTGCGCACATCTGGCTCGGCTGCAGTGTCTACCGCATGGCCTATGCTGCCGTGAGGGTGTCTGCGCTCCCAAAGCAGAGCCCTGACATCGCGTTTCCTGTTCATGCTGGGGCGGTCAACTCCCCTGACAGCGTCCCAAGCCACAACCTGTAAAAAAGTCCTGTGCCTCATCAGCGACACGGGCACAGGCTGAAATGCGCAGCTCAGGCCGCAATGCCTGCATGCCTCCTGCAACCTCCCTGGCTCTGCACAGCGCGGGCTTTGCTGCGGCACGGTCCATGCGCGCGCGCCTGGCGCGAGGTGACAAAGCCCTCGCCGGCCATCTTGCCGGCTGGGCGCACGACGATGCGCGTGTTGGCCAGCGCCTCGATGCCCTCCGTCACGCTGCTCACGCTGTACTCAGTCAGCTCCACCTGCGCGCGCGCGCGCAGATGGCCGCCGTGAGGTAGGGTTAGGAAAGGGTCACTGCGCTCGGTCAGCTCCACTGGCACTCAAGCACGGGGGCCGTCATGAAGCACGGGTTGGCTTGGGGTTGCCGCACGACGGTCAAGTGTGTGCATGCGCGCGCGCGCAAGCGGCCATCAAGGAGCAGAGGCCAAGCGGCTGCGGACACGCATGCCGCTGCTCGCGCAGCCACGCTTGCGCCTGAGGCGCCGCCGGCCAAGAAGGTGGGGGGCGCACCGGCACGCGGACGAGCGAGTCGATGGCTTTGTATGCGGCGTCGACGGGCCCCGTGCCGAGGCCGGTGGCCACGTGTGTGATGCCGTCCGGGCCCAGCATCTGCACGGTGGCCGTCGGCAGGCCGCTGGTGCCGCAGACCACCTGCGTGCCCACCCCCGCCCTCAGGCCGCACGCCGAAGACAGCTGACAGTTGGGCACCCCAACATCAACGTCCAACCACCTCCAGTCTGTATGGGGGCCTTCGCCTGCAACACAGGACTCGCGTTGATGCAGCATGGAGCATGTGCGCCAGCAGGCTGGCGCCCTTGAGCACTGCCGCAGGATCCCAGGCGATGCTCCAGCCGTGACCAGCCAGCATGCCCGCTGGGAAACAGAAGCAGGGTCATAAACTTCACTTTGCAGAGAGCCCCACTGTGAGGGGTTCCACAATGCCCGCTCCATTTAAATCTTGCATGAGCGAATGCCCGCCTTCTGGGCTAGGGCGGGCCGGCGCGCCTGCAGGCTGGTCAGCTGCCACGCCTTGGTCGCCTGGTGCACCTCGTCGCCCAGAAGCGCCAGCACGTCGTCGTCCGTCACCTCCTTCTTCTTCTCCGCGACCTCCTGCGCACACAGGTAGGTTAGGGTTTTCACTGATACCTCAAAATCCCTCAGGATTGGGTAGGTAGGTGAGGAGCTTCGGCCTGCGACGCTCACGCCACCCGCGCTTGACGGCTTGCGCTCGACGGCGGCCAGACGCCCCCGGCTCATCCCGGGTGAGCTAGCCTGTCAGGCCTGTCGGCCAGAGCGGGAAGCAGGCTCGCTGGCAGGCGCGGGCGCACAGCGCCCTGCGGCCTGCGGCGAGGCTTGGCGGCAGCGCGCGGCGCGCCTTGAAGCGCTTGAACACGTCGTCCAGCTGCTCGGGCGGCAGGTCGAAGCCGAGCTGCGACAGGCGCGTGCGCAGCGCGTTGCGCCCGCTGTGCTTGCCTGCGCGCGCGGCCGGCGCTGGGCGCACGAGGCGCTGGGCGCAGGGCTTCACAGACCGGCTGCTGGCCGGACTGCTCAGCAGAAATTGAACGCTGCGCCAGCAGATGACCACAGCCGCCAGGACTATGCAGTAGATGCAGAACACAAGCAGGGGCTGGGGCCAAGGACCCACCTGATGTTGAATAGGGTGCGGGTGCTCACAGGCGCTAAGTGGCGGGCCAGCACCAAGTCAGGCCGCCACTCCTGGACAGGCAGCACTTCAAAAGGCAGCATAACACGAAACTCGTATGAGGTAAGTGAGCCGGGTGCATGGACTGTCAGGCCGCGGGCGCGCACCCAACACAATGCCGGCGTCGTCTACGCGCACGAGCCCGATCTCCTCCGGCGTGATGATCTCGTACGTTGCCTTGCTCTTCAGCATGCCATCCTGGTGGATGCCGGACTCGTGCGCAAACGCGTTGGCGCCCACGATCGCCTTGTGCGGCTGCACGAGCATGCCGCTGAAGTCGCAGACCATCTTGCTGGTCGTCACCAGGTGCACCGGCCGCACGCCCGTGCGCAGGCCACCCAGCTGCTCCGCCCTGCCGCGCCCGCCCCACCATTGCTCCCTGCCAGCTTGGCAGCTCATGGCGGAGCTGCCCTGCTGCCTTCCAGCCTCGCTTCACATGTGCCGCACAGCTTGCGCCTGGTGAGAGGTGGAAGGCAAAGGCTACATGACCACCCGGACCGGAGCCGCCTCCAGCTGCGACTCGCATGGGGGGACATCCTGCCAACGATGCTCCCGTGCAACTGTCCCCCTCATGCAGTCCCAACGGATCCCCCAAGACGTGGACGCGGCGCAGGAGCATGGCGGGGGCAGGACGTTGGGCAGGAGCATGGCGGGGGCAGGAGCTCACGTCTCACGCGCCCGCCCGCACAGGCCCGCGGCGGGGGTAGGGTAGGGTTGAACGGGGCCGCGCCCGCGCTTGTTGATGGCCATGACCACCTCCTCCAGCGACGCGTTGCCCGCGCGCTCGCCGATGCCGTTGATGGTGCACTCCACCTGCCGCGCGCCGGCGGCCGCGCCGGCCAGGCTGTTGGCCGTGCTCAGGCCCAGGTCGTTCTGGCAGTGCGTGGAGAAGACGACGCCGGCCGCGCCGGGCGTGTTGGCGCGCAGGTCCGCGATCAGCGCGCCGAACTCGTGCGGCAGGCACCAGCCGACCTGCGCGCCGCGCGCGCCGCCTGTTCGCCTGGCATCGCCGAGGCTGGGGCCAGCAGAGGGCCGAGGCGGCTCATGCATTTAGTGGCGCGTGGCTGGTTGAGCACGGCCCCGCCGACCCAAACGCGCTCCTCTTGTGTCTCTCAACTGGGCCAAGTCTGGCTCAGCGTGTACCAGTCAGGTACGGACACAGCACGGACGCGGGTACCAGCAGGGCGGCGACGCCAAGACGCTGAACGCCGTGCGTCCGCCAGGCCCCGCGGCCGGCCGCGCACCGTGTCGGGGATGTTGACCGTGGTCGCGCCCGCCTCGATCACCGCGCCCAGCACGCGGTACAGGAACCCCGGCTCCGAGCGCCCGGCGTCCTCAGGGCTGAACTCGATGTCCTCGCAGCCCAGGCCGCGCAGGTGCTTCACTGCGCGCACCGCGTTGGCGACCACCTGCGCGCGCCGCCGCGCCTCTGCGAGCCAACCCCCCACTCTTTGCAGACATCGCTGCGTGCTGCCGCTCACGCTGCGCAAGAAACCACCTGCAGACCTCCAGCGGATGCCTTTCCTGGCTCCCCAGTAGATCGGCGTGTGTTGCTACACGCAGCAGCGCTCGCTGGACAGCGCCGGCGGGCGCGCGAGCGGGTCGGGGGAGCAGGGCTAGGGTCGGGGCTAGGGCACCTCGTCCGGCGTCATCTTCAGCTTGTACTCCATGTGGATGGGCGACGTGGCCAGGAAGGTGTGCACGCGCGGCCGCTTGGCAAAGCGCACCGCCTCCCATGCGCGGTCCAGGTCCCTGCCGCGCCCCCCAAAACCCCTGGGGTTTTCCGACCGTTGGCAACCCAGGCTCTACACTGTGTGCGGAGCAGCGCTGCCAGCCCCCCCTCCTCACTTCAGCGAGCTGGGTTCTTTTTGCATGGCGAGCCACCAGGCCTGGCTGCTCCAGGTGTACACAGACCAGAACCCAAACACCTTGCCCAGGCTTCCACCCAGTGGGCCACCGGTCCCAGTCGTACTCAGCAAAGCCTCGCCGCGGTGGCCCCAGCTGGCCCCAGTGGCCCCAGCTGGCCCCAGCGCAGGAGGGCCTCTGCCTCGGAGCTGCCACCCCCGCCAGCGCGGGCCGGCGCCGCGCCTGGTGGTGGTGCGCGCGAGGCCGCAGATGACAGGCACATAGCCGTCCTCGTCCACGGCGTTGCCGACGTCGAGCGCGATGCTGCGCACGGCCTCAAAGTCGTCCGGGGACGCCACCGGGAAGCCCGCCTCGATGATGTCCACGCCCAGGCGCGCGAGCTGCCGCGCAATGTCCAGCTTCTCCTTGCTGGTCAGCGTCGCGCCGGGCGACTGCTCGCCGTCGCGCAGCGTGGTGTCGAAGATGCGCACGTAGCTGCGCGCCCCCCGCGCGGCTCACGCGTCTTGCCGGCTCGGAGCGAGGCACATTGAGCGCGGTGGTTTCACCCTCAGACGCTGCTGGCAGAGTCTCTCTAGCCTCAGTGCACAGAACCAGTGTACTTCAGTGTACGTACGCATACTGCGAGCATTAACAGCCAAGCGCTAAAATGTGTCGGCGAGCCGCAACATTGTTTGCAACGCGAGCGTCCTTCAGTTTGGCAAGGCCCGACCTGGGGTCGTCGATGCGCCCGGGAATGTACGCTGGCCGCCGCGGCGCCGCAGCAGCAGCAGCTTCGGAGGTGCTCGCGGTCGCGTGCGCAGCACGCCTGCTACGATACCGCGCTCTGAGCGTCTGCGCGGCTGGCGCGGGCCTGTGCAGCGTGTGCGCGAGCGGCGCCGGGTGAGGGCACGGCCGCGGCGCCAGTGGCACCCTTCCCGGCACGTGGCTGGGGCCGGCAGCCATGCTGCCGGCGCACTCCCCTTGCATGCACCGCATCTCTGCACTCTGCCTTTACTGAGATGCTACAGATAAAGTGACGATTGTTGGAAGCCTCCATCAAGTTGCAGCTGCTGAGGAGTCAGAGCTAGGGCAGTGAATAACCTGTGTTGAGCAGAGCTTTGAAGCCAGTTCCCACAGAGTCATTGAGCAGCCCCACCGTGCTGATGTGTGGTTGCAGAGTACTGTGAGCAAAGGAGCTTGGATGTTTCAAGGAGTCATGTCCACTGGCCTCGCGCTGATGTTCTGAGAACAGTGGCATTGACAGGCCGGTGTGGTTGTCTGTATAAATTTCAGGCGAGCTGTCAAGTGAGGCTGATAGCAAGCAGCGCTCTGGGGTCGATGGAGGCCGCATAGCAGGTTGCCGGGACTGCTGGGCAAGCCAATGGGGCCGTTCAGGACGGCCTTCAACGGCTACGCTGTCAAGTTCTCGCCCTTTGAGGAGGGCCGGCTGGCAGTGGCCACCGCGCAGAACTTTGGCATCATCGGCAATGGGCGCCAGTATGTGCTGCAGGTCAGCGCAGCGTGCCGGCCGCGCTGTGCCCGGTGCCAAGCTCTGCTCATTACTAGTGTTCTTGACATAGGCTTGATGTAGGCATGCCTTGCTAAACATCTGCTGCCCGGGAGTGCAGATGACGCCGGAGGGCCTGGTCGAGGTGACCGAGTTTGATACGAAGGACGGCATCTATGACTGCGCCTGGAGCGAGGTGAGGGCAGTCGAGCGCTGGTCGGCGGGGGCGCCGGTGCTCTTCGCAACGCAAGCACGCTGACGAGCGCGGCGCTCTCACAGGAGAATGAGAATATCCTGGTGTCCTCGTGCGGGGACGGCAGCATCAAGGTGTGGGACGTGGCCGCGCCGGCGAGCGCCAACCCGCTGCGGAGCTACCAGGAGCACGCGCGCGAGGCACGCCCCGCGTGACCGTCAGCGCCAGTGCTAGACCAGTGCTAGACCTGCGAAAGGTACAGAGCCAAGGATGCGCCCGCGGGTGTTCTGATTGACAGCACAGATGGCTCGCTCCGTGTGTTCAGTGTCTTCCTGAGACACGCAATGCTGGGCCTGGCAGCCGTTTGAGGGCGCGGCGGCGGCTCCTGCCTCGCGCCCGCCTGCGCGACGCGCCGGCCCACGCGCGCGCCCGCGGACCCCCGGCGCGCGCAGGTCTACTCGCTGAGCTGGAACACGGTGCGGCGGAGCGTGTTCCTGAGCGGCAGCTGGGACGACAGCATCAAGCTGTGGGACCTGCAGCACCCGGGCTCGCTCTCGACCTTCAGCGGGCACACGTACTGCGTGTACGCGGCCGTCTGGTGCGCGCGCGGTAGGGTAGGGCAGAGGCCTATACCCCTGCGCCGCCGCCTCGCCTCTCTGCTCCGTGCGCACAGCCGCGCGCCCTTGCAGCAGCGACAGCGCTGGGAGCCGATTGGCCGGCGACATCTGGAGGCCCTGTTCTCGGCATGTTCCGCATGCATGTGAATGCAG
>JAABUR0100003676.1_pt1 | contig 21281 bp, 19 predicted proteins | sample 5560091 | NCBI WGS metagenome assembly JAABUR01 (sample SAMN10711879, study PRJNA513375) | rock metagenome | isolation source: Antarctica rocks | place: Antarctica: Victoria Land, University Valley sud
CCAATATGTATTGCAGCTCCACCAAAGCTAACAAGCGATCGGCAATCAACTGAGCCGCGATCTTGCCGCATTCAGCGTTCGATCTGATGATCCTTGCCCGGGTAATAAATATTACAGTAGTTCAAAAACCCACTACTAAGGTATCAGTGGAGAAAACATCTTACTGTCGACACCTACCTAGATGAATGACATATCTAGGACGGACCGTAAGGGATAGACCTGAATTCACTCCCCTTTAATCTCACCAACTGCTTTTGCCCAAGTGGCTGCTGTCGTATCGAAATTTTAGTCACATTATGTGGACTAAGGGGCCTTGGTGGCAGACTGATGCACGATTTGTAGTGAGCTACATTCTCAATCATCCAAACCAACTTCCATAGCTTCGGCCATACCGAAGACTGCTATAGTGGTTAAGGGTCTTGTGAGCGAATTAGAAGTTTGGGTTGTGAGCGAAAGACGGGAGTGTGTTACTTGTGTCGGGGATGGATTGGTAGAAGGAGTAGACGAACACAACAAAGACTTATTCTAGCTTGCCATTATTTCATCTCACTGCTGGGTTCAATACAGAGAGATACTATAACGCCAGTGTCCAAAAAGGAGGGCACACCCTAGCACCTCGAACCATCACGTCGAACGGGTGTTCCAGCTTAGCCTAGCTCTGAATCGGCTAAGAAGATTAGCCAACCTGATGAATTGATTTGGGGTTCCTCTCGCTCTCTAAGATCTCCCTTTCTGGCAGAAGTACTCTCAGGACAGAAAGACTTCTGATTAAGTCGCTGGGACAGCTAGTGCTAGATTACTTTCGAACTCGCCCAGGGACTAATGATCATTCAGAGATGCTGTTTTATATATCTCGAGGTTGAATGACCAGCTACTGGCATAAGGGCGAACATAACAACGATTGGCCCATGAATTCCAAGAAGCCACCACAATGGATGCGATCGACGCAATCACTTCTACTACCTAATTCGACGGTACGCCGACCAGCAGTGACTCAAGGTCTAAGGACCTCCACCTCCAAGACCGGTCCGGCAAGCGCTATTGCTACAAAATCCGGCGTTGACATGTGTGCTTCACTTACCCACTCACCGATCGGTGGCAGTGCATGGTTTAGTTGTTCTCCTGTGATATAGCTGCCCAGACTAAAGACGGGGTAGATCTTCATATCGTGTAAGCGCCCTCTTGCAGCGGAAACTTCCCCTTATCAGTGCTATACGATGTTAAGCTATGAGTATCACAAAGCAATAAATTGAAAGACGAATTTGTCTTGACCGCAACGACAGTGTGTCCTATTATCATTCCAATACTCTCTCTTCCGTGTTTCTGCTTATGACATGGCAGGTTGGTATCACTTGACCAAGAAGTACGACCGAGCCCGAGAAAATCTCGTGACAAATCAAACTTCCGGAACAGTGGATTGAGATTGGAGATAATAGTCAAACAGTTATCAAACCACGTGAATGAATTTGTATAAATGTGTTGTGGTCAGGTTCTTCCTCGATTCTTGACTCACTTCACCTTCTAAATAGCATAACACCTCGGCTGGATGTTTGAATGGGTAGCGCTTGTCTTTGGCACACAATGAAGTACACCACAAGCTGAATTTTCCATTCTCATATAAACATTCCAGGGAGTGATACGAGTTCAAGCGGTGTCGTAAGAGCTATTGAGAGGCCGGTGGTTCCACAGCACATCAACCCTTGAGCCATTCGAAGTTCCACAGCAACTGAGTCAGGATTCTGCTTGCCGGCCTGGAGGTAAGACGGTTGATACTCCCAGCATGCTGGCAGCACATACTGATATCTTTCCGACAGCATAGCGCACAACCAAAATGTCCCATCTCCTTGATTTACCCACCGAAGTCCGGGAGATGATATACAAGTACTGTCTTCTGACCAGCAAGACGATCAATCCATACCGGACAGAATATCATCAAGAAGCCGAACTATGCTTTACCCAGTTCACAACAAACACAGAGACGCCCACAATCGGTCTGCTCGCCGTCAACACAACCATAAGAGAGGAAGCAAGCCTTGTTTTCTATAGCAAAAACCGTTTGCGTATCCCCTGGGATGCAGAACACCCCTCATCCTTGGCTTTATGGGGTAAACACAATGCCCATTTTCGCCACGTCGTGATGGATTTCGCATTTCGTGGTATTGTTGATGCGGATCGACCGTATCCATCACCTAGTTTCCTCCCGCCAGAGAAGCGCCTTCGCGGCGAGGACTGGCTCGTGATGCAATCCCATGAACGCCGGGTGCGTGATTTGCTCGATAAGTGGCAGGATAAATTCCGCCTCCTTCAGGACATGAGGCTTAAATCGCTTGTGATTGATCTGACCGACTGCTGGTGCCCACAAGCATGCTGTCGGCTAGTAAGGAGGCTTTGCGAAGAAGTACTGAAGAGACATCTTTTACCAAAAGGATTACGGTCAAATCCGCACAGAATTTTCTTGATCCGTCTGGCAGAAATCAAGGTCAAGTTCATAGGCATCGACGAAGAAGAGAAAGCTATCGTACGAAGCTTGGGTGTAAGTGAAGAGAATTTCTAAAAATGAAAGAGCAGCTAAGTCCATGTTGCTTTCGAATCAGACACAGCTGGTGAATACGATGCAGGAAGACATGGTCTGTCTGTTGTTGGGCTGGGACTAGAGAGACAGGGCCTAAGTAATGATGGGGAGGTTTCTGAATTGTGAGGGCCTTTGCGATACATGCACAACTGGTCATAGTGCATTTTGATCACCATCAAAGCATTTGCCATCAAAGAATTACCTTCGTGATCATAACGATGTAGAGATAGACCTCCAAGGCCTCTCAGGCATGATTTCGTAGAAGCTCGCTTGCGGCTTTTGCCGCCTGCCCTGCTCCTTCAACCTCATAGAGTAGGTCCAAACCTAGACTTACGTCCCTAACTCTACAGCTTCAACTCTCCGTTCGGTAGAAACTACGAAAATCACACCATGCGCTCTGTTCGCGCCCTCATAGTCCTTCTTCTTACATCCATCACCTACGCAGCGACCCTTACACTCTCCATCCCCCCAAACCTTCCTGCCCTCCCCCCCTCCACCCGCGCAACCCTCACCACCCTCGGTCAATCCTACACCGCACCCATAACCCGCAAGAACACCTTCGACTTCAAAAATCTGACGCAGCCCGGATCATATCTCCTAAGTGTTGCGTGTAGAGATTACGATATACAAGGACTCAGGGTTGATGTTATCTCCAGTGGTACTACTGGGCAGGCTGATGATAGGGTGGAGGTATGGAATATGAAGAAAGATGGAGGGAAAGGAGAAAGGGTATTTGCGGGCGATGATGGGAGGGTGGAGCTTAGGGTATTGGGCACAAGGGAGTTCTATGAGGGCAGGGCAGGATGTGAGTTGTCCCATCTCTTAATTGTCCCAGAGACTTAAACTCTTCGTATACATAAGACAGAGAGCTGATATCCAGGTCATAGTTAACCCAATGACTCTCCTCAAAAACCCTATGATCTTAATGGGCGTTGCGGGCTTAGGCCTCGTGTTCGGGATGCCATATCTCATGGACAGCAGTATGTTCCCCTTCCAAGCTCTCTCCTCACCATTCCTTAAGAAATCGAAGCTAATAGAGGATACCAGTGGATCCCGAGATGAAGAAGGAATTCGAAGAGGCGCAAAAGAAGAGCCCTCTAAGTGGAGCAGCAGCCGGCCAGAACCCACTGAGCAATTTTGATATGGCGGGATGGATGGCGGGGAAGACGGCGGGAATGGGGAGTAGTGGGCAGGCTCGTGGGGGTGGGGACGAGGGCGGAAGGGGTGGGAAAAGGAGGGGGTGAGAGGATGGCTTAAAACATGAGTAGGTGAATGGGCATGTAGTTGGAAGTAGGGGTATTTCAGCTGGTCGAATGCCTTTGAGCTCCTTTCTTTGAGAACCACTTGCTTCCAGAATGCCGACCACTCAACGGTCTTTCGACTTGGCGCGAACGATGATGTCGTATTTCTGCAATCCTTTGGAAACTATTGTGCCAGCACTCAAGCAGACTTCCTCGAACCGACAAGTCGGTGCTAATCCAGCTAAGGTGGGTAATCGCCTGCACCCACATTCGACTACTCCCAATCTACATTTGATATTTTTTGCCAGATCGGCTCATTTTTTCTTGTTCTTTGGCGAGCATGGGACGTGGACGAAGAGCTCGTACAGGTCTAAACAAGCGCTCAAACCGCCAACCATCTTGCCGTCTTTCAAGCAACGCACATCGCCAAATGGCCACTACAGGTTCCAAAACACGTGCTTGAGCAGCTAGCCAAACCTCATGACCTCTAGCGAACAAAGCACATCAGCGAATATCTTACACAAGTCCCCAACAAGACCACAAGCCGCAAACATTTTCTCCGCGCAGCCAATCCACCCACCTAGCCACCCCACCTCCCCATACACACAACCCGTCTCAACAGAGCCCTCTCTTCCACATTGACATCCCGGTAACGCATGAAACGGGCCTTGAGCGCCCGCGCCAACATCCCCGCCATAAGTCCACCGCCCTCACCCACTCCCACCGCCCTCGGTCCGTAGCCCGCGAGACGAGACACATCCGGAACCCCAGAAAGGAGACCTTCAACCCGGGTGAACCGCTTGAGCACCTCCGCTTTCCGGGCCCACTGGCGGCGCAACATGTGCATGCGTCCGTACTTTTTCCATGAAGCGGATGGCGCGGGGACGGACTTGCCCGTTGTGGCGAAAAGACCGTGGGAGTTGCAATTGGCCAGGGCCCGGGTTTCTGGACATTCAGCCGGCGGGGAGCGTCTCACGTATATCAACGGCTACGGAGATGGTGCGGAAGTGCGGAGCATGTTTCTCCCAGATTGAAAGCTCCCCCATCCTCGGAAAATCTGGACGCTTCGAGGCTCGGAAGCAGTTTTGCCCGTTGTAAAAAAATATTGCTCCCTACCTCATATTTTTGTCAGCTAACGCCAAGGATACATAGCCAGGCAGGGTTTCGTGTATCATGGGACTCGGTAGTCGAAGCAAGACGGGTATGGGTTGAGTTCGCTTGAGACTGTGGTGACGAGGAGCCGTCCGTAGACTTTATCCCGGAGCTCCCGCGGCATGGCGAGGAAACGGGATGCGCCATCGGGGAGAGGAATGGTTGGTGCTACCATATTGTCAACTTCAGAAGCTGGGACGAAAGGAACAGGTCTTGAAACTGGACGAGGGGCGACAAAGACTCTCGTCGGATGATGCTGTAGAAGCTGGATAACTGGGTGACCGGGGTTCGTTGTAAGATATGCTTGGGCAACGGAGCTCGTCTTAGGATAATGAAAGAGAGGTTTTGCTCACGGTGACGAAGCTCGTAATGAAAATTGCACAAGCTGGCTGCCAACGAAGGTACATGGAGTTTGTTTTATGTGACTTTTGTACTCTAGCACCAGTGGACGCGTCTAACTCGTGCTAGTCAGCATATTCATCGGCAAATATTCACCCCTCGCTTAGGCACGTAGGGCTTTCATTAACCCGTGATCGCTAAGCAAGGTAAACCCTAAATCTGCATCTTCGTTCAATACCAACGCTATGTCTTGCCGTGTTCTACCTTACATCCCTAGTAAACCACTGAGGGTAAAAGACACGCAAGAAAGAAGTCCCGGCGTGCACCGCCATGATGCATGTACGCAGCGTTGGTATAATATAGCATCGAGTAAGCATGCAGATGCGTTGTGTTGCTATAGCCCGCGTAGAACAACCCATATAGTCCAATGATGACTCTTAAGACAATGAGAAGAGAGAATAACACGAAGGAAGTAGGAAGCGACGACCTTCCTCGCCCGGGTTTGAGAAAGGTAGGAGGGAGGCTTCGGCGTATAAAGGTAGATAATAACCAAGAGGGTCATCGGGCAAAGACCTTGACGACTCCATCACCCCCACCACTCACAACCCATCTGCCGTCCTGACTCCAGACGACGGCGCAAATGCCCTCGCCACGCATTAAGCGATGACTAGTAATCTCTTGAGTACAGCTGCGCTTTTCGAGGGACCAGAAGCGAAGGCTGGCGTCATGGCCTGCCGAAACGAGCTCGCGGCCGTCTTGGGAAAGTGAGAGCGCTGAGATGGCGGAGGGATGGGCGAGCATGTTGTACGTACATTGGCCTACAAAGGGATTAGAAACAGGAACATATGGAAAGATTCGCGGCAAGCACTCACCACTGTTGGCATCGAAGAACCTGATGTAGCGATCCTCGTGCCCACTTAACACCATGCCCTCAACGCCGCTACTCGAACCTGTCGCACCATGCACAACGGCCTCTTCCTCGGAAAGAGCTCTACCTGCATCGAAGCTGAGAGTGCCATCCAGACCAGCGGTCGTAGCTGCTACGGCATTGACTCCGGTGCCTGATGTCCCGTCGTAAGTCTCAAGGCTTGCCATACCGACCATCTCTTCTCCTGTGCGGGTACCGTAAATCAAGACAAAGGCATCGGCGAAAGACACCACAAATGTATCGCCAGACATTGAAAGAGGGCTTATACATGTTGGCGACGGATGGTCAACTCGCTCTATGCGATGTACCAACGAGTAATGGAAAGGCCTTGATGTGGCCACGCTTGCCTGCGGCGATGATGGGAAATTTGATCCAGAAGACACTGAGTTGGCCCTTTGACTCCTTCCCGTAGCTCTTCTGGACCCAGTATGGGGTGATGAGAGTTGAGGTGGCGTGCTAACGGCCCATATCAGTATCGTGCCATCTGCTCCACCGGAAGCAAGCATTATCCGATCCGGTCCACCATGATGGATGCTCTGGTCTCCAAGCACTGAAGCAGAAGTTCCAGGTAAAACGCAAACTGTCCATACAGCATCTGTGTGGCCGTCCAGTGTAGCTTTGGGATCAACCCGACCTCGTTCCCAAACCCGCACCGTAGCATCCTGTCCACCAGAAAAGACCCACCCATCGCCAAGAGCTCTTCCGCCATTCGAAAAGCTCTGGGAGGCTGGTGATGCCGCTAGAGACAAGACAGCACCGGTGTGACCTCTGTGGGTGAAGTAGCTTGGTATGTCCAGATCATTGCCTGATCCTGCATGAGGCCCATAACCGCTGTAGCTGGCTGGGATAATCCACCTCTTGACAACACCATCGTCGCCAGCTGTACATATCTCGGGCTCCGACGGACTCCCTCCTCCAGTGAAAATTATTGACCGCACGACGTCCAGATGACCTCGGAGTGCAAAGCGAATCTTGAACTGTCCAAGCTCCCCTTTTATGCTATTCCCACTCAGTGACGATGATAGCTCCCTCAACTCATGAGAACCATCGCTGGGCCGTCTTCGTGATAAGGAGCTCTTTCTGCGATTCGAGTTAGGCCCACCCCGGGGGGATTTTAAGGCCATGTTGTTCGCATTTGGAAACGCATCGGTATCTGGTCTTTGAGGTACTGTGTATGATGGAGGCTGTTCGTCACTTGAGGGAGGGTCTGAAGGTTCGTCAAAGTTCCAGCCATCCGCATCAGCATTTTCTGGCTCCTCGGAGATTCGCGGATTGTCTTCTTCCTCTCGTGGGGGTATTGAGCGACCATAGGAATCGTAGCTATGGGAAACTTTTTCAATATGATCCTCCGTCTGAGGGAACCCATATGCAGATTGTGGCTGATTTCGGAGATCAACCGTTGTCAAGGGGCCTGCTTGATGTAAAGTTTGTCGCTCAGGCAGGCTCCGTGACATTGGGGCAGCCTGTTCTGGTTGTTGCGAACCACGCGAAAGCGGAGGTATATCAGCAACTCGTGGTATAGGAGGGGGCTGGTGGTTCGGTAATGGCGATGGCCCTAACACTCCCATGCTGTTCTGTTGCTGCTTCTGCCGTTGCTGAACATACACCTCCTCCAATGATGGATGTGATGGTTGCTGATTGTTATTGTAATGGTGATTTTGCAACATCTGCTCTTGCTCATCCACGTATTGCTGCTGAGTATTGTTGGTCGGGACGACGTGATAGGTGACCTCTTGTATGCATTTCCCAAGGTAAACTCGTGACTTATCCCGCTCCGTGTCTTGCTTTAGCTCGGGTGATCCTATTTCCTCGCCTTCAGGATCTAGGAAAGAGTTTCGAGGTTTCGGAGGTGTTGCTGATAATTCGAGGTTAGCACATAAAACTTTGGGCGGCTTCAGATGACCCACGTTTCGAGCTAGCCTTGAGCTTCTCCTTGTCACTGTCCCGATCCTCCTTCTTCCCTTCCGTTGGTGCATCTGCTTGCGGAGCCTTGGCCTTTTCCCTTTCCCTCCGCAGAGCGTTTTCTAGTATTTTGATATGCTTGCCCAACGATTCTTGTAACCGCTTGCTCGTCCGTCCATCTCCTTCCAGCTTCCCAACTCGTGACTTCATCTCTGCTCGTTCTATCTGCCACGCGTTGCGATCCCGCTCGTGTCGATGCCATTCAGTTTGGAGAAACCGCATTACACCTACCCAAGATGAATAGTCAACATCACTCCCACGTGGGCCACGTGTGCTAATTGAAAGGGGCCCGGAAGCATTTCGGAGTCGCCATCTTTCGTACCTTGTAAAGTGTATTCAGTCCCTTGAGGCTGCCCTCCATTGCTCCCTCCTTCGCCGACGCCGCCTGCCATCCCTCCGTTGCCCCCCATGGCCGCAGAATTTTGCCAAGCCATCTTTACCCTTGGATCTTCGCAATTGCCGCCCCAGACCACGGAGCGTGTTACCCGTTGCTACAGAAAGCCACTCGACGGGTCTTGGTTTCGGTATATGTATAAGGCGCGGGTAATATTTCGAAGCTGTAGAAAATCTCGAGCTCCGAATTGGTACGGAGGCTTGAGTGTTTTCGAAGTAGTCGAAAGTGACGACACACCCCTCGAGAAGACCGATCATAGTAAAGACATTACGCTTCTGCGTATAAAAGTTACGAACATCAATGAAGTGAGGGATACCGTCAGATTGATTTGCGCGTGATGTTCAGATGGGGGTGCACCTTGACGTCGGCGCTCTTCTCGAGTTACCTTACCCTGCCCGATTATTGCGCTAGTCCGCAAAGGGGATAGAGCTGAGTCGGCTTCCTTTGCACGCAACTTGACGCAAGTACGGAGTACTCTTACTCAAGCTATCTAGATCAAGGACTACGACATTCGAAATTACTTTCAGATCAGCCAGACGGTACACTGCATAATGTACAATCAGAACATGCTTGGTTCCTCACTTCTAATTCTGTACCAGTGCTTGGCGCAGCCTGTCATGGTCACCTGGACGGATTATCTGTGGTGGAAGTTTTTGGACTAGAATTCGAGCTCTTCTACATCCATGCCACACTCAATACACGTCTTCACGCCCACCCCTTCCTCATTTTCTACTGCTCTGCCCCATATATGCGTGTGTTTGCCACCTCTTCGGATGTCGTCTCCGAAACCCCCTCCCCCGCCTCCAGCTTCTCTACTTCTCCGGTATGCCTCTACCCGCGTCTTTTTCTTAAGCTCTTGTAGCTTTGACTTGAATTTGTCTTCTTTTCGCTTCTTCTTATCTGTTTCTCTCTTTGTGAACTCCTCGTCGAGTGCCTCAGGAGATCCCCATTTCTTCGAAGAAAATGCGTAATCTTCTATTTGGTATCGCAAGAACAGCATCATGTTATTCCATGTAGATTTGTGAGGATTGGGCCTTTCTAGATGAGGTAGTAGTTCTTCGTCTTTTAGTTCTGGATCTGTCAAGAGGTAGTCCTCCTTTGCCTCTGTCTTCGTGAGTAAGCTGTACTTATCCGGTAATTTCTCCTTGCAGATGTTGCAGACAGCACATCCAAAGACATCCTCCCACTTCCAGTCTATCTCCAGACTGCCGCACTCCTTGCACACTTTGTTCTGCTCTTTCTTCAGTACGCTAAGCCCTGGTTCAAATGGACCGGCTCTTTGGTCTCGTAGGGATCTTAGGAGCTGATGTCTTTCCCACTCCTTCAATGTCATGTGCACAGGCTTTTCATCTGCATTTGGTGCGTGCAACGCCTTATTATGTGGGTCATCTTCTACTGTAAGAAAGCCACCCTTGGTATCTGTCATTTTACTGAAATCATACTCCACGAATTTTGCAAAGTTTCTCGCAGGCTGGATGTCATCCAACGGGCGAAAACCGCCACCCTTCGCAGTTTCTGCACTCCGGCCATCTCGCAGGCTTGCAGGAACATTTGATGACGATACTGCGGAATATGCGCGCTTCTGACCAGCCACAAGACTACTCGAGGTACGCTTAAGGGAAGAAGAACCACTGTTTTTGCGGGCTTCGGCTTCTCGCTGGTCTCGTAAAGCTTTGGCTTTTAGTCGGTTGATCTCCTAGACCACCTTCGTCAATGCCTGCAAAGACTAAGGGCCAGGGTTAACGAACTTACTATCTTCTTCACTTGCTCGGGTGTAAGCGGTGACCTATGAGGCACAGTAGGGAGAGAAGCCGCCATCTGAGGTGGCGGGGTGGAGGGTCTTTCTGTCATGATGGCGCCAAGGAGGTATTGCGACACCGATGATACGGTGCAGATCTCAGCAGTAATACCTTCAAAAGTTCGGAGTTAGCTACCATGAATAGGAAAGCTGTGTAGATGTCACGGAGTGTTGTGAACTTGTGACTGCCTTGTGCTTTGAATGTCTACGCCGAAAGAGGCTGCGGTCGGAGGTCGGCGTTAAAGCGGCTCTGCTTCGACGCCTTACCATTTTGAGCGACCAAAGCCCTCCAGTCACTGAGGTGGTGGTTCCGGGTACATAACACCAACTTATCCAGTGATCTCATCGATGGTCTTGAATATACAGCATCCCAGCGACAGCTGTTGACCACTAGGTATCATATTCATCTAAAACATATGTTCGTGAGGAGAGCCTTACAAGAGGTGATTTTGTGAACTTGGAGAAGGGCCCCGATCAACAGCTCTGTCTAGGAAGCAGGGAACGCGATGGCGGACTTCGAAGGGACCCCGGACCAGCGTGAGTGTCTGCGAAAAGACCACAATAGGTATGTGTCTCAACATTGGCTGACGTCACTATGCTACCAGAACACCCGGAGCTGGACTTAAGTCACCAAGAGAAGCGTCTATTCAAGCAGCTTTTCACCGCCGCAGATGCCGAGCACGTTGGTGTCGTGACAGGAGAGGTGGCTGTGAAGTTCTTTGAGAAGACGAGACTCCCACCCGCAATCCTGGGAGAGGTGAGAACAGTCTGGTTGGCCCAAGAACTGTAACTGATGAATCTGGTCGTGTAGATCTGGCAAATCGCCGACACTGAGAACCGAGGATTCCTAACGTCCGCAGGGTTTGCCATTGTGCTTAGACTCATCGGATATGCTCAGGTAGGGCGTCAAGTCTCGGCGGAGCTTGCCCTGAAGCGTAAGCTACATGAAAGGTTCCGATAGGAATAGTAGGGCTAACTCATGATTCCAGCTGGTGGTCCGCTTCCCAGATTTGATGGATTCCCAGTTCCACCTGGTCCCCCTCCAAATGTAAACCCTGGACCTATACAGCCCCAAGCCAGCGGTGGGCCAATACGGGTGCCCCCTCTCACGCCGGAGAAGGTTGCCCAGTACTCTGCTCTTTTTGAGGAGTCAGGCGCTCAGGATGGCTTGCTAGCTGGTATAGTCCTTGTGCAACCACTGACGTGCAAATGACCACTAACTCCTCGATTGCACAGGTGGTGCGGCGAAGCAGATCTTTGAACGAGCGCAGCTTCCCAATGAGGTACTTGGCCGGATATGGAATCTTGCAGACACGGAGCAAAGAGGCGCGTTAGGCTTGACAGAATTCATCATTGCCATGCATCTGCTATTATCTCTAAAAAACGGTTCATTGCGCGCCTTGCCTCAGACGCTACCAGTGGGTCTCTATGAAGCAGCGGCTAGACGCGGAGCTCCACGAAACATTAACGGCTCAAGACCATCGTCCGCCGTTGGTGCAGCCTCTGTAATACCAAGGCAATTCAGCGGATCAGCGGCTCATAGAATTGCAACGCCCCCTCCAAGATCCCCATATGGACCGAACCCTGTTCCAGGCACACCCACGGGGTTTGACCAATGGGCCATCACTCCGTCAGACAAGGCACAGTTTGATCAAATCTTTGCTACTGTCGACACAGCTAAGCGTGGTTTTGTTACGGGCGAACAAGCTGTTGGCTTCTTCAGCAGGTCTGGATTGCCCGAGGAAGCTCTGGCACAGATCTGGGATTTAGCGGATATCAACTCTGAGGGGCAGCTAACTCGAGATGACTTTGCCGTAGCTATGTATCTCATCCGGCAACAAAAAAGGGATGCTGGAAATGTTCTTCCGCAGACTTTACCAGCAAACTTGATACCACCGAGCAGGCGCCGACTGCCTATAGCACCGCAACAGCCTATCGCTCCGCTTCTCAATAATGCTGCTATCGCACCAGCACCAAAGTCGGCCTCAGAGGACCTGTTTGGCCTAGATGCCTTTACGACACCAGGGCCGATAGTCGCGAAGTCTACTGGCGATTCATCCCTTTACAGTGCGAGTCCCACTCAAGCTCAGAAGTCACTACAAGCATCACAAGCACCACAACAAGCACAACCGTCTTCCGTGTTCAAGCCTTTTGTGCCGTCTTCGTCCTTCGGTCAAGCCATGATGACTCCGCAAGCTACTGGCGCATCTAGCAATACTAGTCATGTGCAATCTCGAGGGATCCAACAGAAGCAACCGTCCGCAATGGATGATTTGCTGGGCGATAATGACCCTGAAATTAGCAAAAGGCTTACTCAAGAGACGACAGAGCTTGCTAATCTATCAAATCATGTCAGCACGTTGACTAGTCAAATGCAAGAAGTAAAATCAAAGCGAGTATCGACGGAGCAGGATCTGACTCAGGCTCAGGCTCAAAAGCGTGATTTTGAGTCTCGCATGGCCCAATTGCGATCTGCATATGAGCAAGAGGTTAGGGAGGTGAAGGCACTGGAAGAACGTCTATCGGCGTCGAGGAACGATGTTAAAAAGCTACAGCAAGAGATGGCCATGATTGAAGGTACCCTCCAAGACCTTCAAGTACAGCGTGGACAGGTTGCTGCAGCCTTGGAGACGGACCAACAGGAAAATGCAAGTTTGAAAGAGAGGATCCGGCAAACCAATGCAGCAGTCAGCGAGCTAAAGCCTCAACTAGAGAAGATGAGGTCGGAAGCCCGGCAGCAGAAGGGTCTCGTTGCAATTAACAAGAAGCAACTAGCCACCAATGAAGCCGAACGAGATAAGGTACAAGGCGAGCTTGAAGCAGCGTCACGAGAACATGCCGAAGCGACGCGGGAGCTTGAAGAAAGCAAACGTAGCATCGAAACTCAGCCTCAATCCCGAAGTTCGCCACCCACCTTAAGCCCCACTGCTTCCATCACAAGCATGAATCCATTCTTTCGCGGGCCACGTACCGACTTTATCGATAAAGGAGAACCTTCGGCTTTTGGATCCCCCAATGCAGCGACGCCAAATCATACGGCTTTTGACAGCTTCTTCGGCCCTTCTCTAGCGTCTTCCCCTCAGCCAACAGGACCGCCTCCTACTTCATTTAGAACTATGACGCCAAGTCAATCTCGGGAGATTACTCTCTCGGAGAAATCATCTGATGGACCAGATGTACCAACACCTTCTGGCTCTCCATTAACCTCCACCTACAACGACAGTCCACAAGTCGTAGGAGAGCCTCCTGCGCCACCGCAGTCTCGACAAATCACTTCGAGTTTTCTACCGTTCCGCAGTCTGGAGAGGTCAGGTTCAACAAGCTCTTCAGTCAATGTCAATCACCCAATGAGTCGAGTCGGAGGAGATTCCAGTTTCGATACTCCAGAGAGGTCAATTTCCAATTTTGAGCCTATGATACATGGGTCCCTCAACACACCGATGGACGGATTCGGGCCGAAGGCGGCAGAAGAAGCTGAAAACGGGCCGGCTTCACACTTTGCTTCTAGTACCATGGCTGATTCAAATGGCGTTGGTGAGTTTCAGAACATAGTATCTGATAACGAAGGTAGTCATAGCTCCTTGCAGCCAAACGAATCCCGAGCCCTTCCTGGGTCATTTCCTGGCGAGGAAACGCAGCCCACGATTTCTGAGTCTTCAGCGGATACATTCCATAGCAGCAATACTCAAGAATTTCCCCAAAATATTAGAGCAGACCCCTTCACTTTTACGGGCGAAAGACCGCGAACTCCAGCCTCCGCAAAAGATGACTTCGACTCGGCTTTCGCAGGCTTCGGTAATACAGGGAAAGCACCAGCACAAGGAAATACTACTAATGTCCCTAGAGAAGGTATGATAGGCGAAGTACCACCTAAAGCTCACGGGGAATTCCCCCCTATTCAAGAGTTTGGAGTCGACAACTACAGTGACAGCGATAGCGATCGCGGCTTTGACGACGACTTTACAACAGCCTCTCCTCATAAGGCACGAGAGTTACCGTCACAGACACCGGTCACGCACACTGCACCAGCTGCCCTTTCTAGTAGCTTGACCAATCTAGCCCCTGGCCGTCCCCCTTTTACTACGAACGAGTCGGCCTTGAGTCAATTACCAACGCCTGGCGCTCAAGCGTCTCCACCTACTTATGATCAGACCGTATCCACACCGGAACCTGGCCATCGCAAGGACTCGAATCAATTTCCTGCCGAATACACCGGCTTGCTGCCTTCACGAGAGGAGCAAACATCATCACCAACGTCACCACCAACCAATCGCGCTGCAGAAAACGTTGCCTCGCCCACATTAGGCCAGACAGTGATGAACTTCTTCGGAGCCGGCACAACAACACAGCCTTCCGTCACCGAACCAACGGCATCTCAAACGCCTGCGCCAATGCCACCTGGTTCCTCCGCTGCTCCATATGCATATGGACTGGATTCACCTCTACAAACTCAGTCGCAACCCCCTGTGCCAGCGAAAAACGCTTTGGACAATTTTGACGACGAGTTTGCTGATCTCTCTGAAGCCAAGGAAGCTGACGACAAAGTGGACGAAGAATTTGGTACTGCAAGCAAATCCGGCTTCGACGAATTTAACCCTGTATTTGACTCTCCCAATTCTTCAAGAACAACTGTCCAGCCTCCCAGCAGTACCTTCTCCAACGACGCCTTCCGCGACTTCGAGTCTAGCATTTCAAGCTCAAACCAACTCGACAAAATGCCAGAACAGGCCCCTGCAGCCATCAACAACCACGACTGGGATGCCATCTTTGCTGGCCTCGACACACCCCAAAACGACGGTGTTCAATCCTCATCTCAAACCAACGCTTTCCAATCTGTTGCCCCACCAACCCTAAAAAATGATATCCAGCAGCCCGCTCTCCCGCCTCGAGATACTGTGAGCTTCGATCCTGCCTCTAGCCACCCAGCACTAAATACGGCGACGAAGCCGCCGCCGTTGGCGAGGGGGCTGAGTATCGGGACTGAGCATGATGATCCGATACTGAAGCGGTTGACGGGGATGGGGTATCTGAGGGAGGAGAGTTTGGCGGCATTGGAGAAGTTTGATTATAACATCGACAAGGTTCGTCCTTACATTGTGCCATTCCCGACTATGATAATTTTGATTTTTTACTGACGCTTCATGAAACCCCTAGGCAGCTGATTATCTGACATCAAAATTATGATGCAGTATTCGGGGGAAGGTGGCTAGGTACAGCTCGACTCGGTTAGTGTGGATGACTACACGACGCTTTCTCTTTGTACATTTCCGAATCATCCGCGAGGTCCATGAGGCATTGTTTGCATATTAGTAGCGATTTTCTTCCGGATTTTGAGGGAAGGCCGCAGAGGCAGCAGCGGTTAATGGATGTGGATGGGCGATGAGAACTGTAATTACCATACCTTTCTTGTCTGATATTGATGAAATATGGGATGGTTATCCATACGCAATCTCCTCATCGTCATACGCGTTGGGATGTTTCTAATGATGAGGGTCCCTTTCGTGTACTTGCAATGATGTTTACAGATAACGCCCTCAGGGTGCTGTACTACCAACGCATCACCTCGCTACCCGACGTACAAAAGACGACTATATACGAGGCACGATGGCACTATCATCATGTACACTCACCTCATTGAATGAATTATCCTACAGCTCCTGAAAGCCATCTGTGTTGGAAGTAGAAGGCCGATTTCAATCTGTCAAACAAGGCACGATAAAGACCTGCGAACTGTAGAATCCGAGCTCTCCATGACTCGCGAATCAATCAAAGGCAGAAAACACGCTCGTCGCCCAAGCATAAATCACCCCATTAACGCCATCGCTTTGGGGATCATTCGAGAATGCTTGTTGATATTTTCAAGCCACTGCGGCTCCGCAGCTACAACAACCTCTCAGCTGGCTTACTGAAATACACGGGGAAAACGTCAAGCCCTCCAGCCCGGCGCAGGCGGCGGCGCAGGGCTGCCATACTGGCTTCCCTGCTGCCCATACGCTTGATACTGCGAAGGTTGCTGACCGTAGCCCTGTCCACCCGGACGCCCCTGGGCTTGGCCTCCTTGATAGCCCTGCCCTTGACCTGACCCATAGCCCCCACCCGGCTGTGGGGGCGGATACCCGCCCGATGTCGAACCCTGCTGACTGGGTGTCGAGCTCTGCTGACCTGCCGTTGAACTATGCTGACCTGACATTGAGTTTTGCTGGCCTGGTATAGAGCCCGGCTGAATAGGTATTAGACCTGGCTGGCCCATTGGAGCACTCTGCAGACTCGCATGGGAACCCTGCTGCCCTGGGTGAGAGCCCATTGGTGGTGGTGGTGGTGCATATGCGTTGTAGCTGCTTGGCGGGCTCGAAAACGAGGGGTTCTGCTGCGATTGAGGAGGGTACTGGCTCTGCTGGCCCGGCTGTGAGTATTGATTATTCGCCGCACCTTGAGATTGAGGCGGATACGATGAATTTTGTTGACCGTACGCTGGTGAAGGTTGGGCACCAAAGGAAGACGGTGTCTGTTGTCCATATAATGAGGACGCTTGCGACCCGTACCCCTGGGAGGTTTGCGGCCCAGGCGCTGGTGAATAGGAAAGAGCTGTAGGATTTGAACCACCGTATTGGCTGGTTGGTGGTCCAGAATAGGCTTGATTATGTTGACCGCTGGGAGGCTGCCCGCTTGGTGGACCTGGAAGCGACGAGCCATACTGACCAGCTTGCGGAGGAAAGGGCGGGTTCTGGGAACCACTTGATGTGCCAGAGTAGGATTGGTGATATTGAGACGCTGGAGGACCAGACAATGATGGGTTATACTGGGAGCTTGGCGGGCTGGAGAAGGATTGATTTGGTTGTGCGCCTGGCGGGCCAGGAAAGGAAGGGTTCGACTGTCCGGTTGGTGGGCCGGGAAAGGATGAGTTGTGTTGGCTACCGGGTAGAGAGGAGTATGACTGATTCTGTTGACCAAGGTTATTCTGCGAGCCATAATTGTTATGTCCGTATGGGGATACTCCCTGCATGTTTTGCCCAGTTTGGCCATATTGGGAGCTGCCAGAATATGACGGAGGGTTACTTCCAGTTGATTGTTGACCAGGTGGTTGGTATTGCCCACTCGATGGCCCATACTGGCTTGCACCTTGCTGGCCTGGTGGCTTGTACGCTGCCGGTGGAGCTGTGCCGGAGTAGGTGCTAGATGATCCCGGACCACTTGAGGAATAGCCGTAGTTGTTGGTGTGAGCCTGTTGCTGTAATCAGCAGCTTGACTGACCATGCTACGATCTTAACCGTACCGATGACCCATGATGACCTCCAAGGAAGCTTGACGCGATCCCCATCAACCCCCCTTGATCCTGACTGCCCGACGTGGCCGTTCCATGTCCCCCTGATCCACCTCCAGAGCTTGTTGAATGTGAACCCGACTGTTGTTGATTGTAAGGTTTTCCACCGGACCCGAGTAGACCACCTATCAGCTGCCCTGCAATCCCTCCACTTCCACCACTGCTACCTCCACCTCCACTGCTACCGCCATGTGAACTCCCTCCAATAAATGAGCTGGCAAGTCCCCCGAAACCTGATTGCTGTTGTGGTTTGCCATGCTTCCCCATTACAGCATTCATGGCCAAGTTCTAGGTAAGTGACTGTTAGCATGCTATGTTGGGCGTGACCGTGCAACATACTCCCAGAAGGCTTCGATCAGTTCCTTCGTAATGCTCAACAGTCCCGTCTTCATTCCTCACCACTGCGGTTCCATCAGGCGCTACGACGGCTGAAGATGTCAAAGACGGGTGCTTGAAGGGATCTGTCGTCTGTTGAGGGGTAGGATCCGGCGTGGGTACAGAAAGCGCAGGTTGGGTAGGTATGTCCCATTGGGAGTGGCCTGTGGCTCTTTGAACGTAGTAGTACTTCCGTGATTGTCCTTCCCACTGTGCCAGCCTAGATTTCATGGTCAGTGTGTGGACGCTGAACAGCTTAAGGTATCGTAAAAACGTACCAGCCTTCAGGCAACGACGGCGGAGAATGCGTGGGTCCTTCTTGGTTTGAAGCTTGTGTATCCGCCATGCTTAGTAGACAATCGATTCAAAGACTCAAAGCACATTCAGAGGATGCAAAGGTACGGGGAGCAACAGGCTCGTGAGTAGGTAGGCTCTGAGTGCGGATTACAGACTAAGAGGTGGTGATGTTAGATTTCAGACTCATACCAAAGTGATACGCCGGCTACATATAAGATACGTCTACGAGTACAAGACGGGGGCTGTGCAGTCTCGCTACCTAGCGCAGAGCTGCCTAATAAAGTACCTCAGTACTATTTGGAAAAAGAAAGGAAAACTCGTTGTATCTACATCAACGCCGCATCGAGCCATTCTGTTCGAGTAACTTCGTTCACAGGAAGGTGTCTAAGGTATCTATCATACATGCACGATTCATCCACGGCCGCCTTCTAGCTCTCCACACAAGACCAAGAACAAACAATTCAGCATCTAGTCCTGTCTGCTAATGATACGAAGTTGTGAATCCCTCTCTTTCTCATCTCAGCTCAATTTGCCAATAACTTACGCAGTCAGTCCGCCGTTGTCCACCTACAGTATGCTCGGAACGTTTTTCCTCGTCACCTTGCTAGACCCATTTCTGTCATAGCCTCAACCATTCCTACTCACGCCCATTCTCCATCCTTTGAATCATCATCTCTAGCGAAATCGAAGAATAATTTTTTGTTTGCTCGAACCCCTTCTATAAGGGTCATCTTCGTGTTGCGTCGATCGGCAGTCCAGCGTTGGATGTCTTGCTTAATTGACACTTTATAATTCGTTCGCGGAATGCCTGGCTCCTGGATATTCTCTAGTCTAAGGAGCTTCGGGACACCCTTGGCGAAGCCTTGATTAAAGGCTGCCCCGGCACTTCTAGGTATGGAGCAACAATTGAAGCTGCATACGCTTTCTTCGAAGGAAACGACCAGTTTGTCCAGCTGGAGATGCTCCAGTATTGGCGACATCGTCTTTGGCCAACTCTCAAATCTCAATTGATCTTTATACCGTTTATGAAGCTCTCCTTCCCAGCCTAGCATGACACTGTAAGCCGAACTATTATTGTCCAGCGTAATGTTGATCCAATCTGTATAGACGAGGTGTTGCTGCAGATCCAACTGTTCTTCCTTGAATATTGCGAGCTTCTCATCCTTCGACAGGTCATAGGGGCTCAACTTAAGTTCCACCGACTCAATCCAAGCTCTTCGGATATCGGAGTGCATGGTATTAATGAAGAACTTTGCAGACAGAGCCGCGGCAGGAAGGACGAAGGTGTTCTTTTTATACAACAAAGGCTCGGATTCGTCGTGAACAAGCTTGCAGACAGCAAGCAATGCTGTACTAGGGACTTCGAAGTTGTTGGCTTCCTCAGAAACTGATCTTACATCGATAGCTCTCTGCGACTCCAAGTATGGGTAAACCTGTCCAACCTCCAAGCAGTATCCATACACCATATCACGAACCTCTCGAGGTAGGTCAAAAAAAGAGGTCCTAGCTATCTATCAATTAGTGTTCAGAGGCATTTTATTACAGTCTACTTACCCCATGCTCGCCATCTTGTCGGATACTGTTATTGCTTTTTTGTAAAGGACAAAGACCCGGTGGACGCAGCCTCCAGGATGATGGTGTACAGCCGTTGAGGACTTCGTTCAGACTAACGATGTACTTGGCTGAAGTTTCTCCGGTGCCTTTCGTCTGATTGCTGACATTTACGATGAGAGGAGGTAGACACGTGATGAGTGTTCTACAGGGAACGTGATGGCGGACGGTGTTGACGTCCAAGCTCGAGAAGGAATCACAACAAACGCAGGAGATAATTCACCACACGTGACCTTAGCGAGAAGAAGCCCTGAACAGATCTAACCCATGTTTGGCTGGGCTACTGTGACCCCGGACCCTTGCGTCAAGAATTCTCAAAGTCATTTCCAACTTCAAAGCTCTAATTTGCGAATTGCGTACCCTTTAGTCAGAGTCTTCTGAAGCTGTATAGCAACCGAGCCCATCCCCCGAATTACAACTCAGCTTCCAGAGCTTTCAGAGTCCTTGGCATTTCGATGGCTCTGTTCCTCGAATTTCCTACGCTGCGACCAGAGTCTCATGAAGCTTTGTGGAAACCCGAAGCCTCGAGTTGATTACCGTCCCTCAAGTCATAGTATTAGTAGGTTAGACTTCAATCTCACATTTTCAATAATCAACATAATTAGCAGTTCAAAGATAGAAATTTTGAACGCTTAGTATGTACATCGCAATATGAAGACACCTATAGAAGAGATCGCTCCGCCACCCAGTATCAAAATCTATGGTATCCTTGCACTCCTCAAGGTCGAAAGCATCAAACAAATCTCGAAGAAAAATCCAGATTCTGGGCACCAAAATAATAGGACGGAACTCTATGAAGGTTGGACTAACATGGGAATAGCGCAGATCTGCGAGAGATTTGTCCAGTTCTTCGGGGAACAGGACAAGTACAGCGACGGTAAGAACTTGTAAAACTTCTTTTCCCAGTAAGGCCGCTGAGTGCTTTTGCAGCTCTCCACTCCATTTCGCACGGGAAACTACTCTTTCCAGGTTCAAAGGCTTTCTTCGATGTACGGATTACCTTTGAAATCGCAGAGTCCCTGCGTCCTAACGCCTCAAAGTCTTAGAACACCTAAACTTTCCGTTGGGTATCATTTCACTATTTGGGAAATCCATGTTCTTGGTATGCATCCTTGCAGTTACACATTAACTGTTCTCTTCAATTTTCCACATTACCCACAAACTTTCGCTTTCAGCGCATATAAAAATCCCGGGACAAAAATTCAAATATTACTACCAACTTTCCTTGCTCAGAAGTATCCTCATGGTCTCCACTTCCCCACTTGCTCGAGTTCCCATTCCATATCATCCC
>JAABUR0100003681.1_pt1 | contig 21262 bp, 7 predicted proteins | sample 5560091 | NCBI WGS metagenome assembly JAABUR01 (sample SAMN10711879, study PRJNA513375) | rock metagenome | isolation source: Antarctica rocks | place: Antarctica: Victoria Land, University Valley sud
TGGCCTTCATGTCGTCCACGGTCGGCGGGAGCATCTTCATCGGCAACAGTCAGGCCTTCGTCCAGTTCAACGGCCCCTTGACGCGGACCATCACCTCCGGCGGATTCACGACGAGCTATCGGATCGTGGAAGGGGACGAAGCGAACCCCGGCCGGTTGGAGCTCTTCGGTAATCCGGGATTCATCTCGACGCTCAACGGCGACATCGGCATCGTCGCGATCCCCGAGCCGGGGACGATGGCCCTGGCCTGCATCGCCCTGCCGTTGCTCGGCCTCGGCTACGCTCGTAATCGTCGTCGGAACGCCTGAAGGTCCTAGTGTCTATCCGGCTCGGGGCGGGTGGAGTCGATCCGCTCCCGAGCCGGATTCGAGTTTTCTTGGTTACGTCTCTCCTCGTCCGCTTGCGCTTGACGTGTTACGCTGAAGGCGATCCTCTTTCCCACCGCGAACAGCCTCGCTCCCGGATTCTTCCCGCACCTCCTTCCAAGCTCTCCTCCCATGAAATTAAAAAAACTGAATGTAAAGGTCCTGCTCGTCCTGATCGTCGCCGTGGCCTCTCTCGGGGCGGGGGGGTACTTTGTCTACGAGGTACAGACCCGTCGCAACGCGAGCAAGCTCCTGGCGCAGGCCGACTACGCCGAGAAGCAGAAGGACTCGGACCGGGCGGCCACGATCCTGGACCGCTACCTGCGCTATCGGCCGGAAGACACCAACGCCCTGGCGCGTTACGGCTTGCTCCAGGCCGACCAGGCCATCTCCGCCCAGGGTGCCTCGGACCAGGCGCACCAGGCCGCCCTGCTCGTCCTGGAGCAGGTACTCGGGCGCGATTCGGGTCGCGACGACGTCCGCCGCCGCGCAATCGACCTCTCCTTGAGGCTCCGACGTTTCCCCAATGCGAAGGCCCACGTCGACTTCATGATGCCGAAGCACCCCGACGATGGCGAGCTCGAGCAGGCCAGCGGACGCTGTGCCGAGGTCAGGGGGGATCTCAAGGATGCGCTCACCCTGTACGAGAAGGCGATCAAGCATGATCCGACACTGATCGACACGTATGTCCGGCTGACCCGCCTCTTGAGGGGGGAAGCCGATCCCTCGAAGCAGGCCGATGAGGTCCCGGACGCGAAGGCGGTCGCGCGAGCCGATGAGGTCATGGACTCGCTGGTCGCGAACAACAGTCGATCTTTCGAGGCTTATCTGTACAGGGCCATGTATCGCCTCGAACACGGACTCGACGGGGCGGCCGAGGACATCGCCCTCGCGGAGAAACTGAAACCCGAAAGCCCGATGGTCGTGCTGGTCGCCGCACGGGTGGCGGAGAAGCGGGCCGACATGGACGAGGTGCGAAAGGTACTCACGCGCGGCCTCGAGAAGAATCCCAAGGACTCGCGGCTGTATCACACCCTGGCCGATGTCGAGACCCGGGCGGGGAGGCTCCAGCCTGCCGAAGACTGCCTGATGCGGGGCGTCCAGGCCGTGCCGGGAGACAGGGACTTGAAGTGGCAGTTGGCGGAAACGCGGATCGAGCGACTCACGCGCCAGCCGGGCGATGAGGCGTTAAACAAGCTCATTGGTGACCAGATCAGCGTGTTGGGGAGTCTGAGCTATCCCAAGGAGAGGATCGGCTACCTCCAGGCCCACGCCCGGTTCGCCCGGAAGGAGTGGCTCAAGGCGGCCCGGGGAACTGCCGGAGAGCCGGGATTCGAGGCCGTCGCCCCGCTGTTGATCAAGACCCCCCCGTTGGTCCGGCGGGTCGAGGTGATGCTCGCCCAGTGCTACACGGAGCTCGGCGAGACAGACCACCTATACGAGACCTACCGACGCATGGCCGCTTCCGACCCGACCTCGTCGGAGATCCGGTACAGGTTGGCCACGTCCCTCGAAGCGATGGGACGATACGATGAGGCGATCGAAGAGTACCGCCTGGCGACCGGCAAGACGGACAATTCCAGCCTGGCCATCGAGACGAACCTGGCCATCGCTCGGAACCTGATCCGGCGGAACCTCTCGCTGCCGGCCGCCCGTCGGAATTGGGAGGAGGTGGGGCCCTTCCTCGACGACGTGGGGCGGAAGGCACCGGATGAGCCGCGAGTGGCCATCTTTCGCGCCGAGGTGCTCACCAGCAGCGACCGTGTCGACGAGGCCCGCGCCGTGCTCGAGAAGGCACGCGACGCACACCCCGATCGAGCCGAGTACTGGTCGGCCCTCATCGTACTCGCCGAGCGTCGCGGCAAGGGGGAGGAACTCCCCGCGTTGCTCGATGCGGCCGAGAAGACGCTGGGCGACCGCGTCGATCTCCGGCTCGCCCGCGCCCGCAACCTTGCGTCTCGGGGGGGACCCGATGTCGCGGAGAAATTGAAAGCGCTGGGCGGTTCGCTCGAGAAGTTCAGCAAGGACGAGCGGGGGGTGCTGCTACGCGGACTCGCCGAGTCGCTTGCTCGAAGCGGGGACCCCGCAAGTGCCCTGGCCCTCTGGGCCGACCACGCCGGTCAGCACCCGCGAGACCTGAAGGTCCAGCTCTTCGCCTTCGACCTGGCCCTCAGTTCCGCCAACGTCCCGGCGCAGGATCGAGCCTTGAAACAGATCAAGGAGATCGAAGGCAAGGACGACTCCTTGTGGCTGTACTGCCAGGCGCGGCGGACCATCGCGAAGGCGACGCGGGGCGATCCCGCGGCATTGAAGGCGGAACTGGACGAGGCCCGCAAGAAACTGGAACTCGTGGCACGCCGGCGGACGACCTGGGCGAAATTGCCGCTCTCGCTCGCCGAGATCGACCAACTGCAGGGGAATACGGACGCCGCCGTGGGGCATTCCATCGAGGCGATCAAGCTGGGAGAGCGTGACCCGGGCGTGATCCGACGCACGCTCCGGCTCCTGGCCGACAAGAAGCAGTTCGAGCAGGTGAATTCACTCCTCGAGCAGCTTCAGGACCAGCCCGCGATCTCCGGCGATATGCAGCGGTTTGCCTCGGAGATGCAGTACCAGAACCGAGATTATGAGTCGGCGCTGAAGACCGCCGAGAAGACCGTCGAATCCGGGTCGGTCGATTACCGCGATCACCTCTGGCTGGGCCAGATGCGTTGGATCGCCGGTCGCCGCGCCGAGGCCGAAGCGCCGATGAAGAGGGCCGTCGAGCTGGCCGGCAACGACCTGTCGCCGGTGGTCCCCCTGGTCCAGTATCTCGTCGCCATGGGGAAGAAGGCGGAGGCCGATCGCGCCATCGCGGAGGCCGAGAAGCAGACCTCCGCCAAAGACTTCCGCACGATCCTCGCACGCTGCTATGAAGCGATCAACCAGACCGATCGGGCGACTGCGCTTTATCGGCAAGCCCTCGAGGAAACGCCCGACGACGCGAGCGTCCAGCGGGCCTTCATCGCTTTCCAGATTCGCGTGGGTCGGTCCAAGGAGGCCGAGCCTTATCTAGACAAGCTCGTGAAGCTCGAGAACCAGTCGCCGGACGACGCGGAATGGGCGAGACGCGTCCTGGCGATGCTCCTGGCTCCCGCCATCGACAAGGAGCGGGCCCAACGCGCCCTGGAACTCGTCGGCCTGGAGAGCACGAAAGACGCGGCACAGGAGCCGTTAGCTTCCGTCCCCATCGCCCGCCTGCGGACCCAGGCCCGGGTCCTCGCCATGCAGTCGACCAAGGGGAAAAGTCAGGAGGCGATCCGCCTCCTGGAGGAAGTCGTGCGACGCGAACCCGCCGCCGCGGAAGAGCGATATGTCCTGGCCAGACTCTTCGAGATCGAGGGAGATTGGGCCAGGGCCGACGCCCAGTTGCGCTGGCTGGTCGACAACAACCCGTCCATCCCGGCCTACCGCATCCGGTATATCCTGGCCTTGCTCCGCAACAAGCGAGCGGGTGAGGCGGGGCCGTGGCTGGATCAACTCGAGAAGCTCCAGCCCGGAGCCCCCCTCGTCCAGCAGTTGCGGGCGATGGCGCTCTCGGAACAGGGCAAGGGCGACGAGGCAGTCGAGTTGCTCCGGACGTTCGCACAAGAACACGCGGAGCAAGCCGGATTCGTCGCCCAGGTGCTCGAACTCATCGGCCGTGCCCCGGCGGCCGAGGCGGTCTTACGCCGGCATGTCGCGCAGAAGCAGGCCACGGAACCGCAGTCGGTCCTGGTGCTCGCCGAGTACCTGGGCCGCCAGGGCCGGACCCGCGACGCACTGGACCTGTGCGAGGCCGCCTGGAAGACCTGCCCTCCCGGCACGGTGGCCGACGTCTGCAGCAGCATCCTCCTCGCCGCCGACCGGGACGACACGCAGGTCCGTCGTGTCGAGGGTTGGTTGAAGGCGCAAATCGCCAGGCAGCCCGCGCTCGCTCAATTTCAGATCGCGATGGCCACGCTCCGGACCGTCCAGGGGAACTTCGCGGAGGCGGAAGCCCTTTATCGCCAGGCCATCGCCAAGGATGCAAAAAACGTCGTGGCCTTGAATAATCTCGCCTGGATGATGGCCATCAAGCAAGAGGGCAAGGGTCCCGAGGCGCTGCAACTGCTCGGTCGAGCGATTGACCTCGCCGGGCCACGCGGGCCGCTGCTCGACACCCGGGCCGTCATCCATATGAAGATGGGCCGCAGCGACCTGGCCGTCTCGGATCTGGAAGCGGCGATCGCCGAGAATCCCATCGCTCCCATGTACTTCCACCTCGCCCAGGCGTTCTTGATGGCGAACCGCCGCGAGGATGCCCAGACGGCGTTGCTGGACGCACAGCGACTGGGACTGAAACCGAACAGTCTCGACCCGCTCGAACGCCCGGCTTACACCCAGGTCGTCGCCGCACTCGCCCGCAACTGAACCGGAACGACCGGCTTCGAGCCGGTCGACTCCCCGGATCGCCCGAGACCGCCGGGCGCGCCGGCCTCTGGTCGCAGGCGTGTCATTGCAGAGCCTGCCACGGCTCCATGACCCAAGGTCGGCATCGCTCCCGGCTCGTTGCCCGTTCCCAACGATCCTCGCTCGGGGTGGTCGCACGGGGTCGTGCTGGCCCCGCGGTGACGGGCATTGGGCTTTCCAAGCCGGGGGGTGGTCGCTAGGATCGGCGGGCAAGTCCCTGGACTTCGCTCGAGGCCTCGAACCACGCGCATCGCGTGCAAAGGCCGGGGAGTGCGCAGGCCGGTCCCGACGTACGACGTCACGCCGGCCCGACGACAAGGAGGTCTCGTGCCCCGACATCTCTCTGGGACCGGCGTGTCCGTGGCGATTTCTGCCGTCCTCATGGCACTGTCGGTCGCTTCGCTTCGAGGCGAGGACGAGACGCCCGAGGCGATCCACGACGGCTTCGAAGGCCCCCGGACGATCTGGAGCCGCGAGGTCACCGACGCCACGGTCCAGTTGCTGGCGCACGATCGCTCGGGCCGCGCGCGGCACAAAGGCCTCAGTTCGGAGAGGATCCAGTTCGAGGCGGGGACGGGCAACGCCTTCTATTACAGTTATGCCCTACCCCAGATCGTCGTGACCGACCCGCTTCAGGTGGGCCTGTACGTCCGATCGAACCGGGTGGGCGTGCAGCTCCTGGGCCGGGTCGTTCTGCCGGCCGACACCGACCCGGACACGGGGGAACCGTCGTTCGTGCTCATACCGGGCACGATCTACGACGCGGCCGATCGCTGGCAGCGACTCGATCTGGTCGACCTGCGGCCGTCGATCGAGCGACAGGCGCGAGTGCTCCGCGCCGCTTCGAATCGCCCGGTGAACCTCGAAGGGGCGTACCTCGACCGCTTGGTCGTCAACTTGTTCGGCGGTCCGGGCGAGACGGAGGTCTTCCTCGACGACCTGACTATCCGGCCGGTCGCGCCCGGGTTGCCGGCCGGCAGGGCTGCCGCCTCGCCGGGCGGTCCCGCGACGCCGAAGGTCCAGGCGGGGCGCGTGCCGCCCCCTCGGTCTCGGATACAGCTCGAAGGCAATCGCCTGAGCAAGGATGGCAACGACTGGCTCGTCACCGGGGTCGAAGCCCCGGGAGCCGACGTGGGCGCCCTGCGCCGGGGCGGGTTCGACGTGCTGGTGGATGATTTCGAGGCCGACCCCGGGCGCGCCCGCGAGGCGATCGAGCGCGGGTTCCTGCTCATGCCGAGGCTCCGCTCGAAAGGCCCGGCCGGGGCCCTGGACCCGTCTCGCGTGCGGGAGATCACGACCGCCTCTTCCTATCGCGACTCGGTCGCGTTCTGGCACCTGGGCGACCGCCTCGGCTCGACGATCGACCCGGCCGATCGGGCCGCGGAGTGGGAGAGGATTCGCGCGGTGGTCGCCGGCCTGCGCGACCTCCCTCCCGATGCGTCCCGCTTGACGACAGCGAGCGTCTCCGGGGAGTTCTACAAGTACGCCCGGGCCCCTCGAGGACTCGACATGATCGGCGTCCGGCCCCACGGATGGGGGGGGATGCATGACCCGCTCGACGCCTATGAGTATCTATCGCAGCGTCGCGCATTGACGACCCGGGGGAATCCCGGGGGGCTGTTCTGGGCCTGGGTCGACGCGACTCCGCCTCCCCCCGTGCAGGCCGCCGTCTGGGGCCTGGAGTCGCCGCCGGACTGGGGACTCGCCGCCGTCCAGCCCGAGCAGGTCCGCCTGGCGACCTACACGGCCCTGGCTGCCGGATATCGTGGCATCGGCTTCCGCGGCGATGCCGACCTGACGCAGCCCCGCGGGCGTCCGCTCCTGATCGAATTGGGGCTGCTCAACGAGGAAATCGACCTCTTCGAGTCGATCCTGGCGAGAGGCGCCGACCCCATCCCGCTCCATCGGACCGAGCTCACCGAGCCGGTCTACATGGCGCCGCTGGTGGGCTCGCGTCCCCGCACGCCTCCGCCCAAGAAGGAGGCCGGCCCCCACCCATCCATCCGCGCCGCGGCCATCGAGAGCCGCGACCGACGAGGGTTGCTCCTCCTGGTGGCCGACTTCGCGCCCGGGGCGCAATACCAGCCGCCGCAGATGGCGATCAACGACCTGAAGATCACGGTGCCGGTGCCCGAGTCGGCGCAGGCCTTCGAGGTCAGCCCCGGCGAGGTCCGCGTGCTCGACCACGTGCGGGTCCCCGGCGGGAGGCAGATCACCGTTCCCGAGTTCAGCGTCACATCGATGGTCCTGGTCACCACCGATATGGTGTTGAAGGACCGGATCGAGGTGGCGATGGCCCAGGTCCGCCCCCGCGCCGTCGCGCTGGCGATCGAGCAGGCGCAGCTCCAGCTCCAGGGCGTGCGAGAGATCCACGGGCGCCTGGTCGCCGACGGCCACACGGTCCGCGACTCGGCCGAGTTGCTCGTCCTGGCCGAGCAGAGCATCCGCTCGGCGAGCGATGCGCAGGAACGCGAAGATTACCCGCTAGCCTGGTCGGAGACCCGCCGCGCGACCCGCTCGCTACGCTTGCTGATGCGGTTGCACTGGCAAGATGCCGTCGACGCGATGGCGAAGGCCACGACGGAGGGGTTTGCCCCTGGCGAACCGAACCGGCCCCGCGCCGTCTCGGACGCCCCGAAGGACGCCCCCCTGCTCGTCCCGCCCGTGGCGAGCCCGGCATGCGTCGCGTTCCAGACGTTGCCGCAACACTTCCTGTGGGTGGACTGGATGCGCCTGGGGAAGTTCGGCCCCAACAGCTTGCCCGGCGGCAACTTCGAGGATGCGGAAGCCTTCAAGACCTCGGGGTGGGTCGACATGAGCTATCCCATGGAGGGGTACGCGTCGCAGGTTCGCCTCGTCCCCGGCGGCCGCGACGCGAGCAAGCGCATGCTCAAGATGACGGTCGGGGCGAAGGATGCCAAGGGCCTCGATCAGCTCCCTCCGTTCGTGGATTTCCCGGTGGCGGCGGTCCGCTCCCCGGCCGTCCGCGTCGGGGCCAAGCAGTTCGTCCGCATCTCGGTGCTGGTGCACCGGCCGATCGCCGGCGCCCCGGGCGCAGGGGGCGTGATCGTCCGTGATTCCATCGGCGGCGAGCCGTTGCAATTCCGGACCACCGACCCGATCGCCGAGCTGTCGCGCGTCGTCCTGTATCGCCGCGTCCCGGCCGATGGCGAGATGACCGTGACGCTCGGGCTCGCCGGTTACGGCGACGTCTTCTTCGATGACCTGAGGATCGAACCGGTCGTATCGATCCCCCCCTCGGTCCCCCAGGCCGTGGACGTCCCGACCCGCCTTCGCCGCCCCGAGCCCCCCTCGGTACGATCCTCGGCCGCTCGGCCCGAGCCCCGAGGCCGCACCAACCGTTGAACGCCCTTGGCGTCCCGGTGCGCCCGATCCGATCCGCTCAGGGCCGGTCGTGAACCGGGCCGGGTCCCCGCCCGTATGTTAAGATAGAGCAATTCGTCTGGACACCGGGAGCGAGCCCGGGTCGTCGGAGGATTCGAGCGATTCCCACGCCTCGGGGAACTCTCGCGGCGGGCGAACCGTCCAAGACTTCAGGACCGCTCCGAGACCTCAAGCGAGCCTCCTCGGTCGGTTGACGTCACGTCGGCCGCTGTGCTAGCGTGAAAAATCAAAATCGTCTCGACGCCGACCGGCGGGCCGCATCACCTTGGCGGTTGCCGTCTCATTTCGCATTCCCCTCAGGATTGGCCACCTCACCGGCCGGACGGGAGATCTGACGCATGGCGAAGATCCAGGCAGTCTGGGCGCTCGATATCGGGCAGGCCGCCCTCAAGGCCTTGAAGCTGGTGCCGGGCCCGACACCCGACAGGGTCGAGGCCGTCGCGTTCGACTTCGTTGAGTATCCCAAGATTCTCAGCCAGCCCGACGCGGATCCCGAGCAATCCGTCCATCAGGCCCTCCAGACCTTCATCGAGCGCAACGACCTGAAGAATTGCCAGGTGGCCATCTCTGTGCCCGGCCAGGCCGGCCTGGTCAAGTTCATCAAGCTACCCCCGGTCGAGAAGAAGCGAATCCCCGACATCGTGAAGTTCGAAGCGAAGCAGCAAATCCCCTTCGCGTTGGATGAGGTCATCTGGGCCTACCAGCAGATCGGCGACGAGGACGGGGGCGATGAAGACTTCACGATGGCCGAGGTGGGCCTGTTCGCGATGAAGCGCGACCAGATCAACCGCGCCATCCTGCCCTTCCGCGTCGCGGGGATCGAGGTCGACCTGGTGCAGATGGGCCCGATCGCCCTGTACAATTTCATCACCTTCGATCAGCTCAACGGGAACGACCTCAAGGGCTCGGTCGTCCTGCTCGACATCGGTGCCGACAACACCGACCTGATCATCACTGACGGCGTTCGCATCTGGCAGCGCAACGTCCCGATCGGCGGCAATCACTTCACCCGCGCCTTGACGAAGGAACTGAAGCTGACCTTCGCCAAGGCCGAGCACCTGAAGCGCAACGCCACCAAGGCCCCCGACCCGCGCGCGGTTTTCACGGCCATGCGCGGCGTCTTCAACGACTTCGCCAGCGAGATCAATCGCTCGATCGGCTTCTATTCGAGCGTCAACCGCACGGCCAAGATCGTCAAGGTGGTTGGCCTGGGCAACGGCTTCAAACTGCCCGGCTTGCAGAAATTCCTCCAGCAGAACCTCAATCACGAGGTCGAGAAGCTCGAGAGCTTCGGGCGCATGGACGGTGACGAGGTCAAAGGCGCGCCGCAATTCCAGGAGAACCTGCCGTCGTTCGGCGTCGCCTACGGCCTGGCGGTCCAGGGGCTGCGCCGGAGCGGCCTGCGGACGAACCTGCTCCCCCCCGAAGTGGAACGCGTCCGCCTGATCCGCGCCAAGAAGCCCTGGGTCCTGGCGGCCTCGGCCATGTTGATGCTGGGCTTCTCGGTCCTCTTCCTGGGCGACTACCGCGTCCTCGCGAAGGTCAGCCGGCCGGATTTCAAGGCCGCCGTCATTCAGGCCGACCAGGCCAGCAAGATCGGCGCGCAATTCAAGACCGAATTCGAGTCGGCCAAGCAGGAGTGGGAGACGAAGCTTGCCGAGGGCAAGTCCCTTGTCGTCGATAACACCGAGCGCGCCACGTGGCCGAACTTCCTCAAGACGATCAATGCGTATTTCCCCGACCCGGTCCGCGATTTCAAGCTCGACCCCAAGAAACCTTCCGACCAGCCGAAGCTCGACCGACTCCGCGTCCACATCGACGCGATCAAGCCCGTCTGGCGCGCCGACGTGGCGGCGGAATGGTTCGACTCGGGCACGCTCAGCGAAACCGCCAAGAACCTGATGCATAAGCTCGATCGGTCCAAGCCCCCGGAGGGAGAAGGGTGGATCATCCAGGTCGTCGGCCACCACTACAACCCCCGCCCGACGAACGAAGAGCGTAAGAAGTACAAGGAGAAAACGGAGATTCAGACCTCCTTCGGCCCCTATCCCTACCTGGTCGAGAAGATTTTGCCGGGCCTGATGAAGCCGTCGCTCCGCCTCTTCGGCGTCCACCATGTGGTGCTGGCCTGGATGACGAGCGACCCGTTGTGGACGACCGAAAAAGCGGGCGTCACGAACGGGTTGGCGAGCAACACCGTCCCGATCCTCGCCCGCGCCACCCCCGCCGTGGCTGCCGGTGAAGAAGGTGGCATGGGAATGATGCCCGGGATGTCCGGCGGCATGGGTCCTGGCATGGGGATGATGAGCGGCAGTTCGGAAATGATGGGCTCGGGGATGGGATCGGGCATGATGCCGGGGATGGGATCGGGCATGATGCCGGGGATGGGATCGGGCATGGGATCCGGAATGGGGTCGGGCATGATGCCGGGGATGGAAGGAGGAATGAGTATGTACAGCCAGGGGGGCATGAGGGGGAATTCCCCTCAGGATAAGGTGAAGCTCACGACCCTGACCCGGACTGATTTCTTGATCCAGTTCGTCTGGCAGCCTCCGAAACCCGAGGACCAGCCCAAGACGGACGAGGAGAGGAACGCGAAACTCGCGGAGATCGAGAAGGAGTTGGCCGAAGCGCAACAGACTCAGCCCACCGTCGCCGTCAACGAGGATGTGCTCAAGAAAGAGTCGCTCGAAAAGTCGGCGGTCGTGACGAAGGGCCTCATGAAGGCCCAGGTCCAGCAGGCGGCCCCCGGCGCTTCGTCGCCCACGGCCGCCCCCGGCACCACGCCGGGGGGCACCGCACCGACGACTCCCGGCACCACACCGGCGGTCCCCAAGCCTGGCCCGGCTCCGGCCACCCCCGGGACGCCGCGATGATGGGCGGCCGAATCGGCCTCTACCCGGGGCGGTAGACGCCCCGGGTAGAGGCCGATTGGCTCCGATGTCGCCGGGACATCACCCCGCTGTCACCACGTCTCGCGCCCAGGCCACTCTGGCGATCTCGAGTCGCCATCCGCCTGGGTCGTCACTTCCTCCCGTCGAAACCCCAAAGGCTCCCGCGACCATGGATAAAGTTAAAGACATCCTCCGGCTGATGATCGGATATCGATTCTGGATCGCCGTCGGCTTCTCGGCCTTGTTGCCGGCGCTGGCCTATTTCCTGGGATCGGGCGAGGTCAGGGCGAAGGCGGACCAGGGGACCCAGCTCATCAAGAAGGCCAACACCGATGTTCAGGAATATGCCTCCGGCGTCGTCAAAAACAAGCAATACAAGGAGTTGGTCTCCGAAAAGCACGAGCAACTAACCAAGGACGTCACGGCGACCTGGAAGAAGCTCTACGAGCGGCAGGCGCCGCTACTGAAATGGCCGACGATCGAGGGCGAGCCATTCCAGAAGTGGGGTCGCAAGTGGCCCGAGCCTGATCAAGCCGACGCCAGCGTCGTCCAGCTGGCGATCATCGACTACGTGAACGAGTATCCCAAGGCCGTGACCGAGGTTTACAACTCGTTCAAACCGTACGATCCGTTGACCGGCGAGGGGAAAACCGTGGCGCAGCCCGAGGAAGCCCTGCTACGGCCGGCGAAGTTCACCATCGACGCCCCTCCGAGCCTCGGGAAAGTCTGGGAGGCGCAAGAACGGCTCTGGATCCAGTCCACGATGCTCGACGTGGTTGCCCAGGTCAACAAGGATGCCAAGGACTGGGACTCCGCCCTCGTCAAGCAGATCAACCTGCTCGAGGTGGGCAATGGTGACGCCCAGGACCAGCGTTCGATGGCCAAGGGAGATACCCTCGAAGAGGCCCCCGAACTGGTTGCTCCCGGCACTGAGGAAGCCCCCGCCGAGGAACCCGCCGAGGCGGCCATGCCGGGCATGGGCATGATGATGGAGATGCGTGGCGGCGGTGGCATGAGTGCCCAGGGCAGAGCCGAGGCGGTCTACTATCTCAAGACCAGCGAGGGCGTGGAGAACACACAGTTCAGGGTCGTACCGGTAAAGATGACCGTCCTCCTCGCGCAGGAGGACCTCCAAGAATTCCTCGTTGCCTTCGAGAATTCGCCGATGTCCGTGCAGATCATGGACTTCGAGATGGCCAAGCCCGCCATGCGTGTCACCAAGCCGCTCCAAGGCGAAGAGTTCAAGGTGGCTATGGAGGCAGGACAAGTCGGAGGGATGATGGGCATGTCTGGAAGTGGCGGCATGCCCGGGATGACCATGGGGGGATCCGGGCGGAGCCGCATGACGGGGTTTGGTGGGATGGCCATGGCCATGCAAGGGCAGAGAGGGAGTATGCGTGGCATGCCGGGTTCGGCGGGTATGCCCGGGATGAGTGAGATGATGATGGGGGGGGGGGGCACAGGACGTGCGGCGACGTCTGCCAAGGCGGTGGACAAGCGCGGGGTAGATCGCGCCGAGGCCAGGAAGAAGATCGAGGCGGAGGAGAAGCTGGCCAGGCCGTCCTCCGTGATTCACGACCCGTATTACAACATTGTCGAGGTCACTGTCTACGGCCAGGCGCGATTCTACAACCCGCCCCCCGAGGCCCCTGCCGCCGAGTCGAATGCGGAGGGAGGGGTCGGCCCTGATGCCGCGGTCTCCCCCGATGACGCGGCCGCGGCGAAATCCGATCCGGCCGCGGCCGCGCCTGAAGAGGCGAAGGGCACGCCCGCCGTCCCGGCTGCTCCGGCGAACGATCCGACGAAGGCGGAAGCGCCGACACCCGAAGCCGAAGGGGGGACGACGCCCCCTCCCGCCGCACCCGGAGCCAAGCCCGATGCGACTCCGGGCAAGGCCGACGCCCAGGCGCCCCGCTGATTTGAACCGCATGACCCGGTCGACCCGGGGCTTGTTCCATCGGGGGCGGATCGTTGTCCCCCGCGTCTCACACCCTTGTCGGGAGCGGAGAACCCATCATGGCCAACGCGACGGTGGAGAAGATCAAAGACCTGGGGCTTCGGCACGGCGAGAAAGTCGTGGTCGGCCTGGCGGCGGCGCTCTGCCTGGTCTTCGCCTGGCGGGCGTTGTCGCGCCCCACGATCGACCTGACCCCGGAACAGATCGAACAGGTCGCCAAACGAGCGGCCTCCAACATCAGCGCCCCGCAAGATGCCAAGGGGATCGCCGACAAGCTCGTGGAAGATGGGATGAAGAATCCCGGCTTCGAGACGATCGTTGATCTCCAGTTGAAAACCCCGCTGACGGCCGATCCGTATCGGGTCGCGACTCCCTGGTTCACTCCCGAGCCCGGCGCGGGACTGATCCGCGAGCAGCCCGTCTTGCTCGCGCCGGTGAACCTCTACGCCTATCCAGGCCGTGGTGGCGCCCTGGTTTATGCCCTCGACGAGCAGGGCAAGAAGATCCCCGAGGATCCGGAGACGGCCAAAGTCGCCGCGGTCTCTCGCGGGAGGCGATTACGACGATCGGGCGGTCAGGGAGCCGGGATGGGTTCCTCCGGCTCCGGTTCCGGCATGCCCGGGATGGAAGGGATGGCCGGGGGTGGGATGACCGCGGAGCAGGAAGCCGTAGAGAAGAAGCTCTACGAGGCCGAGAAGAAGAGGCTCGAGCAGAAGCTCGTCGGCAAGGTGGACAGCGCCGAGAAGACGAAGCTTGAGGAAGAAATGACCGAGCTCGAGGCGAGCCAGATTCCCAGTAAAGAGGTCCTCAGGGGGCTCCGCTGGGTGGCAATCACCGCGACCCTCGACCACAAGAAAATGCGGGATATCTACCTCGAGGCCCTGAGGACTCCCGAGCACCCGTACTATAAGAAAGTCGATGTCGAACGTCAGATTCGCAACTCCGATGGTTCGTGGTCGGAGTGGACCGCCGTCGACCGCGCTGAGAACCTGAAAATCCTCGATAACCTCCCCGATGAGGACGAGGAGATCACGACGGATGACGTCCGGATCGACGCGCTGGTCGACCAGTTGCCCTTCCTCAAGGCCGGCTACTGGGAAAAGGTGCACGTCGCCAGCCTGGTGCCTCGCGAACGACGTGAAATCGCGCCTCCGATAGCCGGGGGGCGGGGCGGCTTCATGCCCGGCATGGGAGGTCCCGGGATGGGAGGGTCCGGTAGCATGGGCGAGATGGGTGGGATGCCAGGTATGGGTGGTATGCCAGGTATGGGCGGAAGTATGGAATCCATGGGGAGCATGGGAGGATCGGGCGGAGGAAGTGGAATGTATGGGATGCCGGGCATGGGCGGCATGCCGGGCACGGTCGCCTCCGAGAATCTGAACTTCACCAAGACCGAAGCCGAGACGGTCATGGTACGTTCCCTGGACTTTACCGTCGAGGAGGATACGACGTATCGCTTCAGACTTCGAGTCGTCGTGCGGAACCCGAACCTGGACCATAAGGACATCGCCGCCGGCGTCGACGTCACCACGCCCGAGCTGTCCGGCCCCTGGAGCGAGCCGACCGACGAGGTGACCATGCCGGCCGACGTGACCGCCTACGCGGTCCGCAAGACCCCCTCGCCCACCCCCGGGAGCGAGCAGGTCAAGTTCCAGGTCACGCGCTGGAACCCCGAGGACGGCTTCACGACCGTCCGGGACTTCGACGCCGGGCCGGGCCAGATCATCGGCGACCCGCGCATGGCCGCGGTCCCGGCCACCGATGGTACGGGCGCCAAACAGAAGACGATCGACTTCAACAGCCGACAGGTTGTCCTGGACGCGATGGGGGGCGATCAACCCATCCCCTCCATTCCGGGCATGGTCGGCTCGCGGTTCGAGGTCCCCGCGCTCTCGCTCGTCATGCGTGACGACGGATCGGTCGTGGTTCGGAATCAGGCCCGCGACCTCCATGATGAGGTCCGTAAGGATATGGACGCCAATTACAAGCGAGAAATCGAGGAATCGGACCAGAATCGCGAGATGCGTGGCGGCGAGGGCACGATGGGGATGCCCGGGTCGGCGGGTATGGGAGCCGGCCGACGCGGGGGTCGTAGACAAAAATCGACGGGCGGCTCATGATGGGCCATTAATCGCTCGTCCCAAGGGGGAGAACGCCTCGCGGTCCACTGCCAGCACCGCGACGGACCTTCCCCAGGACCACGCAACCGCTCCGAACCCGGGCCCGCGCCGTCACGCCGACGCCTCCAGAGGCGACCTCGAGCGGATGGCGCGGGCCCTTGTCGCGGTCGAGCGCAGAGCTAGCGCGAGGTGGATTCCGCCGTCTCGCCACCGCCGGATCGAGCAGCCGAGGCTCGGTCGGTATCGATGGTCGTGCAACGGCCACCCATTCCGATCGGGCCATCGACATCATGCCGGCCGTGGGGCCTGGAATTGCCGGCGTTCAGCTCCCGACAACCGCTTTCACCGTCGTACGTCAGCGACCGTCGCCAGCCGCCGGTCGCGTTGCCGCAGTTGGCCTCGGACGGGCGGTGCTCCGACAACCCGTTACTGACGCGGGCGGATCGGTCGCGTCCGCCCCGGGCCGGCGACGTGGCGAGGGCTGAAGGTCTTCCTCGCGACTCAGGGGGCAGGAGCGAGGGCGACACGGCCTCTCGGCGTTTGGGAGGACCAGGCCACCCCTCCGGCTGTAAACAGCGCGATGCAGAGGGAGGCGATCAGGCGGCTGGGCCCGGTCGGCAAGATGACCTGTTCGCTCCCGCCCAGGGGGAAGGCGATGGCATAGATCAACTCGAAGGCGAACGTGGCGAGGATGGCTCCGAGTGCCCCTCCCCACAGCGTCCGGGCGACGATTTCCCGGCCGCCCAGGCCCAGGCCGAACGAGACGCCGCAAGCGGCCCCTGTCGCCGTCCATATCCCGCCCAGGATCAGCAGCGGAAGCAGCATCGAGGGCGCAGCCGGATCGTAGTAGCGATGGAAGACCGGCGTAAGTGCCGCGGCCAGGCCGGCCGCCCCCCCCCCGCCGAGCACGAGGCCGCAGGCCGCCCCCAGCGGCACCCTCCGGGGCGCCGCCGCCGCCAGAGCCCCGCCCAGGCCCAGGGACAGGCCCAGGAAGGCGCCGCAGAGTCCATAATTGAGGGCCGTATTCTTCGTATCGGCGGCCAACTGGGCCGCCAACATCACCGGCGTCGTGCCCCGGAAAGGGCCGGGGATCATGGCCTCCCGCGGGGGAACGAACGCCCCGAGGGTCGCCTCGCCGGCGAACCACGACGCCAGGGCAGCCACGAGCCCGGCCGCCATCGCCGCGGCCCAGATGCGGCCCCGGCGCACCGGCCCGGACTCGGTCGTCCGGGGCGCCGTCGAAGCGGCCATGCTCGCGATGGGGGGGAGATTCCTCGTCGCAGGATCGGGCTGAGGTGGGAGGGAGCTCATGGGACCTTCCTCAGAGGATGACGGAACCTTCATACCCGTGTCGAGGGTAAAATCGGGGCTCCGAGGCGGAGACACATGGGAATCGCCCAGGGCCGTCGGGCCGGCCTGATCGCGGCCGTCTCGCCGCGGGGTACGACGGAGAAGCCCGGCCTTCGACCTCGAGACCCGGCGGTACGATCGCCCGCATGAGCGTAACTCGACGATTCGCCATCGTGAAGGGCCCAGGGGCCGCCGCCGGTCGTTCTGGTGAATGGGTCGGCTGGGTTCCGTCATGAATCGCGGCAGAGTCCACCAGCCGGGAAGTCCGTCCAGGCGCCCAGTTTCGGGACGAATCCCCACCAGGCCAGGCCGCGAAGCGATGGAATCGAGACATTGCGAAAGTCTCAGGTTTTCGGCTTGCGGTGGACAAACCGGCCCATTCGTGTGCACTAGGCTCTTGGATCGGGAACGCTCACTCAGCTATGATAGCCTTACCGCGTCGTGCAAGGGGCGAGTGTTCGTGCTACGCATTCATGTGTTACCGTTTCTATCCGGTGACGCATGTTCGATCGCGGAATGTCATCTTCATTAGCCACGGCGGGCTCCGACTCCGCGCGACGCTGCCTCCGGCCCGAGGTAGGTTTGATCGCCAATAATGGGCCGTACGGCCATCGCGCTTCGGCGAAGGCCACAATCCCCGGGGGTTCAGTATGTTGACTTCGATGACGCGCCGTTTGACCCTGGCCGCCGCCTTGGTGTCCGTCGGTTTCGGTCCCGGTTGCGGCGGCGGCGAAGCCAGAGAGGCGCCGCCGGAGGCGATCGCGATCCCTCCGGAATCGGCCTCCTCCATTTCGAAGAACGCGCCCAAGCGCTTACCGAGCTCGGGTGAAGGATCCGGGTCGCAGGCGGATCCCAACGTGAGTCGCTGAACCTAGGGCACGATCGTCACTTTTTTCCCCCGACCGCCGTCTCGTTTCGGACACGGCTCCGGGATCGTTCCCTCCTCTTTCTGAGAGAGACTTCCTCATGTCTAACGATTGTCGGGCCCCCCGGTCGCGCCGGGGTTTCACCCTGATCGAATTGCTGGTCGTTATCGCCATCATCGCCGTCCTGATCGGCTTGTTGCTGCCCGCCGTCCAGGCGGCCCGCGAGGCGGCCCGCCGCTCCCAGTGCGTCAACAACCTCAAGCAGATCGCCCTGTCGCTGCACAATTACGAGTCGACCAACAGCAGCTTCCCGCTGGGCGGGAACCCGGCGCGGACCTCCAGTACGAGCGCAGTCGTTATCCGGAGCTGGGGGGCTTGGAGCGCCCAGGCCATGCTCCTGCCATACATGGAGCAGGCCCCTCTCTACAACTCGCTGAACTTCATGCTCATCGCCCGGGGGGATGGGATCGGCGAGGCCGTCAACAGCACGGGGACCACCACGCGGATCGCCTCGTTCCTCTGCCCCTCGTCGCCCCTCCCCTCGGGGAACTACTTCAATAAACCGTTCTGCGGAAACAACTACTTCGCGTCGACGGGTGCGAGCCTCCAGTGGTTGGGCACCGTGAGCAACAGGCCCAACGGCCCCTTCGCGGTCGGCGGCCCGGCCACGGGCCTCCGGGACATGACCGACGGGACGAGCAATACCATCGCCTTCGGCGAGCGCCGGACCGGCGACGGCAATGATACGAAGAAGACACTCCCGGGGGACATCGCCGGGACCGGCAATTTCCTGGGCGGGGGGGATCGGAATATGAATACACCGAACGCGAACATGCCGCAGGGCCAAGCCGTGATCGAGGGCTGGCTCCAGCAGTGCGTCGCCAACTACCGCTCCGGCACCCCGTTCGCCAACGGCCAACGCAGCTACAATGGCAGCCTGTGGCACGTGGGCAACTACTCCGATGCCCTGGGCAACTTCGTCCTCCCCCCCAACTCGGCTTACCCCGACTGCATGGCGTACGACACCAACAGCGCCTTCGATGTCTCGGGTCTATCCGGCAGCCACAGCTTTCATTCCGGCGGTGCCAACGCCGCCATGGGTGACGGCTCGGTGAAGTTCATCAAGTCGAGCGTGGCTCGCACGGTGATCTGGTCCGCCGCGTCGATGAGTGGTGGCGACGTGGTCTCCGGCGACGCGTTCTGATCCGGGACACCGCCCCCCCGGCAAGGCATGGTCGTCCAGCGCTTGCCCTCCTGGCCGTCGACTGTCCCTCAGGGCCGAACCTTGTGATCCGGTCCGAGCACCTCCAATCGCACCGCGACGGTGAAGCACACGTCCCGACTCCCGTCGAAGGCCCCCGGCGAACATCGCCGGGGGCCTTTCGCATGATCGACCCCGAGAAAACGCCGCCACAGGCCTCCGGAGGGATGAGGATCGAGGCTGTGCCCCGGGAAAATCGGCCGGATTTGCCTTGACCGGATTTTTCGTTCGGAGTATCACACCGCCACGTCTTCTCCCCGTTCTCGGTCGCCCCGTCTCGAACACGCACCTCGGAATCGCGGAAGCCCCAAGACAGTCGGGTGAAGCAGCCGCCGTCCCGAGCGGGACGGTCGCTCGTGCAGAGCTACCGGATTCACGTCTCCCGCCGCGGAAACAAGTCAGTGACCGTCGCCATGGAAGTCGGCGGTCGTCTCCGCGAGCGGCGAAAGGAGGTCGCGTTGGGAAGGCTCAGAACGCTCACGATCCTCTTGACTCTCGGCGCGTGGGGAGCGGCCACGGACGGCGCGTCTCTCGATGACGCGGCGGCCCCGGCCAGTCCCGCGACGCGCCCCCCTGCTCCGGCGCCGCCCGGGAAATACCTGGAGGCGGGGACACGATTATTCAGCAGTGGTCAGTACGACCTGGCATCGAAGTATCTCCAGGCGGCACAGACGTATCGCGACCAGCTCACGGCCGAAGAGCAGACCGTGCTGGACTCCTACCTGAAAGAGATGGCAAAGGCCGGCGGTAAGGCTCCGGCCCCCGCCAGCCCGGTCGCCGCGTCCCCCTCGGCCCCCGCCCCCGTCACGACCGTGGCGGCGCCGAGCGCGATGCCGACCCCGGTCGCGCCGCCGAGGTCGGACACCACCGACGTCAAGCAGTTGGCGCGGTGGACCCTCCAGGCCGCCCGCGAGCAGGTCCGACAGGGCAACTATGACGAGGCCGCGCGGAAGGTCGCGGAAGTCCAGTCGATGGACGTGAAGTGGGGCCTCTTCGACGACACGCCGGCGAAGGTGACCGAGACGATCGAGAAGGCCCGCCCCAAGGCCTCCACCGCCACCGAGGCGACCGGCGGGCCGCGCACGCAGCAGCAGGCCAGGGCGAAGCTCAAGGAGGCCCGCGCGGCGCTGCAGAGCAACCAGTTCGAGCAGGCCGAGGCCATCGCCTTGAATGTCAAGTCGTGGGGCCTGAGCTTCGGCATCTTCGAGGACAACCCCGACAAGGTCGCCGCCGCCGCCAGGGCCTTGCGACGCCGCGATTCGATCCGGACGGCCGGGCCCAAGGAGCAGCCCAGCCAGGGCATCTATGACGTCCTGGTCCAGGAAGCGCGCCAGATGATGGCCGCCGGCCAGTTCGACGCGGCCGAGGCCAAGGCCCGCCAGGCCCAGCGGATGAACGTCGTCCCGTCGCTGACGGCCGACCGCGCCGAGGCCGTGCTGCACGACCTGGCGATGGTCAAGGCCCGCTCCACCCCGGCCGGCGCCGGCTCGGCCCCGACGGCGTCGGTCGCCACGAGGCCCGCGGCCGAGCGGCCCAGCGTCGTCGCCGAACGCGAGGCCAACGAGCTGCTCGGCAAGAACCAGAGCGCGGCCGCCACGGTCAAGTTCGCCGAGGCCGAGTTCCTGCTCGCCAAGGAGGCCGCCCAGCCGCCGGCACCCGCGCCCCAGCCGATGGTCGACCCGGCCGTGCGCCAGGTCTCCGGAGAGGTCGAACCCCCGCAGCAAGTCCTGGAGCTCCCCGAGCCTCCCGCTCCCGCGGCCGTCGATCCGCTCCCTCCCCCGGCGAGCCCGACCCCTCCCGCTCCGGTCCCCGCCCCCGCTCCGGTCTCCCGGGGCGAGCAGCTCGTCGGCGAGGCCAGGACCCTCTACGAGAGCGGGAACTATCCCGCGGCGAAGCAGAAGGCCGCCGAGGCCAAGGCGGGCGGGCTGGGCGTCGATGCCCAGGCCGACGACCTGCTCGCCCAGATCGCCCTGACCGAGCAAGGCGGGGCCCTCAGCCTCTACGAGTCGGCGCTCGACGCCGTCCGCAAGGGCGACAACGGTCGTGCCCGCGCCCTGCTCACCGAGGTGGCCAGCTCGGGTGCGGCGATCGACGAAGGGCTCATGCAGAAGGTCCAGGACATGCTCCTGAAGCTTCCCAAGGAAGATTCCGGCAACGCCACGACGGACGGGCCGGCCATGGCCCCCGACACCGAGGCCCTGGCCGCGCAGAAGCTCAACGCCGAGGTCGGCACGAGGGTCGCCGAGGCCCGACGACTCCTGGAGACCGACCCCGATAAGGCGATCGCCCTGCTCAATGAGACCTTGCAGGAGGTCCAGAACGCCGAACTCTCCGAGACCGTCGCACGGACCATGGTCCGTCGCCTCGAGGTCTCCATCGAGCTGGCCAAGAAGGACAAGGCCGCCTTCGACGTCAAGATGAAGGACAAGGACCTCCGCGCCGAGATCGAGACCAAGCGACTGCGCATCTTCGAGGCCGACACGGCCAAGAAGGCACGCATCAAGGAGATGATGGACAAGGCCACCACGGCGTACGCCGTGGGCAAGTACGCCGAGGCCGAGGCGTTCGCCAAGC